>ERZ1673811.15-NODE-15-length-66849-cov-21.606492_pt1 | contig 66849 bp, 57 predicted proteins | sample MGYA00580151_ERZ1673811 | MGnify/ENA primary metagenome ERZ1673811 (study PRJEB41219, sample SAMN04549620) | soil metagenome | isolation source: soil | place: USA: Wyoming, Fireholl Drive Yellowstone National Park | collected 2009-07-28 ...
AGCTGACGGATACTAATCGATCGAGGGCTTAACCTAGAAAAGCGGAGGCGAGCGGTTCGCCGCGACGGGCAAATGTTCTTCACCCGCAGGGGTGCTAGCACCCCGAGGGGGAAGGTTATTTGACCCCGAGCGGCGGCGAGCCGGAGCTAGACAATGAAAAGTGAAAGCGCCGCGGCTTCTTCCTGAAACGGTTATCTAGTTTTGAAGGAATGACTTTCCTTCTTGACAACATTTATTTTTTAAGTATAATAAATGATGTCGAAACTGAATCGCTTGCCTAGTGGTGATAGCGGAGGGGAAACACCCGTTCCCATCCCGAACACGGAAGTTAAGCCCTCCAGCGCCGATGGTAGTTGGGGCCAGCGCCCCTGCAAGAGTAGGTCGCTGCTAGGCAGGCAAAAATGAGGGAGCTGTTTGGTTCTCTCATTTTTTTGCCTATTTCAAATGAGTCATTTTGAATGACGCCATTTTTAATCCTCTCCCCCAAAATGTAAAGCGTGATCATCGTTTCCTAGACCCCCTTTTTCATAAAAGCGATAGGAAACGGAAACTCGCGAAAGGGTGTCCTGCACGGCATGGGACACCCTCTTTTTTTATATGCGGCGGTTGACGGTCTGCTGCCTATTGGGACGATCATTCCCCTTTTTTAATCATAATTTTCTTTTTGGGTTCTTCGGGAATGAGGCGATGCAAGTGAATGAAGAGCAGGCCGTGATGGTATGTCGCTTCAATGCGGTCCTCTTTGACCGGGAATGGCAGTGGAACGGTTTTTTCAAACCGGCCTTGGAAAATGCCTTCTTCTACTAATTCAAACCCTTTAAAGTTGAGATTGACTGTCGCCTTCACTTCCAGCGTTTTGTATGATACATACACTTCCGCGTCCTCGATTTTTTCCAGTCCGGGAAGGCTAATGACGATGAGCAGTTCGTTGTCTTTCTTGTATAGGTTCATGCCGGATGATGGTTTGTTTGCCGACGGCAGCAACGGCTGAATGCTCCCCCAAAAATCGGTTTGGAAAAACTGCTGCCAATGCTTTGTCCAATCGGAAAACGGTGTGAACGGGTTTTGATCAGCCATGGCGTTTCCCTCCTCTGCTCCTTCATCATATGCCGCCCTGTCTGTTTGGTGATTGATAAAATACGAACATTTCCTTTTCAAAAATATTAAATGTTCGATTTTGCCTTGACACTTTGTTTCAAAACTTGTTAATATAAAAGTAGCTTCATAGTGTATCGCAATGTCCCTCATATAATTTTGGGAATATGGCCCAAAAGTCTCTACCCAATCACCGTAAATGATTGGACTATGAGGGGAAGGATCGGTTTTGGCTTTTTTTCGATCAGCAACTGTCAAAGCCCAGAACGATGCTTTCCCTCGTTTATGAACAGGAACGCATGTTCTGGGTTTTGTTGTGCTAGCAAAAGGAGTGAAACGGTATGAGCCCGATCGTCGGGGTTGTGATGGGAAGCCATTCGGATTGGGAAACGATGCGGCATGCTTGCGCTGTTCTTGAGGAATTGGGGATTCCGTTTGAGAAAAAAGTCGTGTCGGCGCATCGGACGCCGGATGAGATGTTTCGGTATGCAGAAACGGCGGAGGAGAGGGGCATTAAAGTCATTATTGCTGGGGCCGGCGGTGCGGCTCATTTGCCGGGGATGATTGCGGCGAAAACGACGCTGCCGGTGATTGGGGTTCCTGTGCAGTCGAAGGCGTTGAACGGTTTGGATTCATTATTGTCGATTGTGCAAATGCCGGGTGGGGTGCCGGTGGCGACGGTGGCGATCGGCAAGGCGGGGGCGACGAACGCCGGGTTGCTCGCGGTGTCGATCGTTGGACTGTTTGAGCCGCGCTATATGGAGGCGCTCAAAGCGCGGCGGGAAGCGATTCGAAAACAAGTCGTGGAAAGCAGTGATCAGCTTGGCTAAGCGGCGGATTGTTCCCGGACAGACGATCGGCATCATCGGTGGGGGGCAGCTCGGGCGGATGATGGCTTTGGCGGCGCGTGAGATGGGGTTTCGCATCGCCGTGCTGGATCCGACGCCTGACTCCCCGTGCGGGCAAGTAGCCGATGTGGAAATCACCGCGCCGTACCATGATTTGGACGCCATCGCTGAACTGGCGCGCGTGAGCGATGTCATTACGTACGAATTTGAAAATATCGATGCGCAGGCGCTTGAGTGGCTGGAGGCAAACGCCTATGTCCCGCAAGGAAGCCGGCTGCTGGCGGTGACGCAAGACCGGGCGCTGGAGAAAGCGGCGATTGTCGAAGCCGGGTTGCCGGTGGCGCCGTATAGGGAAGTGGACGGATGGGATGAGTTGGAACAGGCCGTTGCCATGACCGGCTTTCCGTGCGTCTTGAAAACGCGGCGCGGCGGTTATGACGGCAAAGGGCAATATGTGCTGCGCGGCGAAGGCGATCTAGCCAAAGCGGCTGATTTGCTTGGACTTGGCCCATGCATTTTGGAAGGCTGGGTGCCGTTTGTGAAAGAAATGTCGGTCATTGTCGCCCGCAACCTCGATGGTGAGACGGCTGTTTTTCCAGTGGCGGAAAATATTCATATCGAGAACATTTTGCATCAAACGATCGTTCCGGCCCGAATTCCGGAAAGCGTGCAAGAGCGGGCCATTCGCTACGCGGAAGTGTTGGCCGCATCGTTTTCGCTCGTTGGGACGCTGGCCGTTGAAATGTTTTTGACGGCGGACGGGGATATTTATATTAATGAGTTGGCCCCTAGACCGCACAACTCGGGTCATTATACAATCAATGCATGTGCGACGTCGCAGTTCGCCCAGCACATCCGCGCCGTCTGCAACTGGCCGCTCGGCTCGACGGAGTTGTTAAAGCCGGCTGTGATGGTGAACCTTTTAGGGGAGCACGTCGGACCGGCCATCGGGCAGATCGGGGCGCTCGGCGGCGCAGCCTATCTCCATTTATACGGCAAGCATGAGGCGAAGCCGAAGCGAAAAATGGGCCATGTGACCGTACTGGCGGACGATGTTGAGGAAGCGCTGAGGCGAATCGAGTCGTGGCAAATTTGGCAAGATCGGAGGCTGGAACGAAGATGATTGAACGCTACACGAGACCGGAAATGGGAGCCATTTGGACGGAGGAAAACCGCTTTAAGGCGTGGCTTGAGGTGGAGTTGCTTGCCTGCGAAGCGTGGGCCGAACTTGGCGTCATTCCGAAAGAGGACGTCCGCCGCTTGCGGGAAAACGCGTCGTTTGACATCCGCCGCATTAAGGAAATCGAAGAAGAAACGCGCCATGATGTCGTAGCGTTTACGCGGGCGGTTTCGGAGACCCTCGGCGAGGAACGGAAATGGGTGCATTATGGTCTCACGTCGACCGATGTCGTCGATACGGCGCTCGGCTACTTGTTAAAGCAGGCGAACGCGATTTTGCGGCGCGATTTGGAAAACTTCATTCAAGTATTGAAAGAGAAAGCGCGCGAACATAAATATACGGTCATGATGGGGCGCACGCACGGCGTCCATGCCGAACCGACGACGTTCGGGCTGAAGCTGGCGCTTTGGTATGCCGAAATGCTCCGGAATTTGGAGCGGTTTGAACAAGCAGCTAAGATGGTGGAAGTCGGGAAAATTTCCGGAGCGGTCGGCACGTATGCCAACATTGACCCGTTTGTCGAGCAATATGTGTGCGAGAAGCTCGGACTGACGCCAGCGCCGATTTCGACGCAGACGCTGCAGCGCGACCGCCACGCTTACTATATGGCGACGCTCGCGCTCATCGCGACATCGATTGAAAAGTTCGCCGTTGAGATTCGCGGCCTGCAAAAAAGCGAGGTTCGTGAAGTCGAGGAGTTTTTCGCGAAAGGGCAAAAAGGCTCATCAGCGATGCCGCATAAGCGCAATCCGATCGGTTCGGAAAATATGACCGGCATGGCGCGCGTCATTCGCGGGTATATGGTGACGGCGTATGAAAATGTGCCGCTTTGGCATGAGCGCGACATTTCCCATTCGTCGGCTGAGCGCATCATTTTGCCGGATGCGACGATCGCGTTGAACTATATGTTGAATCGGTTCGCGAACATTGTGAAAAACTTGTTGGTCTACCCGGAAAATATGAAGAAAAATATGGAGCGCACGTTCGGGCTCATTTACTCGCAACGCGTGTTGCTCGCTTTGATTGACAAAGGGATGACGCGCGAGGAAGCGTACGATTTGGTGCAGCCGAAAGCGATGGAAGCGTGGGAGCGACAAGTGCCGTTCCGCTCGCTGCTTGAGGCGGATGAGCGGATTACAAGCCGGCTCACCAAAGAGGAACTCGATGATTGCTTTGACTACCGCCATCATTTGAAACACGTCGATACCATTTTCGCCCGCTTAGGATTGGATTGAGCAGAAAACGGCTGGCTTTGGGCCAGCTGTCCGAGCGGAAAATTTTCAATCTTCTGGATAACGGAGGCGTTCATCATGCCGACAAAACAACAGCTGCTGTACGAAGGGAAAGCGAAAAAGATTTACGCGACCGATGCGCCGGGCGTGCTTTGGGTCGAGTACAAAGACAGCGCGACCGCATTTAACGGCGGGAAAAAGGCGACGATCGCCGGCAAGGGGCGGCTCAATAACGAGATTTCCAGCTTGTTGTTTTTGAAGCTGCGCGAAGCCGGCATCGCCAATCATTTTCTTGAAAAGCTGTCGCCGACCGAGCAGCTCGTCCAACAGGTGACGATCATTCCGCTTGAGGTGGTCGTGCGCAATGTTGTAGCGGGCAGCTTAGCGAAACGCATCGGCTTGGCGGAGGGAACGCCGCTTGAGACGCCGCTTGTCGAGTTTTACTACAAAAACGATGATCTTGGCGACCCGCTGCTCGTGGAAGACCATATTGCGATTTTAAAACTTGCCAGCCGCGAGGAGATTGACCAGTTGAAACGCGAAGCGCTCAAGGTGAACGACGTGCTGGGCGCCCATTTTGCGGAACGAAAGGTGAGATTAATTGATTTTAAGCTGGAGTTCGGCCGCACGGCGGACGGGGCGATTGTTTTAGCCGACGAGATTTCGCCCGATACGTGCCGGCTGTGGGACGCTGACACGAACGAGAAGCTCGATAAAGACGTGTTTCGCCGCGATCTCGGCAGCTTGACGGAGGCGTATGAAGTCATTTTACAACGATTAGGGGGAGAATCGGCATGTACAAGGTAAAAGTATATGTGACGCTGCGCGAAAGTGTGTTGGATCCGCAAGGGACCGCGGTGAAAGGGGCGCTGCACAGCTTGTCATATACGGAAGTGAAAGATGTACGAATCGGGAAGTTCATGGAGCTTGTGATGGAAGAGAGCGGCCGCGACATCAACGAGCTCGTTCGCGAGATGTGCGAAAAGCTGCTCGCCAATCCGGTGATTGAAGATTACCGCTATGAAATTGAGGAGGCCGTCGCCCGATGAAGTTTGCCGTCGTTGTATTTCCGGGATCGAATTGCGACGTCGACATGTATCATGCGATCGCCGATGAGCTTGGCGAGGAAGTCGAGTACGTCTGGCATGATGAGGACAACTTGGACCGGTTTGACGCCGTTTTGCTTCCGGGCGGATTTTCGTACGGCGATTACTTGCGTTCCGGAGCGATCGCCCGCTTTTCGAAAGTAATGGCTGCCGTCAAACAGGCGGCTGATGCCGGAAAACCGGTGCTTGGCGTGTGCAACGGGTTTCAAATTTTGCTTGAAGCCGGCTTGCTTCCTGGGGCGATGCGCCGCAATCAAGGGTTGAAGTTCATCTGCCGGCCGGTGCAGCTTGTGGTGGAAAACAATGGGACGATGTTTACATCCGCCTACGAAAAAGGGGAAGTCATTACGATTCCGATCGCCCATGGCGAAGGGAATTATTATTGCGATGAACAGACGCTCGAGCGCTTAGTGGAAAACAAGCAAATCGTGTTCCGCTACCATGGGGAAAACCCGAACGGCAGCCTCATGGATATTGCCGGCATCGTCAATGAGCGGGGCAATGTGCTTGGCATGATGCCGCATCCGGAGCGGGCGGTCGACGCCTTGCTCGGCAGCGCGGACGGGCTGAAACTATTTCGATCGATCGTCAACTATTGGAGGGAGACGCATGTCGTTACTGCTTGAGCCGAGCGCGGCGATGATCAAAGAACAACAATTGTACCGCGAGATGGGATTGACGGATGACGAATTTGCGCGCATTGAGGCGATTTTAGGAAGGCTGCCGAACTACACGGAAACCGGCATTTTTTCGGTAATGTGGTCGGAGCACTGCAGCTATAAAAACTCGAAGCCGGTGCTGAAAAAATTCCCGACCGACGGCCCGCACGTGCTGCAGGGGCCGGGCGAAGGCGCCGGGATCGTCGACATCGGCGACGGGTTGGCGGTGGCGTTTAAAATCGAAAGCCACAATCACCCGTCGGCGATCGAGCCGTATCAAGGGGCGGCGACCGGGGTCGGCGGCATCATCCGCGACGTCTTTTCGATGGGGGCGCGGCCGATCGCGCTGCTCAATTCACTTCGGTTTGGCGAACTGACGTCGCCGCGCGTCAAATATTTGTTCGAGCAGGTCGTCGCCGGCATTGCCGGGTACGGCAACTGCGTCGGCATCCCGACGGTCGGCGGTGAAGTGCAGTTTGATCCGTCGTATGAAGGGAATCCGCTTGTCAACGCCATGTGCGTCGGGATCATCCGCCATGAGGATATTCAGCGCGGCATTGCGACTGGAGTCGGCAACACGGTCATGTACGTCGGGGCGAAAACGGGCCGCGACGGCATCCACGGGGCGACGTTTGCATCGGAAGAGTTGAGCGAACAGTCGGAAGCAAAGCGCCCGGCCGTGCAAGTCGGCGATCCGTTTATGGAAAAACTGCTGCTGGAGGCGTGTTTGGAAGCAGTCAAGTCGGATGCGTTAGTCGGCATTCAAGATATGGGGGCGGCAGGGCTCACGAGTTCATCCGCCGAAATGGCAAGCAAAGGCGGATTTGGCATTGAAATGAATTTGGATCTCGTCCCGCAGCGCGAGACCGGCATGACGCCGTATGAAATGATGCTGTCTGAATCGCAGGAGCGGATGCTGCTTGTCGTCCAGCAAGGGCGGGAAGACGAAATCGCCGCGATTTTTGCCAAGTATGGGTTGGAAGCAAAAGCGATCGGCAAAGTGACCGATGACAAAATGCTTCGTCTCTGGTTCCGCGGCGAGGTGGCGGCGGAAATTCCGGTGGACGCGCTGGCGAAAGACGCGCCGGTTTACCATAAGCCGTCGAAAGAGCCGGTTTACTACCGCGAATTTCAAGCGATGCCGCCGTATATTCCGCACATCGAAGACTACAACCAAACATTGCTCGGGCTCCTCGCCCAACCGACGATCGCGAGCAAAGAATGGGTGTACGACCAATATGACTACATGGTGCGGACGAATACGGTCGTCGCCCCAGGATCGGACGCGGCCGTCGTGCGCATCCGCGGCACGAATAAGGCGCTTGCGCTCACCACGGATTGCAATTCGCGCTACTTGTACTTGGATCCGGAAGTGGGCGGGAAAATCGCCGTCGCCGAGGCGGCGCGCAACGTCGTTTGTTCGGGGGCGAAGCCGCTCGCGATTACGGACTGCCTTAACTTTGGCAGCCCGGAAAAGCCGGAGATTTTCTGGCAGCTCGAAAAAGCGGTCGACGGGATGAGCGAGGCGTGCCGGGCGCTCGGGACGCCGGTGGTGAGCGGCAACGTCTCGCTGTACAATGAAACGAACGGTGTGGCCGTCTACCCGACACCGGTCGTCGGCATGGTCGGGCTCATTGAGGACCTTTCGCATATTACCACCCAGCTATTTAAGCAAGTGGGCGACCTCATTTACGTGATCGGCGAGGCGAAGCCGGAGTTTGGCGGCAGCGAGCTGCAAAAATGGCTGGAAGGCCGCATTTTCGGAAAAGCACCGGAGATTGACTTAGAGGTGGAGGCAAGACGCCAGCGCCAGCTGCTGGCGGCGATCCGCGCTGGGGTCGTGGCGTCGGCGCATGATGTGGCGGAAGGTGGGTTGGCGGTCGCGTTGGCGGAGTGCCTGATGGGGGCTTTAGGGCTTGGCGCCAAGGTGACGGTCGGCGGCGACCTCGTCAGTGAACTGTTCGGCGAAACGCAATCGCGCTTTGTTGTTTCAGTGAAAAAAGAACATCAGGAAGCGTTTGAACAGCTCGTGGAAGCGAAGCGAATCGGCGAAGTGACAGGCGACGGCATCTTGACAGTGAACGGGGAACAGGGGGAAACGGTCATCCGCCTTTCGGTTGACGAGATGCGAAACGTCTGGAAAGGGGCTATTCCATGCTTGCTGAAATCAAAGGATTGAACGAGGAGTGCGGCATTTTCGGCATTTGGGGGCATGAAGACGCCGCCCGGCTCACATATTACGGGCTTCACAGCCTGCAACACCGTGGGCAGGAAGGGGCCGGCATCGTGGCGGCGCATAACGGGAGCTTATCCGGTCATAAAGGGCTGGGGCTGGTGACGGACGTGTTTCAAAGCGGCACGCTCGATGCACTCAAAGGGGCGGCGGCCATCGGTCATGTCCGCTATTCGACGGCGGGCGGGGGCGGCTATGAAAACGTGCAGCCGCTCTTGTTCCGCTCGCAAACCGGATCGATGGCGCTCGCCCATAACGGCAACTTGACGAACGCCATCGAGTTGAAGCTCGCGCTTGAAGGACAAGGAAGCATTTTTCAGACGACATCGGATACGGAAGTGTTCGCCCATCTCATCCGCCGCAGCCAAGCGCCGACGTTTGTCGGGCAAATGAAAGAGGCGCTCAGCCAGATCGAAGGGGCGTTTGCGTTTTTGCTGCTGACGGAAGAAGCGCTCTATGTGGCGCTTGACCCGCACGGCTTCCGGCCGCTGTCGCTCGGCCGGCTCGGCTCGGCGTATGTCGTGGCGTCGGAAACGTGCGCGTTCGACGTCATCGGCGCCACATACGAGCGGGAAGTGGCGCCTGGGGAATTGCTCATCATCAGTCATGAAGGGGTGCGTTCGGAACGGTTTGCTCCTAGGCAGCCGCGGTCGATTTGCAGCATGGAATACATTTACTTCGCCCGCCCGGACAGCCATGTCGACGGCATCAACGTCCATACGGCCCGCAAAAACTTAGGGAAACGGCTGGCGCTTGAGGCGCCGGCAGAGGCCGACATCGTCACCGGCGTGCCGGACTCGAGCATTTCGGTCGCCATCGGCTATGCGGAAGCGAGCGGCATCCCCTATGAATTAGGGCTCATCAAAAACCGTTACGTCGGCCGGACGTTCATCCAGCCGTCACAAGCGCTTCGTGAGCAAGGCGTGAAAATGAAGCTGTCACCGGTGCGCGGGGTTGTGGCCGGCAAGCGGGTCGTGATGGTCGACGATTCGATCGTGCGCGGGACGACAAGCCGGCGCATCGTCACGATGCTCCGTGAAGCGGGGGCCGTGGAAGTGCATGTGCGCATCAGCGCCCCGCCGATCACCCATCCTTGTTTTTACGGCATTGATACGTCATCAAGGGAAGAATTGATCGCGGCGAAACATTCGGTCGAAGAGATTCGCCGCTTGATCGGTGCGGATTCACTGGCGTTTCTCAGCCAGGAAGGGATGCTTGAGGCGATCGGGCGCCCGGACGTCTCGCCAGAGCGCGGGCAATGTTTGGCATGTTTCACTGGCCAATATCCAACCCGCATCGGCCGGGCTGTCCGACCGTGCTTGACGGTGAAATAACATCGCGATGGAGAACGCGATTCGGTGTGAAGTTGGCTGCATGGCGGCCAAAGGGAGGATGGAATGTGGCAAACGCATATAAAGAAGCAGGGGTTGACATTGAGGCGGGTTACCAAGCGGTCGCTCTCATGAAACAGCACGTGCAAAAAACGATGCGCCCGGAAGTGCTGGGCGGGATCGGCGGCTTTGGCGGTTTGTTCGATATATCGGCGCTTGGCTATCGCCAGCCGGTGCTTGTCTCCGGCACGGATGGCGTCGGTACGAAGCTGAAAGTGGCGTTTTTGCTTGACCGACATGATACAATCGGCATCGACTGCGTCGCGATGTGTGTCAACGATATTCTTGTCCAAGGAGCGGAACCGCTCTTTTTCCTTGACTATATCGCCTGCGGCAAGGCGGTGCCGGAGAAAATCGCCGCCATCGTCAAAGGGGTGGCCGACGGCTGCGTCGAAGCCGGCTGCGCCTTGATCGGCGGGGAAACGGCGGAAATGCCGGGAATGTATGAGGAAAATGAGTATGACTTGGCAGGGTTTGCGGTCGGCATTGCGGAAAAAGAACGATTGGTGACCGGGCAAACGATTCAAGCGAGCGATGTGCTGATCGGACTGCCTTCAAGCGGTCTCCACAGCAACGGCTACTCGCTCGTGCGCCGCATCGTGTTTGACCAAGCGAAGTTGGACGTTGACCGCATTTACGAGCCGCTTGCGGTTCCGCTCGGCGAGGAGTTATTGAAGCCGACACGCATTTATGCGAAACCGTTGCGTTCTTTGCTGCAGACGTTTACGATCAAAGGGATGGCTCATATTACCGGCGGCGGATTTATCGAAAACATTCCGCGCATGCTGCCTTCCGGGCTGGGTGCGCGCATTGAGCGCGGCTCATGGCCGGGGCTGCCGATTTTTGATTTTTTGCGCCAAAACGGGGGGCTTGAGGAAGAAGAGATGTTTTCCGTCTTTAATATGGGCATCGGCCTTGTGATGGCGGTCAGCCCGGAGGCGGCGGACTCGGTTGTCGATGCGCTGGCCCAGCAAGGGGAGGCCGCATACATTATCGGCGAAGTCGTCGAAGGGGAAGGCGTGTCGTTTGCCGGAGGGAACGGCGCATGAAACGGTTGGCGATCTTTGCGTCCGGGAGCGGCACGAACTTTCAAGCGATCGTCGACGCAGCCAAGCGCGGTGAGGTGCCCGCGGAAGTAGCGCTTTTGGTGTGCGACCGCCCGGGGGCGAAAGTCATTGAACGGGCGGCGCGCGAAAACGTGCCGGCGTTCGTGTTTTCGCCGAAAGAGTATCCATCGAAGGCGGCGTTTGAAAGCGAAATTTTGCGCGAGCTGAAGGAGCGGCGCATCGACTGGATTGCGCTCGCCGGCTATATGCGTTTGATCGGGCCGACGTTGCTTTCCGTCTATGAAGGGAAAATCGTCAACATTCATCCATCGCTGCTGCCGGCGTTTCCGGGCAAAGATGCGATCGGCCAGGCGTACCGGGCGGGCGTTTTGGAAACAGGCGTCACCGTCCATTATGTTGATGAAGGGATGGACACCGGGCCGGTCATCGCCCAGTGCGCCGTCCCGATCGTGCCCGGTGAGCCGATCGAGGCGCTTGAGGCGCGCATCCATCAAGTTGAACATGAGCTGTATCCAGCGGTGTTGCGCATGCTGCTAGGGGAGAAGGAACAACAGGAAGAAAGGATCGAGAATGATGGCAGTGAAACGAGCATTGATCAGCGTGTCCAATAAAGAAGGGATCATTCCGTTTGCAAAGCAGTTGGCGGAACTTGGCGTCGACATCATTTCGACCGGCGGGACGAAACGGGCGCTTGAAGAGGCCGGCGTTCCGGTCATTTCGATCTCCGATGTCACCGGGTTTCCGGAAATTTTGGACGGGCGCGTCAAAACGCTGCATCCAGCCATCCATGGCGGCATTTTGGCGGTGCGCAGCGATGAGCGCCACCAAGCGGCGCTTGAGGAGCACGGCATCCGCCCGATCGATTTGGTCGTCGTCAACTTGTACCCGTTCCAGCAAACGATCGCCAAACCGGACGTGACGCTGGCCGAGGCGATTGAAAACATCGATATCGGCGGCCCGACGATGGTGCGGGCGGCGGCGAAAAACTATGCCGATGTCGCGATTGTCGTTGACCCGGCCGACTATCCAATGGTGATCGAAGAGCTGAAAACAACCGGTTCGATCCAAGCAAAGACGCGGCAGCAGCTGGCGGCGAAAGCGTTCCGCCATACGGCGGCGTATGATGCGATGATCGCCGAATATTTGACCGGTCTCACCGGCGAAGAGTATCCGGAAACGCTCACCGTCACCTACACGAAAAAACAGTCGTTGCGCTATGGCGAAAATCCGCATCAATCGGCGGCGTTTTACGCCAAACCGCTCGGCGCGGCGTTCTCGATTGCCAAAGCGGCACAGCTGCACGGAAAAGAGCTGTCGTACAACAACATCAACGACGCCAATGCGGCCATCAACCTCATTCGCGAATTTCAAGAGCCAGCCGCAGCGGCGATCAAACATATGAACCCGTGCGGCGTCGGGGTCGGTGCCACGCTTCTTGAGGCATTTACGAAAGCGTACGAGGCCGATCCGGTCTCGATTTTTGGCGGCATTGTCGCCGTCAACCGGGAAGTGGACAAAGAAACAGCCGAACGGATGCACGACATCTTTTTGGAAATCGTCATCGCCCCATCGTTCAGCGACGAGGCGCTCGCCATTTTGACGAAAAAGAAAAACATCCGCTTGTTGACGCTTGATTTTGCCGCGCCGGACGTTAAGGAAAAAACGCTCGTTTCCGTCAATGGCGGCTTGCTTGTGCAAGAGGCCGATAAGTATACGCTTGAAGACGCCGAATGGAACGTCGTCACGAAACGCGAGCCGACCGAGGCGGAGCGCGAACAGCTTCGATTTGCTTGGAAGGTTGTCAAACATGTGAAATCGAATGCGATTGTACTCGCCAAAAATGGGATGACGGTCGGCGTGGGCGCCGGGCAAATGAATCGAGTCGGCGCGGCCAACATTGCCATTGAACAAGCCGGGGAACAGGCGGTTGGCGCTGTGTTGGCGTCCGATGCGTTCTTCCCGATGGACGACACGGTTGAAGCAGCAGCAAAAGCCGGCATTACCGCGATCATTCAGCCGGGCGGCTCGATTCGCGACGCCGACTCGATTCGCAAAGCGGATGAGTACGGCATGGCCATGGTGTTTACCGGTGTGCGCCATTTCAAACATTAAACGGCGGCAAAAAGGAGAGGAAGACAATGAACGTTCTGGTAGTCGGACGCGGCGGGCGCGAGCATGCCATCGCCTGGAAAGCGGCGCAAAGCCCGCTTGTGGACAAGCTGTACGCGGCGCCAGGCAACCCGGGCATCGGGGAAGTGGCGGAGCTCGTCGACATTGATGAGCTCGATATCGACGCGCTTGTGCAGTTTGCCAAGCAACGCGCAATCGGTTTGACGATCGTCGGGCCGGAAGCGCCGCTGGCTGCCGGCATCGTCGATCGGTTTCTGGCTGAGGGGCTTCGCATTTTCGGCCCAACTCAAGCGGCAGCGCTCATCGAAGGAAGCAAGGCGTTTGCGAAGGAGCTGATGAAGAAATACGGCATCCCAACGGCGGACCATGCGACCTTTGCGTCGTATGAAGAGGCGAAAGCGTACATTGAACAAAAAGGCGCGCCGATCGTCGTGAAAGCGGACGGATTGGCTGCCGGAAAAGGCGTGACCGTCGCCCAAACGGTGGAAGAAGCGCTGGCCGCCGCGAAGGCAGCGCTTGTCGATGGCCAGTTTGGCACAGCCGGCTGCCAAGTCGTGATCGAGGAGTATTTGGAAGGCGAAGAATTTTCGTTTATGGCGTTCGTCAACGGCGAGAAAGTGTATCCACTTGCCATCGCCCAAGACCATAAGCGGGCGTATGACGGGGATGAAGGTCCGAACACCGGTGGGATGGGAGCGTATTCGCCAGTGCCGCAAATCTCAGCGGAGACGGTGGAAACAGCGCTGGAAACGATTTTGCGCCCGGCCGCCAAAGCGTTAGTGGCTGAAGGCCGGCCGTTTACCGGCGTGCTGTATGCTGGGCTGATCGAAACGGCAACCGGGCCGAAAGTGATCGAATTCAACGCCCGTTTTGGCGATCCCGAGGCGCAAGTCGTGCTGCCGCGGCTGAAAACCGATTTGGTTGAAGCGATCCTTGCGGTGATGGAAGGAAAAGAGTTGGCGCTTGAGTGGACGGACGAAGCGGTGCTCGGCGTCGTGCTGGCTGCCAAAGGCTACCCGGGCGCCTATGAGCGCGGAGCGGCCATTCGGGGGGTGGATCGGCTTGATTCCGATGTGCTGCTATTCCATGCCGGGACGAAGCAAGAAGACGGTGCACTGTACACGAACGGCGGCCGCGTTCTTCTGGCAGCAGCGAAAGGGAGTACACTCGTTGAGGCGAAGGAAAAAGTGTATGAACAGTTGACGCGAATCGAGAGCGACGGGCTGTTTTACCGCCGCGACATCGGCCGGCGCGCTATCGAACGCGCCTCCGCCGCATATACACGTATGAAAGAGCGATAATTCCCCCGATTAACGCGGCCAATACGAACGACATATCGGTCATATATTCCAGCAACATGGTCAATCACTCCTTTGGGTGGAAGGTGTCCCGAATCTGGGACACCTTTTTGGCGTGATAATGGAACAATTCGGGCGGGGTCGAAGCCAACTTTCCTGAGAAGTCCGGGCGGCTCAAGACGCAAGTTCCAAGTAAATGAACGACAAGGCCGAAGCCAGTTCCCCGCAAAGTGGATGCCTCCGAACTTGACGAGACGCGGTCGCAGCATCTTCGTCCGCCGGCGCAACACGCGCCAGCACGACAGGAAACAGGTGCCATATGCAACCTTGTTCCAAGTTGACCGCATGATGTTCGTTACGTTGGATTGACAACGGCTTCTTTTTGTTCTTCAAGCAGCTGCTGGCGCTGCATGTTGTCAAACAAGGCCGTCAGCGGGCAAAAACGGGTAATCCCTTCACCGACTTTCATGGCCCCAAGCAAAGCGGCGAACAAGTACGATGTGCACCATGGCCGCCGGGCCAGGCGGGCGGTCGCCCACGCTACGACAGTCAAACCGAGCGTAATGCGAATGAGCGCATTCACAATGCCGATATTTGCCATTGGCTTGCCCCTCCTCATCTTTTTATTGTGAAAATCGCTTTCGTACGTTAAAATGATTATATGGAACGATTAGGAAACAAGGGACGGGGTGTCAATGGGCGAACAACGTTACCGCTGGAAAGGCAGCGAACTGCGTGAACAAGCAGCAGTGATTGAAGGCAAACAATCACCAACGAAAGTATTGGTGAATGCGACGTATTTGCACTCGTATTTTCGTGAATGGGTAAAAGGAAATATATGGATTCATGGCGACCGCATCGTGTATGCCGGAGAGCGTCTTCCCGACCGGGTCGACGAGGCATGCGAAGTCGTCGACTGCCGCGGGTATGTGCTCGTTCCCGGCTATATCGAGCCGCATGTCCATCCATTTCAATTATATAATCCCCATTCCTTTGCCCGTTATGCAGCGGCGCGCGGGACGACGACGCTAGTGAACGATAACTTGTTTTTCCTTTTGCATCTGAATGATGACGAGGCGCTTTTGTTTTTGCAACAAATGAATGCGCTTCCAACTTCGATGTATTGGTGGTGCCGGTTTGATGGCCAAACGGAGCTGGAGCGCGAGGATGAGCAATTGTCCAACGCACGGATCAAACGATGGCTTGACCAGGAAACGGTCCTCCAAGGCGGCGAGCTGACATCATGGCCGAGACTCGTCAGCGGCGATGACATCGTTTTGTATTGGATGCAAGAGGCGAAACGGCGGCGCCGCAAAATCGAAGGGCATTTTCCGGGAGCGTCGGAAAAAACGCTTGTTAAAATGGCGCTGTTTGGCGTGGATGGCGACCATGAGGCCATGACGGGAAAAGAGGTGCGAACCCGTCTTTGGCACGGTTATACGGTCACGCTCCGCCATTCTTCGATTCGTCCGGACTTGCCGGTGCTGCTTGAGGAAATGAAAGCGCTCGGCATTCGGCATTACGACAAATGTTTGTTGACAACCGACGGTTCGCCGCCGTCCTTTTACGAAAGCGGGGTGATCGATTGGCTCATTCGCATCGCCATTGAGCATGGCGTTCCGGTGATCGATGCGTACGCGATGGCGACGCTCAACGCCGCCCGCCATTACGGCATCGAACATCTCCACGGCAGCATCGCGACCGGCCGCATCGCCCATATCAACTTCCTGCGTTCGGCCCACGATCCGACTCCGGTGCAAGTGCTCGCCAAAGGTGAATGGGTGAAGCGCGACGGAGAAGCGCCGATCCCATGGACGGCGCCCGCATGGGAACAGTTCGGCATCCGGCCGCTGTCGCTGTCATGGGAACTCGGGTGGGATGATTTGCAGTTTTCGATGCCGATGGGATTGCGAATGGAAAATGCCGTTATTTTAAAACCGTATTCCGTCTCGATCGACACATCGCGCGACCGGCTAGGGCATGATCATGATGAAAGCTTTTTGGTGCTGCTTGACCGGAATGGACGCTGGCACGTCAACACGATGCTCAAAGGCTTTTCATCAGCGCTCGGCGGGTTGGCGAGCTCGTACTCGAATACGGGCGATTTGGTTTTAATCGGCAAACATAAGGAAGATATGTTGCTCGCTTTCCGACGGATGAAGGAAATCGGCGGCGGCTTGGTGCTTGCCGAAAATGGCGAAATCGTATTTGAGCTTCCGCTTCCGCTTGGCGGCATGATGTCCGCGCTGGAGATGGAGTCATTGATCGACAAGGAAAAAGAGTTCGTCCGTCTGTTGCGGGAGAGGGGATACCGCTTTGAAGACCCTGTGTATTCGCTGCTCTTTTTGCAGTCGACCCATTTGCCGTATGTGCGCATCACCCAGCGCGGCATTTACGATGTCATGCACAAAACGGTACTCTTTCCTTCGATAATGCGGTAAAATAAAAAAGAAAAAGGTTGTGTGTCCATTGAAACGTTGGCTGTCTGCCATGGGCTGTATGGTGCTGCTCCTTGGTGGGTGCACCGCCCAAAGCGAACCAAAGCCGGCGAAACCACCTGCGCAAGAGCGGCCGCCTCAGCCCCCAGCAGAGGAGAAGGAGAAAGAAACGTTTCCGCTGACCGGGCTGCCGGCGGAAGGGGACGTTCATCAGCGGGTTGTCGGCGTGATGGTCAACAACCATCCGAAGGCGCGCCCGCAGTCGGGATTAAGCAAGGCGGATATCGTGTACGAGGTGCTCGCTGAGTGGGATATCACCCGCTTTTTGGCGCTTTACCAAAGCGAACAGCCGGAACGAGTCGGGCCGGTGCGGAGTGCGCGTGATTATTATATTGATTTGAGCGAGGGCTACAATGCCATTTATGTTTGCCATGGATGGAGCCCGGAAGCGAAAGCGCGGCTCGAGCAGGGGGAAACCGATTATTTGAACGGGCTCTTTTATGACGGAACGCTGTTTAAGCGCGTTTCCTTCCGCAAGGCGCCGCACAACTCGTACATTACGTTTGCCAACATTGAAAAAGGGGCGGAACAAAACGGGTATGCTTGGACGGACGATGTCGCTCCGCTGCCGTTTCGCGCGGACAAACCGAGCGGGGAAAAGGCAGGGACGGTCCGCATCGCCTATTCGCACCGCTCGTACGCCCAAGTGGAATACCGCTATGCTCCGGAACGGCATGGGTATTACCGATACAGCGGCGGCGAGCAGACGGTCGATTACGATACGCGCGACCCGGTTGTGGCGCAAAACGTGATGATCATCGCCGCCCGCCATCAAGTGATCGACAGCCATGGGCGGCGCGACGTTGACCTCACGTCCGGCGGCCAAGGCTATTTGCTGCAAAACGGCGTCATCCAGCCGATTGAATGGAAAAATGTCGACGGCCGGCTGCTGCCATACCGCGATGGGGCGCCGGTCGGGTTCGTGCCAGGCAAAACGTGGATCAATATCGTTCCGGAACTGGCGATCGTGCAATGGCGGTGACCCGAAAACGGCCGCCGGCGGGTTTTCCAAACCATAAACATAAAGAGGAGAGCGCCAACAGTCCACCAAATCGTTTTTCGCCAAAGCAAGGAGGAGACAAACATGCAAATCGACAAGCTGCGCGGCAGAGAGCTTGATCAACTGTTTAAAGCCATCTTGTCGCTGCGCGATTTGGAAGAGTGTTACCGTTTTTTCGATGATTTATGCACCGTCAACGAAATTCAGGCGCTTGCCCAACGTCTGGAAGTCGCCCGCATGTTGCGGGAAGGGTATACGTACCATAAAATTGAAATGGAAACCGGAGCGAGCACGGCGACCATTTCGCGCGTCAAACGCTGCCTCAACTATGGAAACGATGCCTATGCCATGGCGCTTGACCGCATTAAAGAGGAACAACCGCAAGAAGAGAATGAAGCGGTGACAGACTAAGCAGGCAAGGAGATTCCTTCCATTCGCAAAGGAACTCCTTTTCTTTTTGCGGATTTGTTATAATGAAACAATGGAGAACGGAGTGGAAGGGGTATTGTCATGGAAGAGATTCGCGCCTGGCGCCATGTGTTTAAGCTCGACCCGAACAAACCGATCGATGATGAGCGCCTTGAGCGCCTTTGCGAGTCGGGGACGGATGCCGTCATCGTCGGCGGAACGGACGGGGTGACGCTCGATGGTGTGCTCGATTTATTGGCCCGCATCCGCCGGTTTTCGGTGCCATGCGCGCTTGAAGTCACAAATCTTGAGGCCTTGACGCCGGGGTTTGATGCGTATTTCATTCCGATCGTGTTAAACAGCCGCCATGTCGACTGGGTGGTGGGCCGCCATCATGAGGCGGTGAAACAATATGGCGAGATCATGAATTGGGATGAGATTTTTGCCGAGGGGTATTGCATTTTAAATCCGGAATGCAAGGCGGCGAAGCTCACCGAAGCCGACGCCGGCCTGAGCGAAGACGATGTGGTGGCCTACGCTCGCCTCGCTCAACATTTGTACAAGCTGCCGATCTTTTATCTTGAATATAGCGGCATATACGGCGACCCCGCCTTGGTGGAAAAAGTGAAACAGGCGCTCGGCGAGACGCAGCTGTTTTATGGCGGCGGCATCACCGCACCGGAGCAGGCGGCTGAGATGGCGCGCCGGGCGGATACTGTTGTCGTCGGCAACGCCGTTTACGAATCGTTTGAACAGGCGCTGCTGACCGTGGACGCCGTAAAGCGGGCGAATGAGGCGAAATAGAACATATGGTGTATTGGTGGTGAAAACAATGAACTTTTTATCGGAACAGCTGCTCGCCCATTTAAACAAAGAGCAACAAGAAGCCGTCAGGACGACGGAAGGCCCGCTGCTCATTATGGCGGGGGCGGGAAGCGGGAAAACGCGGGTGTTGACGCACCGCATCGCCTATTTGATGGCGGAAAAGCATGTGGCGCCGTGGAACATTTTGGCCATTACGTTTACGAACAAGGCGGCGCGCGAAATGCGGGAACGTGTGCAGTCGCTCTTAGGTGGGGCGGCGGAAGACGTCTGGATTTCGACGTTCCACTCGATGTGCGTCCGCATTTTGCGCCGCGACATTGACCGCATCGGCATCAACCGCAATTTTTCCATCCTTGATCCGACGGACCAGCTTTCGGTCATGAAAACGATTTTAAAAGAAAAAAACATAGACCCGAAAAAATTTGAGCCGCGGACGATTTTAGGCACGATCAGCGCGGCGAAAAACGAGCTGTTGCCTCCGGAGCAATTCGCGAAGCGGGCCTCGACGTATTACGAAAAAGTCGTCAGCGATGTGTATCAAGAATACCAACAGCGCCTGCTTCGCAACCATTCGCTCGATTTTGACGATTTGATCATGACGACGATCCAACTGTTTGACCGCGTGCCGGATGTGCTTCACTATTACCAATATAAGTTTCAGTACATCCATATTGATGAGTACCAGGATACGAACCGCGCTCAATATACGCTGGTCAAAAAGCTGGCGGAACGCTTTCAAAACATTTGCGCCGTCGGCGACGCCGACCAATCGATTTATCGGTGGCGCGGGGCGGACATCCAAAACATTTTGTCGTTCGAGCGCGACTATCCGAACGCAAAAGTCATTTTGCTTGAGCAAAACTACCGCTCGACGAAGCGCATTTTGCAAGCGGCGAACGAAGTCATCGAGCATAACGTCAACCGGAAGCCGAAACGGCTTTGGACGGAAAACCCGGAAGGAAAGCCGATTCTTTATTATGAGGCGATGAACGAAGCGGACGAAGCGCAGTTTGTCGCTGGACGCATCCGCGAGGCGGTGGAGCGCGGCGAACGCCGCTACCGTGATTTTGCTGTCTTGTACCGGACGAACGCCCAGTCGCGTGTCATGGAGGAAATGTTGCTGAAAGCGAACATTCCGTATCAAATTGTCGGCGGCTTAAAGTTCTATGACCGGAAAGAAATTAAAGACATTCTCGCCTATTTGCGCGTCATCGCCAATCCGGACGATGATTTAAGCTTGCTTCGCATCATTAACGTGCCAAAACGCGGCATTGGCGCCTCGACGATCGACAAACTCGTCCGCTATGCGGCCGAGCATGAGCTGTCCTTGTTTGAGGCGCTCGGCGAGCTAGAGATGATCGGGCTTGGCGCCAAAGCGGCCGGGGCGCTCGCCGCGTTCCGCAGCCAGCTCGAGCAATGGACGCAGCTGCAAGAATACGTCTCCGTCACCGAACTCGTCGAAGAAGTGCTCGACAAATCGGGCTACCGCGAGATGCTCAAGGCGGAGCGGACGATTGAAGCACAAAGCCGGCTCGAGAACTTGGATGAGTTTTTGTCGGTGACGAAGCATTTTGAAAATGTGAGCGACGATAAATCGCTCATCGCCTTTTTAACCGACTTGGCGCTCATTTCCGATTTGGACGAGCTGAACGGGACGGAACAGGCCGCTGAAGGAGATGCCGTCATGTTGATGACGTTGCATGCCGCCAAAGGGCTCGAGTTTCCGGTCGTCTTTTTGATCGGCATGGAAGAAGGCATTTTCCCGCACAACCGCTCTCTCGAGGATGACGATGAGATGGAAGAAGAACGGCGGCTGGCGTACGTCGGCATCACCCGCGCGGAGGAAGAACTTGTGCTGACGAGCGCGCAAATGCGGACGCTGTTTGGCAACATCCAAATGAACCCGCCGTCGCGCTTTTTGAATGAAATTCCGGCGCATTTGCTTGAGACAGCCTCGCGCCGCCAAGCGGGCGCCTCCCGCCCGGCCGTTTCGCGCCCGCAGGCAAGCGGCGCCGTGGGATCGTGGAAAGTCGGCGATCGGGCGAACCACCGGAAATGGGGCATCGGCACCGTCGTCAGCGTCCGCGGCGGCGGCGACGACCAAGAGCTCGACATCGCCTTCCCGAGCCCGATCGGCATTAAACGGCTGCTTGCCAAATTTGCGCCGATTGAGAAAGTGTAGGAAAGGAGAACAGGTGAACGTATGGACCGCCAACAAGCCGAACGGCGCGCGGCCGAGCTGCGCGAACTGTTGAACCGCTACGGGTACGAATATTATGTGCTTGACCGCCCGTCTGTTCCAGATGCCGAGTATGACCGGTTGATGCAAGAGCTCATCGCCATTGAGGAACAATATCCGGAGCTCAAAACGAGCGATTCGCCGACCCAGCGTATCGGCGGTCCGCCCCTTGAGGCGTTTCGCAAAGTGGCGCATCGCGTTCCGATGATGAGCTTGGCGAACGCGTTTGGCGAAGGAGACTTGCGCGATTTTGACCGCCGCGTCCGTCAGGAAGTCGGGGAAGCGGCGTACGTATGCGAGCTGAAAATCGACGGCCTCGCCGTCTCGGTCCGCTATGAAGACGGCTATTTCGTCCAAGGGGCGACGCGCGGCGACGGGACGACGGGTGAAGACATTACGGAAAATTTGAAAACGATCCGCTCGCTGCCTCTCCGTCTGAAAGAACCGGTGTCGCTTGAAGCGCGCGGCGAGGCGTTTATGCCGAAAGCGTCGTTTTTGCGCTTGAATGAGGAGCGAAAAGCCCGCGGCGAGGAGCTGTTTGCCAACCCGCGCAACGCCGCGGCTGGCTCGCTCCGCCAGCTCGACCCGAAAGTGGCGGCCTCGCGCCAGCTGGATTTGTTTGTATATGGCTTAGCCGACGCCGAGGCGCTCGGCATCGCTTCACACAGCGAAGCGCTTGATTATTTGCAGGCGCTCGGGTTTAAAGTAAACCCAGAGCGACGGCGCTGCGCCAATATCGATGAGGTGATCGCCTTTATCAGCGAGTGGCACGACAAGCGGCCGCAGCTGCCGTATGAGATTGACGGCATCGTTATTAAGGTGGACTCATTCGCCCAGCAACGGGCGCTTGGCGCGACGGCGAAAAGCCCGCGCTGGGCGATTGCCTACAAGTTCCCAGCCGAGGAAGTGGTGACGACGTTAATCGGCATTGAGGTGAACGTCGGCCGCACGGGTGTCGTCACGCCGACGGCGATTTTAGAGCCGGTGCGCGTCGCCGGCACGACGGTGCAGCGCGCCACCCTTCACAATGAAGATTTTATACGGGAAAAAGACATTCGCATCGGCGATGCGGTCATCATTAAAAAAGCGGGCGACATCATCCCGGAAGTGGTCGGCGTCGTCGTTGACCGGCGCGATGGGGATGAAACGCCGTTTGCGATGCCGACGCACTGCCCGGAATGCGAAAGCGAGCTCGTCCGTCTCGAGGGGGAAGTGGCGCTCCGCTGCTTGAACCCGAACTGCCCGGCCCAGCTGCGCGAGCGGCTCATCCATTTTGCCTCAAGGGCGGCGATGAACATCGAGGGTTTGGGCGAAAAAGTCGTCACCCAGCTGTTTAACGCCGGCCTTGTCCGCGATGTCGCCGATTTGTACTGCCTGACGAAGGAACAGCTTGTCGGGTTGGAACGGATGGGGGAAAAGTCGGCGGCCAACTTGCTTGCGGCGATTGAGGCGTCGAAGCAAAACTCGCTTGAACGGCTGCTGTTTGGCCTTGGCATTCGCTACGTCGGAGCGAAAGCCGCCCAACTTTTGGCTGAGCATTTTGAAACGATGGAGCGGCTCGAACGGGCGACGAAAGAGGAGTTGATGGCCGTCCCCGAAATCGGAGAGAAAATGGCGGATGCGATCACGGCGTTCTTCGCCCAACCCGAAGCAACTGAGCTGCTCCAGGAGCTGCGCGCTTACGGTGTCAATATGGCTTACAAAGGGCCGAAGCGGTCGGCTGAAGCGCCTGCTGACTCTGCCTTCGCCGGCAAAACGGTCGTCTTGACCGGCAAGCTCGCGTCGATGTCGCGCAATGAAGCAAAAGAACAAATTGAGCGGCTTGGCGGGCGCGTCACCGGCAGCGTCAGCCGCAGCACCGACCTTGTCATCGCCGGCGAGGATGCCGGATCGAAGCTGGAGAAAGCCCAGCAGCTTGGCATTGAGATTTGGGACGAATCACGATTTTTGCAAGAGATCAACAGGGGGAAACGATGAAACAAATCTCACTACTTCGCAGTTTCGTTGCTTGTCGTTGGACGAATCGGGCCCGAAAGCGGTTGGCCGTTGTCGGGCTCGCTTCGATTTGTTTGTTGTCTGCGTGTGCGCCGAAGTTTGACAAAGGTGAGGAAGTCGTGCAAGACAAAGGAAGCAAAGAGCAAGAAGCGGTCATCCCGAAATACAACATTTCTGATTCGTATTACCGCGTTGTCTTGCCCTTTAAGCCGTCCGGGGCGCGCGGGCGGGTCGTCAACGACGTCAACACCCGGCTTGATGTCGATGAATTTGAAACCGGGCTGATGCGCTTGGCATCTGAGCAATTTTCCCCGGATGAATATTTGTTTCAGGAAGGGCAATATTTGGACAGCGAAACGATCGGGCGCTGGCTCGCCCGCAAGCGGACGGACAGCCAGCTGAAGGCAGAGAAAATGAAACCGGAAGACAACATCGGCTTAAACCCACCGATCAGCGACAAAGGAACGAATGAGCAAAAAAACAAACAAAGCCCGATTTACCTGGCCAGCATTTTGGAGCACAACTACTTAGTGAAAGTCGGTAACGACAAGGTGAAGCTTGGCGGCGTCGCCATCGGTTTGGCGTTGAACTCCGTCCACTACTACTCAACCGAGCAAGGGTATCCACGCGAAGTGAAAATCAAAGATGACGTCATCGAACGGGAAGGGAAGCGGATCGCCGCCGAGGTGTTGAAGCGGCTGCGGAACATCAAAGGGCTCGGCAACGTGCCCATCACGATTGCCTTGTACAAACAGGCGCCGCGCTCGTCCGTGATTCCGGGCCACTTTTTCGCGGTCACCCATGTTGACGACGGAAGCGCCACGATCGATGATTGGGAAGCGGTGAACGAGGAATATTATTTATTCCCGTCCGATGAGGCGGAAAAGAACCATCGCGATGACTGGCTCAAATTCAATAATTTTAAATCAGACGTTGAAGACTTTTTCCCGAACTACACCGGCATCGTCGGCAGAGGATTGTACGTCAACGATCAGCTTCAGAAGTTAACGATCAACATTACAATGCCGTTTTACGGCAAAGCGGAAGTGATCGGCTTTACCCAATACGTGACCGGCTTGGTGATGGAAAAATTCCCGGACTACATCACCGTTAATGTCTACATCGCCTCAGCCGGCCAGCCGGAAAGCCTCATCGTGCGCCAGGCGAAAGCAGACGAGCCGTTTGTGCATATTTATCAATAAGGTCGGCATCATCGCGTTATTTGGGATACGGCGAACGGAGTGATCCGAACATTTGATTCTCCAAAAATGAAGGAAGCGGAAAGGGCTGCAGCAGCGGCCCTTTTTTGCGCGAAAAGGCCGTCCGAACGATGGTGGAAAGAACAGGGAGAGCATTGCATAATGACGGTAGGAAAATGAGCGCAGCACTCGAAAACGGATGCAAAACGAGCAACAGGTTATGGCAGGATGCGGGTGTGAGACTTGAAGGCGATTTGCGTGCTTTGCGGATCAAGCAATGGAAACGATGGGAGATATAAGGAAGCGGCGAAGGCGCTCGGAACGTTTCTCGCCCAAAGCGGCACGACGCTTATTTACGGCGGCGGAAAACGCGGCTTGATGGGGGAAATCGCGGAGGCGGCGCTTCGCCATCAAGGGCGTGTGATCGGCATCATTCCGCAGTTTTTAAAAGACAGGGAAGTGGCGCATGACCGGTTGAGCGAGCTGGTGGTCGTCGATACGATGCATACGCGCAAGGCGAAAATGTATGAAGCGGCCGACGGGTTTATCGCCTTGCCAGGCGGGTATGGGACGTATGAAGAGCTGTTTGAAGTGCTCTCATGGTCGCGCGTCGGCCTCCACCAAAAACCGATTGGCCTGCTTAACGTGGAAGGGTTTTTCGATCCTCTTCTTCATTTGCTTCGGCATACGGTCGAAAACGGATTTGCCGCGCCGGAAGACCTCAAGCTGATTGTCAGCGCCGAAGACGTTCCGACGCTGTATGGACAGATGAACACATTTTGCCGTCGCCGCCACTCTTGACCGTGGATGGGGGAAGCGGCAAGTTGAATTTTTGGATGTATTCCAGCGTCAATGCATGGGTGTGAGGAATGCGCATCGCGCCGGCTTCGAGATACTGGTCGTCGCGAAAGTTGGAGCGGAGCGTGTAGATGCGGCCGCCGACCCGCTCGGATGCTTCTAAGATGGTGACGCGATGACCCGCCTGCTTCAGCAATGACGCCGCGACAAGCCCGGCCATCCCGGCGCCGATGATAACGATATGTTGAGGTGCCGTCGTTCTCTTTAAGCCGTGGCAAATAATCGAGATCATCGTTTCCACTGAAAGTTTTGGAGAAACATACGGGTGGGACACGGTTGGACTCCCCCTTTGCCATCTATGGTTTGCGATAATCAAGAAGCGGTTACTCCATCTTATTCAGCGGCAAAGGGGAGTATGTGGGAATGCATTCGCCAAGGGCTGGCACGGCGCCTAGCGCGAGGGGGCGCGCAGCATGTGGCAATACAATGGCCGTCAAGGGCCAGATATGATGTACGTGGCGCCCTCGATTTCGATGCGGCGCGGTTTCTGCACGCCCACAAGCCGGCACGAAAACGGGCGCGTCGATGGATGACGGCGGTCAGCCTCATAGAACCGAATCACAATGCCGCCGACAGCGAGCTCCGCGTATGCTCCCGCTTCATCGCGCCCGACATCGGGTTCGGGCAAGTCAAACAGCCGGCGGTAGCCGTTGACCGTCCGCTGGAGATCGAGGGTGTAGAGGCTAATTGACGACAGCGAAACAGAGCCAATCGGGTGTCTCATGAGCGGCGCCAGCTCGTTCATGCGTACGTCATCACTGTCGCCCCATTGAATGAAAAACGGATAGCGAAACGCGCCGTCTGTGTCGTCTTCGATAAACAGCATCGACCATGTGAGCTGCTTGCCGTCATCGCGCTCGCGGCTGCCGGGGAGCGGACCGACTGGGGCGAATCCTTTGCTTTTGAGCTGCGCCGCCACCGCTTCGATGTCGTTCGTGCGAAAGGCAAACTGGGAGAAGCCGCTTCCTTCTTGGCGGTCGGCGACAAGCTGAGTGATGAGCGGGTTTCCGCACGTTCTCGCCGTCTGTATATCGGCAATGCCGATCCACTCGATGTAGCGCAAATGCTCCACGTAACATAAGGCGTTGTACGTTCCCCATGATGGATGACGGCCGCCGTGGATGGCCACAAGCCCCCATTGTTCAAACGCCATTTTCACTTGCTCCGGTCGTTCGACGAGATGGACGAGATGGTCAAACGCGACATGCATGGCAGCGGCCTCCTCTTAGATGAATCGATCAGCGGAACAGCATTTCTTTCAGCTTGTAAATGATTCGTTCGTTGTCGACGGTGCGGTGGGCGATAAAATTCAAGTCCAGCTTGATGTCTTCGATTTGGGCAGCCAATTGTTCGTAACGGGAGTCCATTTTTTGTTCGAGGCGGTCCACCGTTTGTTTCAATGAGGAAAATTCCCGGTGAAGCTGGTGGACGTCAGCGGCGAGAGCTTCCAGTTTGGCGTCTGTTTCGTCTTGGCGGTGGAGGAGAGCAGCCACGATGCCGTTTAATTCCGTTTGCCCAGCGCGAAGCGAATCTTGTTCTTGACGCAGACGCTGTTGTTCCAGGCGGATTTCCTGCTGCTCTTTTCGAATCTCTTGTTGTTCTTTTCGAATCTCTTGTTGTTCTTTTCGGATTTCTTGCTGTTCTCTCCGAATTTCTTGCTGTTCTCTCCGAATTTCTTGTTGCTCTTTTCGAATTTCTTCTTGTTCTTGGCGAATGGCGATTTGTTCCCGCTCGAGCCGCTCTTGACCCTCTACGAGCTTTTGCAGCGTGCCATCCATGGCGCTTAGGCGGTCGAGCACTTGGGCGAGCAAAGCGTCACTCATCGTCATGATTCCCCCTTTTTCGTCCGTTACAGCCATTATAGTACATATGTTCGGGATTGTCAATCAAGAAAATTTGAACATCCATGGCGGACAAACTCCTTCACATTCCTTGTTTGTCAAGGATTTATTCCATATCGGTGCAAAAAAATCCTCCCGATTTTTGTCAGGAGGGTTCTCACATGGAAGCGAATACTTTTGGCAATGCGATGAAGAGGTTTGGAAAAATATGAGGGCAAATCGTTTCATCTTTATAGTGCACTCGCACTTGGTGAAACTTTTGATCTTGCAACGCATATTTTTCGACGGTCTCATGAACCGGATCGACAATCCAGTATTCTCTGACACCAGCTTGTTCGTAGTTGTGAAATTTCGTAATGCGGTCGTGTTTGGCGGTAGATGGAGAAAGAATTTCTACGATAAGATCAGGCGCTCCATAAATTCGCTCATCACCAATTTTTTGTTTGTCACAAACAACAATTAAATCGGGAATATACCAATCTTTAATGTCATGAAGAGGAGTATCTTTTGTTGCGAATAAACATACATCGATTGGTGCGACAAATACTTCACACGAGGAATGGTGTAGAACGTCGAAAAACTGTGCTGACAAAGCTGTCACGATACGTTGATGTCTTGGTGTAGGTGAAGGAGTCATAAATAGGACGCCGTCAATTCCCTCATATCGTTTTTCCTCAGGGAAGTTTACGTAATCTGCATATGTCCATGGATGATTTTGATTTGGCAGCGACATGCAATTTCCCTCCTTGTGCTTTCATTTTATCGTATTTCTTTGAATAAAAAAAGGCGTCACGAGCGATTCCTTCCTGTGTCTAAAATAGGAGCGCGTCCTTTTCCTCCCATCAACCGTTTACTCATGCGTGTGCCATCCCATCGTGCGCTGTTCAGGAAAACGAAATATTCCTACATCAAACATCAAATCCCCCCGGTTTCACGCCTGCCTTAGCTATTGGGAGATGTTATAGAACGTATATTCGTTTGCATCGTGAATATATAGATTGATTCTCGCCCAGAACACGTGGCAACGGTTGCTTCATTGGATAAAAGTTTGGTATCATCATGGTATTGTGATAGGTCGAACTCGTTGGAGGTGAAACTATGTCGCGAATTTCCATTGACCAAGTGAAACATGTCGCCGATTTGGCGCGGTTGGCGATTACCGATGAAGAGGCGGAGATGTTTACGAAACAGCTCGATGCGATCATTACGTTTGCCGAGCAGTTGAATGAATTGGATACGGAGAACGTTCCGCCGACTTCGCACGTGCTTGATATGAGAAATGTGATGCGCGAGGATATTCCAGAACCGGGGCTGCCGCGCGAGGAAGTGTTGAAAAACGCGCCGGATCAGCAAGACGGCCAGTTCCGTGTGCCGGCCATTTTAGAGTAAGGAGGGGGATTTATGTCGCTTTTTGACCATTCCGTGTCGGAATTACATACATTGCTGCAGAAAAAAGAAGTGTCGATTTCCGATTTAGTCGACGAATCGTACCGCCGCATCGGCGAAGTGGAAGAAAAAGTGCAAGCGTTTTTAACATTAAATGAAGAACAGGCGCGGGCGAAAGCGAAAGAGTTGGATGACCAGCTCGCCAAAGGCGAAGAAACGAACCCGCTGTTCGGCTTGCCGATCGGCATTAAAGACAACATCGTCACAAAAGGATTGCGCACGACATGCGCCAGCAAAATTTTATACAACTTTGACCCGATTTACGACGCGACCGTTATGGAGCGGCTGAACGCTGCGGGCGCCATTACGATCGGGAAGCTGAATATGGACGAGTTCGCCATGGGTTCGTCGACGGAAAACTCTGGCTTTCAGCTGACGCGCAACCCGTGGGACTTAGAGCGCGTTCCGGGCGGCTCGAGCGGCGGTTCGGCGGCGGCGGTGGCGGCAGGGGAAGTGCCGTTTGCTTTAGGTTCGGATACGGGCGGTTCGATCCGCCAGCCGGCGGCGTTTTGCGGGGTTGTTGGTTTGAAGCCGACATACGGCCGCGTCTCGCGCTTCGGGCTTGTCGCGTTTGCCTCATCGCTTGACCAAATCGGTCCGATTACGCGCACGGTCGAAGACAACGCCTACTTATTGCAGGCGATTGCAGGCGTCGATCCGATGGATTCGACATCGGCAAACGTGCCGGTGCCGAACTATGTGGAGGCGTTGACCGGGGACATCAAAGGATTGAAAATCGCCGTGCCGAACGAATATTTAGGGGAAGGCGTCGACGAAGGCGTGCGCCAGTCGGTGCTGGCGGCGCTTGCCGTGCTTGAGAAGCTTGGCGCAACATGGGAAGAAGTGTCGCTGCCGCATTCGAAATATGCCTTGGCGACGTACTACTTGCTCGCTTCATCGGAAGCCTCGGCGAACCTCGCCCGCTTTGACGGCGTCCGCTACGGCTATCGGACGGACAACGCGAAAAACTTGATCGATATGTATAAACTCACACGGAGCGAAGGATTCGGGGCGGAGGTCAAGCGCCGCATTATGCTCGGGACATTCGCGTTAAGCTCGGGCTATTACGATGCGTATTACAAAAAAGCGCAAAAAGTGCGGACGTTGATCAAACGAGATTTTGAGAACGTCTTTGAACAGTATGACGTCATCATCGGCCCGACAACGCCGACGCCGGCGTTTAAAATCGGCGAGAAAACGAGCGATCCGCTGACGATGTACGCAAACGACATTTTAACGATTCCGGTCAACCTGGCGGGCGTGCCGGCCATTTCCGTGCCGTGCGGCTTTGTCGATGGCTTGCCGGTCGGCTTGCAAATCATCGGCAAGCACTTTGATGAAAGCACGGTCTACCGCGTCGCCCACGCCTTTGAACAGGCGACCGACTACCATAAGCAAAAACCGGTGTTGTAAGGGGGGTTAGGTGATGAACTTTGAAACGGTCATCGGACTTGAGGTGCACGTCGAGCTGAAAACGAAATCGAAAATTTTCTCCAGCAGCCCGAACGCGTTTGGGGCGCCCCCGAACACGCAAACGAACGTCATCGACTTAGGGTATCCGGGCGTGCTGCCGGTGTTGAACCGCCAGGCGGTCGAGTTTGCGATGAAAGCAGCGATGGCGTTGAACTGCGAAATCGCGACCGAAACGAAATTCGACCGCAAAAACTATTTTTATCCGGACAACCCGAAAGCGTACCAAATTTCGCAATACGACCAGCCGCTTGGCAAAAACGGCTGGATCGAAATCGAAGTGAACGGGAAAAAGAAAAAAATCGGCATCACCCGCATTCACTTGGAAGAGGACGCCGGCAAATTGACGCATACAGGCGACGGCTATTCGCTCGTGGATTTTAACCGCCAAGGGACGCCGCTCATTGAGATCGTCTCCGAGCCAGACATCCGCTCGCCGGAAGAAGCGTACGCCTACTTGGAAAAATTAAAAGCGATCATCCAATACACGGGCGTCTCCGACTGCAAAATGGAAGAAGGATCGCTCCGCTGCGACGCCAACATTTCGCTCCGGCCGATCGGATCGGACCAATTCGGCACGAAAACGGAGTTGAAAAACTTAAACTCGTTCAACTTCGTCCGCATGGGGCTCGAGTACGAAGCGAAGCGGCAGGAGAAAATTTTGCTCTCGGGCGGCGTCATCCGTCAAGAAACGCGGCGCTTTGACGAAGCGACAAAAACGACCATCCTCATGCGCGTCAAAGAAGGCTCGGAAGACTATCGCTACTTCCCGGAGCCGGACTTGGTCATGCTTTATATTGACGACGAATGGAAAGAGCGCGTCCGCGCCTCGATTCCGGAGCTGCCGGACGCCCGCCAGAAGCGGTATGTCGAAGAGTGGGGCCTGCCGGAATACGACGCCAAAGTGCTCACACTGACAAAAGAAATGGCCGACTTCTTCGAAGCAACGGTCGCCAACGGCGCTGATCCAAAACTGGCGTCGAACTGGCTCATGGTCGAAGTGTCCGGGTACTTAAACGCCGAACAAAAAGAGCTGCATGACATCGCCTTGACGCCGGAAAGCCTAGCAAGCATGATCAAACTCATCCAAAACGGCACGATTTCGTCGAAAATCGCGAAAAAAGTGTTCAAAGAACTCGTCGAACACGGCGGCGACCCGGAGAAAATCGTCAAAGAAAAAGGGCTCGTGCAAATTTCCGACGAGGGAGCGCTGCGCAAAATCGTGCTCGAAGTGCTTGACGCCAACCCGCAGTCGGTGGAAGACTATAAAAACGGCAAAGACCGCGCGCTCGGTTTCCTTGTCGGCCAAGTGATGAAAGCAACAAAAGGGCAAGCGAATCCGCCGCTTGTCAACAAGTTGCTTGTTGAAGAAATCAATAAGCGATAAATCAAAAGACAAGGCTGCTGACCGGCAGCCTTGTCTTTTTATTTTATTTTTTAGACTTTTAAAAAAATACAATTGACATCCCTCAATGGAAATGATAGATTTTTAGACAAAACCAACTGAATTAGTTGGATATAGACATCAAGAGGAGCGAGAGAGGAAGAATCAAAACAGAGAGGGATGAGAACGATGAGTGAAGAACGTGCATTCCGCCCAGAGACGCTCGCCATCCATGCGGGGCAACAACCGGATGCAGAAACAGGTTCGCGAGCGGTACCGATTTATCAAACGAGTTCGTATGTATTCCGTGACAGTGAGCACGCGGCCAATTTGTTTGGATTGAAAGAGGAAGGATACATTTATACGCGTATTATGAACCCGACGAACGATGTGCTTGAAAAGCGAATCGCGGCGTTAGAAGGCGGCGTTGGAGCGCTGGCGCTGTCATCGGGGCAGGCGGCAGTGTTTTATTCGCTCATCAACATCGCCTCGGCGGGTGATGAAATTGTATCGTCTTCGTCCATTTACGGCGGCACATACAACTTGTTCGCCCATACGCTGCGCAAATTTGGCATTACGGTGAAGTTTGTTGACTCGTCTGATCCGGAAAACTTTGAGAAGGCCATTACTGGCAAAACGAAAGCAGTGTTTGCTGAAACGATCGGCAACCCGAAAAACGATGTGCTCGACATTGAAGCGGTAGCTGATATCGCTCATCGCCACGGCATTCCACTCATCGTTGATAACACGGTTGCCAGCCCGTACCTGCTGCGGCCGATTGAGTTTGGCGCTGATATCGTTGTCCATTCGGCGACAAAGTTTATCGGCGGGCACGGCAATTCGATCGGCGGCGTGATTGTCGACAGCGGCAAGTTCGACTGGAAAGGGAGCGGCAAGTTCCCGGAGTTCACCGAACCTGATCCGAGTTATCATGGTTTGGTGTATGTCGATGCTGTCGGGGAAGCAGCGTATATCACGAAAGCGCGTATTCAGCTGTTGCGCGACTTAGGGGCAGCGCTGTCGCCGTTTAATGCGTTTTTGCTTTTGCAAGGATTAGAGACGCTTCATTTACGGATGCAGCGTCATAGCGAAAATGCGCTCGCTGTTGCTAAGTTTTTGGAAGAGGAAGAAGCCGTCGAATCCGTCAGCTATCCAGGGCTTCCAAGCCATCCGTCACATGAACTCGCGAAAAAGTATTTGCCAAACGGCCAAGGTGCGATCGTTACGTTTGAAATCAAAGGTGGCGTCGAAGCCGGGAAAAAATTGATCGACTCGGTCAAGCTGTTCTCCCATTTGGCCAACATCGGCGATTCGAAATCGCTCATCATCCACCCGGCCAGCACAACGCACGAGCAGCTGAGCCCGGACGAGCAATTGTCCGCCGGCGTCACTCCGGGCCTTGTGCGCCTGTCCGTCGGCACGGAAGCGATCGACGACATTTTGGACGACTTGCGTCAAGCCATCCGCCAAAGCCAGACGGTGGGGGTGAAGTAGTGGATGCACAAGGAAAGCCACCCGCTTGCTGGGTGGCTTTCGTAAGCGCAGAGACAGCCTGTTTTTTTTAATGGGACATCGTCTTACGGTTCCAGATTGGCTTGGTACGCGTACCATCATGTTTACTAGTCGATGCCGGCTCGTTTCCTCCAGGCAGGCAAGCTGGGAATATGGCTTCCTCGAGGTTTGTGTTTTCATGTTGGGGCCAATGGCCCGTCACAACCCTTTCGGCGTCACTTTCTTTTCGACTTTGCGCAGCAGCCAGTCAAAGGCAATCGCTAAGATCGCTGCGGGGATGGCGCCGGCTAAAATCAAGTTTTTGTCGGCGATGCGCAAGCCGCGGTCGATCAAGTCGCCAAGCCCGCCAGCGCCGATAAACGTCGCTAAGGCGGCGACACCGATCGTCAACACCGTTGCTGTGCGCACGCCAGCCATAATGACGGGAAGCGAGAGAGGAAGCTCCACCATCCATAAAATTTGCCGCGATGTCATCCCCATCCCCCGGCCAGCGTCCACCAGCGCCGGGTCGACGCCGAGAATGCCGGTGTACGTGTTGCGCAAAATCGGAAGCAAGGCGTACAGCGTCAACGCGATGATCGCCGGCAGTTTGCCGATGCCGAAAATCGGAAGCATAAATCCAAGCAAGGCCAGGCTCGGAATCGTCTGAATGATGGCGGCCACGCCGATGATCGGCTCGGCGAGTTTGCGATACCGCGTCAATACGACGCCAAGCGGCACGGCGATGACGATCGCAATGCCCATGGCGATAGCGGATAAGAGCACATGCTCTTGAAAGGCGATCCAAATATCATTCTTTCGTTCGATCAACGTCTGCAATAATTCCATTGTATCCCTCCTTGGCGGAAAAAGCGGCAGCGGATGGCTGCTGCTTCGTCGTGAGAAGTTCAGATAAAAACGGTCATCCCTTTTTATTCGCAAGCAGAACGAATTCCGTTGACAAACCGCTCGAGGCCGTTTTTCCTTTTCAACATGAGGCATGTTGTTCAAGCGAGGCGATTGCGGCATCGAGTTTTCCGGCTGTGATTTGCCTGCGCATGTTCCGTTGCCCGTTATGCGTGCTGCTGGAACGTCCACTCAGCGAGTGCGCGCATCATGCTCGAGCGCGTAATCCCCCCGATAAGACGGTCGCCATCGAGCACCGGAATGATGCGCACATCCGGGTCTTGGAACAGAGCGGCGACGTTCGTGACGTCCGCTTCTTTCGCCAACGTCGTCACATCGTAATCGGCGATGTCGGCGACTAACAAATGCTCTTCCCGATAGCGCTCCTCGATTTGTTTCAACGTCACGATGCCGAGAAACGATTGCTTTTTATCGACCACAATCAAACTGTCGACTTTTTTCGCTTTCATCAATCGGAACGCTTCCGCTAAACCGCGGCGCGGCGAGATCGTCGCGACATCAACCGACATTAAATCTTCCGCCGTCGGCACGGCCGTCTGGCGGGTCCGCAGCCGGTCTTCGCCGATAAACTCGCGGACGAACGAGTTCGCCGGCCGCCGAAGCATTTGGTCGGGCGTCGCAAATTGGACGATTTCCCCGTCCTTCATCAAGGCGATCCGATCGGCGATTTTAATCGCTTCGTCCATATCGTGGGTGACAAAGACAATCGTTTTCTGAATCTCTTCTTGCAGGCGGACGATGTCATCTTGCAGCTGCTCGCGGCTGATCGGGTCAAGAGCGCTGAACGGCTCATCCATTAAAATAATATCCGGCTCGGCGGCCAAGGCGCGGACGACGCCGACGCGCTGCTGCTGGCCGCCGCTGAGCTCTGACGGGTAGCGGTGCTTGAACGTCGCTGGATCCAATCCGACGAGCTCAAGCAATTCGTCGACCCGTTTTTCATAGACGTGTTTTCCCCACTTTTTCAACTTCGGCACGAGTGCGATGTTTTCCGCGATCGTCATATGTGGAAACAAGCCGATTTGCTGGATGACGTAGCCGATGTTGCGCCGCAGCTCAACCGGGTCGAGCTCAGAAATGTCTTGCCCGTCGATGTACACTTTTCCCGATGTCGGCTCGATCAAGCGGTTGATCATCCGCATCGTTGTCGTTTTCCCGCACCCGCTCGGCCCGATCAAGGCGACCAGCTCGCCTTTGCGGATTTCAAGATTCATATTTTTTAAGGCGACAAAGCCGTCCTCATACTGTTTCGTCACGTTTTCAAACCGAATCATTGACATTCCTCACTTTCTAGTCGATCAGTCCTTCCGATTTCAAAAAGTTGATTGCCACCTCACGTGGCTGTTTTCCTTCCAAGTTCACTTGGCCGTTTAGTTCCATCATTTTTTCATCGGTCAAAATGTTGGCCAACTTGTTCAGTTTCTCCTCAAGCCCGGGATTGGCATCGAGCACTTCCTGGCGGATGATCGGCACGGAGTGGTATGGCGGGAAGTAGTTCTTATCATCTTTTAGCACGACCAAATCATATTTTTTGATTCTTGCATCAGTCGTATAGGCGGTGATGACGTCAATCTCCCCGTTTTTCGCCGCTTCGTATTGCAGGTCTGGATCGATCGTCACTTTTTTCTTGAACTGAAATCCGTACGCATCGACAAGCCCATCATAGCCGTCGCTTCGCTCAAAAAACTCGGCGTCCGACCCGAAGGTGAGGGAGGACGAGTGTTTGGCCAAATCGGAGTACGTTTTTACCCCGAGCTTTTCCGCCAAGTCTCTGCGCATGGCCAAGGCGTAGGTGTTGTTAAATCCGAGTGGTTTGAGCCAAGCGATGTTGTATTTTTTCTTATATAATTTCTTCGTTTCATTGTAGATTTGTTCGGGCGTCTTTTTAGGATCGTACGGCTGTTTTAAAATGTTTAAGTATCCCGTTCCGGTGTACTCAACGTACATGTCGACATCGCCATTTTCAATGGCTTGCTGCAACATAAACGCGCCGCCCAAACTGTCTTTCACTTCCACATCCAAATCCGTATTGGCTTTCACATATTCCGCCAACAAATGCGTCAAAATCACCTGCTCGGTAAACTTCTTCCCGCTAATGACGATTTTCCCTTTCGCATCACTCGTTTCGCTGCAGGCCGCTAACCCAAACACAAGCCCGACAGCGAGCAAAGATCGGATCCATTTTCGCAACACAATTCCTCCTTTTTCGGCTGTTGTCATACAAATAAAGGGGGATGAAAAAAGGCGGCAACAAGACGCGGAGGGGATGAAAAAGCGTCACAAACAAAGGATACCGCAATTTGGGTGCAACTGGCAAATTTGGTATCAGCCGATATGTTTGCCTCTCGCCTGCTCTCGCGGTGATGATGGCCCTCTCCTCCTTGATCCTAAAAAATGCTCCGGAATGCTGGCGAATCCTTCAGAATGCTCCGAATTCGAGATGTTCGAATAAGCCCGCCGTTTATCCATCAACATGCTGGCTATGCATTCCCCCGCGCCGTTGATCGAAAGGTTGGCAGGCTCCATGGCGAAGACGAACGGATCGACACGTGAACAAAAAAAACGGCAGCCCACGGCTGCCGGGTGAAAAAGGAATCCGTGTGGAACGTTTTTTATGGGGAACGCATTAGGCATGAACAAGGCGATGAAGGGTGCTTTCCGTTTTGAAAACGCGGGCGTTCAAGACGTGCAGTCCCGCTTCATGTTCGGCGAGGGCAGGCAGCACTTTGTCTTCGAGGATGGATGTGATATGGGTGAGGTCGCCTTTCATATGGTGAAGGTCGTGCGCCATCGCCTCGTATTTGGCGGTCAGCACTTCTTGCCCATGGCGGAGCGCTTCAACGATCGCCTTCGTTTCATTCGTGCGCTCATCCAGCAAGTCGATTTGTTGCGCAAGCGTGGTCGTCTGCTCGTTCAGTTGAGCGACTTGATGTTCGACAGTGCCCATGCGTTCGTTGAGTTGGGCGACTTGATGTTCGATAGTGCCCATGCGTTCGTTGAGATGAGCAACTTGGTGCTCAAGGTTGCTTGTCCGCTCATTCAACTGAGTGAACTGCTGCTCAAGGGCGCTTGTTCGTTCGTTAAGCTGTGCGACCTGGCGTTCGAGAACGCTCGTGCGCTCATTCAACTTGGTCATTTGAGCTTCAAGAGCACCTGTTCGTTCATTGAGCTGGGCCACTTGCCCCTCCAAGGCGCCAACCCGTTGCTCGAGCGATTCGACCGCCGCGCGCGTCGCTTTCACTTCATGCAAAATTTCCCGCAGCAACGCTTCCATTCGTTTCACCTCCTTTTCCCCTCTATTTTACAAAAAACGCGCGCCGATGGCGAGAAAAAATAGGAAAACGGTTTTTGCTAGAAAAAGAGCGGAAAGAATCGTTACAATAAACATAGGAAAAAATCGAAGCAAAGGTGGACGGAAATGGATGCCACATGGCTCAAACCCATTGTCGAAACCAAATATTTATCGACCGAAAACGCGCACCGCTACCGGGCGATTTTGCGCTATTTCTACATTCAGCACGAGCGGATGCGCCAATATTTGTTTCCGGAAGAAGTGTACGCCTTTTTAAAGCAACACGAGGAGTTTGCGGATTACACAGAAGATGACTTGCAGCAAGACCTCGATCAGCTCGTGAAATGGAACAACTTGATCGCCCGTCAAGAGACGTCCCACGTGCGGACGATTGAAGAGTTTAAGAAAAAGCGATTCCGCTACCAATGCAGTCCGTACACGGTGGAGATCGAGCGGATGATCCGCACGCTTGAGCAGCTTGGGGATTCGTTCGGAGGATCGCTTGAGAAAACGCGGTTTGACCGCTTGTATGCTTCCCTTTCCCGCATCGAGGCGATCATCGCCTCCGGGTTTCAGGAACAGAGAGATGAAATGTACCAAGTATGGGAAGAGACGTTCGATTATTTCAAGAAAATCATCCAAAATTCCGCAGACTATATGGCCTATTTACATAGCGAAAACGTGGAAGAGCGGATGACGTCTGAGTCGTTTCTCGTCTATAAAGAGCAGTTTACCGCGTATTTGCGCGATTTTATCGTCGCCTTGCAAAAAACGTCGATGCAAATCGAACAATTGCTGGAAAACTTGCCGGAGGATGGGGTTCGGCAGTTCATCGGGCATGTCGTCGACTATGAGCGGTCGATTCCGCGCTTTGCCGATGCGCCGCCGCCGCGCGCTGTGCAGATTGAAGAAAAATGGGAGACGTGGCGCAGCTTGTGTGAATGGTTTTTAGGCCGCAACGGGCGCGAGAGTGAGCTTTTGTTTTTGCAATACCAGACAAATGAGGCGATTCGCCGTCTGACGCGCGTCGTGCAGCGGCTTGGCGAGCGGCATCATCATTTTCGCAGCCGCAAAGGCGACTACTTGCATTTGGCGCGCTGGTTTTCCCGCCTTGAATCGATTGAAGAGGCGCACTGCCTGTCAGCGGTCGTGTTCGGCTGTTTCCATACGAAACATCTCGTCGCTGACACGGAAGCGACCGACAACATATACCGCGACGTATGGGACGAGCCGCCAGCCGAGTGGGTGACGAAGCCGCGCGTCCGCCATTACGGGGAAAAGAAAAAGCCGCAGGCAATAGAAGACAAAGAACGGGAGAAAGAAGAAGCGCGCCTTCGCTATTTGGAAGAAAAAGCGCGCGAGGAAGCGGCGCTTAGGCAGCTTGTGACCGACGGGAAAATCGTGCTGGCTGACCTTCCCGAGGTGACTCCATATGTACGAAAAACGCTGCTCGGTTGGATCGCCAAGGCGATGGGGCGCGAGGGGCAAGCTATTAAGACAGAAAACGGGTGGGTGGTCAAAGTGGCGGCGAAAGAGGGGACGATTTGCCTTCGCGCAGAAGATGGGGAACTCGTGATGCCGAACTACGAAATTCATGTGCTTTCGGGAGGTGAGTGAGGATGGAAACGGCGTTTGACGACAAGGCGAAGGAAGCGCTCGCCGCGCTGTTTGAGCAGTTTTGGATCATTCGCGACCAAGAGCCGGATTTGTATCAGCTCATCCGCGAGCGTGAACATGTGTTGAAACGGTATGTGGAGGAGAAGTTTGGGTATCGACTCATCGTCCACCGCTATTTCGCCAAGCTCGAGAAAATTCCCGCCGATCCCGAGCCGTGGATGGGCATCGAGTCGTTCCAAGAGCCGCTCGATTATGCGCTGTTTTGTTGCTTGATGGCGTATTTGGAAGGCAAGGCGGTGGAGGACAAGTTTTTGCTTTCCGACGTGTGCGAAGAAATCCGCGCCATGTACCCAGGGGATTTGCCGGTCGATTGGACGAACTACGCGCATCGGCGCGCGCTCATCCGCGTGTTGAAAACGGCGGAACAAATCGGGCTCGTCCGCCGGATGGACGGGGAGATTGAAGCGTTCGCGCAACATGCGGAGGAAGAAGCGTTGTACGAAGTGCCCGTGCTCGCCCGCTATTTTATGCGTACGCATCCGAAAGATTTGCTTCGGTATGAATCGATTGAGGAGCTGATGGCCGAGGAGTGGAAAGCCTCGCCGCAAGATTATCGGCGCCATCGCCTGTACCGGAAGTTGTTTTTATCCCCGGCTGTGCATCGGACGGAAGGCGACGAGCAAGATTTTTACTACTTGCGCAACTTCCGCCATCGGCTGCGCGATGACATCGAAGCGCATACGCCGTTTCGGTACGAGTTGTACAAAAACGCCGCCATGTTGACGTTGCCTGAGCGGCAGGCGCCGTACACCGTATTTCCTGATCAGAAAGGAACGTCGGAGATCATCCTTCATTTTTCTGCCTTGGTGCGCGAGCGGCTTCAGGACTATCCGCCGGATGAATACGGCCGCATTCGCTTGACGCCGGAACAGTTTTCCGCTTGGCTTGCCGATTGCCGCCGTCGTTACGGGGCGGGGTGGGGGAAAACGTACCGTGACATGTCGGCCGCCGAGCTCGTCCGCGAGGTGCTTGCGGCGCTTTGCGAATGGCGCATGGCTGATATAGAGCGCGACACAGGAATGATCGTTCTCTATCCGCTTCTCGGACGGGTGGCGGGACGGTATCCAGATGATTTTGACGCAAAAGAGGGGGAGGAACATGGCGAATCCATGGATGCTTCATCGTGCGGGGCTGATTAACTTTTGGTATTACGACGAGCAATACTTTCACTTCGCTGACGGCAAGCTGCTGTTGCGGGGGAGCAACGGGGCGGGCAAGTCGGTGACGATGCAAAGCTTGATCCCGGTGCTGCTTGACGGCAAGAAGACGCCCGACCGCCTCGATCCGTTCGGCTCGCGGGCGCGGCGGATGGAAGACTACTTGCTTGGAGAAAAAGATGTCGTCAACCGCGACGAGCGAACGGGGTATTTGTTTTTGGAATACAAACGAAAAGCATCCGACCAATACGTCACAACGGGCATCGGCCTGCGGGCAAAGCGGCAAAAAAGCCTCGACTTTTGGGGGTTTGTCATTTTCGACAACCGCCGCATCGGTCATCATCTTACCCTATATAAAAAAGAAAAAACAGGAGAGAAAATCCCGCTCACTAAACGCGAGCTGGCCGCAGCGCTCGGCGCGGGCGGGACGGTCGTCGACACGCAAAAAGAGTATATGGAGCTCGTGAATAAACATGTATTTCGTTTTGAATCGCTCGAGGCGTTTCAAGAATTGATCGAACTGCTCATTCAACTGCGCAGCCCGAAGCTGTCGAAAGACTTTAAGCCGACGGTCATTTATGAGATTTTGGAAAGCTCGCTGCCTCCGTTGACTGATGACGAGCTCCGCCATCTATCGGACACGATCGAAAACATGGACCAAGCCAAGCAGCAGCTTGAGCAGCTCGAGCGTGACGAGCGGGCGTTGAAGCGCCTTTGCGATCAATACCGCCTGTACAACGAATATATGATCGCCGAAAAAGCGGCAGAATACGTAAAAGCGGTCAAGCAGGCCGAACAGCTCGCCGCCGAGCAACAACGCCTGCACGATGAAGAAGAGCGGGCGCGAACGACGCTTGATGAGCTTGAGGAGTCCATCACCCGCCTTGGCCGCGAAGAAGACGTGCTGCGAGCGCGCGAAATCGATTTGGCCGGCCACGAAGTGTTCCAGCAGGCGGAGAAGTATGAACAGCTGAAAGCTGAACAGCAGCGCCTAGAGGAACGGCGGAAGCGTCACGAACAAACGATTGCGGAAAAAGAACGACAGGAACGTCAGCACCGCCGCCGCCTCGATGAAGCGGAAGCACGGTTGGACGACCTTGAGCGGAAGCTTGAAGACGAGCTGGAGCAGCTGCGTATGGATGCCGACGAAGGATCCTTTTCCTTGCATGAAACGAACGAAGGCGACTTTCACCGCCATCGCCAAAAGGAGCAGGAGTTTTTGTTTGCCGCTTGGAAACAGGAAGCCGACCGCCATATCGAGCGGCTTGAAGGGCTGGCCCGCCTTTGGCGCAGGCATGACGAGGTGAAACAGCGCTATGAGGAAGCGAGCAGCGAAGCGGGCGAACGGCAGCGGGAAATGGACGAATGGCGCCATCAGCAACGGAAATGGGAAGAGCTGCTCGAGCAGGAGAAAGAGCGGTTTGAACAAGCCGTGCTGGCTTGGATCGGGCAAGGAGACGTCGACATTTCCGAAGCGGATATTCAGTCGTTTTTGCAACAAATGGACGCCCTCTATGAGCAGTATTCGCTCGATGATCTGAAGCGCCCGTTCGTGCAAGCGTATTACGATGCCGTCGGGAAGAAAAAGGATGAGAAATGGCGGCTCGAGCATGACATCCGTCTGTTGGAAGAAAAACGGGCAGAACGTGAAGCCGAACTGCGCCGTTGGCGGGAACAACGCGACCCCGAGCCTGAACGGGATGAACAAACCACTGCCGCCCGGTTGGCGTTGGAGGAGAAAGGCATTCCGTTTGTCCCGCTTTATGCCGCGGTGGAATTTGTCGACGATGTGCCTGACGATGTGCGCGAGCGAATCGAATCGGCGCTTTCGCACGCGGGGCTGCTTGACGCCCTCATTACTGCTCGCGAGATCGACGTCGCCTGCGACCGTGTGCTCATTCCGAAACCGGTCCATATGGCGCACACGCTTGCTGATTATTTGCGCCCAGATGCCAATGCCCCTGTGTCAATGGAGCGGATTGACGAAGTGCTCCGAAGCATCGTCATCACCGATGCCGACCAAGAAGGCGGCATGACGATCGATGAAACGGGGCGCTATTCGCTCGGCCTTGTCCGCGGCCATGCACCGCGGGGATCGAAGGCGGCGTTCATTGGCCGTGCGGCGCGCGAGCGGTGGCGGCTTGAAAACATCGCGGCGCTGGAAGCGGAGATCGCCGCGATGGGGCAAGAGATCGACCGTCTGTGTGGGGCGCATGCGGCCGTGGAAGCGGCCATTCAAGCGCTCGCCGACTGGTTGGCGTCCTTCCCGGCGGACCGCGACGTGCGCACCGCGTTTGACGAAGCGCAAGAAGCGCGCCGCCAAGCGGAAAGCAAAGAGCGGGAATGGAAGCGGCAAGAAGAAAAAGCGGCCCTCCTTGCGCGCGAATGGAAACAAATCAAACAGCAGCTTCGTGACGAATCGGCTGAGCTTGATTTAGCCTTCACCTTGGACGGCTGCGAACAAGCCATGCTCGCCATGAAATCGTACGTCCGCCATTTGCACGAACTCGAAGTGCTTTACCGCGAAACGCGCCATACCGAAGCCGTGATCGCTCAGCAGCGCGAGCAGCTTGCGGTGCTGGAAGCGGAGATCGACGAGGCGAAAGGCGAACGAAATCGACTTCGGGATGAAACCGAGCGGCTCGCCTTGCGAATCGCGGAGATGGAGCGGACGCTCGCACAAATGGGAGCGGATGACATTCGCGCCGAAATCGCCCGCATTCAAGAACGGTTGGCGTCTTTGCGCCGCGAAATTCCGCGCCTTGTCAACGAACGGGCGCGGACGGAACAGCAGCTCATGCGCCTGGCCGAAGAACGGGAAAAAGAGGCGCGGCGGGAAGCGTTCGCCCGCGAGCTCGCCGCGATGTGGGAAAAGTCGTTTGCCCGTGAAGCGGCGCTTGGGCTTGTGGATCTTGATCGTTCCCGCTCCCTCCTGGAGCAGGCGAAAGAAGCGAAACAACGGTACGAAGCAGTGTTAAAAGAGACGCGTTCCTCGCTTCTGGCGCGGCTGAACACCGTCTTTTTCCAAGAGTCGTCCAACTTGACCGAATACCGGGCGTCCTTCGAGCCGCTGGAAGAACAAACGAAGCCCGAATGGACCGCCGCTGCCCCAGACGATGAGATGGCCATGAAAGCCGCGGACTGGCGGGAGAAACAAGAACGGCACGTCATTTACCTCGACTACAAAGGTGAGCGCGCCACGCCGTTTGCGGTGCTGGCGGAAGTGGAGCGCGACATCGTCTTGCAGCACGAGTATATGAAAGAACAAGACCGCGAGCTGTATGAGGACGTCATCTTAAAATCAGTCGGCCGCATTTTGCGCAGCCGCATTCAGCGCGCCGAACGGTGGGTGAATGATATGAATAAACTGATGGGCGGCCTCGACACATCATCAGGGCTTGTGCTGTCCATTCAATGGAAGCCGAAAACGGCGGAGACGGAAGCGGAGCTCGATACGAAAGAATTGGTGCGCCTGTTGCGGCTCGATCCGCGGCTGCTTAGAGAGGAAGATTTACAGCGAGTGACGAACCATTTCCGCTCGAAAATCGCCCGCGCCCGCGAATTGCTTGAAGAGCGCGGCCAAGGCAGCACGCTCCATCAAATCATTAAAGAAGTGCTCGACTATCGGAAATGGTTTTCCTTCACTTTGTACTATGAAAAAACAAACGAGCTGAAACGCGAGCTGACGAACCACCGCTTTTACCAATTCAGCGGTGGGGAAAAGGCGATGGCGATGTACATTCCGCTTTTCGCCGCGGCGTATTCGCGCTACCAAGAAGCAGGCGATGATGCCCCGTACATCATTTCGCTCGACGAGGCGTTCGCCGGCGTCGATGAAAACAACATCCGCAACCTGTTCGGACTTGTCGAACAGCTCGGCTTTAACTACATCATGAACTCGCAGGCGCTTTGGGGCGACTACGACACCGTGCCCGCGTTGTCCATTTGCGAACTCGTCCGCCCGCGCAATGCGTCGTTTGTGACCGTCATTCATTACCGTTGGAACGGCCGCGTCAAACAGCTGATGGTCAATGATAAAGAATGGGAGACGATCGAGACGTGAGCACGGCCAAGGAGGCGGCTGCCTTTTTCCGCTCTGAACCGGGCTTCCGCCGTCTGTTTATCGAGATGAAGCACAAGTACGAGTCGCTCGGCCGCGTCGGCGGCGCGGTGTCTTTAGAGGCGTTCACCGATGAAGAGCGGGAGGCGGTGGCCGCCTTTTTCGGCAAAGACGTCTCCCGCGTCTCCCTTATCGCGTTTGAAAAACAGCTCGGACAGACGAGGTTTGCGGGCGTTGGGCTTGTCGAGCTGCTTGAACAGTATTTCGGCGCCCCGCTTGTCTCAAACAAAGAACGGCGCCAGGCGGAGGAAGAGGAACGGGATCGTTTTTTTGCGCGTCTGACCGAGGAGCATCATTGGGTTGAGTCGGTTCGCCCTCAGCGCTTCGTCCAAACGGCGTACGAAACCGACCGCCGCAGCCTGAAGGAGGCCATCCGCCTTGTCAGCGCGGCTCTCGGCCGCCTCCCGCTCCCGTCATACATGCGCCTCCCGCTCTTTGCCCAGCAAGTGGCGGGCGACCCGCATGCGTTCGATTTGTCCACGCTACCGGGGAGATTGTTGCTTTCGGCGTTGCAAGCGACCGTGCCTGGGGACTGGGACATGGCATCTGTAGAGAGCGTCAACGAGTTGCTCCAGTCCGTCGGCTTGCTCCGTGAGGATATCCTGAACTTTGTCACATGCGCCAACATTCTTGCTGAAACCAAGGACGGACCGCATCCTGTTTTCTCCGCTGCCTGGGAGGCGAACACGGCGCTGAACATGCCGCTTAGAGATGTGCTGTCGCTTGTCCGCGCCCGCCCTGCCCATGGGGGGACGGTGTACATTGTCGAAAACGCGGGCGTCTTTTCGACGCTGCTTGACACCCGCGCCCCGCTTGTCAGCACGAACGGGCAAATGAACTTGGCGACGATGAAGCTGCTCGATCTTCTCGCCTCTTCAGGCGCCAAGCTGTATTACTCCGGCGACTTCGACCCAGAAGGATTGGCCATGGCAGAGCGGCTGCAGGAGCGGTATGGACAGGCCGTCACCCTTTGGCGCTTTTCCGTCGAGGATTATAGGGCCGCCAACCCTGTCGTCGACCTCACCCCCGAGCGCCTCGCCAAGCTCGCATCCGTAACGTCGACGCCGCTGCAGCCGCTGAAAGAGGAGATGGCGGAAACGAAAAAAGCGGGGTATCAAGAGGCAATTATCGGGAGGCTGACAGAGGATATCAACGGGTAGTCCATCCACGAGCCAGAGAAGGAGCCCGGAGCGATCGGGTCTCCTTCTCCAAAAGGAATTTTGGCGCATGCTTGTCCGTCTCGAGCTGGATGAAGCGAAACAGCGGCTGTTGTTCGGTTTTTTCGAGACGTATTTGCGGCGATCTGAAGAGGAGGAAGCAAAACGGCGACACGAGGTGAGCCAAATGGAAACGAAGGAAGCAAAGCGTGTGATGGAGCTCATCGTCTCATACGAACAGCGGGGGCTGGAAAAGGGAATCCAACAAGGAATCGAACAGGGGTTAAAGCAAGGGATGAAGCAAGGACGCCAAGAAGGGATCGAGGAAGGGAAGCTCGACGTGGTGAAGAGAATGCTGGCGAAAGGATACGACGTCGACACGATCCACGAACTGACCGGACTGCCGATGGAGAAGATTGAAAGGATGAAGGGGTGAGACGGTTCTTTGCCGTCAAGCCCCACATTGTCGTCGACCTCCAATCGTGCCAAAACCCCGGGGGATCGACGACAATGGTTTTATGCTTTTGTCATAGTTCCCCTGAGATTATCGCTGTGGTATAATAGACGAGAAAGTGTTTCTCGACATCATCAAGTCATAGTTCCCCTGAGATTATCGCTGTGGTATAATTATCACTTGTGGTTAAGGTGTACAAGCCTAGTCATAGTTCCCCTGAGATTATCGCTGTGGTATAATCTTGTATGCGAAATAAAGTCTCGCTATCGTGTCATAGTTCCCCTGAGATTATCGCTGTGGTATAATCGGCTGGCTGAATGAATTGTTTTGCTGCCAGTCATAGTTCCCCTGAGATTATCGCTGTGGTATAATTGGGAGGCAGGTGATCACGTTGGGCATCCTGTCATAGTTCCCCTGAGATTATCGCTGTGGTATAATAATCGTGATTGCCAATCGACAATAGCGCCTGTCATAGTTCCCCTGAGATTATCGCTGTGGTATAATTACTTGTTGACTGTAGAAGTCAAGTACATAGTCATAGTTCCCCTGAGATTATCGCTGTGGTATAATGCAATCATGCGATAAATACGGACGTCCATGGTCATAGTTCCCCTGAGATTATCGCTGTGGTATAATAATCGTGATTGCCAATCGACAATAGCGCCTGTCATAGTTCCCCTGAGATTATCGCTGTGGTATAATGTGCTTGCCGCACTCGCTGTCGAGGCGTACGTCATAGTTCCCCTGAGATTATCGCTGTGGTATAATTGGACGAACAGCGAAAACGCCGGTTGCCGGGTCATAGTTCCCCTGAGATTATCGCTGTGGTATAATTTGATGTCAAGGAGCGTGTCACTATCCGTTGTCATAGTTCCCCTGAGATTATCGCTGTGGTATAATCTGGCTCGTGCCGGTGAGGCGCTCTCGAAAGTCATAGTTCCCCTGAGATTATCGCTGTGGTATAATTGAATTTCAGACATCTAATTACCCCTCCTGGTCATAGTTCCCCTGAGATTATCGCTGTGGTATAATCCAACGTTTCAAAGGTCGTATAGCTATAACGTCATAGTTCCCCTGAGATTATCGCTGTGGTATAATATACGAGCAAACGGGGCGTATGTTAGGGCTGTCATAGTTCCCCTGAGATTATCGCTGTGGTATAATAGGGAGAAGAGGAAGGTTGACCGAACAAGGGTCATAGTTCCCCTGAGATTATCGCTGTGGTATAATTTTTAGACCAGACAAACGACTATAAACATCGTCATAGTTCCCCTGAGATTATCGCTGTGGTATAATACGTATCCAAAAAAGCCTGCAATCTCAAGGATCGCAGGCTTTTTTGCTTTCAAAAAATGCAAAGGCGCTTATGCAAAAAGAGGAACCATTTCTGTTTTTTTTTAAAAAAGCGTCAGCTGGGTGGATGTCACTTTCTTTTCTTGCGCCGTTGGTTCCCCGAGAAGCAGCTGCATTTTTGCGTACTGCTTTTCCGTTACGACCATCGCCCGAATCGATCCTCGAGGAGGTAAGTTGCGTTTTAATCTTGCCAAGTGTTTGTCCGTTGCTTCATGTCCGTGGCAGACGCGGCTGTAGACCGAAAACTGCAACATATCGTACCCTTCGTTCAGCAGGAATGTGCGAAATCGCCGGTATTCGCGCTTCTCCCGGTTGGTCACGACGGGAAGATCGAAAAAGACGAGCAACCGCATAAACTTACTCATACACGTGCAGTTGCAACGGGAGAAGTTCCGGCAATTTCAACAACGAAGGGTCTTGGCTTCGGCTTGCCGTGACGAAGCTTTTTGTCATTTCTTCCACCGCGTTCACGACGGTCAGTTTTTCTCCATTCACTAGTATGTCCATATTGGCCAAATTATATAAGTCTGCCCGAATGGACGGAGAAAATTCATCATCCGGTTGAATATGTTGAGCCACGTATAGGTCAACGAGCGGACGCAATACTTCCATAAAGTCGTCGGCGAGATTAAATTTGTTCAACTCGTTATCATGGTAAATTCCTAAGCATGGGAAAAAACCATACCCAACGAGAGAGCGGGCGACGAGTCCCCGCATAATGGCGTATCCGTAATTTAAAGAAGCGTTCACCACGGAGTCGCTTCGTCGGGTAAATTCACTGCCAAATAAATACTGGAAATACTTTTTGGCTCCATACGCTTCACGGTTATTGCTGTCTCCAGAGTCGACGGTTTTGCTGATGCGGTATAGCTCGTCGGCTCCTTCTTTTTTCAGGAACTCCAAACACTTTCCTTGATTGATGAGTTTTTGGATCACGACCCGCTGCCAAATTCGCTTTTTAAAAGGCTTGGAGTAGGCGTACTGCATGTGCAGCACGCCCACTTGGCGGGAATGTTTTTGGAACGGCTGCAGCACCCCATTGGGAAGCCGTTTTTGGTCACAGGTGAATAATGCAATGTTATGTTCGGCCATTTTGCTTAAAGCGGCTACTGTCACGCTGACAGCTTGTTCCTCGATGATAATGGAACAAATATCCTCGAGCGGGATCGAAACTTTTTCTTCTTGTTCAATCACGAGTTGATTGTAACGGACGGACAGTTTCCCCGGTTTTCGAATGAGCAGATGACGCCAACCCAACTCTTTTTTCCCCTCTCACTTTGTAGATGTTGCCGAGCACATCTACTTGGTATTTCTCGAATCGTTTGAGGGTTCTTGAACCGACGCCTGAGAGGGAGAAGCTACAGTCATGGCTGACTAATTCCAGTCCTGCTGTTCCCGAATGAATGGTTTTATAGTAGGCAAAAAGATCCTTAATTTTGATTTCCTCGCCTCCGGCGGTTTTGATTATTTTTTCCCGCGGAAGCTCAATGCGAATGAGATCATTTGGGTACAGGCTGAATCGGAACGTATAGTCCTCTGTCATTTCCTTCCATTCGGAGTACGGCTTGTTCGGCTCGATGGCTTTGTTTGGCAAAATCCCTTTCATGATGTCCATGGTGTAGACAGGGACACAATAATATTTCCCATCTTTTTCAAATACGTCAACCCGAACGATGTTGCTGTTGTAGGCGACGGTTTTGCCGTCATTGAGCGGGATGACCTGGTTTTTTGTGTCGATGATTTTTACGGTCCGAATGACAGGCCCGGGTTCGCCGTTCTTTTTCGGCTTGTACAAAGGCTCTTGGAATGCCTTTTTCGGGTCATTGTTATGTTCAAGCAGACGCTGGCGGATCGCTTCGTATGTCCTTGGGTCGCTTTCTTTGCCGTACATCGGAAAATGCCCGCTCGCATCCAACTTGATTTCGGACAGTTTCGTTTTGACAACAGTTTGGATTTTCCCGCTCCGTTCATCGATACCGACGTAGCGCCGTAATGTTTCTTGATGAGCCGCCCCTGTAACGCTCCGCTTCGGCATTCGGGATACAAAAACCGGCTGTAGCGATTCGAGTTTCTGATCATCATAATTTCCAAGATTGAGAGCTTTTATACTCTCTTTTGGATGTTTGGATAAACGCGCCCGCAGTTCGTCGGCGAAGTGCGGCCAAGGCTGCGGGAAGTGCGGTTCTGTCTTTTTGGCCAGTTCTTTGTTTTGTTCGCGCCGTTGGTAAAAGGCGGTGACTTTGGCGATATCGCTTGGCGTTGTGCAAGCGACGATCACGGCATCGACGGCATGATGCAAATCCGATTCTTCACGGTTTTTGTTAAACTCCCAGCGGCTTCGCAAATGGGCGGTAACGCGGCCGTTGACCGTATAGACTTTTTGCTTGTCATCACTTTCGGCGAATTTCAGATGTTCGCGAATAAAGTTGGCGAAAAAGCGTGAAATATACCGGGTGTCATTTAAATTTCGATTTTTAAATTCTGTTTCTTCATTTTCATCATAATGGAGTCGGAGCAGCCGATCCCGTTTCTTTTTGGAAAACTGCTTGTTCGTTAACACAAACGTTTCAAACTGTTGCCAGCGTTCGGTTCCGACGCCTAAATATTCGGCAGGAATGCGGTTGCCTTTTTCGCGGTTTTCTCTTGTCAATACCAACACTTTATTGGTATAACTGTCGTCCAAGCTTCGGCTATACGGGATGACGTGATCCACTTCTACATACCCCGGTTCAAGCAGCCGCTCGATTTCGATCGGTTGAAGCGAGTAGGCGCACCTCCCATTTTGCTCACTCCAAAGTTTGAACTTGACAATGTCATGGCCGGTTGGGTTTAGCGTCAATCCATACTCCATGAGTTGGCGGATGGCGGTTTCGTTTTTCTTCCGGTTTTCGTCTTGTTCTTTTTTTGTTTTCCGCCGTTCGTCAAACGTTTGTGATAAATCGAGGGCCAACTCGATATGAATGGATACCGGCGAACCGTACTTTTTAATAATAGCATTCACCACTTTCCGCGCCTGTGTCAATGCACGCATGACGACCGGATTGGCGATCGGCGGAATATTTGGTAGCAACATTGTTTTTTGTTTTTTCTTTGGTCCTGTAAATGTGTATCCCGCACGCTCACAAGCCGAAGAGTAGACTTCTCCTTGTTCCATGTACGGGAGAATGCTGCGAAGCGCCTTTAGCGACAAATGGCCGAATTTGGTGAATGACAAGTTCAATAGTTCCTCAATTAGCTCGTTGTCATATACCTTGTTCGCTAAATTTGGCATCCGTTTTCCGTTTTGTTCATATTCGTTTCGCAAGTAGCTGTGAATGTCAGCATCATCTTTAAACAATGTCAGGGCGTAACCGAATGTATCAAAATCGATTGGGAGAAATGAACTTGACTTCCCTTTTCCATACACTTTATCGACGGCTTTCCGAATTTGATGATAGGCGTCGAGTTCAAGGAATCGGATGTTTTCATTTTGCTTTCGTGATTCGCCTCGATCATACACAATGCCTTTAAAGTAAGTGTCATCAGGCAAATGGAGCAACGTCCGTATATCATGGTAGGTGATTTTGTTTTTTTGGAATGCCTGTTCATACAAAAGGCGTCGTTCCTCATCGGTGAGCCCTCGTGCACCTGATGGGGAGATGAGCCGCAATTTATTGATGTGCTCCCAGGCGATGAACGATTGGAATGTATAAGTTGCTTTTGGCGCCCGTTTTTCTTTTGGTTCAAAGGTACAAAAGCCGACCTTTTTCTCGATGTCATCTTTGGAAGCGACAGGACGCTGGGAAGCCCAAATGGCGATATATTCATTCTCAAACTCTTCCGTGCAACTCATGTTTCCAAACTCACGCTGTTTGGAGAAAATGAGTCGGATCTCGCGTTCTAAGTCATCGCGGGCGATTGTGTTTGTATAATTTTCTCCTTTATTGCGCTTATGGAGCGCAAACTTTGGATCTTTCACAATCATTTCGCCGACGGTCCGGTAGCTTGAGAGAATGGCCCGGTTTTCTTCGATATGTTTGAGCATCGTGCTGTTTTCTTTGTTGCTGCGCTCGCTTTTGCGGTTGGATTTGAAGCCGCGCCGCTTGGCTAGATGAAGGAGGACGCGAGCCAGCTCGTCGTTGTTTAATTTTCGATCCAATGCCTCAACACGCAGCTGCCAGACGTCGATTTCGTGTTTTTCCTCGAATAGTTTGTCCAGTTCCTCTTTCGTTAAAATTCCTTCGCGAATGACCAGACGGCGAATGCGCTCCAGCCGATGCTTGCGGCGGCGCAATCGACGCCGGGCGGAGCGGGCGAGGCGTCGGGGAAGAGCTAGGGATTCTCCCGTCTGCGGATTTTCGGCTCTGTCAAAAATGCGGACGCCCAAATCTTCGATGCGGGGAATATCCAAGTTCATGACTGCCCAACCTACAGAGGTAATGCCGATATCAAGGCCGATTTTGTATCTCATGTCGATCCCCTCCCGTTAATAGAGCTATGTAGTAAAAAAGACCTTAGCGTTTTCCGCCAAGGTCTGAGTTTGCGCAAGGATGGGGAATGCCCGCCAAAAGCGGGCGACAGGCGATCCCCAACGCCGCGGGTCAGTCTGCCTTAGGCAGAAAGCCCTTATCATAGTAACCCTGAGATCATTGCTGTGGTATGATCCTATTACTATAATAATGGGGAATTTTAGAAAACGCAATCATTTTTTCAAAAGTTAGATCATTTTGAGTGGAGGGAAACCCACTCGTATGGGTCTGCCCTAGCGCTGCATCCACCAAATAATTCGGTTGCCACCGTCTTGCTAAGCAAAATGGGGTATAATGAAGAGGAGAAAGTCGACGTGAAAAAGGAATTTTTGCGCATGCTTGTCCGTCTCGAATTGGATGAAGCGAAACAGCGGCTGTTGTTCGGTTTTTTCGAGACGTATTTGCGGCGATCTGAAGAGGAGGAAGCAAAACGGCGACACGAGGTGAGCCAAATGGAAACGAAGGAAGCAAAGCGTGTGATGGAGCTCATCGTCTCATACGAACAGCGGGGGCTGGAAAAGGGAATCCAACAAGGAATCGAACAGGGGTTAAAGCAAGGGATGAAGCAAGGACGCCAAGAAGGGATCGAGGAAGGGAAGCTCGACGTGGTGAAGAGAATGCTGGCGAAAGGATACGACGTCGACACGATCCACGAACTGACCGGACTGCCGATGGAGAAGATTGAAAGGATGAAGGGGTGAGACGGCTCTTCGCCGTCAAGCCCCACATTGTCGTCGACCTCCAATCGTGCCAAAACCCCGGGAGATCGACGACAATGTTCTTTGCGCCAAAAATCCTACAGCTATTACGGCCGAACTGTATTGACAGAATTTTTGAAACGTGATATTCTGAAAACAGCCAAAAGGGGAAAAGCTTGATTTTATGCGCATTGTGTGGGGTTTTTATCGTACCTATGAGGGATTGAAACCATGTGGGATGAACCTAGTATCGAAAGTCAGAGAAAGTTTTTATCGTACCTATGAGGGATTAAAACTTATCCAACTCCCCGTCTTCCACACATATCTGAATCGTGTTTTCACCCGCGCAATTTGGTGATCTTTTCACCTCTTGTGCTGTCTTCGCTGGCAATGTGGAGATGACCCACCATCTTTCCTTGATCCTCGCCACGCGCAAAACTTCTTCTTCGTTCTGTTTTTCTCGCGGCAGCTTTGTTCGATGCGCTATACTTGGATAGAAGGAGCAACATTTGTTTGCTTCCGGATGGGCGTTTGTTTTTGCCTTTGTGGCAAGCAAAGGAAAGAAAGGGGAACGGTTATGCGCTGCAAGCTTCGCGATCTCGGTTTTTCCATCGGCACGCTTCCGACAGGGGAGCGCAATCAAGTCACCGATGTGCCTGGGGTGCGGGTCGGTCATGTGACGATTCGGGAAGATATGAATGAGCGGACAGTGATCCGCACTGGGGTGACGGCGGTGTTGCCGCACGGGGGCAACTCGTTTTTGGAGAAGGTGCCCGCGGCTTGTTTTGTTTTGAACGGTTTTGGGAAAACGGTCGGGTTGGTGCAGGTCGAGGAACTTGGGTTGATCGAGTCGCCGATTATGCTGACCAATACGTTCAGTGTCGGCGCTGTCTGGCAAGGGACGCTTGAGTATATGCTTGCGATGACGCCGGAGATCGGAGATACGACCGGGTCGGTCAACATTGTCGTCGGGGAATGCAATGACAGCTATTTGAATACGGCGCGGGCGCTTTCGGTGACGAAGGAACATGCGAAAGAGGCGATTGCCGCGGCGCGGGTGGAGATGGAAGAAGGGGCGATCGGCGCGGGGACGGGTATGATGTGCTTCGGCTGGAAAGGGGGCGTTGGCAGCTCGTCGCGGGTCGTGAGCAGGGGATATACGGTCGGGGCGCTGGTCGTGAGCAATTTCGGCCGGCGTGAGGAGTTGCGGTTTGTGCCGTATATGCCGCCGTCGTTCGATGAACGGGATGTGCCGCCTGGGTCGATTATGATGATCGTCGCGACTGACGCGCCGCTTGATGCGCGGCAGTTGAAGCGGCTGGCGCGGCGGGCGGCGGTGGGGCTCGGGCGGACGGGAAGCTGCGTCCATCACGGGAGCGGCGACATTGTCATTGCGTTTTCCAATGCTTATACCATTCCCCATTTTTCGGATTCTGCTCTTCAACCGTTCCCTCCGCTCGTCCGTGATGACGCGCCGCTCATGAATGAACTGTTTCAGGCGGCGATTGAGGCGACCGAGGAAGCGATTTGGAATTCGCTTACGATGGCTGAGACGACGACCGGGCGCAACGGGCGGGTGGGGGAGGCGATTCCGTATTCGTTGCTTCGACGGATGGGAGAATGAGCGAAAACGGCCTGAAAGGGATTCCTCTCAGGTCGTTTATTTATGATCTTGGCCGCGCTGTCAGTGCCGGATGTGAAGGCGGTGCGCCCAGGCGGCGATTTTTTCTTTCATGTCTTCACGCCATGCGCGGTCGTGGGTGGTGGATCCGACCAAAGCCCCTGTGGCGATGAGGAGTAGCCCTGACAAGGCGAAAATGGCCGAAATGGATGCGAATCCTGCGATGGCTCCCGCTGCCGTCGGACCAGCGAGGTTGCCGAGAAAGCGGGAGCTGGCTGTGACGCCGAACACGCGGCCTTGGATGCGGCGCGGGCATTGCGCGTTGATCAGCGCTTGAAGGGCAGGCCATACCCCGCCGACGACAAGCCCTTGCAAGAAGCGCCAGACGTACAATTCATAAAGATGGTCCGTCCATACTTGCGGCAAGGCGAACAAGCCGGACAGCACAAGCAGTATCGGTAATGTTTTCTCCTGCCCGATCCGGTCGCCGAGTTTCCCTAAGTACGGTGCGCCGATGATCGTCGCGATGCCGGTGATCGACGAGGCGAGGCCGGATAGAAAGGCGAGATTGCGAGAATCGCCGACGAGCGACTGGACAAAAATCGTCATCATCGAGTTGACGCCAAGAACCGCAATTTGCACGAGAAAGGTGGCGATAAATAAGACGATGAGCGGCCGGTGTCTGAATACTTCTTTGAAGCTGGCCTTGTTTTCTTTTGTCTGCGGCGCGACGGGGTCTTTGTCGAGCCAAAAAATGACCGGCAAGAGCGTCAGTAAAATGCAAAACCCGGTCACGAGAAACACCGGGCGGAAGCCGAACCAATCGGATAAGGCGCCGCCGATGAGCGGCCCGATGATGTTGCCGGCGATGCTTCCCGTCTGCAGCGTCCCGAGCGCCTCGCCGCTATGGTCTTTTGGCACGACGCGGGCCAAGTACGAAAACGAGACGGTGATGAATCCCGAGAAAAAGCCGACCAAAAAGCGAAGAACAAGCAGCGCCATCGGCGAATGGGCGAACGCCATGCATCCGGTGATCAAGCCCATGCCGATCCCCGCGCGGATGAGGTTGGCGCGCTGGCCGTACTTGTCGGCGAACATGCCCCAAATCGGCGCCATGATGGCCGCCGACAAAAACGTCGCCGAAAAGACAAGACCGGTCCAGACGCTCAACGAATGGTGCTCGGTGATGCCCATTTCCCACAACAGCAGCGACAAAAACGGAATGACCATCGTCATTCCCGCCGACACCATGAAATTGCACAGCCAAAGAACGCGGACGCTTCGCTTCCAGTTCATAGGAGGTCATCTCCTGTATTATTTCGTTTCTCTAATGATTTTACCACGATGGAAAAACAAAGGAAACGATTTTGCTTCCGAACGGGGAAAGCGAGAGTCAGGCCGTGCGACGGTGGGGAGCGGTGTCATTTCCCTGAACAAACACCATCCCCCTTGCCTGCCCGGCAAGGGGGTCATCTATGTCAAAGGGGGAGGGGAAAATTAGGCGTTATGCGCTTGGGCTTCTTTCCACTTGGCTAACTCACGTTCGACTTCTTCATCAAATGGCACAGGGGACAACACGGCGTTCGTTCCGAATCGGGCAGCGGCTGCCTCGGCTTCTAACGCGATGACGCGCTCTTCCATGCGGGCGAATCCGCGCAGCGCCTCGTCGGCGGAAAAGGAGGCGAGCGCCGAGTCGATTTGCTTCAACGCTTGCGCGGCGTTAACGCGGGTAGCGAGCTCCAGCTGCTTAGCTGCGAGCTCGTCGTACCGCTCGCGCAGTTGGTTTAGACGGTTGGCGACTTCGGCTGTTTTCGCTTTGATGGCGTCGTATTGTTGTTTGTACGCCTCCAGCTTTTTCTCATACAACAGCTTGTCGCGCAAGGCGAGTTTGGCGACGGCTTCTTCGTTGCGCTCGAGCGCCAGTTTCGCTTGGCGGCTCCGTTTTTCAATCGTCGCCTCCGCTTGGGCGATGAGCGTCTCATAGCGCCGCTCGGCGACCCATTGCTGGGCGAGCGCTTGGCGCCCTCGTTCGAGCTGCTTTTCAAGTTCGCGCAAATATTGTTTCGTCATGGCGACAGGGTCTTCCCAGCGGTCGATTTGTTCGTTCACTTCAGCGAGAACGATCGTCTTCATTCGGCGAAAAATGCTCATTTGTTTGTGCCTCCTTTTGAATCGTTTTTTCCCATTCATCAAGCCAATCGGTGGAAACCGAAGGCGCCGCTGGCATCAACGCCTCAACAGCAGATGGTTTGCGCGCTTGGCGACGTCCCAAGGCGTACACCGCGGCCAGTGCAAGCAAAAGCAACACCCATTTCGGCAGCAACGCCGCAATTCCGAGCGCGACGAGCACCCAGCCGATCCAGCGCTTCGACCGCGCCGCGGCGAGCCATACGGCCCCGGCGGCGGCAAGCAAAAGAGGAATGAGCCACTTTAGGAACAACATCGGCATCATCCAGCCTCCACGCTGCTCCATGATGAACTCCCGATGGGGATGACCGAATCCGCCCGGCATGCCGTCAAACGGAGCGCCCGGCCGCCCGTGCGCCATCACTTCATGCGGAGCGAGAATGTGAAACAGGCTGACCCCTGCAAGGGCAACAAGGGCGAGCAGAAAAACTGCCCGAGCTTTCTTCAATCTCGTCACCTCCTTTTGTGTGGTGGACTGGCTTACGGTTTGTATTGTAGAAGGGGAAGGAGAAAATTAGGTGAAAAGCGAATGTTTTTTGAAGGGGTTTTGAGCATATCATCCATTAGGTGGGGAGCTGCGAGATGAACGGTGATGTTCGCATGACAGGTGGGGGAGGAAGGAAAGACGTGGTTCGGTCGTATGGGGTTGATGTGGGCGGCGCTTTGTTGGTGTTGTGGTTTTCCTTTTTGTTTCCGACGTTTTATGTTGGATATTATGCGTACGGCTCGTTTTTGGGGGTTGCCATCGGTTCGTTGATCGTCGGCCTATCGAGAATTCGATGGCATCCGCAGGCGCGGTTCGGCGGTACTCTGATCGGTTCGTTCCTCATCATCGCGGTGTCTGTCCCCATCATCCGCCTGTTTCCGATCGAAATCCGCGATGTCGGAGACTTGGTTATGCAGTATATCAACGCGGTTGTGAATGCGTTGATATATTTGGCATTCTCCACGCCCTCCACCTGTTGCATCGCCTGAAGCAGGGCGACGTTCCGTTTGCGAAAAAACGCTGAAGCGGCTCATAACGCCTGTCTCACCGTTCAAGAATCATTAGTTGAAATGTGAGGAAGAACATGAAAAACTGTTCTCCATCATTGTCCCTTGCATCAGAGAGAAATCATGAAAGAATGATAACGATGGCAAGGGTCGATAGAAAAAAACAAGCTTCTGAAGCAATTACGCTTCAGAAGCTTGTTCGACGGCCGTGGCAAATTGGCGGCGATGTTGGATAGTCAAATAAACGAGTGTTCCCATCATCATGGCAACAACAAATAGCAGCAGCTTGCTGAGGTTTTCCCACATAAACGAGAAATCACCGCTTGAGATGACCGCTTTCAATCCGAAAACCGAATACGTCATCGGAAGCCATGCGTTAAAGTGTTGCAACGAGCGTGGAATCAGTTCGAGCGGGAATGTTCCCGCGCTTGTTGTCAATTGCAAAATCAGCACGACAATCGCGATAAATCTTCCTGGATCGCCGAACACGGTAACAAGAAATTGAATGACAGATAAAAATGTGATGCTAGTGACAATGCTAAACACGATAAAGAGCGGGACGCTTTTTACGTGTAAATCGAGTCCAACCAGCAACACGACATCCGCCAGCAGTGCTTGCAAAATCCCAACGCCGATCAAGACGCCGAATTTAGCCAAAAACCAATGCAATGGCGAACGTGGAACCCCTGCTGGTTCGCGAAGCGGAAAGACGATGGAAAGCAACAGCGCACCCACAAACAATCCGAGTGACAAGAAGTACGGCGTAAACCCTGTTCCGTAGTTCGGCACTTTATTGATTTCTTCCTTGTGGAGATTCACTGGTTGGGCAAACATGTCGTAGACAGCCTCATTGGCCTTGACATCGCTTGCTTGTTCGGCTCCTTCTTTCAACTTATTCGCCAATTCTTTTGAGCCGTCTGTCAGTTGGTTGACACCATCTTGCAAATGTTTTGTCCCGTTCGTTAATTCCTTCGTTCCATCCGCTACTTGTTGTGAACCGTTTGCCAACCGACGCGTGCCATCTTGAAGCTGATCTGCTCCTTGAGCCAATGTTTGCAGGCCTGAAGAAAGTGTTCCACTGCCATGGGCAAGCTGGCTTGCTCCTTGTGCAGCTTCTTGCATTTTTTCATACATTGTGTTCATGCCGCTGACGAGTTGTTCTTGGCCATTCGCCAGTGCGTCTGCGCCATTGACAAGTTGTTGTTGACCGGCAAGCAGTTCATCGACTCCGCGATCGAGAGCGATATGCCCTTCGTGCAGCTTTTTCGCCCCCTTGTTTAACAACGCTGCGTTTGATTGTAATGCTTTGGCTCCATCGTTTAACTGCGCAATGCCGTTTTCGACTTGTTTGTTTAATTCCCCAACATTTTTCTTTAGCTGCTTTAGCTGCTCATACACCGCCTTTTGTGTCGGATCAGGGGTTTGAGCAATGAGTGCATCAAGCTGCGCCGCTAACTGTTCAAGCCCGCCTGTTGCCCCTGTTTGAACCCGAGCCGCCTCTTGTTGCCATTGCGCAAGCGACGATGCTAGCTTTTCGGCTCCCCCGCTTAATTGTTCCGAACCCTGCAAAAGTTGCGGAATGCGGGCGTCGAGCGCTTGCATTCCCTCATATACGCGTCTTGTCCCTGAAGCAAGATTCGCTGTTCCTTGTTGAGCCTGCTTGGCTCCGGAGAGGAGTTTCTCTTGCCCAGCGGTCATTTGTTTCATCCCGTTGTAAAGCGTTTCGATTCCGGTTTGAACTTGCAATGAGCCACTGGCAGCTTGGTGCAGTCCGTCAGTAAAGCTCACGGATTTTTCCGCGAGTGTCGCTAAATGGTGATATAACGTTTCACTTCCGTCTTGTGCTTTTTTCATGCCATCATACAGTCGGTTTGTTCCGTTTTGTGCTTGGCTGAGTCCGTCATGCAGTTGTGCGGCTCCGTCGCTCGCTTTTGTCAATCCGTCAGCGACGGTTTGAATCGTATCAAACATGCTTTCGGCATATGTTTCTGTTATGGCGTTCGCTACTTCGTTTTTTATTTTTTCAACTGCAGTTTCGCCGATTTGTGCCGATAGAAAGTTAAATCCCTCATTTGGTTTGTAAATGAGCTCCAGTTTTTTCGGATGATCGTCTTGCAGCGTTGTCGCATTCCGGGAAAAATCGTCAGGGATTTGAATGAGCATATAATATTTTTGTTCTTTTAACCCTTTTTCCCCTTCATGTTCGGTTACAAAATGCCAGTCAAACTGTTTGTTCTCTTTTAACTTCTCGACGAGATCTTTTCCAAGATGAATCTCCTTTCCGTCGAGCATTGCCCCTTTGTCTTGGTTGACTACAGCGACGGGAAGTTCATCCAAATGATTGTATGGATCCCAAAATGCCCATAGAAACATGCCGCTGTATAGAAGAGGGATGAATAATACAGCTATGACAGGAATCAGTACTTTGCGGTTGGTCAGAATGGCCTTCCATTCTTTCAACCATAATTGAAATGCGTGCATGCCCGAACCTCCTTTGTTTATAATTCTGACTGATTTGTCCATTTAGTCATTTTTAGCCCAAAAAGTGAAGGATTATCATGGAGACAATCCTTTCAGCAAATACAGATCAAACAGTTCGGCAATGGTTTGTTGAGACAATGGTTCGTGATCTTTTTCCCATTCAATGCTTAGTGCGATGTACATTTTAAACATGAAAAATGCCGTCAACTCAGGATCGCAAGGGCGAATTTCTCCTTTTGCCATCGCTTCTTCAATTTTTTCGCGAATATAGGCAATCATTTCGCGATCAAGGCGTTTCATCACCTCTCGTACAGCTGCGGTGCCAATATCGCGAACTTCCTGCAAAAGTTTGATGGTTAATTCATGTTCCTGGCGGAACGTAAAAATACGCTGTAAGGCGCGTTGGACGTTTTCGCTGAACGGCAAACGATCATCCATAGCCGCATCCGCTTCATGCTTAATTTCGGATATAACAGAGGAAACGATATGGTCAAGCAGCTCTTCTTTGCTTTTGAAAAATGTATAAATCGTTCCTTTCCCGACATTAGCCATCTTCGCTACTTGATCCATTGTCGTTGCTTTGTAGCCGAACAGCGAAAATGATTTGGTGGCGGCATCGATAATTTGTTGTTTTTTATCCGACATGGGCATTCATCCTTTGTTTTGACTAAATGGACGATTTGGTCATCACGTTTTAAATCATAACATGAATACGTTCGATTCGCAACAGCAATAAAGTATTTATGTTTCGTTTTTCTCACTCGACGGCGCGTTCTGTTGAGGGAAGGAAGCCTTGGCCTTGCTGTTTTGTCCCCCGGATTTAGCAAGGAAGACGAACAAGAAATTCGGTTCCTTCCCCGATTTGACTATGGACGTGGATCGCGCCGCCGTGGGCGTCGACGATCCATTTGGCGATCGACAGCCCGAGGCCGTGGCCGCCTTGTTGGCGCGAGCGCGCTTTGTCGACGCGGTAAAAGCGGTCGAAAATGCGGCCGATGTCTTCCGGCGGGATGCCGATGCCGGTGTCTTTGACGGAAAGGAACACGTGCTTTGGCTCGGTGCGGATCGACAGCGTCACCTCGCCGCCTTCGGGGGTGTATTTGATCGCGTTGTCGAGCAAAATGTACAACAGCTGCGTCAATTTGTCCGGGTCAGCGGTGACGAGCGCTTGCTCGGGAGCGTGAAAATGCATCGTAATCTGTTTTTTCGCCGCCAGTTCCGACATGAGCTGGAACGTGCGCTCGGCGTGCGGGCGGAAATCGAACGTTTGTTTTGAAAGCTCCAGCGCGGCGTGTTTCGCATCCGCGCGGGCGAGCGTCAACAAGTCGTTCATCAGTTTCGTGATTCGCTTCAATTCGTCACGCAGGCGGTCGAGCAGGCGGCGGGCAAAGTCGTTTTTCATCACATCCTCCTCAAGCGAAAGCGCCTCGACGGACGAGAAGACGACGCTGAGCGGCGTCCGCAGCTCATGAGAGGCGTCGGCGACGAACTGGCGCTGCCGCTCGTACGCCTCTTCAATCGGTGCGAGCGCGCGCTTGGACATAAAGAAGCTGAGCGCCACGCCGACGGCAAGAAACAAAACGGCCAAGCCGATGAGCACAATGAGCAGCCAATGGAACACGCCGAAAAACGACGTGACGTCCATGCCGATATACAGCATGCCCACGAAATCGCCGTGGATGACGAGCGGACGGGCGGCGGCGAGCACGCGCCAGTCGCGGGCCGCTTCGCGCGCGAGGCCGGGCATATGTTCCGGCAAAGAGACGCTCATGTAGACGGGAGCGCGCTCATTTGCCTTGAGATGGGACAAGGCGTTTAAAAAATACGGACGCAGGCGCGGGTGGACTTCATCCCCGGCGAGCAGGCCCCCGTCCGAGCCGATGACGTAAAAAAAGAGTTGGTCTTCGCTTAACAAAATGACATTTTCATCATCAAACAAGTCGAAATTGCTTTGTTTGAGCAGCACTTGTTCGATCGTATTCGCCTCTTGCTCGGCGAGGCGGCTGATGCGCCGCTCTTGGTCAGAGGTAGCGATCCAGTAAAACAAGGCCGCGGCGATCATGACAAACAAGGCGAGAAACAACGTGAAAATGCCGCTGTAGAGCGCCGTCAGCCGCCAATGGGCGCGGCGGAACAAGTCGGCGCTTCCTAGGCGGCGCAGCCAGTCGCGCCATTCCCTCCAGTTATTTTTCAATTTTATACCCCACTCCTCGAACGGTTTGGATGACATCGTCTTTCAACTTTTTGCGCAATAGCTTGATTGTCGCGTCGATCGTTTTCATTGACACATCGGCATCCCACCCCCAAACGCGGTCCAATATCGTTTCGCGCGGCACGACTTGCCCTTGGTTTTGCACGAGCAAATCGAGAAGCTGAAACTCGCGTGGAGTGAGGAAAATCTCTTCATCGCCGCGATGGAGCGTATGGCTTGTCCGGTTTAAGGTGAAGCCGTGAAACGCCACTTTTTCCTCTTGGAGCGGGACGAACGTCCGCCGGGCGAGCGCCTTGAGCCGCGCGACGAGCTCGTCGATTTCAAACGGTTTGACCAAGTAATCGTCCGCTCCCGCCTCAAGCCCGGTGACGCGGTCATGGACGGCGTCTTTCGCCGTCAACATCAAAATCGCGCCTGTGTAGCCGTTTTGCCTCAACCGTCGACAAATGTCCACCCCATCGCCGTTTGGAAGCATCCAATCGAGCACGACGACATCGTAAAACTCCGCCATGGCGTAATCGTACGCATCTTCCCCTTCCTGCACCCAATCGATATGGTCGATGCCTTTCTTTTTCAATAAGTGAACGATCAGCTCCCCTAGGTGAAGATCGTCCTCGGCCAGCAAAATTTTCATCGCCATTCCTCCCGTTCTGTCTCTCTTCCTTCTTAATCATATCAAATCGTTCGTGAAAAAACGGTGAAAACGCAGCCCATTCGCCGCGCAGAAGGCTGTTCTCTCAAAAAGAATTTTCACCATTTTTTCACCTTCCTTGGCTATCATGATGGACGAAGAGGAAAAGGAGGCAAACGGCGATGAGGAAAATGAGGAATTTGCATCTTTGGATTGGGCTGATCAGTTCGATCTTTTTGCTTGTTGAGGCGGTGACGGGGCTCCTTCTATCCGAGCCGTGGCTCATTGGCCAGGCGGAGCGCGGCGAGATGCACCGCGCCGCGCAGGAAAGAATGAACGCGTTCGGGGCGGGGCAGACGTCGGGAGCGGGGGCATCTACGGCCCCGATGGCACCGCGCGCCGAGGGAGGCGGATCGTCGCTCATGATGTTCGTCCGCCAGCTGCACGAAGGGAGAATCGGTTCGCTTGACATCCGCTGGGCGGTTGATATCGCGGCGGTGGCGATGATCATTTTGACCGCGACGGGGATTTTCCTGTCGATCCGCACGCTCGCAGCGGGACGGAGGCGGAAGCAGAAGCGGATGACGCCAGCGCCGGAGACGACATAACGGATGCAGAAAGGGATGAAACGATGCATCAGAACAACCGAAAGAAACAGCGACGCTGGTCTTCTCTTTATGCAAGGCCGATCGATGTCGGTGGCATCGTCGTATGTCGCCCGCCATTTCACTGCTTGGCGGCCATTCGCTCGAAGATGCTGCATATCCCATCATGGATCATGAAGGAGGAGATGACCCATGGACATGATGCCATTTGAACCAACCCCAACGCCAGAACCGAAACGCCGCGGCCGCTTCGTATCGTGGCTCGCCGCTTCCGTCGCGGGGGCGGTGATTGGGAGCGCGGCGACGTGGTATGTGGCGCCGAAATGGATGCATGAAGAAACGAATTCCCAAACGGAAACAGCGGAAACGACCGCAAAAAGCGAGGCGCTGCCATTGCAGCCGACGGCGAACGTCAACACGAACATGATCGCCGCCATTAATAAAGTGGCCGATGCGGTCGTCGGCGTCGTCAACATTCAAAAGCAAGTCGACTTTTTCTCTGATCAAGCACAAGATACGGAAGCGGGGACGGGGTCGGGCGTCATCTTTAAAAAAGACGGCGATGCGGCCTACATTGTGACGAACAACCATGTCATTGAAGGGGCAAACAAAGTCGAAGTGGCGCTCGCGAACGGGAAAAAAGTGAACGCCGAGATCGTCGGCGCGGATGCACTCACCGACCTCGCCGTCTTGAAAATCCCTGCTGAAGGGGTGACGAAAGTGGCGAGCTTCGGCGACTCGTCGAAGGTGAAAATCGGCGAGCCTGTCGCGGCGATCGGCAACCCGCTCGGCCTTGATTTGTCGCGGACGGTGACGGAAGGGATCGTCAGCGGCAAGCGGACGATGCCTGTTTCGACCTCAGCGGGCGATTGGGAAATCGACGTCATCCAAACGGACGCCGCGATCAACCCGGGCAACAGCGGCGGAGCGCTCATCAACAGCGCGGGGCAAGTGATCGGCATCAACAGCATGAAAATCGCCGAAACGGGCGTCGAAGGGCTCGGCTTTGCCATCCCGAGCGAAAACGTCAAACCGATCGTCGAGCAGCTGATGAAAGATGGGAAAATCAAACGCCCGTACCTTGGCGTCCAGCTTGTCGATGTGGCGGATTTGTCCGATGACGTCCGCACGAATGAATTGAAATTGCCGTCGAACATCACAAGCGGGGCGGCCGTCACGTCCGTCGAACCGTTCTCCCCAGCCGCCGAGGCCGGATTGAAATCGAAAGACGTCATCACGGCGATCAACGGGGAGAAAATCGACAGCGTCAGCGCGTTGCGCAAATATTTGTATACGAAAACATCGGTGGGCGATCGCATCAAACTGACGATCTATCGCGACGGGTTTGAGACGACCGTATCGGTCACCTTAAAAGCGAGAGACAGCAGCCAGTCGTAAGAAGACATCGCCTCTTTTCAGCCGAAGCGGCTGGAAAGAGGCGATGTTCATTTTCGTGTGCGGCGCTTGCTCATGATGCTGGAGTATAAAGCGAAATGAGACGGCTGTACGTTGATTCCGTGTCGTCAGCACTTTTTGTATCGAGTCTGCTCATATTGCGAGAGCTGGCAGGACGACGTGCAGCCGTTGCATGTCCGAGAGTGGGTGCGCCCGCAATACAGGGGGCCCCATGATCCGAATCATCACTTCGCTCGGAATGATGTTGGAGGAAGGGCTTCGTTTGCTGTTGTCACAAGGACCGAATTCCTTGGCTAGAATAGGCGTGCCTACTACGAGCCACAAGGACCGTTCGTGCCTCATATGTACAACAGCGAAGTCTCACGAAGGGATCTCAGTTGTCCATGGAGATGAGTAAGTTTGCTCACCTACGGTTTCAATTGGGCAACGACTCTCGGAAGCGGCTGCACCACCATAATTTGATTTTCCTGATGCTCCATTCGGTTTCTGTTGTTTGAAGCGCATGAACACGCCAATACATGGGCGGATGGGGCATAAACTGGAATTCCAAAAATCTAAAAAACCAAGAATCTCTTTCTAAGGAAGAGATTTTTTTGTCCTTTTTATTTGCTTCTTGCTCGTTTTTAAAATCAATGTGGTATCCTACAGACTTTTCCAATGCTCGATCTTGATATTCACACAGGATCGTCAAACTGTTAGCCATTTGAGCATTCCCACCGTCCAACAGCGTTGCTCCTAAATGATCTGCCCGGACTTCCATCCACTGTGTGAATAGAGATTGGAAAGCAGGAAGCAGAAAAATCAAGAGCCATAGGCCGAGAAAAACAAAGATTTGATTATGTTCTAGCCAATTTGGAAAGGCTTCATGGATAAGGAAAACACCAGCAAAAACTAACCCGATCAACGCAAATCGCAATAACTGTCCTATCAAGACATCTCGCTTTTTCACATGAATCGCCTCATGAGCCAAAATGCCTTCAATGGCTTCATGGGGAAGTTTCAGCGTTTCTGAAGTTAACGCTACCAATGATCGACCAATATTCGCACCTATCGCAAAACCGTTATATTCGGCCGATTCCGTAACATAAATATCAACATGAGAAAGGCCGGCACGTGAAAAGACTTTCTCGATGATGGGCAGCAAATCGGGATCGTCTATTTTCCTCATATCTAAAGCGATTTTCAATACGAGATCCGAAATCCATAGATTGAATATCCAAAATAGTATAATAACAGCGGTTGTTGCGATCGGCCCGATCCCCAGCAAAGTAAACAGTGTGAGAAGGGCTGCATAAGCTCCCACCCCTTTCACCGTTGCTGCAAAATACCATTTTCCTAAAAGTCGTTTCCAATTTTTCGGATGATAAAAAGGCTTTACTTCGAACTCTTCCATTTTATGTATTTCTCCTTTAAGGAGAAAATCCATCGATTCTAATGGATCAGGGGTGAGATAAACTTTTTCACCGGAAAAAGATAACTTCCACGTTTTCCCCATGCTGGTCGTATAGTCCATATTAGGAGAGAACAAAGAAAAAAGCTGGAATAGTTGCAACACATCCGGCCTTGTCTGAACGCTTACTTCTGAAAGTTCCTTCAATGGATATTTTTTGGTTTCAAACAAAGATACAGCATATAATGCTTCTTCGTGTTCTGCGTAAAAAAAGCGGAGAGAGCGAAGCAGTCCCACTCTTTTTGTCAGCCCAACAAAAAGAGAGATGAAGCTATATAAAAGGATGAACGTAATCGCGGAATTCGGCCCGAAAAGGAAATAAAGAACAGCAATGACGATGAAAAATCCGGAAAATAACAAATCCGCTAATAGGCGCTCTTTATTTTTAGACAAGACTATTTCTCTCGCACCTTGTTCTTTTAGTTGATCGATGATCTCTTTCAATTGGGTTTTGCTTCTTTCCGGTACCGGAGAGCTAAAAAAGCTAAATCCAAATATAAAAAAAATGGGCACCGTTTTTATAAACCCTTGATCTAAGAACACATAGACGATCCATCCGATTCCGAGTATCGCAGTGAGGATATGTACATATAAAGAAGGACACCATTTTTTAAAAAAGTATGCCAAGAAACCGAGAAAAAAGCCGACTGCAGCAGTCCAAATCGATATAGTCACATCTGGCATCTGTTGCTCCCCCTGTCTAGTTGAAAAAGTGCAAGAAAACCCCCTAGTCATTATTTATCACTTAAGTAAATCCACTAACACCCATTGGTAACGAAATTCGTCCATTCTACATGTAGGTGGTTGACAATGGCATGTTGTTGAACGTTCATGAACGTTTTTCTCCAATATTGGTTCTTTTTTCAATTGACATTATAGCAGGGACAGGTTCGTTTTGTATATCTTTTTCTTTTTTCACTCCACTGCGCTTGTTGGGGAACATGAATATGACCTACAATATTTTGGCTCTTCACCACAAGTTGTACTTGAGATTTTAAGATAGGTATGCATAGGGAA
>ERZ1673811.18-NODE-18-length-57874-cov-21.141147_pt1 | contig 57874 bp, 71 predicted proteins | sample MGYA00580151_ERZ1673811 | MGnify/ENA primary metagenome ERZ1673811 (study PRJEB41219, sample SAMN04549620) | soil metagenome | isolation source: soil | place: USA: Wyoming, Fireholl Drive Yellowstone National Park | collected 2009-07-28 ...
CGAAGAACATTTGCCCATCGCGGCGACCCGCGGACCTCCGCTTTTCGTCGCGCTTTGTTTCGTTCAGTTTTCAAGGAACGCTGTAAGTTGTCCTTTGTAAACAGCTCTTTTATATTATCATAACACTTTTTTGATGTCAACCACTTTTTTGCTTCGCTGTTGCCAAACTGCTTTTCCGAACAGCGACGTTTAAAAATATACCACTTTACCTCCAAAAATGCAAGATAATATTTTTAGGAAGTTTGCGGATCCCAATCCATGTTTATCCCCACCCCCGCTTTTGCCTACTCTGGCGCCAAGGAGTGGCAATTATGTTTCATAACCGCCATAGACCGCCGCATAAGATGTACATAGGACAACTGTTTAGGGAGGGATGGAAGCCATGTTTTACGCACTAAATGGGCGGACATTGAAAAAAGCTCTCATTATTATTTGTTCTGCTTTTTTCACTGCGGTCATCCTATACGCTTATGAAATGAACCGACCCGTGTTTTCGCTTTCCTCTGGGCCTAAGGCCGTGTACAAGGTGGACAATGACCGCGATGAGGTGGCATTGACGTTTGACATTAGCTGGGGGGATGAGAACGCGGAAAAAATTTTGGACGTATTGAAACAACATGGGATTAAAAACGCAACCTTTTTTTTATCAGCCTCATGGGCTGAACGCCATCCGTCCGTCGTAAAGCGGATCAAAGAGGAAGGGCATGAAATCGGCAGCATGGGGTATAATTTTGTCAATTATGCAGAACTCGAGAACGCTAAAATCCGCCAAGATTTAATGATGGCGGAGAAAGTGTTCGACATGTTAGGTGTGAAAAACGTCGAGTTGCTGCGCCCCCCGGGAGGGAATTTTAACAAAAAGGTGCTAAAACTTGCGGAGTCTCTCGGCTATACGGTTGTGCATTGGAGCGTTGACTCGAAGGACTGGCTGAATCCCGGCACAGAGCAAATTGTCGCCAACGTCACAAGCGATTTGGAGCCGGGCGATATTGTGCTCCTTCACGCGTCCGACTCGGCCAAACAAACGGCAAAGGCGCTGCCGAAAATTATTGCAGCCATGAAAGAAAACGGCTATAAAAACGCCAGCCTCTCTGAGCTGCTGGCCAACGGTGAAGCAGAAAGCAAAGGGATCGACTAAAAAGGGCGGGAGGCGGGTTTTCGCCTAAAAGCCGCCAGCCTTCCCTCAAGACTTTAGCATGGCCGCTGCAGTTGGATGATATCCTGATCATGTTTCCTTTTAGAATGAGCGGCCCGACAAAAAAGAACAGGCGGCGCTTTACGCGGACGATCCTGCGCCGCCTGTCAATTTATGCAGTATAAGAAGTTGATATGCATTGCATACTAGTAACGGAATCAGCATCAAATATAACCAGTCTCGGTCATTGATGCGCAAAACGGGAAACCATTCAATCACCGTTACCACGACCATAAAGAACAGCGCCGGGACGAATGCCCCTTTGTTCGTCTGCGCGCTTTTTATGTAGGCAACGGCTAAGCCAACCGCCAAAATAAACAAGGCGGTCAATACATACGGGATGATCGAATCGCCTTTATCCGCAAACACCATGTAGCGGAAATAGACTAGATCGAACAGCACGAACATGATCAAAACAAGCTGGACAGCGTTCCAGAGGGAACGGAACATGCCAAGTCCGAACCGATGGACGGTCAAATAGGCAAAAAAGCCCGCCTGGCTGATGACGCTGAAAATAAAGCCGACGCCGACATGCCAAAGCAATACGGCAAGAAATTCAATGACCTCGAAACGTACAAGGAGATGTCCAAACTCTTTCCAATTCAAAACTATCCCGACGGTTGCTGTCGCGATTCCGCCGATCAGCAGCGTGGTCAAAAATAAACGCACCCATTTGCGGCTGTTCACAGTTTGTTTCATCCTCCATTATTCAACATAGCCCGCTTAACATTTTACCAGCACCCTCTTGAAAAAGCCAGCTTCCATTCAGCCAAATGCATATTTTTTTCCCCAACATTCATATTAAAGGTGAGGGATTTTTGCAGAAAGGAGCTCATTTTTATGACCAAGTGCCTAATGCTCCTCTTGCTCAGTTTTCTCGTGCTCAGCTCATGTGCTCCCCAAGAAATCAGCCCTCCTCCCCCGGATTATGACGAAACGAAAAAAATGGTCGTCGACATTTTAAAAACAGATGAGGGGAAAAAGGCGATTCAAGATATTATGGCGGAAGACCAAATGAAGCAGCAACTTGTGATGGATCAAGCCGCTGTGAAAGATACACTCGAAAAGGTGCTGACATCGGAACAAGGGAAAAAATTTTGGGAAACCGCTTTAAAAGACCCGAAATTTGCCGAAAGCTTTGCCAAGGGACTGCAAAAGGAACATGAAAAAATGATAAAAGCGCTGATGAAGGATCCCGACTATCAACAGATGATGATGGACATTTTAAAAGATCCAGAAATGGAAAAGGCCATGATCGAAGTAGTGAAAAGCAAAGAGTTCCGCCAACACTTGCAAAAGGTGGTTACAGAAACGCTAAACAGCCCGCTGTACCAAGCCAAAATTCAAGATATGCTGACAAAAGCGGCGGAATCGCTCCAACAAGGCGCTGAAAAACAAGGAGAAGGGGAAGGGGAAGGAGAAGGAGGAGAAGGGGAAGAAAGCGACGGAGGCAACCAACAAGGCGGGGGAGGATAATCAATCAAAAAAAGGTGTCCGGCGGGGGACGGGATCGCAACGTTCCAAAGAGCAGGCGATGCAATGCAGTTCCGCGCCATCGGACACCTTTTTCGTTATTCCCCTTAATATTTCTCCGCTATTTTGCGGGCGATGTCCATATAAATTTTTCCGATCGGATGATCTTCGGCGTAAATGGACGGAGCGAAATCATCATCGTTCCAGTCCGGCTGCTGAAGGGGCAGCTGCCCGAGCAACTCCGTGTTCAGCTCCTTTGCCAGCTTTTCCCCGCCGCCTTTGCCAAAGACGTATTCCCGCTCACCCGTTTTCCGGCTTTCGTAATACGACATATTTTCAATGACACCGATAATTTCGTGGTCGGTGCGCAGCGCCATCGCTCCGGCGCGGGCGGCGACAAACGCGGCGGTCGGGTGCGGAGTGGTGACGATAATTTCTTTGCATGACGGCAAAAGCGTGTGCACGTCTAACGCGACATCGCCGGTGCCTGGAGGCAAGTCGAGCAGCAAGTAATCCAAGTCGCCCCACTCAACTTCTTTGAAGAAGTTGTTCAGCATTTTTCCAAGCATCGGGCCGCGCCAAATGACCGGAGCATTGTCCTCGACGAAAAAGGCCATCGAAATGACTTTCACCCCAAACCGCTCGACGGGGATGATTTTATCGCCCCGCACTGTCGGACGCTGAGTAATTCCCATCATGTCTGGAACGCTAAACCCATAAATATCGGCGTCGATCAACCCGACTTTTTTGCCAAGCCGGGCGAGCGCGACCGCTAAGTTGACGGAAACCGTTGATTTTCCGACGCCGCCCTTGCCGCTGGCGATGGCGATATACGTCGTTTTTTGCGGATTGTCGCTGTATTTCTCAACCACTTCGCGCGGCAGTTCGGCAAACCGCAAGCCGACGGATGCGGCGCCAGCCTCTTTCAGCTGCTGGACGATCGCCGTTTGCACGCGCAGTTGGTCAGGCGTGCCGGTTTTGGCAAGCGCGATCTTTACGCTGACATGGTTTTTCTCTTCCTTAATTTTAATTTCTTGAATGGCGTTTGTTTCCTTAAAGGTCTTGTTTAAAAACGGGTCTTTCATGTTTTCAAGAATGGCTCGCACTTCGTTTTCCGTCAGCATCGTATTCACCAACCCTTTTTCAAATCAATAGTTCCCTTATATATTTACTATACCATAAACCGCCAGATGGCTTCCATTTCGGCCCCCTGCCTGTCCCGGCTTTTCGGCATTCGTTACATTGAGTGTTCTTTTCAGATGTATGAATGGCGATGGCGCGCTTTTGGACGGGGGAGAACGGTTCTCTCGCCTTGGCCGTTCTTCCCCGCTTGGAAGCAGGGCCTTTCCCGCTTCGGGACGATAAAAAACCCCGCTATTCGCGAGGGGTAGGTTCGTTCGAAAAGTAACGCAGCACTCCTTTGTAAATCGAGGCGGCGAGTTTCGTCTGGTAATGGTCAGAGGCGAGCAGCTCCCGCTCGTCCGGATTCGATAAAAATCCAACTTCAACGAGCGCTCCGGGCTTTTTGGCATGCTTTAGCAAATAAACGGTATCAATCATTTTCGCTACCCGGTGGGTGTTTTCCAAGTTGCGCCGCAACTCGGCTTGGATGAATTTGGCGAGCCGCTCGTTTTCGATGAGCGAGCCGTAATAAAACGTCTGTGCCCCCCGCCAGCGCGGGGATGGAATGGCATTGAGGTGAATGCTGATAAACAAATCCGCATCGGAATGGTTAATGAATGATGTTCGTTCGTGCAAATCTTCCGTTTTCCGCCGGCTGTAGCCGCGCGTGGACGGGCTGGCCAAATCGCGGTCTGTCTCCCGCGTCATCAGAACGAGCGCTCCTTGTTGCTGCAAGTAGTCCCGCAATTTTTTCGCGACGTTGAGCGCGATTTCTTTTTCCAGCACCTCGCCGCCGACCGCCCCGCCATCCGGCCCGCCATGGCCGGGGTCTAGGACGATAATTCGCCCGGACAATGGGAGATTCCACGGTTTTGTTGAGGTCAGATCAGAAAATAAAGACGGAAATAACAAAATTCCCGCAATGGCAGCCGCGGCAAAGGCGACAAGCCACTTCCATTTTTCTTTCATCGTTTCTCCTCCCGCACGTTTCCCTTCTCTATCTTATATGGGACAAGGGGCGGGAATAGAACTTATTCAGTGAAGTTTTAGGCGGCGCCGTTTTTTTCCCCGTTCAAACCCTTCGGTCCACCAGTCGACGATATATTGCTCGCAGGCGTAATAGAGCGACTGGCCGAGCAGATCGTCGTCGATGTTGCCCCAAAAGCAGAGAAAATCAAAAAGTGTGTCAATTAAATATTTCTCCTCTTGCGCGCAACGTCGGCGCACGCTGTCCACAGACTCCCCATAATAGCCGAACCGGCTGTAATGGGCGCCGAGCAAATACGCTTCAATGGCCAGATCAATGCAGCCTTCCTCAACAGTAGATGGGAAAATCCGGTACATTTGATAGAAAGGGGCAAAATGTTCCAACACTTTGGCCCGCAATTTCTCCAGCGACAACTCCCGCAGCATTTTCCGCTCATAGCGGAGCTGCTTTTCCTGCCTTTTTTCCGCGAATGAAGTGATGACTGTCATCGTGTTTCACGCTCCTTTACGATGTAGTGTTTAACGATCGAACGCAAACATGCGCGCGGGCCAAAGGCAGAAATAAGCAAAAAACCCAGCCAAACTGGCTGGGTTGGACAACACGGTTAACGTTTCGAGAACTGCGGAGCGCGGCGGGCGCCTTTGAGCCCGTATTTTTTCCGCTCTTTGACGCGGGCATCGCGCGTCAGCAAGCCAGCGCGCTTCAATACGGTGCGGAATTCCGGATCGACTTGAAGCAACGCGCGGGCGATGCCGTGGCGAATGGCGCCCGCTTGGCCGGCAAATCCGCCGCCGTGAACGTTCACCAACACGTCGTAGCTGCCGAGCGTTTCTGTCAGTACAAGCGGTTGCTTTACCATTTCGATAAGCGCTTCTGTCGGAATATATTCACGAATGTCTTGTTTGTTGACGATGATGCGTCCATCGCCCGGGACGAGGCGGACGCGAGCAACCGAGCTTTTGCGACGACCTGTACCGTAATATTGTACTTGTGCCAAAATAAATACCCTCCCTTGTCAATTATCCGCGAAGTTCGTATACTTCCGGTTTTTGCGCTTGATGCGGGTGTTCGCTTCCGCGGTAAACATGCAGTTTTTTGAACATTTGACGGCCAAGGCTGCCTTTTGGAAGCATGCCGCGCACCGCCCGTTCAATCATTTGTTCCGGATAATTCGTGCGCATTTCGAGCGCCGTTCTCACTTTCAAACCGCCTGGATATAAGCTGTGGCGATAGTACAATTTTTTCGTTAACTTTTTCCCTGTCAGTTCCACTTTGTCAGCATTGATGACGATCACATGATCCCCGCAGTCAACGTGCGGAGTGAACGTCGGTTTATGTTTGCCGCGCAACAGCGCTGCGACTTCGCTGGCCAGACGACCCAACGTTTTGCCGGCTGCGTCGACAACGTACCATTTACGCTCTACTTCATTCGGTTTCGCCATATAAGTCGTACGCAATGTAGTTCCCTCCTAAAAAGAAAAATGAACAAGTAAAGTTGTTTATTTCAACACGATTGCTGTCCGGGGCTAATCGTGGAAAATACATGCCATATGATATAATAGCTTGCCGGAACGCCAATGTCAAGAAGATGTTACACGGGGACTCGTTGTCTTCACTTATGGCGCCCCGGTTTTTTGTCATCTAAAAGCGTGAGACGACTTTCGAACACGGTGTTCACCACCGGTCAACTGACGGCGAAAAACTCATCATCATAGTACACCCGCCATAAATACAATCCTTCCGCCGGCGCCGTCGGGCCAGCGAGTCTCCGGTCTTTGGCTGCAAGCAATGCTGCAATGTCTGCCGGGGACCGCCTCCCTTGGCCAATTTCAAGCACTGTGCCGACGATGATGCGCACCATGTTGTACAAAAAGCCGCTGCCGATGAACCGGAATTCCATCATCGAACCGTCGGTTTCCACCTCTGCCTGGTAAATGGTGCGTATGCGATCCTCCATTTCCGTTTTGGCGGAGCAGAAGCTCGTAAAGTCATGCGTCCCGATCAGTTGGCGAAGCGCTTCATCCATGGCGCCGATATGCAGCGGGTATGGATGCCACGCGCAGTAATGGCGGCGAAAGACGTCGCGGTCGGCGGCAGTCCACACTTTGTAGCGGTACTCTTTTGCCTTGGCCGAAAAGCGGGCATGAAAGGTGCTGTCTGCCTCCTCTGCCGAACGAACGGCGATATCGTCCGGAAGCTGGGCGTTTAACGCTCTTTTCCACTGTTCAGGAGAAAGCACAAGCGCCGTATCGAAGTGGATGACTTGCCCATAGGCGTGAACCCCGGCATCCGTCCTCCCGGAAGCCGTTACACGCACGGCTTTCCCTTTATGCATCCGTTTGAGCACTTCCTCAATCTCGCCTTGCACCGTCCGTTTTCCCGGCTGAATTTGATAACCGGAAAAATGGGTGCCGTCATACGCTACCACGCATTTGATCCGTCTCGTCATGGCCTTCCTCCGCTATGAGCGTAATAAAAAGAGCAACAGCGCCAGCAGGGCCGTAGCGGCTAACAACACGGTGTCTGCCGGCTTCCAAGCAAGCTGGCGGAGTTTCGTCCGCCCTTCGCCGCCGCGGTAGCCGCGCGCTTCCATCGCCGTCGCCAGCTCATCCGCCCGCTTGAACGAACTGATAAACAGCGGCACAAGAAGCGAGACGATCGCCTTCATCCGCTCAGAGAACCGGCCGCCGGAAAAGTCGACGCCGCGGGCGGCTTGCGCTTTCATAATTTTTTCTGTTTCTTCCATTAAAGTTGGAATGAAGCGGAGCGAAATCGCCATCATTAAGGCGAGCTCATGAACCGGCACGCGCCATTTTTTCAATGGACTAAGCAAGCTTTCGACGCCATCGGTCACTTCAATCGGCGTTGTCGTCAGCGTCAGCATCGTCGTCATGAGCACAAGGAGCAAAAATCGCATGGAAATAAAAATTCCTTGCCGAATGCCGCCTTCGTAAACGGACAGCGCGCCAATCCGGTAGAGGACATCCCCTTCTTTCGTCATCAATACATGCAATAACAACGTAAACAACACGACCCATAAAATCGGCTTTAAGCCGCGCAAAATAAAAGAAAGCGGGATGCGCGACAGGGCTGCAAAAGCAAACGTAAACAACGACAGCACCGCATACGTCACCGCATTATTCGCCAAAAAAACGATGAAAACATAGGCGAATACGATCAGCAGCTTCGCCCGCGGATCTAAGCGGTGAATGAGCGAATGGCCGGGCACGTATTGCCCGATAATGAAATGATTAGTCATGAATGCTCACCCTAGAAAACAGTTGCTGGATGGCCTCCACCGTCTGTTCGATCGTCAAACACGGAGAGGGAATGGCGACCCCAAACCGCGCTTCCAGCTCCCGCTTCAACTTGACCGTCTCCGGTACGCTAAGGCCAATGGCGGCAAGCCGATCGGCATCGCGGAACACCTCTTCCGGCGCTCCCTGCCCCCACACCGTCCCTTCATGCATGACGATGATTTGGTCGGCATAGCGGGCGGCATCTTCCATACTATGAGTCACGAGCACCGTTGTTAACCGTTTTTCGCAATGAAGACGGTAAAACATCTCCATAATCTCTTTCCGCCCGCGTGGGTCCAGCCCAGCGGTCGGTTCATCAAGCACCAGCACTTCCGGTTCAAGCGCCAGCACGCCGGCAATGGCGACGCGCCGCATTTGCCCGCCGCTTAAATCGAACGGCGATTTGGCCAACACATCCTCGCTGAGCCCGACTAGTTTGATAAGCTCTCGCGCTTTCCGTTTCGCCTCTTCTTCGGAAACGCCGAAATTAAGCGGGCCAAAACAAATATCCTTCTCGACCGTTTCCTCAAACAACTGGTGTTCCGGAAATTGGAACACAATCCCAACCTTTTTGCGCAGCGGTTTGAGCTGCTTCGGCCGCTTGTCGCCGGTGATGATCTCATCGCCGATTTTTATCGTGCCGCTTGTCGGTTGCAGCAAGCCGTTTAAGTGTTGAAGGAGCGTCGATTTGCCCGAACCGGTGTGGCCAACGATGGCGACGTATGCCCCGCTGGGAATCGACACATTCACATTATACAGCGCCCGGCGGGCGAGCGGCGAACGGGCATTGTATACATGTTCTACTTTTTCGAATACAATGTCCATAGCTCTTCGACCAACTCCTCCGTCGTCAAGTGTGCGGAACGAAGCGGAATGCCTTGTTCCCGCAAACGGCTGCCCATTTTCACGGCAAACGGCAAATCAAGGCCGATGCGCTCGAGCTTGCCCCCAAGCCGAAAGATTTGCTCCGGCGTCCCTTCCGCCATGACCTCACCTTTGTTCATCACGATGATGCGGTCGGCTTTCGCCGCTTCCTCCAAATCGTGCGTGATCGACAATACTGTAATGCGCTGTTGCCGGTTCAAGCGGCGAACCGTCTCGAGCACCTCTTCCCTTCCCCGCGGGTCGAGCATCGATGTCGCTTCATCCAAAATGATCATATCAGGGTGAAGCGCCAAAATGCCGGCGATAGCGACACGCTGCTTTTGCCCGCCGGAAAGCCGGTGCGGCTCGTGTTCGAGAAACGCCTCCATATGCACCAGGCGGATGGCTTCACGGATGCGCTCAATCATTTCATCGCGCGGAACACCATTATTTTCAAGGGCAAAGGCGATATCATCCTCGACAGTTGTCCCGACAAATTGGTTATCTGGATTTTGAAACACCATGCCGACGCGCCGGCGCACCTCCCAGACGGTCGTTTCATCGAGAGGGCGCCCAAACAGGCGAATGACGCCCCGCTCCGGCCGAAGCAAACCGATTAACAGCCGGGCAACGGTCGACTTGCCGGATCCGTTATGGCCGACAATCGCCAGCCACTCCCCGCGTCCGGCCTGGAAGCTCACGTTTTGCACTGCATACTCCGATTGGTTCGGATAACGGAAATACACTCCTTCGATCGAAAGGATCGGTTCGGCCATGATTGTTTCTCCTCGCCTTGGCACGTTTCCGGCCGTGCCTTGCTAAATGATGGTAAACAAAAAAAGGGCATAGATCCAGTTCAAACGAAACTGTCTCGCCCTTGTTGAAATGAAACCGTTACACGAGCTCAATAATGACCATCGGCGCCCCGTCTCCGCGGCGAGGACCAAGTTTCATAATGCGTGTATAGCCGCCTTGGCGGTCTTGGTAGCGCGGCGCAATGTCACTGAACAGCTTTTGCAGTGCATCTTGGCCGGTTTCACTGTTGGCGACTTCCTTGCGGATAAATGCCGCTGCTTGACGACGGGCATGCAAATCGCCGCGTTTGCCGAGCGTGATCATTTTTTCGATAACCGAGCGCAATTCTTTTGCTCGCGCTTCCGTCGTTTCGATGCGTTCATTGATGATTAAATCTGTCGCTAAATCGCGAAGCAATGCTTTCCGTTGAGAAGTCGTGCGTCCTAGTTTTCTGTACGACATCAAATGTCCCTCCCTTTTAAAATGATGTGTTCCTCATTGCTGTCGTAGTCGATCGGCGCTTAATGCCAAATCTATGGCCAACGCGCATGTCCGCCCCACCGGGCGGGGCTGGCGCTTAATCGTCTTTACGGAGGCTAAGCCCCAGCTCCGCTAACTTCGCTTTCACTTCTTCGAGCGATTTGCGGCCGAGGTTGCGCACTTTCATCATATCCTCTTCCGTTTTTTGCGTCAGCTCCTGAACGGTGTTAATGCCGGCACGCTTCAAGCAGTTGTAGGAACGGACAGACAGATCGAGCTCCTCGATAGTCATTTCCAGCACTTTTTCTTTTTGATCGTCCTCTTTCTCTACCATGATTTCAGCATTTTGCGCTTCATCCGTCAAGCCGACAAAAATGTTCAAGTGCTCGGTTAAAATTTTCGCCCCAAGGGAAATGGCTTCTTTCGGCCCGATGCTCCCATCGGTCCAAACGTCGATCGTCAATTTGTCATAGTCGGTCACTTGGCCGACCCGTGTATTTTCGACCTGATAGGAAACACGGGAGACCGGCGTATAGATGGAGTCGATCGGAATCACGCCGATTGGCTGGTCCTCGCGCTTGTTCGCCTCGGCCGGGACATACCCACGTCCCCGTCTGGCGGTCATGCGCATGCGCAGGCGACCGCCTTCCGCCAGCGTAGCAATATGAAGGTCCGGGTTTAAAATTTCTACATCGCTGTCGTGAGTAATATCGGCAGCCGTGACAACTCCTTCACCCTGCACATCAATTTCCAACGTTTTCTCTTCGTCTGAATAAATCTTCAACGCCAATTTTTTGATATTCAAGATGATGGCTGTCACATCCTCGACGACGCCGTCAATCGTTGAAAACTCGTGCAGTACACCGTCGATTTGCACCGATGTCACAGCCGCACCAGGGAGTGAAGACAATAGGATACGACGTAAGGAGTTCCCTAAAGTTGTACCATATCCACGCTCAAGCGGTTCGACGACGAATTTGCCGTATTTGGCATCTTCGCTCAGTTCGACCGTTTCAATTTTCGGCTTTTCAATTTCAATCATCGATTATTATACCCTCCTTCAAAACGTCGAGACCCCGACCAAACGGTACACGCCTAATAACATTCCCCCATGAATCTCTCTCTTTCAGCTTGCCGGCGGCCAAAGCCGGCTTCCCTGTCACGGTCTTTATCATATCCCATTATTGACAATGGTTCAAATTCTATACAGGGGCGTTACACGCGGCGACGTTTTGGCGGACGGCATCCATTGTGCGGGATTGGAGTGACGTCTTTGATCGCCGTAATTTCCAACCCGGCTGCCTGCAACGCACGGATCGCTGCCTCACGGCCAGCCCCCGGACCTTTGACGTTCACTTCGACCGTTTTCATGCCGTGTTCCATCGACGCTTTCGCTGCCGCTTCGGCTGCCATTTGCGCCGCAAACGGCGTCGATTTACGCGAGCCTTTGAATCCGAGCGAACCGGCGCTCGCCCAGGCGATGGCGTTGCCATGAACGTCCGTAATCGTCACGATCGTGTTGTTGAAAGTCGAACGGATATGAGCGATGCCAGTGTCAATATTTTTTCTCACCCGGCGTTTGCGAGTGTTTGTTCTGCGTGCCATTCGTCAAATGACCTCCTTTGCGTGATTATTTTTTCTTATTCGCTACCGTACGGCGCGGACCTTTGCGCGTGCGGGCATTGTTTTTCGTGTTTTGGCCGCGAACCGGCAATCCGCGGCGATGGCGGAGTCCGCGATAGCAACCGATTTCCATCAGCCGTTTAATGTTTAACGATACTTCGCGGCGCAAATCCCCTTCCACTTTTAAGCGGCCGACGATTTCGCGAATGCGGCCAAGCTCTTCTTCCGTTAAGTCACGGACGCGCGTGTCTTCCGATACCCCTGCTTCTTTTAAGATTTTTTGCGCCGTTGGTTTGCCGATCCCGTAAATGTATGTTAACGAAATGACTACGCGCTTGTCGCGCGGAATGTCAACACCTGCAATACGTGCCATCGTAGTACACCTCCTTGGAAATTACCCTTGACGTTGTTTGTGTTTTGGATTTTCACAAATGACCATGACTTTGCCGCGTCTGCGAATAACTTTGCATTTTTCGCAAATCGGTTTGACAGATGGTCTCACTTTCATGTTGTTTACCTCCTTATTAAACGGAGTGCAATCTTTTATTTATACCGATACGTGATTCGTCCACGCGTCAAATCATAGGGCGACAATTCCACCCTCACTCGGTCGCCGGGCAAAATGCGGATGAAGTGCATGCGGATTTTGCCGGACACATGGGCCAATACCGTATGCCCATTTTCTAATTCTACACGAAACATCGCATTTGGCAATGTTTCAATGACGGTGCCTTCTACTTCAATGACATCGTCTTTTGCCATCGAGCGGCTCCCCCTCCTTCGAATGAGTAACATTGTGTTACGCAAAACCGGACGGACATAAGGCGGCGCAATTGTCCACGGTGAACGGGAAGGTCGGTAAGCGGCCGCCTTGATCGCGGAATCGACAAAACAGCTTTAGACAACTGCAAACGTTGAAAACGGTTCGCCGATCTGCCCGAGCGCCTCGAGGCGGCTCTGCCTCGATCCGTTCACGTTAAAATTTCATAGCCATTTTCCGTAATCACAATCGTATGTTCAAAATGGGCACACCGTTTTCCGTCCGCCGTCACGACGGTCCAGTCATCAGCCAACGTTTTGACATGGCGGCTGCCCGCATTGACCATCGGTTCGATGCATAGCGTCATCCCCGGACGCAAAATCGGCCCTTTATTCGGCGGCCCATAATGCGGGACTTGCGGGTCTTCATGTAAGTGTTGACCAATTCCATGCCCCACATACTCGCGAACGACGGAAAAATGGTGCGCTTCAACATACGTTTGAATCGCATGAGAAATGTTCGTCAAACGAGCGCCTGGCTTCGCCTCGGCGAGTCCGACATACAACGATTGTTCTGTTACGTCGAGCAGCCGCTTCGTCTCCGCATCGATCTCCCCAACGGGATACGTCCAGGCGGAGTCGGCGTGATACCCTTCATACTGGGCGCCCACATCGATCGTAATAATGTCGCCCTCGCATAACACACGGTCGCCGGGAATGCCGTGCACAAGCTCCTCATTGACTGAAGCGCAAATGCTTCCCGGGAACCCTTGGTATCCTTTAAACGATGGAACGGCGCCATGGGAACGAATCACTTCCTCCGCGATGGCATCCAGTTCCTTTGTCGTGACCCCGGGGCGAATATGGTTTTTCAACTCTTCCAACGCAGCGGAAACAATTTTTCCAGCCTCGCGCATGAGGGTGATTTCGTGCGCGGTTTTGCAAATGATCATCGAGCAAGTCCCCCGAGCAATTCACGAATATCGGCAAACACCTTTTCCATGTCCTGTTCGCCGTTAATGTGGCGCAAATAACCTTTTTGTTCGTAAAAGTCAAGGAGCGGCTTCATTTGTTTCATATTCACTTCGAGCCGGTTCGCCACTGTCGCTTCGTTATCATCGGCGCGCTGGTACAATTCCCCCCCGCACTTATCGCAAACACCCGGTTTCGCCGGCGGATGAAAAACAAGATGGTACGTCGCTCCGCAGTTGCGGCAAATCCGTCTGCCGGTCAAGCGCTCCATTAAAACGTCTTGGCGGACATCGATATGGATGACATAGTCAAGTTTGCGGCCGATGTCGGCCAACATCGTTTCCAGCGCCTCCGCTTGAGCGACCGTGCGCGGGAATCCATCGAGCAAAAAACCGTTTTGGCAATCGTCTTTGCTCAGCCGTTCACGGACAATGCCGATCGTCACTTCATCCGGAACAAGGTCGCCGCGGTCCATATATTGCTTCGCTTGAAGCCCTAGCGGCGTTCCTTCCTTCATCGCCGCCCGAAACATATCGCCCGTTGAAATGTGCGGAATACCGTAAGCCGCTACGATTTTCTCGGCCTGCGTGCCTTTGCCGGCACCCGGAAGCCCCATCAGCACTAAATTCATCCTAACTCCCCCTATCGGCAAGGGATGCCCGCTCTTGCCTTCTTTATTTGATGAATCCACGGTAATGACGTTTCACCAGCTGGCTCTCAAGCTGTTTCATTGTCTCCAGCGCCACGCCGACGACAATGAGCAAGCTCGTACCGCCAATTTGCGCAGAAGGTGGCAAGTTCGCAACGTTCACGAAGAACACCGGCAGCACGGCAATGACCGCTAAAAAGACAGAGCCGACGAGCGTCAGCCGGTACAAAATTCTCGTTACATACTCTTGTGTATTCTTTCCAGGACGGATGCCTGGAATGTAGCCGCCTTGCTTCTTCAAATTCTCCGCCATTTGCTCCGGGTTGACTTGGACGAACGCATAAAAGTACGTAAACGCGATAATAAGCACGACGTAAATCGTCATGCCAATCGGATGGGTATAATCAAACGTTCGGCGAATCCACAATGTTACATCATTCGTACCAAAAAACGATGCGATCGTCGGTGGTGCAATTAAAAATGAGATCGCAAAAATCACTGGAATAACCCCGGCCGGGTTCACTTTTAACGGCAAGTGGGTGGAATGGCCGCCAACCGGACTCCGGCCTTCAAGCCGTTTGGCATATTGGATCGGAATTTTCCGGAACGCCTGCTGGATGTAAATGACCCCAACGATGACGGCGATGACCGCCAACGCCACGAGCAGGAGCCGGACGATGCGCAAAAACAAATCTTCCCCGACATTTTCAAACTGCTGGGCGTAGATTTGGTTTAGGACTGTCGGAATGCCGGAGACGATCCCTGCAAAAATAATGATCGAAATCCCATTTCCGACGCCTTTGGCGGTGATTTGCTCACCGAGCCACATTAAAAATGCGGTGCCGGCCGTCAAGACGACCGCGATCAGCAAATACGTGCCGATGCCCGGATTTCGAATGAGCATCCCGCCGGCTAAATTGTTGAAGCCGTACGACATGCCAAGCGCTTGGATAAACCCGAGCACGACCGTGAAATAGCGGGTAAACTGAGCTAATTTACGCCGGCCAACCTCGCCTTGCTTCGACCATTCTGTAAATTTCGGAACGACGTCCATTTGCAGCAGCTGGACGATAATCGACGCGGTGATGTAGGGCATAACCCCCATGGCAAAAATTGAAAAGTTTTGCAGCGCCCCGCCGCCAAAAATGTTCAGGACGCCGAACGCATTTAATTCATCTTGCAGCTTGAGCACATCGGTGTTCACGCTCGGAACCGGGATGAACGTTCCGATGCGGAACACGATCAGCATAAGAAGAGTGAAAATGATTTTGTTTCGAATATCACTGACGCGCATAAAGTTGGAGATTGTCCGAAACATTAAATCACCTCAGTTTTACCGCCAGCCGCTTCAATGGCCTCTTTCGCCGATGCTGAGAATTTATGTGCTTTGACCGTCAGTTTTTTCTCGATTTGGCCTTTGCCTAAAATTTTCACACCCGATTTCAACTTGCTAATAACGCCCGTTTCAAGGAGCAATTCCGGCGTTACTTCCGTTCCGTCTTCAAAACGGTTCAGTTTTTCCAAGTTCACGACTGCATATTCTTTCCGGTTGATGTTCGTGAAGCCGCGCTTCGGCAAACGGCGGAACAACGGTGTTTGACCGCCCTCAAAACCGAGGCGAACCCCCCCACCCGAGCGGGCATTTTGACCTTTTTGACCACGTCCGGACGTTTTGCCGTTGCCTGACCCGATCCCGCGGCCGACACGAACCGCTTTCTTCCGGGAACCCGGCGCTGGTTGCAATTCATGAAGTTTCATGGCGAAGCACCTCCTTACGATTATTCCTCAATTTCTTTCACTTTGACCAGATGAGCGACTTTGTTGATCATCCCGCGGATGGCAGGATTGTCGTTATGGACGACCGTTTGATGCATTTTCCGCAAGCCGAGCGTTCTGACGGTAATGCGCTGATCTTCCGGACGGCCAATCACGCTGCGCGTGAGGGTAATCGCCAGTTTTTTTGCCATGATCGTTCCCTCCTTATCCTAACAGTTCCTCGACTGTTTTGCCGCGCAATTTTGCTACGTCTTCGGCGCGTTTTAATTGTTTCAACCCATCGAACGTGGCGCGCACCATGTTGATTGGCGTGTTCGAGCCGATCGATTTTGACAAAATGTCGCTGATGCCCGCCAGCTCTAATACGGCACGGGCCGGACCGCCGGCGATAACCCCGGTACCTTCAGAGGCCGGTTTTAAAATGATTTCCCCAGCGCCGAAGTGGCCGATGACTTCATGTGGAATCGTTGTGCCGACGATCGGCACTTCAATTAAGTTTTTCTTCGCATCTTCAATGGCTTTGCGGATCGCTTCCGGAACTTCTTGCGCTTTCCCGGTGCCAAATCCGACGTGGCCGTTTTTATCGCCGACGACGACGAGAGCTGAAAAGCGCAGGCGACGTCCGCCTTTCACGACTTTTGCTACACGGTTGACCGCGACTACACGCTCTTCGAGTTCGAGTTTATTTGGATCGATACGACGCATCGTTGTCCCTCCTTTGTGATTAGAATTCCAGACCGGCTTCGCGGGCGGCATCCGCTAGTGCTTTCACCCGGCCATGGTACAAATATCCGCCGCGATCGAAGACGACTTGTTTGATGCCTTTTTCCAACGCCCGTTTGGCGACAAGTTCGCCGACTTTTTTCGCCGCCTCAATGTTGTTCGTCGAATCTAAGCCGAACTCTTTATCCAATGTCGACGCGCTGACAATCGTTGCTGATTTTGTATCATCAATAATTTGTGCATAAATATGTTTGTTCGAACGGAACACGCTCAACCGCGGACGTTCAGTCGTGCCGAAGATTTTTTTCCGGATGCGCGCGTGTCTTTTTTTGCGGACCGCGTTTCGGTCAACTTTTGTGATCATCGAGTGTCACTCCTTTCGCTTCGCTATGCCGCGTTATTTACCAGTTTTGCCTTCCTTCAGGCGCACCAATTCGCCTTCGTAGCGAATGCCTTTGCCTTTATACGGCTCCGGCGGACGTACAGCACGAATGTTGGCTGCCAATTCGCCGACGCGTTGTTTGTCTGCCCCTTTGACGATAATTTTCGTTTGGGACGGCACTTCGATTTCGAGCCCTTCCTCTGGCTCAATTTCTACCGGATGGGAGTAACCGACGCTCAACACAAGCTTTTTCCCTTGTTTGGACGCCCGGTACCCGACACCAACGAGTTCGAGCGCTTTTTCATACCCTTTCGAAACGCCTTCGACCATGTTGGCGAGCAAGCTGCGCGTCGTGCCGTGGAGCGCGCGGTGATGTTTTTCATCGCTTGGGCGCGTAACGGTGATCACATTGCCCTCAACGGTGATCGTCATATCCGGATGGAACGTGCGGGTTAATTCCCCTTTCGGCCCTTTGACCGTAACGGTATTGCCGTTCACAGTAACGGTGACACCGGCAGGAATTTCAATTGGTTTTTTGCCGACACGTGACATGTCAAACACACCTCCATTCTTGAGCAAATAAATTACCAAACGTAGGCGATTACTTCGCCGCCCGTGCCTTTTTGCCGTGCTTCTTTGTCCGTTAAGACGCCTTGCGATGTCGAAAGAATCGCGATGCCTAAGCCGTTTAAGACGCGCGGCACTTCATGAGCCTTGACGTATACGCGCAAACCGGGTTTGCTGATGCGTTTCAGCCCTGTAATGACGCGTTCATTGTTCGGGCCGTACTTCAAGAAGATGCGGAGAATGCCTTGTTTGTTGTCTTCGATATATTCATAATCACGAATAAACCCTTCGCGCTTTAAAATTTCGGCGATTTCCCGCTTGATTTTCGAAGCCGGGACTTCGAGCTTTTCGTGACGAACCATATTCGCATTCCGAATGCGGGTCAGCATATCAGCAATTGGATCTGTCATCACCATTTTGTTTTACCTCCTTCCCAATCAATGGGTTGATTACCAGCTGGCTTTTTTGATGCCAGGAAGTTGACCTTTATATGCGAGTTCACGGAAACAAATACGGCAAAGTTTAAACTTGCGGTAAACCGAATGCGGGCGGCCGCAGCGCTCGCAGCGGGTATACGCTCTTACTTTAAACTTCGGCGTCCGTTTTTGTTTCGCGATCATCGATTTTTTAGCCACGATTTCGCCTCCCTTGCCTTATGGGATCATTATTTTTGGAATGGCATGCCCAGCAACGCCAGCAGTTCACGCGCTTCTTCGTCCGTGTTGGCCGTTGTGACGATCACGATATCCATGCCGCGCACTTTGTTCACTTTATCGTAGTCAATCTCCGGGAAAATGAGCTGCTCTTTAATGCCGAGCGTATAGTTGCCGCGGCCATCGAACGCTTTTTTCGATACCCCGCGGAAGTCGCGCACGCGCGGGAGCGAGACCGAGATCAACTTATCAAGAAATTCATACATCCGTTCACCGCGCAACGTTACTTTTGCACCGATCGGCATCCCTTGGCGGAGACGGAAGCCCGCAATCGATTTTTTCGCGCGCGTCACAACCGGACGCTGGCCGGCGATCAACGTCAGCTCTTCGACGGCGCTGTCTAATGCTTTCGGGTTTTGCACCGCGTCGCCGACACCCATGTTGATGACGATTTTTTCGATTTTCGGCACTTGCATGATCGATTTATAGTTGAACTTGCTCATCAGAGCAGGAACGACTTCTTTTACATACTTCTCTTTTAGGCGGTTCATAAAGGTACCTCCTTTCCTGCGTCACGATTATTTATCTAAAATCTCTCCGGATTTTTTCGCGTAGCGCACTTTTTTACCGTCGACAATTTTGTAGCCGATGCGCGTCGGTTCGCCTGTTTTCGGATCTAACGGCATCACTTTCGACACATGGATCGGCGCCTCTTTTTCGATGATGCCGCCTTGCGGATTCGCTTGCGACGGTTTCGCATGCTTTTTCACAATGTTGACGCCCTCAACGATGACGCGGTTTTTCTTCGGAAACGCCGCCAGGATGACGCCTTGTTTGCCTTTGTCTTTGCCGGAGATTACTTGCACTTTGTCACCTTTTTTTACATGCATCGCATTCGCACCTCCTTGAAACGTGCTTCCGTCCCATTAGATAACTTCCGGGGCTAACGAAATGATTTTCATGAAATCTTTGTCGCGCAGTTCGCGGGCAACCGGCCCAAAAATACGCGTGCCGCGCGGGCTTTTGTCATCGCGGATGATGACGCAGGCGTTCTCGTCAAAACGGATATATGAACCGTCCGGACGGCGCACCCCGCGTTTTGTGCGGACGACCACCGCTTTTACAACTTGACCTTTTTTAACAACGCCACCTGGCGTCGCATCTTTAACCGTAGCGACAACAACATCGCCGATGTTCGCATAGCGGCGGCCCGAGCCTCCGAGCACTTTAATGACAAGCACTTCGCGTGCGCCAGAGTTATCAGCTACTTTTAAGCGAGATTCTTGTTGAATCATCGACGAAACCTCCTTTCGGACTTATCTCCCCGAACTGGAATGAAATGATTACAGAACAACTGCTTTTTCAACGATCTCGACGAGGCGGAATCGTTTCGTTGCCGACAGCGGGCGGGTTTCCATGATTTTGACGATGTCGCCCACTTTCGCTTCGTTATGTTCGTCATGCGCTTTATATTTTTTCGAATATTTCACGCGCTTGCCGTATAACGGATGTTTTTTGTACGTTTCAACCAAAACGGTAATCGTTTTGTCCATTTTGTCTGATACGACCCGTCCGACGTACACTTTGCGTTGATTGCGTTCGCTCATTCCGCAAACCTCCTCTCAAACATTATTTATTGGCAGCGAGCTCACGTTCGCGAATGATCGTTTTCATACGGGCGATGTCTTTGCGCACTTGGCGGATGCGCGCCGTGTTTTCCAGTTGGCCCGTCGCCAGCTGGAAGCGAAGGTTGAACAACTCTTCCTTCAACGCTTTAATTTTTTGTTCGATTTCGGCAGTGGTTAACTCACGGATTTCTTTCGCTTTCATTACGCTTCACCACCAGTTTCTTCACGTTTTACGAATTTGCATTTGATCGGAAGTTTGTGAGAAGCCAAACGCAACGCTTCACGTGCCACTTCCTCGGAAACACCGCCCACTTCAAACATCACTTTGCCTGGTTTGACAACGGCAACCCAGCCTTCCGGAGCCCCTTTACCGGAACCCATCCGCACTTCAAGCGGTTTCGCTGTGTATGGTTTCGAAGGGAAAATGCGAATCCATACTTTTCCGCCCCGTCTCATGTAGCGGGTCATTGCCCGACGGGCGGCCTCGATTTGCCGGTTCGTAATCCAAGCCGATTCCAGCGCTTGCAGGCCGAATTCACCGAAATGAACTTCCGTACCGCCTTTGGCGCGGCCTTTCATCCGTCCGCGATGTTCACGGCGATATTTGACGCGTTTTGGCATTAACATGATTATTTTCCTCCTTCCTCAGCTTTTTTCTTTGTCGGAAGGACTTCCCCACGGTAAATCCATACTTTCACGCCGATTTTTCCGTACGTCGTATCGGCTTCTGCCGTCGCATAGTCAATGTCAGCGCGCAGCGTATGGAGTGGAACCGTCCCTTCGCTGTAATGTTCCGAACGTGCAATCTCTGCACCGCCTAAGCGGCCGGACACCATCGTTTTGATCCCTTTCGCCCCGGCGCGCATCGCCCGTTGAATCGCTTGTTTTTGCGCCCGGCGGAACGATACGCGGTTTTCAAGCTGGCGGGCAATATTTTCCGCAACAAGTTTCGCATCCAAATCCGGTTTTTTGATTTCAACGATGTTGATGTGAACGCGTTTGCCGGTCAATTGCGTGAGCGCTTTGCGGAGCGCTTCCACTTCCGAACCGCCTTTCCCGATGACCATGCCCGGTTTCGCCGTATGGATCGTCACGTTGACGCGGTTGGCGGCGCGTTCAATCTCTACGCGGGAAACGGCTGCGTCCTGCAAACGTTTGTTGATGTATTCACGGATTTTTAAGTCCTCATGCACGAGGTCTGCATAGTCTTTTTCCGCATACCATCTCGATTCCCAGTCACGAATGATGCCGATGCGCAGACCGATCGGATTGACCTTTTGACCCACGGATTATCCCTCCTTCTTTTCTGACACGACGATTGTAATATGGCTTGTGCGTTTATTAATGGCGCTTGCCCGGCCCATCGCACGCGGACGGAAACGTTTCAACGTTGGACCTTCATCAACGTACGCTTGGGAAATGACCAAGTTGTTGACGTCCATGTCATAGTTGTGTTCAGCGTTGGCAACAGCCGATTTCAACACTTTTTCAATGATCGGGGAAGCCGCTTTTGGCGTGTGGCGCAAAATCGCGAATGCTTCGCCCACTTCCTTCCCACGGATCAAGTCAATGACTAAGCGCGCTTTACGAGGAGCGATGCGAACGGTTCTCGCAACAGCTTTAGCTTGCATATCCAGAACCTCCTCTCATTACCGTTTTGTTTTCTTGTCATCGCCAGCATGGCCGCGGAACGTGCGCGTCGGCGCAAATTCACCCAATTTGTGCCCGACCATGTCTTCTGTGATGTATACCGGTACATGTTTGCGGCCGTCATATACGGCGATCGTATGGCCGACAAACTGCGGGAAGATCGTCGAACGGCGAGACCATGTTTTGATCACTTGTTTTTGCCCAGTTTCATTGAGCTTTTCGATTTTTTTCATCAAATGTTCATCGCAAAACGGACCTTTTTTCAAGCTGCGACCCATAAGTGAACCTCCCTTCTGAATTGCGCTCGTTCATTATTTCTTACGGCGGCGAATGATGAATTTATCCGATTTGTTTTTCTTTTTGCGCGTTTTGTATCCGAGCGTCGGTTTGCCCCACGGCGTCATCGGCGACTTGCGTCCGATCGGTGCTTTCCCTTCACCACCGCCGTGCGGATGATCAACTGGGTTCATAACCGAACCGCGAACAGTCGGACGGATGCCTAACCAGCGAGCGCGCCCTGCTTTCCCGATGTTGACAAGTTCGTGCTGCTCGTTGCCGACTTCACCGACAGTAGCGCGGCATTTGCCCAAAATCATGCGCACTTCGCCCGAAGCGAGGCGAACGATGACATATTTGCCTTCTTTCCCGAGCACTTGCGCCGACGTTCCGGCTGCGCGCACCAATTGCCCGCCGCGGCCCGGCTTCAATTCGATGTTGTGGACAAGCGTACCGACCGGGATGTTTTCAAGCGGCAATGCATTCCCGATTTTAATGTCCGCATCCGGACCCGACATGATTTCCATGCCGACTTTTAAGTTTTTCGGCGCGATGATGTACCGTTTTTCACCGTCTGCATAGTTGATGAGCGCGATGTTCGCCGAGCGGTTCGGATCGTACTCAATCGTAGCAACGCGTCCTGGAATTCCATCTTTGTCACGCTTAAAGTCGATGATCCGGTATTGACGCTTATGACCCCCGCCTTGATGGCGAACGGTAATTTTCCCTTGGTTGTTGCGGCCTGCTTTTTTCTTTAATGGAGCAAGCAGCGATTTTTCCGGCTGGTCTGTCGTGATCTCCGAGAAATCAAGCACCGTCATGCCGCGACGGCCGTTCGATGTCGGTTTGTATTTTTTAATCGCCATCGGAATGTCCCTCCTTCGCTTTTAGTCTTACACTTCAAACAGTTCGATTTCTTTGCTGTCTGGCGTCAGCGTGACGATCGCTTTGCGGCGGCGGTTCGTATAGCCGCTGTAGCGGCCGACGCGTTTAAATTTCCCTTTATAGTTCATGATGTTGACTTTCTCGACTTTGACGCCAAAAATTTTCTCGACCGCGTCTTTCACTTCCGTTTTGTTCGCTTTGACGTCGACCTCAAACGTATATTTCTTTTGCCCGATCAAATTCATTGTGTTTTCCGTGATGATGGGGCGCTTAATAATGTCGCGAGGGTCTTTCATTATGCAAGCACCTCCTCTACTTTCTCCACGGCCGCCTTCGTAATGACGAGCTTATCGTGGTTTAACACGTCAAGCACGTTGATGCCGTTGGCTGGAACGACTTTGACGCCCGGGATGTTGCGCGCCGACAAATATACATTCTCATTGAGTTCGTCGGTCACAATGAGTGCTTTCCGATCCACCGAGAGATTGTTTAAAATTTTGACCATTTCCTTCGTCTTCGGTGCTTCAAGCGACAATTGGTCCAGTACCACGATGTCGTTTTCGAGCACTTTTGAAGACAATGCCGATTTGATCGCTAAACGGCGGACTTTTTTCGGCAATTTGTAGCTGTAGCTGCGCGGAACCGGACCAAAGACCGTGCCGCCGCCGCGCCATTGCGGAGCGCGAATCGAACCTTGGCGGGCGCGTCCTGTCCCTTTTTGACGCCACGGTTTGCGGCCGCCGCCGCTCACTTCCGCGCGGTTTTTCGTTTTGTGCGTTCCTTGGCGCATCGAGGCGCGCTGCATAATGACAGCTTCGAACAATACGTGTTTATTCGGTTCAATCCCAAAAACGGCATCGTTCAGCTCGATTTCTCCGACTGTCTGCCCGTTTTGGTTATATAATGCTACTTTTGGCATTACGTAGTTCCTCCTTTCTCGGCCAAATGTTATTTCGCCTTCGCTTTCGCTTTAACGGCGCTTTTTACGATCACTAATCCTTTTCTCGGGCCCGGTACGTTCCCTTTGATGAGCAACAAGTTGCGTTCCGGATCGACCTTGACAATTTTCAAGTTTTGAATCGTCACACGCTCGCCGCCCATGCGTCCCGGCAAGTTTTTCGTTTTGAATACGCGGTTTGGCGCGATGGCACCCATCGAACCCGGGCGACGATGATAGCGAGAACCGTGAGCCATTGGCCCGCGCGACTGGCCGTGGCGCTTAATGGCCCCTTGGAACCCTTTCCCTTTGGAAATGCCTGTGACATCGACGATGTCGCCTTCGCTGAAAATGTCTACTTTTACTTCTTGGCCAACTTCATACTCATTGATGTTGGCGCCGCGAATTTCACGAATGAAGCGCTTAGGTGCCGTGTTTGCTTTGGCAGCATGGCCAATTTGCGGTTTGTTGGCGCGTTTTTCGCTAATATCTTCAAACCCTAATTGGATCGCTTCATAACCGTCGTTTTCGATCGTTTTCTTTTGCAACACGACGTTTGGCGTTGCATGGATGACAGTAACCGGAATCAAATCGCCATTTTCCGCAAATATTTGCGTCATACCGATTTTTCTGCCTAAGATTCCCTTCGTCATTCGTCACACCTCCTAATCGATTAAAGTTTAATTTCAATATCAACGCCCGACGGCAAATCCAGCCGCATCAACGAATCAACCGTTTGCGGAGTCGGATTGATAATGTCAATCAAACGTTTGTGTGTCCGCATTTCGAATTGTTCACGAGAGTCTTTGTACTTGTGAACGGCACGCAAAATCGTATAGACCGTTCTTTCCGTCGGCAGCGGGATCGGCCCCGACACTTTCGCCCCAGAACGTTTTGCCGTTTCGACGATTTTCTCTGCCGATTGATCTAAAATTCGATGATCATAAGCCTTTAAACGAATACGGATTTTTTCTTTTGCCATTTTGGTTTCCCTCCTTCTTCGCCTATTTTGAAAATAGACTTCTCCATGGAAATTTCCTGCACACCGCCGTGGCAAAGCGGCCGGGTGTGTCAGCAACCTTCCACTTCATCGCAGTCAAAGACCAACATTTGATATTATACTCGTATGTAAGCGAGATTGCAAGTGATTTCTTCGCTTTTCCCACACTTCCTCATTATACATAGCGGCCGCCTCATTTTCAACAAGACACCCAAACGGTGAAGTTTGGCAAAGCCGCGTCAAAGATTGAAAGAACGGTGATGAATAGAATTCTCTGGCAGCCAGAATAAAGAAAAAAGGATGTCCAATCGTTGGACATCCTTTTTTCTTGATTACTCGATGATTTCCGATACGGAACCAGCGCCAACTGTACGGCCGCCTTCACGGATCGAGAATTTCGTTCCTTCCTCGATCGCGATCGGTGCGATCAGCTCAACCGTCATCTCAACGTTGTCGCCAGGCATAACCATTTCAACGCCTTCCGGAAGCGTGATGATGCCTGTTACGTCCGTTGTGCGGAAGTAGAATTGCGGACGATAGTTCGAGAAGAACGGAGTATGGCGTCCGCCTTCCTCTTTCGTCAGAACGTAAACTTGTGCTTTAAATTTCGTATGCGGCGTGATTGAGCCCGGTTTTGCCAATACTTGGCCGCGCTCAACTTCGTCGCGCGATACACCGCGGAGAAGCGCACCGATGTTGTCTCCAGCTTCTGCTTGGTCAAGAAGTTTACGGAACATTTCAACACCCGTAACCGTCGTGGCTTTCGGCTCGTCAGAAAGACCGATGATTTCAACCGGGTCACCGACTTTGAGCGTACCGCGCTCAACACGGCCCGTCGCAACCGTACCACGGCCTGTGATCGAGAAAACGTCCTCAATCGGCATCATGAACGGTTTGTCAACTTCACGTTGCGGAGTCGGGATGTACTCATCAACCGCGTTCATCAATTCAATGATTTTTTCTTCCCATTTCGGATCGCCTTCGAGCGCTTTTAATGCCGAACCTTTGATAACCGGCACTTCATCGCCCGGGAAGTCGTATTCAGAGAGAAGGTCGCGAACTTCCATTTCAACGAGTTCAAGCAATTCTTCGTCGTCCACCATGTCGCATTTGTTCAAGAAAACAACGATGTACGGAACGCCGACTTGGCGGGAGAGAAGAATGTGTTCGCGCGTTTGCGGCATCGGACCGTCAGCTGCCGATACAACAAGGATTGCACCGTCCATTTGCGCTGCGCCCGTGATCATGTTTTTGACGTAGTCAGCGTGGCCCGGGCAGTCAACGTGCGCGTAGTGACGAGCATCTGTTTCATACTCGACGTGGGCCGTCGAAATCGTGATCCCGCGTTCACGCTCTTCCGGAGCTGCGTCGATTTGGTCGTACGCTTTTGCTTCGGCTTTCCCTTGTTTCGCAAGAACCGTCGTGATCGCAGCTGTCAGCGTCGTTTTCCCATGGTCAACGTGGCCGATCGTGCCAATGTTGACGTGCGGTTTCGTGCGCTCAAATTTCGCTTTAGCCATGAGAAAGATCCTCCTTAAAAGTAAAATATGAATTTGTATAGTTAGGTAAGTATAGGATGCTTGGGAACAAAATGTTCCCAAGTCTTACTTACATAAGTATTTATAGCGGAACTAGCAAGAGAAATCAATTATTCGCCTTTATTTTTTTTGATAATTTCATCGGCGATGTTTTTCGGAACTTCTTCGTAGTGATCAAATACCATCGAGAATGTTCCGCGCCCTTGCGTGTTCGAACGGAGCGATGTCGCATAACCGAACATTTCGGCCAGCGGTACCATCGCGCGCACGACTTGGGCATTCCCGCGCGCTTCCATCCCTTCAACGCGACCGCGGCGAGACGTGATGTCACCCATAATGTCGCCGAGGTATTCCTCAGGGATGACAACTTCGACTTTCATGATCGGCTCAAGGAGAACCGGCTCACACTTCGTCGCGGCGTTTTTCAGCGCCAATGAAGCGGCGATTTTGAACGCCATTTCACTCGAGTCGACGTCGTGGTACGATCCGTCGAACAGTTTCGCTTTAATGTCGACGATCGGATAGCCAGCTAAGACGCCATTTTGCATCGCTTCTTCCAAACCAGCTTGAACGGCCGGCACATACTCTTTCGGAACGACACCGCCGACAATGGCGTTTTCGAATTCGAAGCCTTTGCCGCGTTCGTTCGGCGAGAATTCGATCCAAACGTGACCGTATTGACCGCGACCGCCGGACTGGCGAACGAATTTGCCTTCGACTTGGGCCGATTTGCGGAACGTTTCGCGGTAAGCAACTTGCGGCGCGCCGACGTTCGCCTCAACTTTGAACTCACGGCGCATCCGGTCAACGATGATGTCAAGATGCAGCTCGCCCATCCCGGAAATGATCGTTTGCCCTGTTTCCGGGTCGGTGTGAGCGCGGAACGTCGGGTCTTCTTCTTGCAATTTTTGCAGCGCTTGACCCATTTTGTCTTGGTCCGCTTTCGATTTCGGTTCGATCGCGACCGAAATAACCGGCTCTGGGAACTGCATCGATTCTAGGATGACGAGGTTTTTCTCATCACATAGAGTATCGCCGGTTGTCGTATCTTTTAAACCTACTGCTGCCGCAATGTCGCCGGCGTATACTTTCGAGATTTCCTCCCGATGGTTGGCGTGCATTTGCAGCAAGCGGCCGATCCGTTCGCGTTTGCGTTTCGTCGAGTTCATGACGTACGAACCGGAATCGAGCGTTCCCGAGTATACGCGGAAGAACGTCAATTTCCCGACATACGGGTCGGTCATAATTTTGAATGCCAGCGCCGCAAACGGAGCGTCGTCGCGCGCTTCACGCGTTACTTCTTCTTCCGTATCCGGAATCACCCCGCGGATGGGCGGAATGTCTACCGGAGACGGCAAGTAGTCGACAACACCGTCAAGAAGCAGCTGAACACCTTTGTTTTTAAACGCCGAGCCGCAGAAGACCGGGAAGAATTCAACGCTGATCGTCGCCTTGCGGATGGCGGCTTTCAGCTCTTCTTTCGTGATCTCTTCGCCTTCCAAATATTTCATCATTAATTCTTCGTCCAGCTCAGCGACCGCCTCAACCAACTTGTTATGGTACTCTTCTGCCATATCGCGATATTCTTCCGGAATTTCAATGCGCTCAATGTTTTTGCCGAGCTCATCGTGGTAATGGTATGCGCACATTTCAACCAAGTCGATAATGCCAGAGAACTGGTCTTCAGCGCCGATCGGCAGCTGCACCGGGTGAGCGTTTGCTTGCAAGCGGTCATGGAGCGTTTTCACCGCATACAAGAAGTCCGCACCAATCTTGTCCATTTTGTTGACGAACACGATCCGCGGAACGCCATACGTCGTCGCTTGGCGCCAAACCGTTTCCGTTTGCGGCTCTACGCCTGACTGCGCGTCTAAAACCGTGATAGCTCCATCCAATACGCGCAACGAACGTTCAACCTCAACCGTGAAGTCGACGTGCCCCGGCGTATCGATGATGTTGATGCGGTGGCCTTTCCATTGTGCCGTTGTCGCCGCCGACGTGATCGTGATCCCGCGCTCTTGCTCTTGCTCCATCCAGTCCATCGTGGCTGCGCCTTCATGCACTTCCCCGATTTTATGAACACGGCCGGTATAGAACAAGATCCGTTCGGTCGTCGTCGTCTTCCCGGCGTCAATGTGCGCCATGATCCCGATGTTGCGAGTATTTTCCAAGGAGAACTGTCTTGCCATAGTGGTTATTTTCTCCTTCCTTCAAAATAAAATAGATAGATGGCGCCTCCATCCCCTTGTTCTGCAGAGAAATGATCGCGCACGCGGCCAAAAAGCCGAAATATGTAGGAAGATAGGTGAACAGGCCGTCGATTGCGCCTTTTCACCTATTCCTTTCAAGCAGCTATTCTTACCAGCGGTAGTGGGCAAACGCTTTGTTCGCTTCGGCCATTTTGTGCGTATCTTCGCGTTTTTTCACCGCTGCGCCCGTGTTGTTGGCAGCATCCATAATTTCGTTCGCCAAGCGTTCTTCCATCGTTTTCTCTCCGCGAAGGCGGGCGTATTGCACAAGCCAGCGCAATCCGAGGGAGACGCGGCGATCCGGACGGACTTCGACCGGAACTTGGTAGTTCGCTCCGCCGACGCGGCGAGCGCGCACTTCCAACACCGGCATCACGTTTTTCAGCGCTTGCTCAAACACTTCCATTGGATCTTTACCCGTTCGTTCACGAATAATATCAAAGGCAGTGTAAAGAATTTTTTGCGCTTTTGATTTTTTTCCGTCGATCATAATTTTATTGATCAAACGGGTAACAAGTTTTGAATTGTAAATTGGGTCTGGCAATACGTCACGTTTAGCAACAGGGCCTCTACGTGGCATAGTTTTTCCTCCCTTCAGGAAAACATTCTCTTCACTTCATTATTTTTTCTTCACTTCATTATTTTTTCGCTGCTTTTGGTTTTTTCGCGCCGTATTTCGAACGACCTTGCATCCGGTTGGCAACGCCAGCCGTATCAAGCGCACCGCGGATGATATGGTAGCGCACCCCTGGCAAGTCTTTAACACGTCCGCCGCGGATCAGCACAACGCTGTGTTCTTGCAAGTTATGGCCGATCCCCGGGATGTAAGCCGTTACCTCGATCCCGTTCGTCAGACGGACACGGGCATATTTCCGAAGCGCCGAGTTCGGTTTTTTCGGCGTCATCGTGCCGACACGCGTGCAGACGCCGCGTTTTTGCGGAGACGCCACGTTTGTTTGTTCTTTTTTGAAGCTGTTGTACCCTTTGTTCAACGCAGGGGATTTCGATTTAAATACTTTTTTCTCGCGTCCTTTGCGGACTAATTGGTTGATTGTAGGCATGAAAAAGTTCCTCCTTTCACATGTATCGTTTAAGCCCACATATCCAGGTGGTTCATCATGTATGCAAACAAAGGTTTAAAGGCAAACTGGTCAACGGAGAATCGCCACCGCAGCCGCGCCGACTTGGATTTTGCATGCTTTGCCGAGCTTTTTCATCGAGTCGACTTTCGTGACCGGCACGTTCGCTTCATTGGCAGCAGCGGTCACTTTTTCGATAATCGGCAAATCGGCATCTTCCGCTACGATCACTTCCGTTGCTTTCCCTTCCTTTAAAGCCCTTATCGTTTGTTTGGTTCCAATGACGATTTTCCCAGCCTGCAATACTTTTTCATAAGACATGTAACATATCCTCCAAAGTACCAGGTTGTTGGAACACCTTTATTAGACTACCATTTTCTTTGTTCATTGTCAACTGGATTTTTTTCATCAAGGACCGGCCGGTCAAAGGTTGCCTTGAACCGGCCGATCTCTGCTTTTTACTTCGATGGAACCGTATCGCCAGCCGTTTCCTTCTTGACGGCAGGTTTTACTTTTCGATAGCGGGCCATGCCCGTTCCGGCTGGGACAAGTTTGCCGATAATGACGTTTTCTTTCAAGCCGAGCAGCTCATCCCGCTTCCCTTTGATGGCGGCGTCGGTCAGGACGCGCGTCGTTTCTTGGAACGAAGCCGCGGACAAGAACGAATCCGTTTCAAGCGACGCTTTCGTAATACCCAGCAGCACCGGTCGGGCTGTCGCCGGTCGCTTTCCTTCGCGGATGGCTTGGGCGTTGACATCGGTAAACTGGTGGACGTCCAAAAGCGTGCCCGGCAGCACATCCGTATCGCCGGCATCGACAACGCGCACTTTGCGCAGCATTTGCCGCACCATCACTTCAATATGCTTATCGCTGATTTCAACCCCTTGCATCCGGTATACTTTTTGCACTTCGCGGAGCAAGTATTCTTGCACAGAAGTAATGTCGCGCACGCGCAACAGCTGTTTCGGGTCGACCGAGCCTTCTGTCAGCTCCTGACCGCGCTCGACGCGCTGTCCTTCTTCCACTTTGATCCGCGCGTTGTATGGAGCAACGTACGTGCGCGTTTCGACCTCGCCTTGAACAACGATCTCATATTGGTTGTCGCGCGTTTCGTTCACGGAAATGACCGTGCCGTCGATTTCGGAAATGACCGCTTGCCCTTTCGGATTGCGCGCCTCAAACAGCTCCTGCACCCGCGGCAAACCTTGGGTAATGTCGTCCCCGGCGACGCCGCCCGTATGGAACGTCCGCATCGTCAGCTGCGTGCCCGGCTCACCGATCGATTGAGCGGCGATAATGCCGACCGCCTCGCCAACTTCCACATCCATGCCCGTCGCCATATTGCGGCCGTAGCATTTTTTGCATACGCCATGGCGCGTGTTGCAGGCAAAGACGGAGCGGATCCACACTTCCGTAATGCCCGCCTTAATAATTTCGTTTGCAATGTCTTCAGTGATCATTTCATCTTTACGGACGATCACTTCACCGGTTTCCGGATGGCGCACCGTTTTGTGCGCATAGCGGCCGACAAGCCGTTCTTCCAGCTTGACGACGACCTCGGTGCCATCCGTCAATGCGCGTGCCAAAATGCCGCGGTCGGTGCCGCAATCCTCTTCGCGGACGATGACATCCTGCGCCACATCGACGAGACGTCTCGTCAAATATCCCGAGTCGGCCGTTTTGAGCGCCGTATCCGCCAACCCTTTTCGGGCGCCGTGCGTCGAGATAAAGTACTCCAATACCGTCAGCCCTTCGCGGAACGACGATTTGATCGGCAGTTCGATGATCCGGCCGGCCGGGTTGGCCATTAAGCCGCGCATCCCGGCGAGCTGCGTAAAGTTCGACGCGTTCCCCCGCGCTCCGGAATCGCTCATCATAAAGATCGGGTTGCGCTTATCGAGCGATTTCATCAAGCGGTCTTGGATTTTATCTTTCGCCGCGCTCCAGATGGAGATGACACGCTCATACCGCTCTTCGTCGGTGATCAACCCGCGGCGGAACTGCTTTAAGACGGTATCGACCTTCGCTTGCGCCTCATCCAAAATTTCTTGTTTTTCCGGCAAGACGACAATGTCAGCGACGCCGATCGTAATCCCGGCTTTCGTCGAATATTGGAAACCGAGGTCTTTCATGCGGTCCAGCATTTTTGACGTCTCGGTGATTTTGAACCGCTTGAACACTTCAGCAATAATTTGCCCGAGCACTTTTTTCTTAAACGGCGGCACAGGCTCGCGCTTGCGAATCTCCTCGCGCACGTCGACCCCTTTGTCAAGGAAATACTTGTCCGGCGTCCGCCCTTCGATGTTTTCCGTCGTCGGCTCGTTAATGTACGGGAACGAGTTGGGCAAAATTTCGTTGAAAATCAGTTTGCCGACCGTCGTTAAGAGCAGTTTGTTGTTTTGCTCCTCGGTAAACGTTTCATTTTTCAGCGAGCCGGCATGGACGGCGATGCGCGAGTGGAGATGGACATAACCGTTATGGTAAGCGAGCAGCGCTTCGTCCGTATCTTTGAACACCATGCCTTCGCCGATCGCCCCTTCGCGTTCCATCGTCAAGTAATAGTTTCCTAACACCATGTCTTGGGAAGGGGTCACGACCGGCTTTCCGTCTTTCGGGTTCAAAATGTTTTGCGCCGCCAGCATCAACAGGCGCGCTTCCGCTTGTGCCTCGGCCGACAGCGGCACGTGCACCGCCATTTGGTCGCCGTCGAAGTCGGCGTTGTATGCCGTACAAACGAGCGGATGAAGGCGGATGGCCCGGCCTTCGACGAGCGTCGGCTCAAAGGCTTGAATGCCGAGACGGTGAAGCGTCGGGGCGCGGTTGAGCAGCACCGGATGCTCTTTAATGACGTCTTCAAGCACATCCCATACCTCAGGGTGGACGCGCTCAATTTTCCGTTTCGCGCTTTTAATGTTGTGCGCCAGCCCCCGCTCCACAAGCTCCTTCATGACGAACGGCTTAAACAGCTCGAGCGCCATTTCTTTCGGCAGGCCGCATTGATACATTTTCAAGTTCGGACCGACGACAATGACGGAACGGCCGGAGTAGTCAACGCGTTTGCCGAGCAGGTTTTGCCGGAAGCGCCCTTGCTTCCCTTTCAGCATGTGGGAAAGCGATTTTAACGGGCGGTTCCCCGGCCCGGTCACCGGACGGCCGCGGCGGCCGTTGTCAATCAGGGCGTCGACCGCTTCCTGGAGCATCCGTTTCTCGTTTTGGACGATAATATTCGGCGCGCCAAGGTCAAGCAGGCGCTTCAGCCGGTTGTTGCGGTTAATGACGCGGCGGTACAAATCGTTTAAGTCCGATGTCGCAAACCGGCCCCCATCGAGCTGGACCATCGGGCGCAATTCCGGCGGAATGACCGGCAATACATCTAGCACCATCCACGCTGGGTCGTTTCCGGAGCTGCGGAACGCCTCAAGCACTTCAAGCCGTTTAATGATACGGGCGCGCCGCTGTCCTTGCGCCGTCTTCAGTTCTTCTTTCAACGCCGCCACTTCTTTATCCAAATCAATGTCCTGAAGCAGCTTTTTGATCGCTTCCGCCCCCATCGACGCTTGGAACGACTGGCCGTATTTCTCGCGATAGGCGCGGTATTCCTTTTCCGACAGCAGTTGTTTTTTCTCCAGCGGCGTATCGCCGGGATCGGTGACGACGTAAGAGGCAAAATAAATCACTTCTTCGAGCGCCCGCGGCGACATATCAAGCACAAGCCCCATCCGGCTCGGGATGCCTTTGAAATACCAGATGTGGGAAACCGGAGCAGCGAGCTCAATATGACCCATCCGTTCGCGGCGGACTTTTGACCGCGTCACTTCAACGCCGCAGCGGTCGCAGACAACCCCTTTGTAGCGGACGCGCTTATACTTGCCGCAATGGCATTCCCAGTCTTTTGTCGGGCCGAAAATGCGTTCGCAAAACAAGCCGTCTTTTTCCGGCTTTAGCGTCCGGTAGTTGATCGTTTCCGGCTTTTTGACTTCACCGTACGACCAAGAACGAATTTTCTCCGGGGAAGCGAGCCCGATTTTCATGTACTCGAATTTATTGACATCTAGCAAGGGGTATACCTCCCTCTTTGATCCGTCGGTTTTGCTCCATGGCTTGTTCGTCATCCGTTCGCCTCAATGGCCGCGGGCGGGGAAACGCTCCCCGCCTTTTCGCCATTGCCGGTTACTCTTTCGTTACCGCATCTTTTTCTTCGCTGGCTTCTTCCGGTTCAGCCGGTTTCACATCGACCATGATCGCATCCGGCGCATGATCATCATCGTCGTCAAAGTTTTCCATGTTGATTTCCTGTTCGTCGCTCGTCAAAATCGTGACGTCCATCCCTAGACTTTGCAGCTCTTTGATCAACACTTTAAACGACTCCGGCACGCCCGGTTCCGGAATGTTTTCCCCTTTGACGATCGCTTCGTACGTTTTGACGCGGCCAACCACATCGTCAGACTTGACGGTCAAAATTTCCTGCAGCGTATACGCCGCACCGTACGCTTCAAGCGCCCATACTTCCATCTCGCCAAAGCGCTGGCCGCCGAACTGCGCCTTACCGCCGAGCGGCTGCTGGGTGACAAGCGAGTACGGGCCGGTCGAGCGAGCGTGGAGTTTGTCGTCGACCATGTGGGCAAGCTTGATCATGTACATGATCCCGACCGACACGCGGTTGTCAAACGGTTCGCCCGTCCGCCCGTCATACAGCACCGTTTTGGCATCGCGCGCCATGCCGGCTTCTTCAAGAATGTTCCAAACATCTTCCTCCGTCGCTCCGTCAAAGACTGGGGAAGCGATATGCAAGCCAAGTTTTTTCGCCGCCATGCCAAGATGCAGCTCAAACACTTGCCCGATGTTCATCCGCGACGGAACGCCGAGCGGGTTCAACATGATGTCAATCGGCGTGCCATCCGGCAAGAACGGCATATCTTCTTCCGGAAGAATGCGGGAGATAACCCCTTTGTTTCCGTGGCGGCCTGCCATTTTATCGCCTTCGGAAATTTTCCGCTTTTGCACGATATAGACGCGCACCAACTGGTTCACGCCCGGCGGGAGTTCGTCGCCGTCTTCGCGGTTGAACACTTTGACGTCAAGGACGATGCCGCCGCCGCCGTGCGGGACGCGCAGCGACGTATCGCGCACCTCGCGCGCTTTTTCGCCGAAGATCGCATGCAACAGCCGCTCCTCAGCCGTCAGCTCGGTCATTCCTTTCGGTGTCACTTTGCCGACGAGCAAATCGCCGTCTTTCACTTCTGCGCCGATGCGGACGATGCCGCGCTCATCCAAGTTTTTCAACGCATCTTCACCGACGTTCGGGATGTCGCGTGTAATTTCTTCCGGACCGAGCTTCGTGTCGCGCGATTCGGCTTCATACTCTTCAATATGGATTGACGTATACACGTCTTCTTTGACGAGCCGTTCGCTCATGATGATCGCATCTTCGTAGTTGTAGCCGTCCCATGTCATAAAGGCAACAAGCACGTTGCGGCCAAGCGCCAATTCGCCTTTATCCATCGACGGGCCATCGGCCAAAATTTCGCCCTGCTCCACGATATCGCCTTTTTTCACGATCGGCCGCTGGTTGTAGCACGTGCCTTGGTTCGACCGGACGAATTTCAGCAACCGATATTTATCTAGATCACCCTTGACTTCTTTGCCGTCGACTTCAATGAGCCGGCGCACCCAAATTTCTTTTGCTTCTACGCGTTCGACGATGCCGCGATGCTTGCAAATCACCGCCGCGCCCGAGTCTTTCGCCGAAACATACTCCATGCCTGTGCCGACGATCGGCGCTTCCGGTTCCAACAGCGGAACGGCTTGCCGCTGCATGTTCGCTCCCATCAGCGCGCGGTTCGAGTCGTCATTTTCCAAAAACGGGATGCACGCCGTCGCTGCCGAGACAACTTGCTTCGGCGAAACGTCCATATAGTCGACGCGATCGCGCTTGACGACGATGTTCTCGCCGCGGAAACGGGCGATGACGTTTTCTTCAAGGAACGTGCCGTCCTCCGCAAGCGGTACGTTCGCCTGCGCTACAACGTAATTGTCCTCTTCATCGGCTGTCAAATAATCGATTTGGTCCGTCACCCGCCCTGTTTCCGGATCGACGCGCCGGTATGGCGTTTCAATAAAGCCGAACTTGTTCACTTTCGCGTAAGTGGACAGCGAGTTGATGAGTCCGATGTTCGGACCTTCCGGCGTCTCGATCGGACACATCCGCCCGTAGTGCGAATAGTGAACGTCGCGCACTTCAAACCCGGCGCGCTCGCGCGTCAATCCGCCGGGGCCAAGCGCAGAAAGGCGGCGCTTATGCGTCAGTTCAGCGAGCGGGTTCGTCTGATCCATAAACTGCGACAGCTGCGAGCTGCCGAAAAACTCTTTGATCGCTGCGATCACCGGGCGGATGTTGATCAGCTGCTGCGGCGTGATCGTGTTTGTATCTTGAATCGACATGCGCTCGCGCACGACGCGTTCCATGCGCGACAAGCCGATGCGGAATTGGTTTTGCAGCAGTTCGCCGACCGAACGGAGGCGGCGGTTGCCCAAATGGTCGATGTCATCCGTATCGCCGACGCCGTGGAGCAAGTTGAAGAAATAGCTGATCGATGCAATGATGTCCGCCGGCGTAATATGTTTGACATCTTCCGCAATAAAGCCGTTGCCGATGATGTTGATTACCTTTTCGTTGTCCGGATCATTCGGTGCATAAATTTTCACGGTCTGCACCTCAATCGGACCATCCGCCACTCCCTCAGCCGGACGGTACGTCCGCAGCCCGACTCCTTTTTCCAAATACGGCAGCAGGCGGTTCAGCGTCCGGCGGTCGATCATCGCTCCAGCTTCAGCGATGACTTCTCCCGTTTCCGGATCGACGATCGTTTCCGCCAGCCGCTGGTTGAACAAACGGTTTTTAATATGAAGCTTTTTGTTGATTTTATAGCGCCCGACGCTCGCCAAATCGTAGCGTTTCGGGTCAAAAAAGCGGGACGCAAGCAAGCTTTTCGCGTTCTCAAGCGTCGGCGGCTCGCCCGGACGGAGGCGCTCATATATTTCAATCAATGCCTTTTCCGTGCTGTCGGTATTATCTTTTTCGAGCGTATTGCGCAAATATTCGTTATCGCCGAGCAGGTCGATGATTTCTTGATCGGAGCTGAATCCGAGCGCACGAAGAAGCACCGTCACCGGCAGCTTGCGGGTGCGGTCGATGCGGACGTAAACGACATCTTTCGCGTCCGTTTCATATTCAAGCCATGCGCCGCGGTTCGGAATCACTGTCGCCGAGTAGCCGCGTTTGCCGTTTTTATCAACTTTGTCGCTGTAATAGACGCTTGGCGAACGGACGAGCTGGGAAACAATGACGCGTTCCGCCCCATTGATAATAAACGTTCCGGTTTCCGTCATGAGCGGAAAATCGCCCATAAACACGTCTTGTTCTTTCACTTCGCCCGTTTCTTTATTAATCAAGCGAACTTTGACGCGAAGCGGCGCCGCATATGTAACGTCGCGTTCTTTCGCCTCTTCGACCGTATATTTCGGTTCTCCTAAACTATAGTCGATAAATTCAAGCGAGAGATTGCCGGAAAAGTCTTCAATCGGGGAAATTTCCCTAAACATTTCCCGCAGCCCTTCATCGAGAAACCATTGGTAGGAGGACGTTTGAATTTCGATCAAGTTCGGCAATTCCAGCACTTCGCTGATGCGTGCATAGCTTCTGCGTTGGCGGTGTCGCCCGTATTGAACTAGTCGGCCTGTCAAGAGTGATTCACCCCTCAAATGTAGACATTAGTGAAAACCGGAAGCGGAACATCGCATTGATCCAGCCGCCTTGGCGGCATATGCCGCCAAGGCCGTCGGCCGCTCCGCCATTCCGGGGCAAAGCGCTAGGCATGCATGCGGCTGGCCCCCGCCATCCGGACGGAAACGGTTCAGCTATGGCGCCGCCGTTTCGGTAAGGGGATTTCACACGCTCCCGGCGCGAGGAAACCAGGCGTTGGATGGAGAAAAAAAGAAAATGGTTTCTATCCAGTAGAAAACCATATGTTTAGCTGTATATTGATTTTATCATTTTTTCCATCATGTCCAAAAATATACGTCATCCCCTTATGTGGGAAATGTGCATATTTAGCATTTTATAATGTTACCACAACCAAAAAAGAGTGTCAACATTTTTTTGCCTTTATGATATAATATCCTTTTTTCTTGGAAGCCACCTCAACAAACGGAAACAGTTCTTTCAGCTTTTCAAGCGCTGATGGCGCCCCTTGTTTTTTTTGAATGACGACCCATAGCTCCCCGCCGTCAAGCAAGTGGTCCCGGCTTTGTTCAAAAATCGCGTGGACAACCCGCTTGCCGGCCCGGATCGGCGGATTGGTGACAACGGCCGCAAACCGCTGTTCCCCGACTTCTGAAAAAAGATCGCTTTTGTAAATCACCGCATTGTCAATCCCGTTTGCCTGCTTGTTTTCCTGAGCCAGTTCGAGCGCCCGCTCGTTGATATCAATCATGTGAACATGCCGGTTTGGAAACGATCGAGCCAAGGCAAGCCCGATCGGCCCATATCCGCAGCCGACATCCAATAGGTCGCCGGCCACTTCCGGCTCCTCAAACGTTTCGATCAGCAGCTGCGTGCCAAAATCGACACCGCGTTTGGAAAACACCCCACTGTCGGTTGTAAAGCGAAATTCATGCCCCCGGAGCGTAAACGTCCACGTTTGCGGGTTTCGTTCCGACGTGGGAGCAGCTGAATAATAATGTTCGCTCACCATCATCCCTCCTCTGTCGGCAAGCCGCTTCGGCTCCCGATATATAGTGTAACAAAAAAGAGGCTTTCCCTTGCTTGGGTCAGCCTCTTTTTTTGCAATGACGCCATTACTTCACTTCAACTTTTGCGCCAACTTCTTCAAGTTTGGCTTTAATTTCTTCTGCTTCTTCCTTCGAAACGGCTTCTTTGATCGGTTTCGGCGTGTTGTCAACCAAGTCTTTCGCTTCTTTCAAGCCGAGACCAGTGAGTTCGCGGACAACTTTAATAACTTTGATTTTTTGCGCGCCAGCATCAGCGAGAATGACATCAAATTCTGTTTTCTCAGCTGCTGCTTCAGCGCCGGCTGCCGCACCGCCAGCGACAACAACCGGAGCTGCCGCCGTTACGCCGAATTCTTCCTCGATTGCTTTTACCAGTTCGTTTAATTCCAATACCGTCATATTTTTCACAGCTTCAATGATTTGTTCTTTCGTCATCATCATTTCCTCCTTGTTTGGTTGATGGTGTGTTATGCACATCGGTATGCACGATTACGCGCCTTGTTCTTCTTGCTTGTCAGCCACCGCTTTAACCGCAAGCGCAAAGTTGCGGATCGGGGCTTGGAGAACGCTAAGCAGCATCGAAAGCAGCCCTTCGCGGGACGGGAGCTTCGCCAACGCATCGATTTCTTCTTTGCTGACGATGTTCCCTTCGATGACGCCGCCTTTGATCTCCAACGCCTCATGCGTTTTCGCAAACTCGCTTAAAATTTTTGCCGGCGCCACAACATCTTCATTGCTGAACGCGATGGCGTTCGGGCCGGTAAACACCTCATCCAATCCTTCCAGGCCGACTTCCGCGAGCGCCCGGCGGGTCATCGTGTTTTTATACACTTTGAACTCAATGCCTGCTTCGCGCAACTGTTTGCGCAGCTCGGTCATTTCCGCCACGTTCAGGCCGCGGTAATCGACGATGACGGTTGCCTTGCTGGCGCGGAATTTGTCCGCAATCTCGGCAACCACTTGTTTTTTCAGTTCAATCGCGCTCGACACGTCCTGCACCTCCTGCAAAGAAAATGGTGGAATACCAGTTATACCGTTTGGCGGCTCAATAAAAAACCTCCATGCCGCGTAGACATGGAGGTAGCGTTCAACGCACGGCCGCCGGCTGCTGCCGGCCTATGGCGCGCTGCTTATCGTCCACATACCTCGGTAGGAAATTAAGCCGGGAACGGCACCTACTGTCTACGGTATAAATGATATTCGTTTGTTCAGCCAAATGGCATTTTATCAGACTCGACGCAGAAAGTCAACTGTTATTGTGCAACAGCCACCGTCGTCGGGTCCACTTTAATGCCAGGACCCATCGTTGACGTAATCGTCACGTTTTTGACGTATGTCCCTTTCGCTGCCGCCGGTTTGGCTTTCAAAATCGCCTCGTAGACGGCGGCGAAGTTTTCGGCCAGTTTCTCGTTGTCGAACGATACTTTGCCGATCGGCACATGAATGTTGCCGGCTTTATCAACGCGGTATTCCACTTTACCAGCTTTGATCTCCTGCACAGCTTTCGCAACGTCAAACGTGACCGTGCCGGTTTTCGGGTTTGGCATTAACCCTTTCGGACCCAAAATACGACCGAGTTTCCCGACCTCGCCCATCATATCCGGCGTGGCAACAACGACGTCAAAGTCAAACCAGCCTTGCTGGATTTTATTGATGTATTCTGTATCGCCGACATAGTCAGCGCCAGCTGCTTCTGCTTCTTTCGCTTTTTCCCCTTTTGCGAACACTAACACGCGCGCTACTTTCCCCGTGCCGTGCGGCAGGACGACAGCGCCGCGAATTTGTTGATCCGCTTTTTTCGGGTCAACGCCCAACCGGAACGCAACTTCCACCGTCGCATCAAATTTCGCGACGTTCGTTTTTTTCACGAGCTCGATCGCTTCTGCAACCGGATAAGCCTTGAAGCGATCAACGAGCTTCAACGCTTCTAAGTATTTTTTTCCTCTTTTCGGCATGTAAAATCCTCCTCAATTGTGGTTTTAGCGGAAAAAACCTCCCACGATCAAACAACCTTCGCTTCTTTCGAAGGCGAACCATTCAGCAGACAGCGACCTTCTGAAAAGGACTGTCCTTCATTCATAAAAGACTTTTTTGCCCATGGAGAGAGAGGTTGCGGAATACGCAACCCCCCGGACAACAAACCAGCCTTAGTCTTCGATCACGATGCCCATGCTGCGAGCCGTGCCTTCAACCATACGCATGGCTGCTTCAATGCTCGCTGCATTCAAATCCGGCATTTTCAATTCAGCAATCTCGCGCACTTTGTCACGTTTGATCGTCGCTACTTTGTTGCGGTTCGGTTCGCCGGAGCCCGATTCGATGCCCGCCGCTTTTTTCAACAGTACAGCGGCCGGCGGCGTTTTCGTGATGAATGTAAACGAACGGTCTTCAAAAACCGTAATTTCAACCGGAATGATCAAGCCTGCCTGGTCAGCGGTACGGGCATTAAACTCTTTGCAAAACGCCATAATATTAACACCGGCTTGACCTAACGCAGGACCTACTGGCGGCGCCGGATTTGCTTTCCCTGCAGGAATTTGCAGTTTGACGATCTTGATTACTTTTTTCGCCACGAGACACACCTCCTTAAGTCCGTGATGTGGTATTAGGGATTGCCCCTCCCACTCCATCCGGCTCCGATCTGACGAGCCGCTTTCATATCTCCCGTTTCGGCCGGGAGGATTAGCGCATCAAGCACGTTCGCTCCCTTATACAGCACGTATAAGTTCATCGCTGCATGCCTTGTCTAAGATTCAAGACATACTGACTTTAAAATAGTATCACTTTTCAATAACGATTGCAAGTTCTTTTCCATTAGATTTTTTCTATTTGCGAAAACTCCAATTCCACCCGTGTTTCGCGGCCAAACATATCGACAAGCAGCTTCACCTTATGTTTGTCGAGGTCAATCGCCTCAATTTTTCCAGTGAAGTTGGCAAACGGCCCTTCTTTAATCCGGACCGTTTCATTCACCTCGTAGTCGACATCAATCTCAGTAAGCGGCATGCCCATCCGCTTCAAAATCATTTTGACTTCTTCCTCCATGAGCGGCGTCGGTTTCGAACCAGCCCCGCTCGAACCGACAAATCCGGTCACGCCCGGCGTGTTGCGCACGACGTACCACGAATCGTCGGTCATGATCATTTCGACAAGCACATAACCGGGGAACACTTTCTTTTTCGTCGTTTTCCGTTTGCCGTTTTTGATGTCCGTTTCCGTTTCTTCCGGGACGACAACACGGAAAATCTTGTCTTGCATTCCCATTGATTCAACGCGTTTCTCCAAATTGGCTTTCACCTTATTTTCGTATCCCGAATATGTATGGACGACATACCAGTTTTTCTCCATCAGCGAGCCTCCCTAGGGCGGTTTTCATTTTGTTTTCTGCGCAAAACAAAAACCCGTTTCCGGGTTCCATGTTCGCACGATTATCTTTCATTATAGCATATCATCCGCCCGCTTATTCAAATACAAGGCGAATCAACTGCGAAATGCCGAGGTCGACAACGGCGAAAAAGATGGTGAAAAACGCCACCGTAGCCAATACGATTCCCGTATAGTTCACTAGTTCTTTCCGGCTCGGCCAGCTTACTTTTTTCAACTCCCGCACGACTTCTTTGAAAAAGTTGGTTACTCGCTGCATCCCTCGTACCTCCACGATTGCTCAAAACTGTCCCCACCGCCTGCTTCGTCTCGCGATGGACGGTATGATTGTTGCTCATCGGGCAAAACTTGTTGGCCGCCAAGCGCCTGCACCAAGGCAACCGGCCTGTTTTGCAGCCGTGCAGTTTCGGCTCCCGCATTGCGCGCGAGCCAACGTTGCTCGTTAACATAAACGTTTGACCGTTCCCGCGAGATGTCCATAAAAATTTATCATATCAGCATTTCCGCTGTCAATGCCATCTTTTGGCCTCCGTTCGGCCATCGGCCGATGCGCCGCCTACAAACTGATTTCTCGATATTCCAAATATTTCTCCAACTTCCGTTTGACGCGCTGCAAGGCGTTGTCGATCGATTTGACATGGCGGTTTAACTCTTCGGAAATTTCTTGGTACGAGCGCCCGTCCAAATACAACGCGAGCACTTTTCGCTCCAAATCGCTGAGCAATTCCGCCATTTTCAGCTCAATATCGTCAACTTCCTCGCGGTTGACAATCAGCTCTTCCGGGTCGGTCACCTGCGTGCCGGACAACACGTCCATCAGCGTCCGGTCCGACTCGTCGTCGTAAATCGGCTTGTCCAAGGAAACGTAAGAGTTGAGCGGAATGTGCTTTTGGCGGGTCGCGGTTTTAATCGCGGTAATCATTTGCCTCGTGATGCATAGTTCTGCGAACGCTTTAAATGAAGAAAGCTTGTCCCCCTTAAAATCGCGGACTGCCTTGTACAGCCCGATCATCCCTTCCTGCACGATGTCCTCGCGGTCAGCCCCGACTAAAAAGTATGAGCGGGCTTTGGCGCGCACAAAGTTTTGGTATTTGTGGATCAAAAAATCAAGCGCTTCTCCATCCCCTTCGTGAACAAGTGTAACAAGCTGTTCATCCTCTAAATGTTTATAATCCTTTGGCTTGTCTACTTTTAAGCATTCCCCCACGCTGATCCCCCCGACCGCATCAATCGCTAACATTTATTATACAGTACAAATTTTTACAGCGTCAACCGCTCATTTTTGCCCCCTTCGCCATTTTTCAAAAATTTCGGCAACTTGGTCATTGAGCGGCACTTTCAAGGTCGGGGTATGCTGCTTCATTGACTGCAACTTCTTTGAAATATCCCGCTCCACCTCTTCGATTTCGTGCAGAAGTTCGCGCGCCGATTTGCGCAAGGCGCCTTGACCGAACACCGTCCATTGTTCCGTATAATCCGATGTCGCGACATACACTTTGGTGCGCGCGTTGATGAGCGTTTTCGCCAACCGCTCAATCCGTTCGTCCGCCGTCTCATTTTCCTTTGTAAAAATGACATCGATATCGTAGTTTTTATACTTTTTCTCGTTTCCCTGCACGAGATGGGCGTCAAACACGACCACGACGTGATCCCCGGTGAACCCTTTGTAATCGGCCAGTTTGTCAATCAACAAATCCCTTGCCGCTGCCAGATCGCCTTCCTCTTTCAGCCGGCGCAGCGCCGGCCATGCCCCGATGATGTTGTAACCGTCGACAATTAAAACGTTCATCGGCTATTCCCCTAGCGGATACCGCTTTCGGTACACCTCGTACATGAGCAAACTGGCGGCGACAGAAGCGTTGAGCGAAGTGACGTGCCCCCGCATCGGCAGCCGAAACAAGAAATCACACTTTTCCCGCACTAACCGGCTGATGCCTTTTCCCTCGCTGCCGATGACCAGCGCCAACGGCATCGTGCCGTCAAGGAAGCGGTAGTCATCTTTGGCGTCTGCATCGGTGCCAGCCACCCAAACGCCCCGCTCTTTCAGCTCGTCGATCGTCCGCGCCAAGTTCGTCACGCGCGCGACCGGAACGTGCTCGATCGCTCCGGTTGACGCCTTCGCTACGGTCGGCGTCAACCCCACCGACCGCCGTTTCGGGATGATGAGCCCGTGCGCTCCGACCGCATCTGCGGTGCGCATAATGGCGCCCAAGTTATGCGGGTCTTCGATTTCGTCCAAAATGAGGAAAAACGGCGCTTCTTCCCGTCGGGCGGCGCGGGCAAACAAATCGTCGACCTCGTAATAGCGGTATGCGGCCGCCTGGGCGATCACCCCTTGGTGCACCCCGTCAACCATTTGGTCAAGCTTGCGCTTCGGAACATATTGGACGAGCACGCCCCGCCGCTTCGCCCATTCGAGGACAGGCTCGACGGCGTGGCGCTGCGCTCCTTCCGCGATCCAGATTTTATTGATGTCGCGCCCGGATTTGAGCGCCTCGATGACCGGGTTTCTGCCGATAATGTAATCCATCATTCCAACGCCCTTTCTTCCCTTTCAATAATCGCAAATGAACGGCCGATTAACTCATCGACCCGCCGTCCGTTGTCCTGTAAAAAATGATAGCCGATCAACGCTTCGAACGCGGTGCTGTGCCGGTATGTCTGCACATCCGTATTTTTCGGAATCGTGCCTGATTTCGCGTTGCGGCCGCGGCGGACGATGGCTTGCTCCTCTTCCGTCAACGCGCCTTCATCAAGCAAGGTTAAAATGACTCTTGCTTGCGCCCGGGCCGACACGTAGCGGATCGCCCGCCGATGCAGCTCGTGCGGCCGTACGCTGCCCATCGCCAGCAAGTGGCGGCGCACGTACACTTCATAAACCGCATCGCCAATATAGGCGAGCGCCAAGCCATTTAATTGTTTGACATCATGAACGGTCTCAAACTGCGCCATTGCTTATGATCCCCGTTTCCATCTTGTCCCTTGCGGCGTATCTTCCAAAATAATGTTTTTGGCCTTCAACTCGTCGCGAATGCGGTCAGCCAGCGCGAAATCGCGGTTTTTCCGCGCTTCGTTGCGCTGTTGGATCAGCGCCTCGATTTCCTCATCAAGCAGCTCTTCTTGCTTTGGCTTTGGATCGAGGCCAAGCACGTCCATCAACTGTTCAAATTCACGCAAAAAGGCGCCAATAACGGTTTCCGATGTCGTCTTTTCCTGCAAATACAAGTTCGCTTGTTTCGCCAGCTCAAATAGAACCGCAATGCCGTTCGCCGTGTTGAAATCGTCGTCCATTTCGCGGATGAACGATTCGCGGACCGCAGCGATGCGCGACAGCCATTTGTCATCGTCGTCGGTTAAATTCGTGCTCGCTCCGAGCCGGTGCTGCAAGTTGCCATATGCCGTCCTTAAGCGTTCGAGCCCGCGCCGGGCGCTCTCGAGCAGCTCTTCGCTGTAGTTGATCGGATGGCGATAGTGCACCGACAACATAAAGAAGCGCAGCACTTGCGGGTCAATCTGCCGGATGATATCGTGGACGAGCACGAAGTTGCCGAGCGACTTCGACATTTTTTCGTTGTTAATATTTAAATACCCGTTGTGCAGCCAATATTTCGCAAACGGTTTGCCGGTCAAAGCCTCTGACTGGGCGATTTCGTTTTCATGGTGCGGGAACGTCAAATCTTGGCCGCCGGCGTGGATATCGATCGTATCGCCTAAATATTTGCGCGCCATCGCCGAGCATTCGATATGCCAACCCGGCCGCCCTTTCCCCCATGGACTGTCCCAACAAATCTCTCCTTCTTTCGCCGCTTTCCAAAGGGCGAAATCGAGCGGGTCGTCTTTTTTCTCGCCGACTTCGATGCGCGCTCCAGCCTGCAATTCATCGATCGATTGGTGCGACAGCTTGCCGTAACCGGGAAACTTGCGCGTCCGGTAGTAGACGTCGCCATCCACCTCGTACGCATACCCCTTGTCGATGAGCGCTTGGATGAATTCGATAATCGTCCCGATATTTTCTGTCACGCGCGGGTGGATGTCCGCCTTTTTGCAGCCAAGCGCCTGAATGTCTTCAAAATACGCCTCGATAAACCGCTCGGCAATCGCCGGAACGCTTTCGCCAAGCTCGCGGGCCGCCTTAATCAGTTTGTCGTCGACATCGGTAAAATTGGATACGTACGTCACGTCGTAGCCGCGGAACTCCAAATAGCGGCGGATCGTGTCAAAGACGATGGCGGCCCGGGCGTTCCCGATATGGATATAGTTGTAAACGGTCGGACCGCATACATACATTTTGACCTTGTTGGGCTCAAGCGGCTCAAACGGTTCCTTTTTTCGCGTCAACGTATTATAAAGCCGGATGCTGCTCATACTCGCTCTTCCTTTCTTGCTGTTTCAATCTTTCTTGCTGTTTCAATGCCTCCAACTCGCTTTTCAGCCGGACGATCTCCTCTTCAAGCTCCCGGAACCGGTCGGCGATCGGATCTGGCAGGTCGGTGTGGTTCAAATCTTTTTTCACTTTCACTCCATCACGCACAACCACGCGGCCCGGAATGCCAACGACGGTTGAGTTGGGCGGCACGTCTTTTAACACGACCGACCCGGCGCCAATTTTCGAGTTTTCGCCGATCGTAATCGACCCGAGCACTTTCGCGCCGGCAGCGATCAAACAGTTGTCTTTGATCGTCGGGTGCCGCTTCCCTTTTTCTTTCCCCGTCCCTCCTAATGTGACCCCTTGATAGACCGTGACATTGTCGCCGATTTCGCACGTTTCGCCGATCACCACACCCATGCCGTGGTCGATGAAAAAGCGGCGGCCGATTTTGGCGCCCGGATGAATTTCAATGCCGGTGAAAAAGCGGCTGATTTGCGAAATCAACCGGGCAAGAAAGTAAAATTTCCGTTTGTAAAGCGCATGAGCGATCCGATGCGCCCAAATGGCATGCAGGCCGGAGTACGTTAAAATGACTTCCAGGTAGCTTCTTGCCGCCGGGTCTTGCTCAAAAATGACCTCAATATCCTCTTTTAACGTTTTAAACATCATGTCCTCCCTCCATCCCTCTAAGTTGTTTTGAATAAAAAAGCGTCCCTGTGCCGAAGACACAGAGACGCTTTTGGCGCGGTTCCACTCTGTTTAGCGAAACGGGAAAACGCCGTTTCACTCGCTCGAGTCCGATAACGGAGAGGCTCCGCTCCTCTCTACTGCAGAACGTCCCTGTTCCGGTTCGAAAGGAGACTCCGAGGCGCATTTCGGATAACGCCGGGCATAAGCCGCTTCCAGCCAAGGCGACTCTCTCTGGGATGACGGCGTTTCCTACTTCTCCTCGTCAACGCTTTTTCACTATGCGCTTGTTCAACCGATAAACTTTGTATTATTATACCACACGCACTACGCAAACGTGCATACCTATTCCGCTAAAATTTTTCTTGCAGCGCCCGCTCGAGCCGCTCGATTACTTTTTGTTTGCCGAGCAGCTGAATGGCAAACGGCAGCTCCGGCCCGTGCGTTTGCCCGGTCACCGCGGCGCGAATTGGCATAAACAGCTTTTTCCCTTTTTGTCCGGTCGCCTTTTGCACCGCCTTAATCGCCGCTTTAATTTCGTCGGCTGTAAACGGGTCGAGGTCCCGCACATGGGCCAAAAAGGCCGAAAGCACGTCGGGCACTTGTTCTTCGGCGAGCACTTGGCGCGCCTCATCTTCGTATTCGACTTCTTCCTTAAAGAACAGCTCGGACAACGGAACAATCTCCGCCCCGTAGCTCATTTGCTCTTGATACAGTGCGATTAAATCGCGCGCCCACTGCCGCTGTTCGTCGCTCATGTCCGCCGGCAAGCGCCCGGCTTTCACCAAATGCGGCAAAGCCAATTCGACGAGCCGGTCCAAATCGAGTTTTTTGATGTATTGATTGTTCATCCATGTCAGCTTTTTCGTGTCAAACATCGACGGCGACTTTGACAGCCGCGAAACGTCGAAGATGCGGATGAGCTCGTCTTTCGAAAAAATTTCTTCCTCCCCTTCCGGCGACCAGCCTAAGAGGGCGAAAAAGTTGAACATCGCTTCCGGCAAATAGCCGAGCTCTTTGTATTGCGACACGAACTGAATGATTGACTCATCGCGCTTGGACAACTTTTTCCGCTGTTCGTTGACAATCAACGTCAAATGGGCAAACTGCGGCGGCTCCCAGCCAAAATATTCATACACCATCAGCTGCTTCGGCGTGTTGGACAAATGCTCCTCACCGCGGAACACATGGCTGATCTCCATAAGGTGGTCGTCGATGACGACGGCAAAGTTGTACGTCGGAATGCCGTTCGCCTTCACAATGACCCAATCGCCGATATCTTTCGATTCAAACGTCACTTTGCCGCGCACCAGATCGTCGACTTCGTATGTTTTCCCTTCCGGCACCTTGAGGCGGATCGTATACGGCTTGCCTTGCGCCTCAAGTTCCGCGACCTGCTCCGGCGTCAAACGGCGGCACTTGCCGCTGTATTGCGGAGCGGCGATGCCGGCCGCACGCTGCTCCTCCCGCTCCCGCTCAAGCTCTTCCGGCGTGCAAAAACATTTGTACGCATGTCCTTGCTCGAGCAGTTCGTCCACATACTTCCGGTATATATCAAGCCGCTCCGTCTGGCGGTACGGCCCATAGCCGCCATCTTTATCAACGGACTCGTCATAATCGATGCCGAGCCATTGTAAGTTTTCGAGCTGCGACTGTTCGCCGCCTTCCACGTTCCGTTCGATATCCGTATCCTCGATGCGGACGATCATTTTTCCGCCGTGATGGCGAGCAAACAAATAGTTAAACAGCGCGGTCCGCGCCCCTCCGATATGCAAATGGCCGGTCGGGCTCGGCGCATAGCGCACGCGCACATCTTTTGCCATCGTCCAACCCTCCACTTTCATCCAAACTTGTACCCTTATTGTACCGTTTATCGCGGCAAAGTTCAAAACGGACGGCTCGCCCCATTCGGCGCCTAACGGCTGCGCCTTACTCCCCGCTCTTTTTAAGCAACACGACCGCTTGGGCGGCAATGCCTTCCCCGCGCCCGGTGAACCCGAGTTTTTCCGTTGTCGTCGCCTTGACGTTCACTTGTGTGCGCTCGGCTTCAAGCAGGCGGGCGATCACGGCTTTCATCTCCTCAATGTACGGAGCCATTTTCGGCTTTTGGGCGATAATCGTACAGTCGGCGTTCACCAATGCATACCCTTCCTTCCGGACGAGCGTCCATACGTGCGCCAACAATTCGGTTGAGTCCGCGTCTTTATAGCGCGGGTCATCATCAGGAAAATGCCGTCCGATATCGCCGGCGCCAATCGCTCCAAGGCACGCGTCCGCCACCGCGTGGAGCAGCACATCGGCATCCGAATGGCCGAGCAGCCCTTTCTCATGCGGAATATGTACGCCGCCAATGATAAGCGGACGCCCTTCAACGAGCTGGTGAACGTCAAACCCTTGTCCGATGCGAAACATGTCTTCACCTCCGTTTACTCCGCGACGCGGCTCGCTAAAATCGCCTCGGCAAACAAAATGTCTTCCGGAGTCGTCAGTTTAATGTTGCGGTAGTCCCCTTCTACAATTTTCACCGGCTTGCCGAGCCGCTCGACGAGGCTGGCGTCGTCCGTGCCAAGATAGCCTTCCCGTTTCGCAGCCTCATGCGCCTCGGCGATCAAAGACAGACGAAAAGCTTGTGGCGTCTGCACCGCCCACAAGCTGGAACGATCAATCGTCTGTTCGACAAACAAACCGTCCACTTTTTTGATCGTGTCTTTCACCCGCACAGCCGGGACCGCTGCCCCGTATCGGGCGGCTGCATCCGCCAGCTCATGCAAATGGCGGACGTGAATAAACGGGCGGGCGCCGTCGTGGATCAGGACAATGCCCCGTCCCTCTAACGCCTGCAGCCCGTTATAGACGCTATGTTGCCGCTCCTCGCCGCCCTCAGCGAACGCTGCCACTTTTTTGATACGAAAACGAACGACAAGTTGCTCAAAGCGGCTTCGCTCCGCCGGATTCACGACAAGCACGACGCGGGCGCACCGTTCATCGCGGTCGAACACCTTCAGCGTCCGGACGATGAGCGGTTCGCCGCCTAGTTCAATAAACTGCTTATTCATACCGGCGTTCATCCGCTTTCCTTGTCCGGCCGCCAAGACAATCGCTTCGTAGTTCATTGGACGTTTCCCCTGTTCTGTTTACAGCGCTTTTTGCAACAGCTTCAGCTTGGCAAAAATCATTCTCCCCGCAGATGTTTGTAACACGCTGGTGACTAGGACGTCAACCCGTTTGCCGATATATTCTTTGCCGTCTTCGACAACAATCATCGTTCCGTCATCCAAGTAGGCAACGCCCTGGTTATGTTCCTTTCCGTCCTTAATGACATGCACATTCAGCTCCTCGCCCGGCAGGACGATCGGCTTGACGGCATTAGCCAAATCGTTGATATTAAGGACGCGCACGTTTTGCAGCTCACACACTTTGTTCAAGTTGAAATCGTTTGTGACGACGACGCCTTGAAGCTGTTTGGCTAGTTTGACGAGCTTGCTGTCGACTTCTTGCACATCGCTGAAGTCGGCCTCATGAATTTCCACCTTCATCGCCATCTCTTTTTGAATGCGGTTTAAAATATCCAAGCCGCGGCGGCCGCGGTTTCGCTTCAGCACATCGGAGGAGTCGGCGATATGCTGGAGCTCCTCTAACACAAAACGGGGAATGACAAGCGGGCCTTCCAAAAACCCGGTTTGGCAAATGTCCGCGATCCGCCCATCGATGATGACACTTGTGTCCAAAATTTTCACCGCTCCACCTTTCGGCGCCTCGTTCTCGGTTTCTCCGCCTTTTTTCTTTGTCATTCGATTGGAAAGAGAAAATAAGTTCATCAGCTCATTCCGTTTCTTTAAGCCGACACGAAACCCTAAATAGCCAAGCAAGATCGTCAAAAAAATCGGCAGCACCGTGTTCAACACTTGAATTCGAAACGATTGCAGCGGCATGACGACCAAAAACGCAATAATAAGACCAAAAATCAGCCCGAGGCTGCCAAACAGCACGTCAGCAGCAGGCGCCCTTACCAATGTTTCCTCGACCCAGCGCACCATGTCCACAACATAATCCACAAGCCAAAACGTCAACAAAAAGAAAAGAACAGCGCCCAACACCGCCAACGTATAGGAATTATGGATGAGCGGCATGCCGCTTACATTCAACAGCGCAAGTAAATCAGGCAAAAACATGGCGCCCAGCGTTCCGCCTACGGCGAGAAAAAATAGTTGTACGACACGTTTGACCATCGGCTCATCTTCACCTCCCTATCTAACATTATAAACAGTTTCCAATGTTTGAAACCAACCGAAACCCAATTTTTAACCATTTTTGAACATTCGACATCCGCTTGTAACAATTCGCGCTGGACGCCCGTGCACAGCGGAAGGACGTTGCCCCCCTATATATATTTACGTTGTTCGAAACAAAAAGTTCGGTCATTTCATGCAAAACATGATCGGGGCGGAGCAAGAGGATGCTTTAGCGAGCGCCCCCATCCGTTTCCTATTTGCCCGTTCCCCCGAAGAAAGCGTTCAAATCATCGTGTGCTCGAGCGCCTCGGCCACATGGGAAACGCCGATCACCTGAACGCTTGCCGGCGGCTGCCAACCTGCCAAATTGTTTTTCGGTACAATGACACGGGAAAAACCTAGTTTGACAGCCTCTTGCACACGCTGTTCAATGCGGGAGACACGCCGCACTTCCCCGGTCAACCCGACTTCACCGATAATGACGTCGGTCGGATTGGTCGGCCGATCGCGAAAGCTTGAGGCGATGCTGACGGCGATGGCTAGGTCAATGGCCGGCTCATCAAGCTTCACTCCGCCCGCCACCTTCAAATAGGCATCTTGGTTTTGCAACAGCAGCCCGACCCGCTTTTCCAATACGGCCATAAGCAACGACACGCGGTTATGATCGAGGCCGGTCGCCATCCGCCTCGGGTTGCCGAAGCTTGTCGGCGAAACGAGCGCTTGAATTTCCACCAGAACCGGGCGCGTCCCTTCCATGGCCGCCACCACCGTCGAACCCGCCGCCCCGTGCGATCGCTCTTCCAAAAACACTTCGGACGGATTTTCCACTTCCCGCAGCCCGATGTCGCGCATTTCAAAAATACCGATTTCATTCGTCGAACCGAAGCGGTTTTTCACCGCCCGCAAAATGCGGTACGTATGATGCCGCTCCCCCTCAAAATAAAGGACGGTATCGACCATATGCTCGAGAATGCGCGGCCCGGCGATCGCCCCTTCTTTCGTCACATGGCCGACGATAAAAATGGCGACGCCTTTTGTTTTGGCGATTTTCATCAACTCAGCGGTGCACTCGCGCACTTGGGCGACACTGCCCGGCGCTGACGTAATATCCGTCCGGTACACCGTCTGGATTGAATCAATCACGACACAGGCGGGCTGAATCGTTTCAATCGCTGATACAATATATTCCAAATTCGCCTCCGCTAACACATACAGATGATCGGACTCGGCGCGAAGGCGCCCAGCGCGCAGTTTTACCTGTTTGACGGATTCCTCGCCCGATACATACAACACTGTATGCCCAGCCGCCGCCAGTTGCGCTGAGGCCTGCAGCAACAGCGTCGACTTGCCGATGCCGGGGTCGCCGCCGATTAAGACGAGCGACCCTTTGACGATCCCCCCACCGAGCACGCGATTGAACTCTGCACTGTTCGTTTCGATGCGCGGCTCTTGCACCGCGGCAACGGCGGTAATCGGAACCGGTTTAGCGGACCCGGACGGCTCCGAATGGAGAAACGCCCCACGCACAGCGGTTCTGACCGGCTCGATTTCCTCGACGAATGAGTTCCACGTTTGGCATCCCGGGCAGCGGCCGAGCCACTTCGCCGATTCGTATCCGCACTCTTGGCAAACAAATTTCGTCTTCTTTTTCGCCATTGAACTAACCCTTTCTCTCTTGTGTTCCATATGGAAAAAAGGTATGGGCAGCATCGTGCCGCATACCTTTTTTCATCACATCACGGCCTGTTTTGCCAATACGACAAATTCCCCATCTTTCACATCAACGACGACTTTTTGTCCTTTGGCGATCGTGCCTTTTAACAGTTCTTCGGACAAACGGTCTTCAATATGTTTTTGCAAAGCGCGGCGCAACGGGCGAGCCCCGTATTCCGGATCGAAACCTTCAGCAGCGATTTTCTCAATCGCCGCCTCCGTCAATTCAAGGTCAATATCTTGCTCTTTCAGCCGTTTCACCAGCGTATCAGCCATCAGACGGACAATTTGTTTTAGATGGTCTTTTTCAAGCGAATGGAAGACGATAATTTCATCGATCCGGTTCAAAAACTCCGGACGGAACGCTTTTTTCAGCTCATCCATGACCTTGCTTTTCATGTCTTTGTATTGCTGGTTTCCATCCTGGATGTTAAAGCCGACATACTTGTTCCGCTTCAAAGCATCCGCGCCGACGTTCGATGTCATAATGATGATCGTGTTGCGGAAGTCAACCGTCCGCCCTTTCGAGTCAGTCAACCGCCCGTCTTCGAGCACCTGCAGCAAGATGTTAAACACGTCCGGATGCGCTTTTTCCATCTCATCCAACAGAACGACCGAGTATGGCTTGCGGCGCACTTTTTCGGTCAGCTGGCCGCCTTCTTCGTAGCCGACATACCCCGGCGGCGAACCGATGAGCCGCGATGTCGAGTGTTTTTCCATATACTCGGACATATCGATGCGAATGAGGGCATCTTCATCTCCAAACATTGCCTCGGCCAATGCACGGGCCAATTCCGTTTTCCCGACGCCGGTCGGGCCGAGGAAAATGAACGAACCGATCGGGCGTTTCGGGTCTTTGAGGCCAGCCCGGGCGCGGCGCACCGCTTTGGCCACCGCTTTGACCGCCTCGTCTTGGCCGACGACGCGCGAATGCAAAATTTCTTCCAGTTTCAACAGCCGCTCGGTTTCCGTCTCGGCCAGCTTCGATACCGGAATCCCGGTCCAACTCGAGACGACCGCGGCAATGTCTTCGACCGTCACTTCCAAATTTTCTTGGCCTTGTTTTTCTTTCCACGCACGTTTCGTTTCTTCAAGCTCTTCACGCAGCCGCTGCTCCATATCACGCAGCGACGCCGCTTTTTCAAATTCTTGGCTTTGCACGGCCGCATCTTTCTCTTTTCGCACTTCTTCAAGCTTTTGCTCCAGTTCTTTCAGTTTCGGCGGCGTCGTGAACGAACGGAGACGCACTTTCGAGCAAGCTTCATCAATCAAGTCGATCGCTTTATCCGGCAGGAACCGGTCGGTAATATACCGGTCGGAAAGTTTGACTGCCTGAATGATCGCCTCATCGGAAATCGAGACGCGATGATGCGCTTCATACCGGTCGCGCAGCCCTTTTAAAATTTGAATCGACTCTTCAACTGTCGGCTCATCGACGTGAATCGGCTGGAAGCGGCGCTCGAGCGCAGCATCTTTCTCAATGTATTTGCGGTATTCATCAAGCGTTGTCGCACCGATACATTGCAATTCTCCACGCGCCAAGGCCGGCTTTAAAATGTTCGACGCGTCGATGGCCCCTTCGGCTCCGCCAGCGCCGATTAACGTATGGAGTTCATCGATGAACAAAATGATATTGCCCGCCTGGCGAATTTCGTCCATCACTTTTTTCAGCCGGTCTTCAAATTCGCCGCGGTATTTCGTCCCGGCGACGACCGTCCCCATATCGAGCGTCATGACCCGTTTGTCGCGCAGCGTTTCCGGCACTTCGTTGTTGACGATTTGCTGGGCCAATCCTTCCGCGATCGCTGTTTTTCCAACCCCCGGTTCACCGATGAGCACCGGGTTGTTTTTTGTCCGTCGGCTCAACACTTCAATGACACGCTGAATTTCTTTGCTGCGGCCGATGACCGGATCAAGCCGCCCTTCGCGGGCAATCGCCGTCAAATCGCGGGCAAGGCTGTCAAGCGTCGGCGTGCTTACATGCGAAGCTCCCCCACCGCCGTGGCCCGATACCGATTCATTGCTGCCGAGCAGTTGCAACACTTGTTGGCGCGCCTTGTTCAAGCTCACCCCGAGGTTGTTCAGCACGCGAGCGGCCACGCCTTCCCCCTCGCGGATCAAGCCAAGCAAAATATGCTCCGTGCCGACATACGAATGGCCAAGTTTCCTCGCTTCGTCCATTGACAGCTCGATCACTTTTTTCGCCCGCGGCGTGTAATGGAGCGTATGGGACACTTCATTGCCGCGGCCGATGAGCGATTCGACTTCTTTTTGGATTTTATCCGGGCCAAGTCCAAGCGCCATGAGCGCTTTAGCAGCGATTCCTTCCCCCTCACGGATCAGCCCAAGCAAAATATGTTCGGTTCCGATATTGTTATGGCCGAGGCGGATGGCTTCCTCTTGCGCCAACGCCAGCACTTTTTGCGCCCGTTCCGTAAATCTGCCAAACATCATCGTTCATCACCCTCCATTTTTCTTCGTGTTTCCATCCTTAAGCGTTCCCGAATCAACGCCGCCCGGCGGACATCCCGTTCCTCAGGGCGAAGCACCCCTCCGGCATATTGTTGCAAAAATCCTGGCTGCGTCAAAATCATCAGCTCATTTAAAATGTTGCGCGGGACGTTTTTGATATATCCTAAATCGATCCCTAAACGCACATCCGACAGGCATTGCGCCGCCTCCTTCGAATCGATGACGCGGCAGTTGGCCAATATGCCGTATGAACGGAATACCTTGTCTTCTAATTGTATGCCCAACGTTTTCACTAATGCCTGGCGAGCCGCCCTTTCTTGGGCGATGAGCTGCTCAACGATCGTATGCAAATCAGCGACAATATCTTCTTCTGATTTTCCGAGCGTAATTTGGTTCGAAATTTGAAAAATGTTCCCTAAAGCCTCACTTCCTTCCCCGTACGTGCCGCGGACGACGAGTCCCAACTGGTTGATGGCAGGGATGATGCGGTTGATCTGCTGCGTCAGCACCAGCGCCGGAAGATGCATCATCACCGACGCCCGCAACCCCGTTCCGACGTTCGTCGGACAGCTCGTTAAGTAACCAAGCCGTTCATCGAACGCATAGTTGACATGCCCTTCAATCCAATCATCCAACTCGCTCGCCGCCTCAAGCGCCTCGGCAAGCTGAAGCCCTGGAAACAGACACTGAATGCGGATATGGTCTTCCTCGTTGATCATAATGCTGATTTCCTCATTTTCCGAAAGCAGGCAGGCGCCAAACGGCGAATCTTCAGCCAAATGCGGGCTGATTAAGTGCTTTTCCACCAATACCCGTTTTTCAATCGGTTGAAGCTCCGACATTTTCAACAGTTCAAACCGTCCCGCTTCCCCATACGGACGATGGACGAACGCGCGCTCAAACAAGGCAACGATTTGTTTCGCCTCTTCGCTGCTAAACAGCGTTGGGAAACGAAAATCAACAATATTGCGCGCCAGCCGGATGCGGCTGCTCAACACGATGTCCGAATTCGGCCCCTCCTGGCTCATCCAAGCGCTGACCGCTGTGTTGAAAAACTTTCCAAATGACATACCGCTACATCTCCCCCTCTCCACGTCGGCGAAGTTCGTCCTCTAACGAACGAATCTGGTCGCGCACCTCGGCCGCCCGCTCAAATTCCTCGCGGGCAACTAATTCCTGAAGCTTTTGTTTCAACGTGGCCAGCTGCTTCCGCAAATGGAGGACGCCGCCTTTTCGCTTCGGAATTTTCCCTGAATGAGCAGTATTTCCGCTATGAAGCCGTTTTAAAATCGGCGGAAGGTAACGGGCAAACGTCCGATAGCAGTCGGCGCAACCGAACCGCCCAATTTGCGTAAACTGGTGGTATGTCATTTGGCACGTCTCGCATTGAAGCAAATCCGGATTCGGGAACGCATTGGCCGTCACTTCTTTCATCGGAGCTTGAAAGTTGAGAAGCCCCGCTAACAAATTGTTAAGCGGAAAGTCGTCATGGCCATAGAGCATAAACGTATGACCATGTTCTTTGGCGCATTGCTCGCAAAGGTGAAATTCCGTTTTTTCCCCGTTGACTATTTTCGTAAAATGCATCGTCGCCGGGCGTTGCTTGCATTCTTGGCAAATCAATGCCTCCCCCTCCCCTACTTATACTTTAGCGACGTCAGTATCGCCTTTAACATGCGCGCCCGCAGTTCATCCCGCTCGGGCAAATCGATATATAAAACGGAGCGATCCATCACGCTCAACATCATTTTCGCTTCCCGCTCCGAAATCACCTTTTCTTCCATAAGTCGTTTTATCACATCTTCGGCGCTCGACTGGCTGATGCGGTGGCCGATCAGCTCGAGCAACTGGTCAATCAGCTGCGCCTCGCTTTTCGTCTTTACTTTCATAATGCGGATATAGCCGCCGCCACCGCGCTTGCTTTCAACAATATATCCGCGCTCGAGCGTGAATCTCGTGTTGATGACATAGTTGATTTGCGAGGGAACACATTGGAATTTATTAGCAATTTCACTTCGTTTAATTTCAACGATGTCTTGATCGCTCATATTGAGTACTTGCTTCAAATATTGCTCGATAATGTCGGAAATGTTTGGCACTCTACCTCCCACCTTCCTCATAACCAAGCTGCTTGGCGGTCAAGCTGCTCCCTGCCCAATAATAAACGGGCATTCCTTGGGAGGAAGCATCACCGCCATCTTGTTGACTTTGACTATATTTGACCTTACTTTTACTATACAATGTATGACGAAAAATTGCAAGGGTTACCGAAACAAGGGAGACTATCTATAGAATATCCGTTTTTTCGCCCAGTGAAACGCTTCTCGGTCAGATAAACGAAAAAGCACGCTTTTTCTCCTAATGAAGAAAAAGGCGTGCTTTCTGCTTAGCCTAGCAGCGACCTACTCTTGCAGGGGCGCTGGCCCCAACTACCATTGGCGCTGGAGGGCTTAACTTCCGTGTTCGGGATGGGAACGGGTGTTTCCCCTCCGCCATAGCCACTAGGCAATGATGATCATCTTGGACAGTAATTATTATATCCATCCTGTTGGATTTGTCAACAGGATGTTCATTCCCTCAAAACTAGATAACCGTTGGAAGAAGCCACTCATAGGTCAAGCCCTCGATCGATTAGTATCCGTCAGCTCCACGTGTCGCCACGCTT
>ERZ1673811.19-NODE-19-length-56210-cov-19.636007_pt1 | contig 56210 bp, 57 predicted proteins | sample MGYA00580151_ERZ1673811 | MGnify/ENA primary metagenome ERZ1673811 (study PRJEB41219, sample SAMN04549620) | soil metagenome | isolation source: soil | place: USA: Wyoming, Fireholl Drive Yellowstone National Park | collected 2009-07-28 ...
GAGGGCTTTTTTTGATCAAGTCCCCGGAAAAGCTCCTAACGGGAATGCTCCTTTCTAATTAAACTATAAAAGTTTTGCCGTTTTGTAAATACACTTTCTAAAAAGTCAGACCTTTTTTTGACGCGTTCACGGCTTGTTTTTCGCTTTTTTTGTATCGCTGTTCATACTTCGTAAACATCGAAATGTTCACCAGCAAGCCGAGCGAGGCCATCATCAGGACGAGCGATGTCCCCCCGTAGCTGACGAGCGGCAGCGGCACCCCTGTAATCGGAATAAGGCCAACGACCCCACCAACGTTAATGAACGTTTGAAAGCCGATCATGACGGAGATGCCGATCGCAAGCAGGCTCCCAAACGCATCGTGGGAGCGACGGGCAATCCAAAGCCCGCGCAGCACGATAAACGCCAATAACCCAAGCGTGAACGCTACACCAAATAAGCCGAGCTCTTCGGCGATGACCGCCATAATAAAATCGGTGTGCGACTCTGGCAGGTAGCCGTATTTTTGAATGCCTTTGCCAAGCCCCACTCCTTTCAGCCCGCCGATCCCGATCGCCAAATACGAATTGACGAGCTGATAGCCGTCCGTATCCGCATATTGAAACGGATCCAAAAAACTGTAAAGGCGCGACAACCGTTCGTCCGAAAAAATCTTTTTGCCCATGAACGGAAGCCAAAGCGGCGACAGCATCACGGCGATCAAAGCGAAAAAGAGCAGCTGCTTGAAAAGCAACGTGAGGCGCAGTCCAGACGAAAGAATGATGCACACCGCGATGACAAAAACGATAAACGCCGTGCCGAAGTCCGGCTGAATGGCGATCAACGCACAAATAAACAGCGTATAGTAAATGGGGAATAAATTGCTTTTCACCGGCTCAGCCAGCCGTTTCCGCTTGTTGGCAAACGCCGCCGACAAGTACAAAATCAGACCGAGCTTGGCCAGCTCCGCCGGCTGGATGGAAAGCGCCCCAACGCGAAACCAGCTTGTCGCATTGTTGGCCGTATGGCCAAGGAACGCAACCGCGATCAGCATCAGCGGGGAAGCGAAGAAAACGAATTTCACGAATCGTTCTTTTCGCCACACTTTATACGGAATAATAGCCATCATGGCAAAGGCAGCGAGCGCGGCGATGAGCCAATGCTTTTGCCGCTCATAAAAATAGTCGCTCGGCACCTCAAAACGGATGACGGCCGTCACCATGCTCGCGCTGTACACCATAATCAGGCCGAACAACGACAGCATAATGACCGCGGCCATGAGCGGATAATCGTAACATTTCAACACTTTCTTCCGTAATTGTCGATCCATCGTCCCTCTTCCCTGTTTGCACGTATGTACATAAATCATTCGCAGCAGCGCGCCGATTTCCTGCCCAAAAACAGAAAAACTCAAACGACGGCAGGCCAATCGTTTGAGTTGCCATGTATCGTTATCGTACGCGCTTTTTTGTCACTGCTTCATGCAACGCGGAAAGCTCGCGCTCAAGCCGGTCAAGGAGCGCCTTTCCGTCTTTGGCCTCCACAAGCCCGAGGCGCACCGCAAAGTCGATTTCCCGCGACAAGCCGAACATTTGCGTGTCCAACACTTCCTCATAGAGCGGACATTGCGGCATCGTCAAATGATCCATTTGCACGCGGATGAGCTGAATAATTTTTTCCGCATCGGCTTGCAGCAGCGCGTACGCCTTTTCGCGATAGCCCATCGATTCGTCCGTCACATCGATCCCTCCGTTCTCTCCCCTATCCTTCTTTAAATCTTAACGTGAAACAAGCCATTTTGCAAGTTGAAACCATTGACAGCAATCCGGCTTGGAACATGACAAACGCTTTATTTATTATTATACTAAAAACAGCGGCAACATGCAGAGGAGAGGGTGTCTTGATGAGCGATATTATCATGCTGACGGGAAAGGTCAACTTTACGATTACGCTCGACCCTGGCGTCTGGATTTTCGATGACCGAAAAGTCGATTTGGACACGTATTTTTCGCATCCGAAACCGGATCAGGCCGAGGCAGGGCAAGAGGAAGAAGAAATCAAAAAGTGGTCGGCGTTTTGGGACCGGGAAATTCAGGAGGGGGCCGTCTTTCCGCCCACATTGAAAACCGAGCGGCGTTTTTTGAAGGAGAAAATCATCACCGGTTCGTTCGGCATGCCGTTTGCTCCGTTTTTGCAAAACGCTGAACCGCACGAAGACGCTTCCGAACTTGTCGTCGTGACGGAAAGCGGGGAAACGGTGATCCCGCTCGACAAAGCATACGATTTGATTTTTGCTTTTTCTAAAAACGGAAAGCCGCTGCGCGATGACGGTCCGGTGCACATTTATTTCGGCGACGGCTCGAACCGCGAAGCGCCGATTACCCATGTGCGCCAGCTCATCGTCCGCTGACCAGACGCTCCGTCAAGAGGACGTCCGGTTTCCGGTCGGCCGTGAGGGGCCGCCATTCCTGTTCGTTCGCGTGACGCAGGATTGGCAGCCTCCCAAGCGGCCGGTTGGAAGACGAGGGCTAAAGCAAGTCGGCAGCGAGCTGGGCGAGCGCGGAACGCTCTCCTTTGACAAGGCGGATATGACCGGCGATTTTTTGGTCTTTGAATTTCTCGACCACATACGTCAAGCCGTTGTTGTATTCATCCAAATATGGATGGTCGATCTGTTCCGGATCGCCCATTAAAATGATTTTGCTTTTTTCGCCGACGCGCGTCAAAATCGTCTTCACTTCATGCTTTGTCAAGTTTTGCGCCTCATCAATAATGATGAACTGCTCCGGCAGGCTGCGGCCGCGAATGTAGGTGAGCGCCTCGACTTCAATCGAGCTCATGCCGGCTAAAATGGCGTCCAATTCCCCCGGCTTTTTCGTGTTGAACAAATACTCAAGGTTGTCAAAAATCGGCTGCATCCACGGGCGCAGCTTTTCTTCCTTTTCCCCGGGCAAAAAGCCGAGGTCTTTCCCCATCGGCACGATCGGGCGCGCGACAAGCAGCTTTTTGTACGTGCGCAAGTCTTCAGTCTGCATGAGCCCGGCAGCAAGCGCGAGCAGCGTTTTCCCGGTTCCAGCCTTGCCGATTAACGTCACGAGCGGAATATCGTCGCGCATAAGCAGCTCAAACGCCATCGTTTGCTGCACGTTGCGCGGGCGAATGCCCCATATATGCTCATGATGAAAAATCAGCTTCTTCACCTTTTTGCCGTTTTGGTCGACGATGCCAATCGCCGAAGCGGAACTGCCGAATGCGTCTTTCATAATAATAAACTGATTCGGGTAAAACGGGTGATCAGCGATATCGGCCAACACGAGCTCCCCTTTATCATAAAACCGTTGCAGGTGATCCCTCCCTATGTACAGTTCCAAAAACCCAGTGTAAATATGGTCGACGTCAACGACGCGGTCGCTTAAGAAGTCTTCGGCCTGCAGCCCGATGGCATCCGCTTTCACGCGCACGAGCGCATCTTTGCTCACCAAAATGACCGAACGTCCGTCCTCTTTCGCTTGTTCCTCAAGCGATAAGTTTTTCGCCACCGCCAAAATGCGGTTGTCGTTCGTTTTTTCGACAAAAATTTCCTGAAGCTGATGGAATGAACGGTGGTTCAGTTCAATGCGCAGCACCCCTCCGTTTTCAAGCGGAATTTTCTCGTGCAGCTTGCCGTTCTCGCGCAGGCGGTCGATCAGCTTCGACACCTGGCGGGCGTTTCTCCCGACCTCATCCATATACCGCTTTTTCGAATCCACTTCCTCCAGGACGACAGCCGGAATGACGACCTCGTTGTCCTCGAACGAAAAAATTGAATACGGGTCTTGCAAGAGGACGTTTGTATCAAGCACATAGATTTTCTTTCCCAAATTCCGCTTCCCCCTAGCGTCCGTTTTTCGCCTTGTATACCGGATGGGAATGGCTGTGGTATAGCATATGAAAAAATGTATAAAGATAGAAGGATTTTTGCAAAATAAAGTCAAAAAAGCAGAGGTGGGCAAAGATGAAGAAAACGCTCGGATGGCTGGCCGCCTTCTCCCTTCTTCTTTTAGGCGGATGCAATGTTGGAAACAGCAATGAAGCAAACGATGGGGACCGTTCGCTTGTGCGCGTCAGAAATACGGTTGATGAGCAGGTAGAAAATAAATCGGGCCAGGAGATCGCCCGCCGGATTGCGGAGATCGCGAACCGTGTGCCGAACGTTCACGATGCTACCGCGATCGTTGTGGGCAAGTACGCCATCGTCGGCATTGACGTCGGCGCCAATGTCGACGCCTCACGCGTCGGCACGATCAAATATTCCGTTGCAGAAGCGCTGCAAAAAGACCCGTACGGCGCCAACGCAATTATTATCGCCGATCCGGACCTTTACACGCGCGTGCGCAACATCGGCCGGCAAATTGATGAGGGGCGGCCGGTGCAGGCATTCATGAACGAAATCGCCGACATCGTTGGACGGGTGATGCCGGAAGTGCCAAGCGACCTGTTTGAAACGACGCCAAATCCGACCGAAGAAAACGACGGGCAGTTGAACAACCAAGAGGAACGGCAGTTGAACGAACATCAAGAAAAGCAGTCCAACCACCACTTAAACCGCTAAACGATTCTGCTGCGCTGTGGTATAATGGATCGGGAGGGGCATTTTCGATCTTAATGACAGCCGGAGAAGCTTTAGCGTGACAGAGAACCGAACAACGAGCCGCCTTCCGGACAAATCAATTTGTCTGGAAGGCGGTGTTGTTCGGCCGCCCGCCAGTCGAAAAATAAAAACGTTAAAGCTTCAACGTGCATTGATATAGGTATTGAGGTGAACCATGAGAATCAAATGCGTGCTTTGCGAACAAATTGACACGATCGACGATGAATCGCCGCTCGCCAAACGGCTTCGCAACCGTCCGATCCATACGTACATGTGCCGTCAATGTCATGACCGCATTGCGGAAAAAACACGGATGCGGCTGGCGACAGGAAAATTCCGCTTCTATCGCGGCAACCGCACCGATGACGATTGGTAACCAAAAACCGGCACTGAGAAGCGGCCGCTTTCCAGTGCCGGTTTTGCTTTTTTATTTCTTTATGATCCGTACTTCTCGGGCTCGGCTTCGATCTGCCGCCATATCGCTTCCGCCAGCTCCACAGGGAAATGAGCCGTCTTTGTTTCCCCGCCGCACCTATATTCAACAACGTACCGCCCGCTCGCTTCGTCTTTGGCGGCCTTCACCGCCGTCACGCCGAAGTTGTTTTCCAAGATAGCCAGAAAAAACGACGCCGTGTCGCGCGCCGCCTCATCGTGCGGGCGGGCGGCGGCGACAATTTCGATTGTCAGCCAGTTGTAAAGAGCGTCTTGCACCGATTTCATGGCTTTTCTCCCTCTTTCGCCTGCCTGAGGCGGATTTTATAAATGAGCAATACGAGCGCGGCGACCGCCAATCCTTCCGCCACAGGCAAAAAAACAGCGAAAAACGTTAACACCGTGCAGCCGAGCGCCAGCAAGACGTAAATGACGGCGCTTTTCAACAGCGGCAGCCGGCGGGCAAAACCGAGACGGTAAACAAGCGCCGCCAGCAGCAAAACCGTGGCGTACAGCAGCCACATGCCGCGCTCGGGATTGCCGTCAACGTCATAAAGCGAGGCGAAAAACGTCAGCCGTTCCAGCACGTTCATACTGTTCCCTCCCGTTCACCCGAATGGCCCGTCAAAACGCAGCCCTGTTTTGTTTCCTCTCAAGCGCCGCGCGGCAGAAGCATGCACACGCCGGCGCATCCAGGGCTTTCCCGGTTAGCCAAAGGCATGCCGCTTCTATTTTGCCTGTTGCGCCGCTTTCTTTCTCTTCTCCGCTTTTTCGCGCTCGCTTTTGCTTAAGATTTTTTTGCGCAAACGAATGGAAACCGGCGTCACTTCGCAATATTCATCGTCGTTCAAATACTCAAGCGCCTCTTCCAACGTCAGCAGGCGCGGCTTTTTCATCGTCACCGTCTGCTCTTTCGTCGATGAGCGCACATTCGTAACATGCTTCTCGCGGCAAATGTTGACGACAAGGTCGTTTTCCCGGTTGTGCTCGCCGACGATCATTCCTTCGTACACTTCTGTGCCCGGCTCGACAAAAATCGTGCCGCGGTCCTCAAGCTGCATAATGCTGTACGCTGTCGCCTTGCCGGTTTCCATCGAGACGAGCACCCCTTGGCGGCGGCCTCCGATCGCGCCAGCCTGCATGGGAGCGTAATGGTCAAATGAATGGTTTAAAATGCCATACCCACGCGTCAGCGACATAAATTCGCTTCGATAGCCGATCAACCCGCGCGACGGCACAAGAAAGACGAGGCGCACTTGTCCGTTGTCTCCATGCACCATATCGGCGAGTTCGCCTTTGCGGCTGCCAAGCGATTCCATAACGGCGCCGGTATACTCTTCCGGAACGTCGATCACGACTCGTTCAATCGGTTCGCACAAAACGCCATCGATCTCTTTGACAATGACTTCCGGCTTCGATACTTGCAGTTCATACCCTTCTCGGCGCATGCTTTCAATTAGAATGGCTAAATGAAGCTCGCCGCGTCCGGAAACGATCCATGCATCCGGCGAATCGGTCGGCTCGACGCGCAGGCTGACATCGGTCTCAAGCTGGGTGAGCAGCCGCTCTTCCAACTTCCGTGCCGTCACATATTTGCCTTCGCGCCCGGCAAACGGGCTGTTGTTGACAAGAAAGGTCATTTTCAGCGTCGGCTCATCAATATGAAGCGGCGGCAACGGTTCCTGGCGGTCCGGCGGACAAACGGTCTCGCCGACGTTAATGTCTTCCATTCCCGCAACAGCCACGATGTCGCCGGCGTGGGCTTCTTCAATCTCGATCCGCTTTAAGCCAATAAAGCCGAACAACTTTGTGACGCGGAACTGTCTCACGGTGCCGTCGCGCTTCAATAAGGCGACTTGCTGGCCGGTTTTCATCGTGCCGCGGAAAATGCGCCCGATGCCGATGCGGCCCACGTATTCGTTATAATCGAGCAGGGCCACCTGGAATTGCAACGGTTCATCGCGATTGTCCGCCGGCGCCGGAATATGCTCGATGATCGTCTCAAACAAGGCGGTCATGTCCCCGCCTTGCCGGTCCGGGTCAAGGCTTGATGTTCCACGCAGCGCCGATGTGTACACGACCGGAAACTCAAGCTGCTCCTCCGAAGCGCCGAGTTCAATAAACAAGTCGATCACTTCATCGACGACTTCCGCCGGACGGGCAAACTCGCGGTCGATTTTGTTGACGACGACAATCGGCACAAGCTGCTGCTCAAGCGCTTTTTTGAGCACAAACCGCGTTTGCGGCATGCAGCCTTCGTACGCATCGACGACAAGCAAGACGCCGTCAACAAGGCGCATGATCCGCTCCACTTCCCCGCCGAAATCGGCGTGCCCCGGTGTATCCAAAATGTTGATGCGCGTCCCTTTATACAACACAGCAGTATTTTTGGCTAAAATCGTAATGCCGCGCTCACGCTCCAAATCGTTGCGATCAAGCGCCCGCTCCTCGACTTGTTCGTTTTCGCGGAATGTCCCCGACTGCCGGAGCAGTTGGTCGACGAGCGTCGTTTTTCCATGGTCGACGTGGGCGATAATCGCAATATTGCGAAGATCCATTCGTTTCTTGGTCAATGTTGGTCACTCCTGTTAGACAAGCTGCTCGTCTATTATATCACAAAACATAGAAAATCAGCATATATAGATGCAACAAAGAAGTTTAACATATCCTTGACAGAAAAGTGGTTTGCCCATTTTCGACTGTCGAAGGCAAGCGTGTGGCTTGCCTCCGTCACGCCTTAGCGTGACGGAAGACCGAACAACGACTCGCTTCACAGACCCATTCATGGGTCTTTAAGCGGCGTTGTTCGGTCACTCGACAGTCGGATGCAATGACCGGCAAAGACGAAAAATGTTAAAGCTTTAAATTGCATCTATATAGTTTCGTCTCTTCACCACAACATGTACTTGACAAGCCATGCGGTTTGCTGCAGAACGATAGGCCAAAATCGCTCATTTGGCAATTTTTCCTCACAGGCGCCAATAAGGGATGGTTCAAAAAAATCAAGTATAACGTTTGGTGAAGAGCCGTATTTTCCGGTACACTAGAAAAAGACGCCTCATTTTCCGAGAAAGGAGTCAAGCGGATGAAACGCATCGAACCTGTGCCGCTGCTACTCGCCATCCTCGCTGTCGCCGCCGTCATGGCGATCGGCGTTTTCATCGCTGAGCAAAGCGCAACCGGCATCGCCGTCTCGACGCTCACGTTTATCGCCATCATGGGCGCCGGGTTCGTTCGCAAAAAGCGGATGCGCGAATAAAAAAACGGGACTGATCCGAAAACGCACTCGCATTTTGGATCAGCCCCTTTTCTTGCCGCAGCCTCCTTCTCGTCAGCCCCGAAGGTAGCGCTGCAAAATTTCCTCATGCACGCCCGGCTTGGCGGCAAGCACAGAGCTGCGGTTGAGCAGATCGATCGGCTTTCCGTCGAGGTTCGTCATGATTCCGCCCGCCTCTTCAATTAAAATCATCCCGCCGGCAAAATCCCACGGCGACAGGCGCGGCGAAATGTAGGCGTCCAAGCGGCCGGCTGCGACATAGGCGAGCTCGAGCGCCGCCGACCCGTACGAACGCGTGCCGCGCGCATCTTTGGCCAGCCTCACGAGTGGACGATGGTCGAGACGTTTATTTTCCATGAGCCATGTGCCATTAATGGCGATGATCGATTCCGCCACCGGTGCCGGCTGCAAGCGGCCGAGCGGCTCGCCGTTCAAAAACAGCCCCTTCCCTTTTTGCGCGGTATACAGCTCGTCAAAGACAACGTCATACACATAGCCAAGCTGGCCGACGCCATCTTCGAAAATGCCGACCGACACGGCAAAGTGGCGCCGCTGATGGACAAAGTTCATCGTTCCGTCAATCGGGTCAATGACCCATACAACGCCGTCCAATGCGGCCAGCTCATCGCCGAACCCTTCTTCGCCCAACAGGCGATGGCCGGGAAATTGGCGGCGGATGTGCTCGGCGAAAAACTGCTCAATGCCGCGGTCGACGTTCGTCACCAAGTCGTTGCGGTTTTCCTTCGTTTCCACAGTCAGCGGCTCCGCAAACGAGGCGCGGATGCGCTGTCCCGCTTCTGCAATCCATTGCCGGGCATACTGGTCGATCTCTTCCCATTTTCCTGCCATGTCTATTCCTCCCGCTTTTATTATGTACGCAGCAGCCGGAAAGGGGTGGGCACCGCTCAAGAAAAAAACGAACCGCAAAGATGGTTCGCCTTAAAAATGGTCATACTTGAAGGCGCATCAGTTCTTGGCGCAGCTTTTCAAGCCGCCGTTTGCATTCTCTTTTCTTTTCTTCATCGTTTTCCATCATGGCTTCATACAGCGTCGCCAATTCATAATCAAGTTCGAGCCGCAACACCGCCATGCGTTTGTCTCCGTCTGGCCGTTTCAGCGAATTGGCGGTTTTTTTCATCTTCGTCCGCACCCCTTTCTCGATCATCCGCTAAACTTCCGGCGCCCCTCACGGAATGTGCTGCTTCGTTTTGTTTTATATTATATTATGTGGAAAAAGGGGTGTATGCAACTAATTTGTGCGTTTACCTACCGCGTTTCGCCCGCTTGGCCCGATGTGAATCCAGTCACCGTTTTTTGCCTCTTTCATCTGCTTGATGACCGCGTACGATGAATAGCCGCTTTCCTTTTCAAACTCGGCGTACAACCGGTTTTCCTCACTTTTGGACGGGACGATCTCTTTGAAACGGCGGTATATCTCCATTAATTCTTCGCGTTTCATCCCCCGCTCATACGCCGTTTCGACCGCCGTAAAAAATTTAATGACATCAATGATTTCTTGCGTCGACCAATCATACGAAAACGGGTACGAATAGCCCATTGTTTCACCTCCGCCGTTAGTTTGCCCAACGGCGCCGAATTTGTTCCGCCTCGCCGATCATGCGGGCAAACAGTTCAGCAACCGACGGAATGTCGTGAATGAGCCCAATCGCCTGTCCGGCCCAAGCGAACCCTTCATCCACCTTCCCTTCGTAAATAAAGCGCCGATTCGCCTCTCCGCTAATGTATTCTTTCAAATCGTCATACGTGCCGCCTTGGCGCTCAATTTCCAATATTTTTTCTGTCCACTTGTTGGCAATTGCCCGCCCCGGCGCTCCGAGCGACCGTTTGATGACCACTGTGTCATGCTCACTGGCGTTCACGATCATGTCTTTGTATATCGGATGGGCGTGAACGCATTCTTTCGTGGCGATAAACCGCGTGCCCATTTCAATTCCTTCCGCTCCAAGCGCCAGCGCCGCCATAAGCCCGCGCCCGTCGGCGATCCCGCCCGAAGCGATGACCGGAATCGATACGGAATCAACGACTTTCGGGATGAGGACGAACGTGCCGGTATCATATTTGCCAAGGTGGCCGCCCCCTTCCTGCCCGACGACCATCACCGCATCGGCGCCAAGCTCTTCCGCTTTGACCGCTTGGCGAACAGCTGCGACAAGCACTAATGTTTTGACGTTCGTTCCTTTCAGCAGTTCAAAAAACGGCGCCGGATTGCCGCCTGTGACCGAGACGACCGGCACGCCCTCATCAAGCGCCGCCTCAAGCATATGAGCGAACGGGCGGCCGTGCTGGCCGATGGCAAAATTAACTCCAAACGGCCGGTCCGTCTTTTCTTTCACTTTGCGGATTTCCTCGCGCAAGCGCTCCGGGCTTTCAAGCGACATCGCCGTAATTTGGCCGAGCCCACCGGCGTTGGAGACGGCGGCGGCCAAGTCGGCGTACGCCAGATAGGCCAATCCCCCTTGAACGATTGGATATGTAATGCCGAGCAACTCGGTCACTCTCGTGTTCCATTCCATCGGTCCATTCCCCCTTTTGATGTTATCCTTCTTTTACTTCTTGTTTTGATCGCCATTCTCCTTTTTTGGTGCAACATTCTTTTCTTCTTTGCAAACAAACAAATAAATGCTATAATGCATTTGTTTTATTTTTAAGGTAAAGAGGTGTGGGGAACCATTGTCACAACTCGAAACACCATTGTTTACCGGACTGTTGGAGCATATGAAAAAAAATCCGGTTCAATTTCACATCCCCGGCCATAAAAAAGGGGCCGGCATGGATCCGGAGTTTCGCGCCTTCATCGGAGAAAACGCCTTGGCGATCGATTTAATCAACATCAGTCCGCTCGACGATTTGCATCATCCGAAAGGGATGATCAAACGTGCACAGGAGCTCGCCGCCGAAGCGTTCGGCGCCGATTACACGTTTTTCTCGGTGCAAGGGACGAGCGGGGCGATCATGACGATGGTCATGTCGGTCGCCGGACCGGGCGATAAAATTATTGTGCCGCGCAACGTCCATAAATCGGTCATGTCTGCAATCGTCTTTTCTGGGGCGACGCCGATTTTCATCCATCCGGAAATTGACAAGGAGCTCGGTATTTCCCACGGCATTACGCCACAGGCAGTGGAAAAAGCGCTCCACCAACACCCGGATGCCAAAGGGGTGCTCGTCATCAACCCGACGTATTTTGGCATTGCCGGCGATTTGAAAAAAATCGTCGAGATCGCCCACTCGTACAACGTTCCGGTGCTTGTCGACGAAGCGCACGGCGTTCACATTCATTTTCATGAGGACTTGCCGCTCTCCGCAATGCAAGCCGGGGCCGATATGGCGGCGACAAGCGTCCATAAGCTCGGCGGATCGCTGACGCAAAGCTCGATTTTAAATGTGCGCGAAGGGCTCGTCTCCGCGAAGCACGTGCAAGCGATCTTAAGCATGTTGACGACGACGTCGACGTCGTATTTGTTGCTCGCTTCGCTCGATGTCGCCCGCAAACAGCTGGCGACGAAAGGGCGGGAGCTCATTGACAAGGCGATCCGCCTCGCGGAATGGACGCGGCGGCAAATCAACGAAATTCCATATTTGTACTGCGTCGGTGAAGAAATTTTAGGCACGGAAGCGACGTACGACTACGATCCAACGAAGCTGATCATCTCCGTCAAGGAGCTCGGCTTGACCGGCCATGATGTCGAACAATGGCTCCGCGAAACGTATAACATCGAAGTGGAGCTTTCGGATTTGTATAACATTTTGTGCATCATCACGCCAGGCGATACCGAACGGGAGGCGAGCCTGCTCGTTGAAGCGCTCCGCCGCCTGTCGGACGAGTTCAGCCATCAGGCGGAAAAAGGAGTCAAACCGAAAGTGCTGCTTCCAGATATCCCGGCCTTAGCCTTGACGCCGCGCGACGCGTTTTATGCTGAAACAGAAGTCGTGCCGTTTCACGAGTCAGCCGGACGGATCATCGCGGAATTTGTGATGGTGTATCCGCCGGGCATCCCGATTTTTATTCCCGGTGAAATCATTACGGAGGAAAATTTGAAGTATATCGAGACAAACTTGGCCGCCGGCCTGCCGGTGCAAGGCCCTGAGGACGATACGCTGCAGACGTTGCGCGTCATCAAAGAATATAAGCCGATTCGTTGAATGCACAAGCCGGTTTTCCCGGCTTGTTTTTTTGGGCCAAAATCAACGGCGCGCATGTGCTTTGCCTCACATGCGCGCCTATCCGTTCCTTCCCCCGTTTGTTTGCCCGCCTTATTCTTTTTCTCCGTCCTCGCGGTCATGACCGCAGCAATCGCATTTCCCGTAAAGCGTTGTCACTTTTTCATCTTCAAAATACGCAATTGTCGCTTCACACGTTTGGCATACGATCGTGCCCATCCCCAAAACCCCTTTATGATGATAAATGTTGTTGTTGGTTTTATAATAATATATCATATTTAGATTGTCAATCCCAATTTGTATGTCACATTTCGGATTATGACGGCTCTTTTATGACACCAAACTTTTTCACCGCAGTCCGGAAAAACATGGTACAATGAAGACGAGAGAGACAAAAAGATGGCGAAAGGAGAGAAGGGCGTTGAATGCAAGCCTAAAGCTGCCGGGGGGAAAATCGATCAGCATCGAGGAAATCAAACAGTTGCTCGAACGTTACCGAGCCGCGCTGCGCAAAACGGGGGAGCAACTTGGATGGGCGTACGAGCAGGCAGCCTTTCCATACACGGTGCATGAACGCGACCACGTTCTTTATTTGCAAGGCGACGGCCGCTTATACAAAGGGATGGCCATTGCCGTGCGGACAGCCGGAGAAGAAACATGGATTGAGCTGGCATTGGCGCCGGGAGCAACGCACGGGGACAAAGGAAAAGCAAACGAATTCAGCAAATGGATGGCCAAAACGCTTGGCGGCGAACTGCGTTTATTCAGCGGCCGGACGATGTCATTCGGCCGTGCGTAAACAGCGGCATGGGACCGCTGTTTTTTTGTTCGCCGAACCGCGCCGCTTCCGCACCCAAGGGGCAGATCATGGAATAGATTGCCATATGAAATGCTGGCCGGCAAAATACACCGCCGCCGTGGCAGCTGTTGTAAGGAGCGCTTTGCGCGTCGCCAAGCCGAGCTGGCGCGCCAGTAAAAACGCTATGTACATGAAGACGCACAACATCAAGCCGCGGAAAAACGGCCGGTCCCGCCCCGACAGCCACTCGATCAAGGAAAAACTGCTCCAAATCATCATTTGCAGCAAAAAGGCGACATACGCTTTCATCATTTCCATCTCCCGCTTTTCTTTACCATAACGATATGAAACGAAAGCGGAAAATAGTATGAAAAACAGGACAAGAAATGCGCCATTCCCGCATGATAAGAAAAACGACCGGGCCAAGCCCGGTCGTTTCACAGTTACTTCGTAATGATATGAATCGGTGTGCCAAGCGCCACTTCCGCCGCTTCCATGGCGATTTCGCCAAGCGTCGGATGGGCATGGATCGTCAAAGCGATGTCTTCCGCCGTCATGCCGGCTTCAATGGCGAGCCCAAGCTCGGCGATCATGTCAGAAGCATTTGGACCGATGATTTGCGCACCAATGACGACGCCGTCCTCTTTGCGGACAACGAGCTTCAAGAAGCCGTCCGTATCGTTCAGCGCCAAGGCGCGGCCGTTGGCAGCAAACGGGAATTTCGCGGCAATGACGTCAATGCCCTCGTCTTTCGCCTGCTGCTCAAAATAGCCGACCGACGCGCATTCCGGATCGGAGAAGACAACGGCTGGAATGGCCACGTAATCGACTGCCGACGGATGGCCGGCGATGGCTTCCGCAGCCACTTTTCCTTCATACGACGCTTTATGGGCGAGCGCCGGACCTGGAACGATGTCGCCGATCGCAAAAATGTTCGGCACGCTCGTGCGGCATTGATGATCGACTTCGATCAAGCCGCGGTCTGTCATTTTCACGCCGAGCTGCTCGAGCCCAAGCTCGTCCGTATTCGGCCGGCGGCCGACGGTGACGAGCACATAGTCGGCGTCAATCGTTTTCGTTTCGCCATTCGCCTCATACGTGACCGTGACGCCGTCTTCGCGTTCTTCGGCCCCTTTCGCCAATGCGTTCGTCACGACTTCAACGCCTTTTTTCTTCAGGCGCTTCTTGATGATGGCGGCCATTTGCTTCTCAAAACCGGACAAAATTTCGCCGGCCCCTTCTAAAATGGTCACTTTCGTCCCAAAGTTGGCGTAAGCCGTACCGAGTTCGATGCCAATATAGCCGCCGCCGATGACCACGAGCGATTTCGGGATTTCCCCGAGGTTGAGCGCACCGGTCGAGTCGAGAATGCGGCCGGAAAACTTGAAGTTCGGGAGCTCGATCGGACGCGAGCCGGTGGCGATAATCGCGTTTTTGAACGTATACGTCTGCGCGCTGTCGCCGTTGACGACACGCACCGTATTGGCGTCGACAAAATACGCTTCCCCTTTGACGATCTCTACTTTGTTTCCTTTTAACAGCCCTTCGACGCCGCCCGTTAATTTTTTCACGACGCTTGCTTTCCATTCTTGCACTTTGGCAAAATCGACGGTGACGTTCTCCGCCTTAATGCCCATTTCTTCGGAATGCTTCGCCTGCTCATAGCGGTGGCTTGCGGAGATCAGCGCCTTTGACGGGATGCAGCCAACATTTAAGCAGACGCCGCCTAAATTGCCCTTTTCCACAATCGTCACTTTTTGTCCGAGCTGCGCGGCGCGGATGGCGGCGACATACCCGCCAGGGCCGGCGCCAACGACGAGCGTTTCTGTTTCAATTGCAAAATCGCCAACTACCATCGTTTTACACCTCCATTAATAATAATTCTGGATCGCTTAACAGCTGCTTGATATGGTTGAGCGCTTTTTGCGCTGTCGCCCCGTCGATCATCCGGTGGTCAAAGCTGAGCGAGAGCGCCAGCATCGGGGCAGCGACAATTTCACCGTCACGGACGATCGGCTTTTCCGCAATGCGGCCGATGCCAAGAATCGCCACTTCCGGATGGTTGATAACCGGGGTAAACCATTGCCCGCCGGCCGAACCGATGTTTGTAATCGTGCACGAAGCGCCTTTCATTTCTCCCGGCGTCAGTTTGCCGTCGCGCGCTTTCTCGGCGAGCTCATTGATTTCTTGCGCCAAGGCGAAAATCGGCTTGCGATCGGCATGTTTAATGACCGGCACAAGCAAGCCGCGGTCCGTATCAGCGGCGATGCCGATATTGTAATAATGCTTCTGGATGATTTCTTCCGTCTCATCATCAATGGACGTATTCAACACTGGGTATTCACGCAGCGCGGAAACAAGCGCTTTGACGACATACGGCAAGAACGTCAGCTTGATGCCTTTTTCTGCGGCAATGGCCTTGAATTTTTTCCGGTGAGCAACCAGCTTCGTCACATCGGCTTCGTCCATCAGCGTCACGTGCGGGGCCGTATGTTTCGAATGCACCATGGCCTTGGCGATCGCCCGACGGATGCCGCTCATTTTCTCGCGCGTTTCCGGGAATTCGCCTTCTGGCGCCGCCGGTTTCGCTGCCGCCGGCGCCGCTTTTTCCTCCGCTGCGGCCGGTGCCGGTTTTGCGCCGCCGGCAAGGAAAGCGTCAATATCTTCTTTCAGGACGCGGCCATTTTTGCCCGTTCCTTGGACAAGCCGAATATCGACGCCTTTTTCGCGCGCATACTTGCGCACGGACGGCATGGCGATGACGCGGCGGTTCGGGTCAGCCTCCGCTTCAGCTGCCGGTGCATTGGGAGCGACAGCGTCAACCTTTTCCTCTTTCGACACCGTTTCCGTTTTTTCCTCTTTTTTCGCTTCTTCTTGCTCTTGTCCTTTAAACGTCATGTTTTCATAACCCGGCGCATCGAGCGTGATGAGCGTTTGCCCGACCGTTGCCACTGTTCCCTCCGGGACGAGGATTTCAAGCACTTTCCCTTTGACCGGGGAGGGAATTTCGACAACCGCCTTGTCATTTTGCACTTCGCACAATACATCGTCTTCGTTCACTTCATCGCCCGGTTTCACAAACCATTTGACAATTTCACCTTCGTGGATGCCTTCGCCAATGTCCGGCAGCTTAAATTCAAAAGCCACTGTCTGTCTACCTCCTATCGTTTGCCGAAAATGGGCGGGGGAAGGTGTTCCGCTCCCCCGAATTTGTCCGCTGTTAGAAGTTCATCACTTTTTTCGCCGTTTCGATTACATCTTTAAAGTTCGGCAGCCATACCGATTCCGCCTGAGCAAACGGATAGACCGTATCCGGAGCGGCCACGCGCAACACCGGCGCCTCAAGGCTTAAGATGGCGCGTTCGTTAATCTCCGCCACGACGTTGGCGGCGATGCCAGCCTGCCGTTGCGCTTCTTGAACGACAATGGCGCGGCCCGTTTTTTCGACCGAACCGATGATCGTTTCAATATCGAGCGGCTGCACGGTGCGCAAGTCGACGACTTCGGCAGAAATGCCTTCCTTCTCTAATTCTGCCGCCGCTTTTAACGATTCATGCACCATGGCGCCGTACGCGATGATCGTGATGTCTTTTCCTTCCCGCTTAATGTCCGCCTTGCCGATCGGAATCGTGTATTCCCCTTCCGGCACTTCCTGACGGAACGAACGGTACAGCTTCAAATGTTCAAGGAAAATGACCGGGTCGTTGTCGCGAATCGCCGAGATGAGCAGCCCTTTCGCATCATACGGCGTCGACGGAATGACAACCTTCAAGCCTGGCTGTTGGGCGACAAGCCCTTCCAAGCTGTCTGAGTGCAACTCCGGCGTATGGACGCCGCCGCCAAACGGAGAACGGATCGTAATCGGCATATGGTAGCGTCCGCCCGTACGATAGCGGATGCGCGCCATTTGCCCGCAAATCGAATCCATCGCTTCATACACGAAGCCGAAAAACTGGATTTCCGGCACCGGGCGAAACCCTTGCAGCGCCAAACCGATCGCCAAGCCGCCGATTCCTGATTCGGCGAGCGGCGTGTCAAAAACGCGATCTTCGCCAAATTCGGCCTGCAGCCCTTCCGTCGCCCGGAATACGCCGCCGTTGACCCCAACGTCTTCCCCGAAAATGAGCACGTTCGGATCATTTTTCAACTCGATGCGCAGCGCATCGGTGATCGCCTGAACCATTGTCATTTGCGCCATGGCTTACTTCGACTCCTTCTCTTTGTAAATTTCATACTGCTCCTTCAAATTGAACGGCAGCTCTTCAAACATGATGCTGATCAAGTCGGTTACTTTTTGCTTCGGCGTTTCGTCCGCTTTCTTGATCGCTTCTTTAATCTCTTCTTTTGCCTGTTCAATAACGTTGTTTTCTTCTTCTTCGCTCCACAAGCCTTTCGCCTCTAAAAACTTGCGGAAACGCACGAGTGGGTCTTTCTTCGCCCATTCGTTTTCCAACTCTTTCGAACGATAGCGCGTTGGATCGTCACCGGACATCGTATGCGGGCCATAGCGGAAGCAGAGCGTTTCAATGAGCGTCGGCCCTTCGCCGTTAATGGCGCGCTCGCGAGCAGCTTTGACCGCTGCGTAGACCGCAAGCGGGTCCATGCCGTCAACTTGAATGCCCGGAATGCCGGCGGCGACTGCTTTTTGCGCCAATGTTTTGGCAACGGTTTGCTTTTCGACCGGCGTCGAGATGGCAAAGCGGTTGTTTTGCACGACAAAGATGGCCGGCGCCTTAAACGCCCCCGCAAAGTTGATCCCTTCGTAGAAATCGCCTTGCGACGTGCCGCCGTCGCCCGTATATGTAATCGCCACTGCTTTTTTGCCCCGCATTTTCAAGCCGAGCGCCACACCAGCTGCTTGGATGTATTGGGCGCCGATAATGATTTGCGGCGGCAGGACGTTTACGCCTTCTGGAATTTGGTTGCCATGGAAATGGCCGCGCGAGAACAAAAACGCCTGATACAGCGGAAGCCCATGCCAAATGATTTGCGGAACGTCGCGGTATCCCGGCAAAATAAAATCTTCTTTTTCCAATGCAAAATGGCTGGCAATTTGGCTCGCTTCCTGCCCGGCGGTCGGCGCATAAAACCCGAGTCTCCCTTGGCGGTTCAACGAAATGGAGCGCTGGTCAAGAATGCGCGTATACACCATGCGGCGCATCAGCTCTTTCAGCTGCTCATCGCTCAGCTCCGGCATCGCCTCTTCATTGACGACTTCTCCTTCCTCATTCAAAATTTGAAATGTCGGGAACTGCTCGGCCACTTTCTCGAGCTGCTCCGCAAATGGGAATTGGAAGGTCTTTACACCCATCTTGTTCACCTCTGCCTTTCATCAAGAAATTTGGAAATCAGGCTGTCTTCATCCATATACTATTAATGTACCCAAAAGAAAGAAGAATAAAAAGCAGCCGCCGCTTGGCGCAACAGAAACCGAAAACGGCGCCGACATCTGTATTACTATTTTTTATATCCTCATTAACACAGCGTCTGTTCGCAAGTTTTAGTTTACACTTTATTTTTCACGCCGTCAACGACTTTGATTTTCCGTTGCTTTCCCTTTTGTCTCCTGGTTGTATTTGGAATCAGGAACATTCCTGAAACCATCTGTTATATTACATCGAAACAACACTGTATTAATTCTGTATTATATTTTTCGGGAAATGCAAAACGCAATGTCCGTTCACGTTATTGACAGCGCTTTCTTAAGTTTCTTTTTCAATTTATTCCTTATACGCCGATAATATCTCCAGACGGCCGCATTTTCATTTACGGCGCACAGGCATTTTTGTTAGACTAACACTGTAGATCGCGATGCGAGAGACAGGAGTGAAAAGGCGAATGATCACCATGAAAGATATCATTAAAGAAGGGCATCCGACGCTGCGGAAAGTGGCTGAGCCCGTTCCGCTGCCGCCTTCAGAGGAAGACAAACGCATTTTGCAAAGCTTGCTTGACTATGTGAAAATGAGCCAAGATCCGGAACTGGCGGCCAAATACGGCCTGCGGCCCGGCATCGGCCTCGCCGCTCCGCAAATCAACGTCTCCAAACGGATGATTGCCGTCCATGTCACTGATGAAAACGGAACGCTGTACAGCTATGCCTTGTTCAATCCGAAAATCGTCAGCCACTCTGTGCAGCAATGTTATTTGACGACGGGGGAAGGCTGCCTGTCGGTCGACCGTGATGTGCCCGGATACGTACCGCGCTATGCCCGCATCACGGTCACCGGCACGACGCTCGACGGCGAGGAAGTCACCTTGCGCCTCAAAGGATTGCCGGCCATCGTCTTCCAGCATGAAATCGACCATTTAAACGGCATTATGTTTTATGACCGCATCAATCCGGACGACCCGTTCCAAGTGCCAGACGGGGCGATCCCGATCGGGCGCTGAACCGTGGCCGGCCATGCCAAACAGCTGCCCCGCCGAATGAGCGGCGGGGCAGCTGTTTATGGAATCAATTGCAATTGTTTCAATCCGTGCCATATGCCTTCTTCACTGACCGGTTTCGTTACAAAATCGGCGACCCGTTTCACTTCCTCATGGGCATTTCCCATCGCCACTCCTGTTCCGACGAACGACAACATTTCAATGTCGTTCAGCCCATCGCCGAACGCATACACATCGCCTTTGTCAATCCCGAGCTTCTCAATCATCAGGCGGATCCCCTCCGCTTTCGATCCCCCTGCCGGCAGCACATCGGTCGACACATCGTGCCAGCGGACAAAACGGAATTCTGGATAATTGCGCACGTACGGTTCTTCTTCTGCGGCGCGGCAAAACAGCAGCGCTTGGTAAATGTCATTGTTTTCGTAATAAAGGGGATCGACAGGCGGGTGGGAAAACTTCAAGCTTCCCATGCTGACATGAATGTACGGATGGTCGCCGACGCTCGCCCTCATTTCCTCCGCGTCCATAAAGACGAGCGGATGACCGTTGCGGTGGGCGTCCTCAGCCAACGTCCGCACTTTCTCGCGGCGGAGCGGACGCTTATGCAGGACAGTTCCTTCAAAAACGACGTATTGCCCGTTGAAGCTGACGAACGAGTCGATCCCAAGCTGGCGGCGTACATCCGCAAACATAAACGGCGCCCGGCCGGTGGCGATGGCGACATAGACGCCGGCCTGTTTTAGCTGGCGGACCGCCTCAACGGTTGATGGCGGCAGCTGTTTTTGTTCATCAAGCAACGTGCCGTCAATGTCGAAAAACACGATTTTTCTGCCCACGTTCTCTTCTCCTTGCCGAAAATGTATTCACTGTTTACCGTACTGAAAAACAATTGGAATGTCAACCGAAAGACACGGTTCGTTCCATTTTTCCCCATGAAAAACAAGCCTCCACCTACATAACATATATAATAGAAACATTTACTTTCGTCGCAAATTGAGTACAATAAAAAGTAAGGAGTGATGAAAAATGTTGAAAAAGCTGAAAAAAAAGCTGCTTCAACAGTGGAAAGATTTGCTCCGGAAAAAATTGATCGCCTAACTGTTCCAACAACAGCCCTTCGGACGGAAGGGCTTCTTTCCCACTTTGGCGAATGAAACGGCCAAAATCCGTCAAAGATGATACGTACCGTCGGCACACCTCCCGCCTGTTTTTTGCTTTTGAACGACAAAAAACATGAAAACGGGGTTGCATTTTTATATAATGGAAAAGCAATCATTGTACGATAAGGAGAGATTCGGTCATGATTTTCAAAGTGTTTTACCAAGACAACGCGGAAGAGGTGCCCGTGAGAGAAAAAACGAAAACGCTCTACATTGAAGCAGAATCAGAGCGGGAAGTACGCCAAAAGCTGCAAAACCGTCCGATCAATATCGAGTATATTCAGCCGTTAGAGGGGGCTCATTTGGAGTACGAAAAGAAAAGCGCTAATTTTCAAGTATTGGAGATCTCATCATGAAACTATTAACGGATCAGCAAGTCGGTGTGTTTGCCCTCGGCGGACTGGGTGAAATCGGGAAAAATACATATGGCGTACAATTTCAAGACGAAATTATTGTGATTGACGCGGGCATCAAGTTTCCAGAAGACGAATTGCTCGGCATCGACTACGTCATCCCGGACTATTCGTATTTAGTCAAGCACGCGGAAAAAGTGAAAGGGCTGTTCATTACCCATGGGCATGAAGACCATATCGGCGGCATTCCGTATTTGCTCCGGCAGGTGAACATCCCGATTTACGGCGGCAAGCTGGCGCTCGGGCTCATCCGCAATAAACTCGAAGAGCACGGGTTGCTGCGTCAGGCAAAACTCATTGAAATTCGCGAAGAGGATGTCATTCGCTTCCAAAAAACAGCGGTCACTTTTTTCCGGACGACGCACAGCATTCCGGACAGCTACGGCATCGTCGTTAAAACGCCGGTTGGCCAAATCGTCCACACAGGAGACTTTAAATTCGACTTTACACCGGTCGGCGAACCGGCAAATTTGACAAAAATGGCAGAAATCGGGAAGGAAGGCGTACTTTGCTTGCTCTCGGACAGCACGAACAGTGAAATTCCGCATTTCACGATGTCCGAGCGGCGCGTCGGCGAGAGCATCCACGACATTTTCCGCAAAGTGAACGGCCGGATTATTTTTGCAACGTTTGCGTCCAACATCCATCGGCTTCAACAAGTGACCGAAGCGGCGGTCGCCAACAACCGGAAAATCGCTGTCTTCGGCCGTAGCATGGAAGCGGCGATTGAAATCGGCCAAGAACTCGGTTACATCAAATGCCCAAAAGGCACGTTTGTTGACGCTAACGAAATCAACCGCCTGCCGGCCAATCGGGTGACGATTTTGTGCACCGGCAGCCAAGGCGAGCCGATGGCGGCGTTGTCGCGCATCGCCAACGGCACGCACCGGCAAATTCAAATCATCCCAGGCGACACGGTTGTTTTCTCCTCATCGCCAATTCCGGGCAACACCGTGAGCGTCAACCGGACGATCAACATGCTGTACAGAGCCGGTGCGGAAGTGATCCACGGCCCGCTTAACGACATCCATACGTCCGGCCACGGCGGGCAAGAAGAGCAAAAACTGATGATCCGGCTCATGAAGCCAAAATATTTCATGCCGATCCACGGCGAATACCGGATGCAAAAAATGCACGCCAAGCTCGCCATTGACTGCGGCGTGCCGGAGGAAAACTGCTTTATTATGGACAATGGCGAGGTGCTCGGCATCAGTGAACACGAGGCGCGCATTGTCGGCAAAATTCCGTCCGGCTCCGTTTATATTGACGGCAGCGGCGTCGGCGACATCGGCAACATCGTCTTGCGCGACCGCCGCATTTTGTCAGAGGAAGGACTCGTCATCGTTGTCGTCAGCATCAACATGAAAGAATTCAAAATCGCTGCCGGGCCAGATATTATCTCCCGCGGCTTCGTCTACATGCGCGAGTCAGGCGACTTGATCAGCGAGGCGCAGGCGCTCATTGCGAAACATCTCGAAAAAGTGCTTGAGCGGAAAACGAATCAATGGTCGGAAATTAAAAATGAAATCACCGAAACGCTCGCCCCGTTCTTGTATGAACGGACGAGACGGCGGCCAATGATTTTGCCGATTATTATGGAAATTTAACAAAAAATGGGTGTCCCAAAAGGTTCGGGACACCCTTTCTTATTGCCGTATATTGCAACAAAATGACCGATATGAAACCACAATATTGTTTCCGGTTTAGAGGGACGTTGCTTTTTTGCCGTCGGAACAAGCCGTCCGGCCGGTCACGAGCCGACAACTTTTTCTTCAAACCGATCGATGTCGCTGTCGGCGCCAATCACGACCAACACGTCGCCTTTGCGGATGATTTCCGAAGCGAGCGGGGAGACGATGACGCTTGTTCCACGCTTGATGGCGACAATGTTGATGCCGTAGCGGGCGCGGATGTCCAGCTCCAAAAGCGAATGGCCGTCAAGCCGCTCGCTCGCCACGATTTCAACGATGCTGTATTTGTCCGACAGCTCCAAATAGTCCAACACGTTGTTGGAAATCAAATTGTGGGCGATCCGCTCGCCCATATCGCGCTCCGGATGCACGATTTGGTCGGCGCCGATTTTTTTCAGCACTTTTTCGTGGTAATCGTTTGTCGCCTTGACCGTAATATGATTGACGCCAAGCTCTTTTAAAATGAGCGTCGTTAAAATGCTGGCCTGAATGTTGTCGCCAATGGCGACAATGACGTGGTCAAAGTTGCGGATGCCTAAGCTTTTCAACACATTTTCGTCCGTCGTATCACCGACGACGGCGTGTGAGGCGACCGCCGCAAATTCGTTCACCCGGTCTTCGTCAATATCGATGGCCAACACTTCCATCCCTTGTTCACTCAACGTGCGGCAAATGCTGCCGCCAAACCGCCCGAGGCCGATGACGGCAAACTGTTTCTTTTTCATCAGTGATTCCTCCATCGCTTGCCCATCATTGCTTTTTTCCTTATTCTATCAAAAAAGAAGGAGAACGAAAACGTTCTTCCGCATCTTTTTCCTCATGCTGCCTTTTTCTAATCGGCCGACCCGCGCCTTTCCGCAAAAAAACGGGCTGCCTGCGCACACAGCCCGATGAATTTCGTCGTTAGCGAAGTTTTTCTTCAACTTTTTGGCAAATTTCTTCCGCGGTAAGCCCGCTCGCTTCAATGACCGGACCGGACGTGACGATGTTGTGAATGCCGGCAACGTTTGCATCCAAGCCGGTAATGACGCAGCAATCGCAGCCCCGGGCATCTTGTTCCCCGCCAAGCGGAACAACCTCATACCCTCTTTCTCTCAATGCCTCCTGCACGTCGGTCAGCGATTGCTCAACACCGATTTTCGCCATCACACTCCACCTCCTCATATACATAATGTGTCTTGATGGAGGTGGAACTATACTTCATTCGGCGTTCCCTTTCCATGAAAAATAATCAATTAAAAAGGCGATCGCCCGGTCAATGGCCTCTTCATTTGGGGTGAGCTTTGCATGGTGCAACCCATGGGGCGAATCCACGCCGAGCCAAAACATCAATCCCGGGATTTCCGCCAGCATATAGCCAAAATCTTCGCCGGTCATCGCCTCTTTGCAGCGAATGACGTTCATACCGGGATGCGCTTCGGCAAACCGCATAAATTCCGCTGTCAGCGCCGGATCGTTGTACACTTGGTAGTACATGGCGCCGTAATCGATCGCCGCCTCGCATTCGTAGGCCACTTCGATTCCGCGCACGATCGCCTCAATCCGCCGCTTGACCGCCTCCATAGCCGCAGGCGACAGCGTCCGGATCGTTCCCTCGAGCCGGGCATGTTCGGCGATGACGTTTTGCACTGTCCCCCCGGCAATTTTCCCGATCGTAATGACGGCGCTGTCGAGCGGATCAACGTTGCGGGCGACGATCGACTGCAGCTGAACGACGAGCGTGCAGGCAGCGACGACCATATCGTTCGCCAAATGGGGAAAGGCTGCATGTCCGCCTTTTCCTTTTAAATCGATAAACAGCTCCGATGTATTGGCAAACAACAGTCCTTCTTTCGTCGCGATAGTGCCGACCGGATATTCCGGGGCGATATGCAAGGCGACGATCATATCCGGCCTCCATTCCTGCATGATGTCGCTTTCCATCATCGGCTTCGCCCCGCCCGGCCCTTCCTCGGCCGGCTGGAAAATAAACAGCAAGTCATCTTGAATCGGATGATGTGCGAAATGGGTGAGCACGCCAAGAGCGATGCTCATATGCACATCGTGGCCGCACGCATGCATGCACCCTTCATGTTCAGAGCGGTACGGCAAACCGGTCTCCTCGCGGATCGGCAGCCCGTCTATATCGGCGCGGTAGCCAATCGTTTTTTGCGGCGATGTTCCGTTGACTTTGACAAAAATCCCGGTTTTCCATGTCCGGACTTGAAGCCGCTCTTGCGGCAGCGACCGAATATAGTGAAGCAAATATTGCTGTGTTTTAAACTCTTGAAACCCGAGCTCGGGAATTTTATGCAAGTCGCGGCGAATGGCGACAAATGGGCTGATCGCTTCCATCCTCTCTCCTCCATTGGAAAAAAGCTGCCCCGTGAGCGGACAGCTTTTTTCCCGTCATTATAACTGGCGAAGCTCTTGTTTAATTTCCGTTTTCGCTCTCGTTTGTTCGTCGATTTGCTTAATGACGCGCGCCGGCACGCCGGCGACAACGGTATACGGCGGCACATCCTCGACGACGACCGCCCCGGCGGCGACGACCGCCCCTTTGCCGACGGTGACGCCTTCCAAAATGACAGCATTCGCGCCGACAAGGACATCGTCTTCAACGATCACCGGCTTCGCCGATGGCGGCTCAATGACTCCGGCCAACACCGCTCCGGCGCCAATATGGCAGTTTTTTCCGACCGTCGCCCGGCCGCCGAGCACCGCATTCATGTCGATCATCGTTCCTTCACCGACAACCGCACCGATGTTGATGACCGCTCCCATCATGATCACGGCGTTGTCGCCGATTTCCACATGGTCGCGGATAATGGCGCCCGGCTCGATGCGCGCCTTGATTCCTTTTAAGTCCAACAGCGGAATGGCCGAGTTGCGACGGTCGTTCTCGACGACGTAGTCCTCGATTTTGTCTTGATTCGCCGCGATTGCGGCTTGAATGTCTTGCCATTCGCCAAACACGACCCCGGTGTTGCCGGTGATGAACGGTTTCGCGCTCGGGCCGAAATCGATGCCTTCGAGTTCCCCTTTTATGTATACTTTAACCGGTGTCGATTTTTTGCTGTTTTGAATAAACGAAATGATCTCATTGGCGTCCATCATCTTCATCGGCGATTTCCTCCTTCATGCTGTATTCTTTTTTACTTTAGCAAAACAAAGATGTTGGTGACAAGCATCAATTCATAAAAGTTTTCGGCCCTGATTCGGCCGCCGCAGCTGTTTATTCAATTGCTTCAATATTTCGCGGCGGGTAAAAATCCCTTCAAAATAGCCATCCTCGTTCTCAACGCACACAAACGGATGGTTAACGATGAGCCCCACCGCTTTCCAAAGCCGGTCGTCAAGCCGCAGGCGCGGAATGTTTCGGTTCATCACTTCTTCGACCTTCATCGTCTCGAGCCGTTCAAACTCGATGCGCTCCAACCCTAAAATCGCATCCATAATCATCGTCATGCCAATCAGCCCATGCAGCTTGTACGACGTATCAAGCACCGGAATCGCCGAGTAGCCGGTTTTCGTGAGGACGAGGAGCGCATGATCCAAATAATTGCCCACTTGAACGTGCGCTACTTTGTCAGCTGGAATCAAAAATGACTTGACAGTCATGTTCGCCCATTCCTCATTTGCAAATAAGCTCATACATCCGTTCCGCCTTTCTCTGTATGCATCTTCTCCTCTCCACCTGTATGATACCATAAAAAAGACTATCGCTTCCTTACAAGCGATAGCATCAGCTTTGTTTTTATCCTTCCTCGGTCAGCAGCCGGTCATACAAACGCAGCAGCTGCCGGTATCTCTGTTCATCGGCCTCTTTATCTCCGTTTTCAATATCCGCCAGCTCAGAACGGACGAGTTCCAGCGCGTACTGCTGGCTGAACATCACCTCGAGCAACAGTGACGCTTCCTCGCCCGACAGCTGAAGCGGTAGCCGCTTCCCCATCTTCATTCCCCCTTTGCCCTTTCCGCTTCATATATATTCATCGGCGGCGGGAAAAAGTCGCGAAAAAAAGCGCCATTTCCGGACAATCAAAAAGGCCGTCCAGACGGATGGCCTTTTCAATAATAGCGCAGCGCCAAATAACCGATCGCAAAAATAGCGAGCAAAGCAGCCAATACGTAAGCGAGCAGCATCGGGTTGCGCATATACGCATGCTCTTGCACCGTTTTCGGAACTGGTCCGTCAAGCTCTCCTTGCCAGCGCTGCTGGCGGCCGAGGCGGACTGTATAGACGAACCCGATGACTGCGATCAGTACAGAGAGGGCAGATAACACAAAAGTGAGCTGTGCCATAAGTTTCACCTCATGCTTACTTTGCCGCAACGCGGCGATTTTATACGGTCAATAATGGGCGTCATGTTCAAACAAATAGCTGTAGGACAAGTCGATAAACAAATAGTGGCGCTCATCGATCGGATACGAATACGTCCGGATCGTCTCCCCGGTTTCAATGTCTGTGTACAAATCCGATAAAATCCCCCGCCGGCGCGAGCGCATGCGAATGATGTTTTCCAAAAAATATGGCCGCCAGCTCCAGTTTTTCATGTAATATTCGTGTTCGAGCTCCCAGCGGCCGCCGCGCTTGAACATGTTGCCCGACTGCTGGAAGCCGTCCTCATCGCAAACGTAAATGCGGAAACAAACGTCATCGAGCTCGGCCGCCAGCGATGAAATGAGTTCGTTGAAATTGCCTGCTTTTTTGTATTTGCCAAGCAGCGCCGTGATTCGCTGCTGAAACTGTTCAGAAATATGGTACAGCGTTTCAAGTTTTTTCTTTTCTTGCTGGATGAAGCGATGGCATTCCTGGCGCAGCAAGTCTTTCAACAAATCGCGCGGCACGGCTTCCGATCCGGGCTTCGCCAAATAATACCCTTGGTAGTAGCGGCCGCCATGCCGCCAAGCGTACTGAAGTTGAAAGGATGTTTCAATATCTTCGTACAAAAGCGTCGCCCCGATTTTGCGGGCCAACAGCGAGATGGAATGGACGATTCCTTGGTATGCCTGATGAACGGACGCTTTTCGCAATTCATGCAAATCGATTTTTAAAATGTCAGGCGACAACACCCCGATCCGCTCCAAGTTGATGCTATGTTCAGCGATGTTGTCGACCGCCACTTTCACACCGTACGTACGGATGTATGTCAATAAATGGTTGAGCTGATCGACATCCCCTTTAAAATGTTGCTCGTTAATTTCTAATACGATGCGGCCAAGCGCCAGTCCTTTCGCCTCATAGGCAAGAAGCAGCTGCAAAAACGACTCGCCGCGATCGAGCATCAACAAATTGGCGTCGCGGTTAAAAAAAATGAGCGGCGTCTGATCCGCAAGCGCCAAAAAATAATCGAGCGCTTTTTTCGTGATCACATCATCCACTTCGATGCGAAACTCTTCCGGAATCGTGTCATCGTGGAAAAACGGTCCGAGGCTGACCGGACCCGCCTCCGTTTGAAAGCGCCCGAGCACTTCGTATCCGACGACCCCGTGCTCATCGGCGCTGAAAATCGGCTGGTAGTACGGAACGACTTGCGGCAAATTGGCCATAACGTCTAACGCATCCATCGTGCTCACCTCATTTTTGTCGACCGTCTTTGCCTTTATTATAACACACTGTCCAACTTTTTCCCGGCATGAAAAAAGCGGCCGCCCAATGCTGGGAAACCGCTGTCTGCTTGATGTCGCGCCAAAACATAACGATGTTTTAAAAAGGCCGACGGTTGAGCCATTGTCCGCCGTCAACCGTGATGCAGGCTCCATTAATGTAGGCGGCTTCGTCTGAAAGCAAAAACGAAGCAACCGCCGCGATCTCTTCCGGCGTCCCGAGCCGCCCGAGCGGCACGCTTTCGATCGTCATCCGTTCTGCTTCCTCCGACTCCCATAACCGTTCCGCCCCGCCTGTGCGCTCGATGGGACCGGGGGCAATGGCGTTGACGCGGAACCCGTATTTTTTCCCCCATTCAACCGCGAGCGTGCGCGTCATCGCCAGCACCCCCGCCTTGGCGCTGGCCGAGTGAATGACCCCGGCGCCAGCGTGCCAGGCGTACGTCGCAATAATGTTGAGGATATTTCCTTTCAGGCCGCGCTGAATCCAATAGTTGCCGACTTCCCGGCTGCAGTAGAACGTGCCGTTTAACACAATGTTGATGACGCTGTTCCAACCGTTGATCGACAGCTTTTCCGCCGGGCAAATAAAGTTGCCGGCCGCATTGTTCACCAAAGCATCGATGCGGCCAAACTCCGCATCGGCCCGTCCCACCATCTCGGCGACTTGCTCCGGATTGCGCACATCCATCGGCACGGTGAGCACGCGCCCCCCATCAGGCGCAGCAATTTCTCGCTTTGCCTCTTCCAGCGCATCGGCTCTCCTTCCGGTAATGACAACGTTCGCCCCTTCGGAAACAAAACGCTTGGCCATATATTTGCCCATGCCGCTCGATCCGCCTGTCACGATCACAACTTTTCCATTCATTTTCTCTCCCCCTAACATGACTGATGATTCATTCATTTTTCATCATATCATAAAAAGGTTGAATATTCGAACATTATTTTTTCTCTACTTGCCCTTATCTTCCGTTTTTCGTTATAATAATTCTGCTTATGAAAGGACGGACGGAACGATGCACCATATTGAGACAGCAAAAATGAGCCGACGCACGTTTTTAAAAAAGCTGGCGCGCACCGGCCTAGCCGCCGCATTGGCCACAACGGCCGCGTACAGCTATGCTCGCTGGATCGAGCCGGCCTGCGTGTCTGTAACGCGCCATACATTGTCGCACCCGCTCATCCCGAAGTCGTTTGCCGGCGCAACGATGTTGCAATTCAGCGACCTTCATCTCGGTCATTACTATGGATTAAAGCGCTTTGACCAGGTGATCGATCAAATTAACAAGCTAGAGCCGGATTTGATCGTCTTCACCGGCGATCTGCTCCATGAGGCGAACCGATACCCGCACACAGAAGCGGTCGCCGAAGCGCTCGCCCGCCTTCGGGCCCCGCTTGGAAAATTCAGCGTCTACGGCAACCATGATCATGGCGGTTACGGAACAGACATTTACCGCCGGTTGATGGAGCGGGCTGGGTTTCGCGTCCTCGTCAACGAGCATGCGCTTATCCGCCGCGGCCAACACGCGATCGCCATCGCTGGCAGCGACGATATGATGCTCGGCCGTCCGGATTGGTCGAAAATGACAAATGGCATTCCGCCGGCAACGTACACGATCGCCCTCGTCCATGAACCGGACGGCGCCTTGGAAACATCCCGCCTCCCGATTCACGTGCAGCTGTCCGGCCATAGCCATGGTGGGCAAATTCAGTTGCCGTTTATCGGACCACTCATCACGCCGCCGTTGTCTGAGCGGTATTATGAAGGGTTTTACCACGTCGGCGGACTCTTGTTGTACGTCAACCGCGGCCTTGGCACAACAAGGGTGCCGCTTCGCTTCTTCGCTCCGCCGGAGTTGACCGTTTTTTCGCTTACCCCCGGATAGAAGTAGGACAAACCGGGCAACAACACCGCTTCCTATGTTATAATAGAAAGAAAAAAGGAGACATGCCGATGAAACCGGTGCAATTAACGGTCGACAATATTGCCAAAGCGATTTTTACCGTCAACCGCCATGCCAAAACAGCATTGAACCCTTCGTTTCTTTATCTTCTGAAGAAAAAAGCGATCGAGAAGCTGCTTGAGGAGGGCAAGGCGAAAAAAGTGGGCCTCCATTTTTCCCGCAATCCGAGATACAGCCAACAGCAATCCGACGTGCTTGTCGCCGTCGGCGACTACTACTTCCACATCCCACCGACAAAACAAGATTTCGCCGCCCTTCCGCACCTTGGCTCTCTCAACGATTCATACCGCAACCCTCCAGCTCGGATGCCGCTGTCAGAGGCAAAAGCCATTCTCATCGCCTACACCGGACTGAAGGAAAAGCCGGAACAAAAGCCGAAACGGCTGACAAGACCCGTATTTAAACGGCTCGGCGACCGCTATTAAGCGGACGCCGGTTTTTTTCAACAGTGGGCACATCTTAGCGCCGGGTCGGCAACAGGGGCATCGATGTCTCTTTTGCTTCAACCTGCTTTTTCGCCCACCCTGTCTTGCAATGAAAGTCCCCTCTCGTTTTCGCTGCACTAAGAGGCGGTGAAAAGCAACCATTTTCCCTAAATTGATGATTCTCGAATGAAGAGGAGAACAATATCCGTAAGGCTTCTCCATTTGAGGAGAAACATGATTGGGCCGCCTTTCCTGTTCAATCACCGGCCTTCTAAAACAAATAAGCCAGCCGCTGTTCTGTCGGCTACGCTGAGACCCCTTTCCTCTTTATGCTTCCCCATTGTTTTTTTCGACGAATGGCATCGATCACCCCTTCGCACCGCCACCAAGCGGTAAGCGGACGGTACCAAAACGTCTCGGTCAACGCGAAGAAAAACAGCTTCACCAAATCAGAGATGCTCGGGAACTTCCGCTCAGTCCACTCTTCAAGCAAGACGGCTACTGCTGATAACAGCGAACCGTACAAAACCGAAACCGTCAGCAACAAAAGAGCGAATTCGACGTACAAGTTTCCGAGAAATAAGGAGAAAACAACGACAATATAGCCCATCAATTCAACGATCGGACCAAGAAGCTCAATGAACCAAAAATACGGCAGCGAAAGAAGGCCGATTGAGCCATATTTTGGATTGAACAGCATCGATCGATGCATCCATAAGCTTTCCAAAAGCCCGCGATGCCAGCGTCGCCGCTGCCTCCGCAAATCGCCATACGTTTCCGGTGCTTCCGTCCAGCAAACCGGGTCGGGGATGTAGATGATTTTTTTCGCCTCGTTTTTTTCCCGCGCCAGTCGATGCAGACGCACGACGAGCTCCATATCTTCGCCAACTGTATTAGCATATCCCCCTGCTTCAATCACCCAAGGCTTGGAAAAGACGCCGAACGCCCCAGACACAATCAGCAGCAAGTTGTGGCGGCTTAAACCGAGACGGCCGAGCAAAAACGCACGCAAATATTCAATCGTTTGCATAATGACGAGCGGCCGCCGCGACAACCCAACCTGGACGATCTCCCCGCGTTCAATCCGGCAGCCATTGGCGATGTGGACGCTTCCTCCAGAAGCGATGATCTCCCCGTCGGACTCAAGCATTGGTTTCATCACTTTCAAAAACGCGCGCCGCTCCAAAACCGAATCGCTGTCAATCGTGCAAATGTATGGATAGCGAGAAGCGTTGATTCCCGCGTTCAACGCATCCGCTTTCCCACCGTTTTCTTTATCCAGCACAAACAAATGGGGATAATTAAGCGACTGATAAACCGCCTTAATTTCCTTTGCGTCCAGCTGGCGGCGAATGATGCGATAGACCAGCTGCAAATGAAAATGCTCAATCAGCCGTTCAAGCGTTTTGTCAGTCGATCCATCGTTAATGACAATGACCTCGTACTCAGGATATTCAATAGCCAGCAGCGACCGCACCGAGCCGACGATGCCCGCTTCCTCATTATAAGCGGGAACAAGAATGGACACCGGTTTGGCATAGCTCGCATCGAGCAGCTCTTCATACGGCTCCCAGTCATCAAGACGATGAATGCGGCGCAAATGGATGAACGAGACAACAAGCAAAAAGACATAAAAAAGAAGAACGATGACCATGTAAATCAGTACAATATGTCCTGCGACCCAAAGAAACGAACGCCACGCTTCCACTATCATTCTCCTCCTCCAAGCCACTGCCTCGCCATATCACGAGCATAACGATCCGATGCTGTGCGCGCCGCGGCGCGCAACGCCGTTCGGCCTCCCGGCAGACGCGCGATGGCCGCGGCGGCTTCGGAACGAACAACAAATGAACGGTCGCTAAGCCGCTCATACAGCAACGGAAGAAGCCGCTCTTCGCGGCATTTTCCCGCCAGGCGGGCAGCCATCAGCCGCTCTTGCCAATGGGAGGAGCACAAATGCTGCTTGAGCCTCTCCGCTTCAAGCGGCATGCCGATTTCCGCCATCGCCTTGAGCGCGCGGATGCGAATTTCCGGTTCTTCCGCTTCCAGCAGACGCCGCAAAAACCGCTGTTCTTGCCGGCGCCGGATGCCGATCATATCGATAAACGCATACTTTCCGGCCGGCGGCAGCTCGGCAAACCGTTGTTTCACCTCTTCAAGCAGCCGCTCGCTCATATGGCCGAAAATGAGGCGATACGCAAATTCCGTCAGTTCGCGGTTTGGCCTAAACACATAGATGGCCACTGGATCGTAATCGAACTTGGCGAAAATGGTTAAAATTTTTGCCACCTCTCCCCTTGTCGCCCCATCCGCCCAATGCAGCCGCTCGAGGTCTGGCAACATCGCTTTCATATGCAAATCTTCAATGAAAAATAATGCGTTCATCCGTTCGCTCCAATGCCGGCTCGCCAATTGCCGGCGCAGCCAACCTTGAAAATGGGTCTCGGCAAACGCTCGAATGCGCACTTGCACGTCTTTTCCTTTAAGCAATGAAGCAAAGCCATCGAGCAGTTGGAGCACCGCTTCCCGTTCGAGCGGAGACGAAAAACGAAACGGAAGTTCCTCTTCGCCGAGCAAATAGCGAAGCAAAGGAAGCCGGTGCTGTTCTTTATAAAAATGAAGCCGGGCTTGGCGCCGGTTTTCCCGCCATTTGCGCACGACTAAATAAAGAAACAACCCGGCCAGCACCGCCAATAAAACAGCAACCATCAAGACGGCGACAATGAGCGCCATTACTCATCAAACTCCTTTAGCAGCCGGCGCAGGCGTGCCTCCAGTTCCAGCCATTTAAACGGCTTCGTCACATACTCGTCCGCTCCTTCGTCAATGGCGCGGGCGATGTCCCGCTCATCTTGGCGCGACGTCAACATCATCACCTTATACGGCTTTTGCTGGCGGCGGAGGCGGCGCAACACCTCAAGACCGTCCATTTTCGGCATCACCCGGTCCAAAATGACGACGGAGCGCTTCTCGCCTTTGTACACCGGCGATTCGAGAAATGAAAGCCCGTCGCTAAACTCGTAAATGTCCGCCTCCCGTTCTTGCTCGTCCGCAAGCTTGCGGACGAGGTCGGCAATGACCGTCCGCGCCAGTTTATCATCGTCGACGATCGCAACAGACCATCGTTGCCCATTGCCTTGGCGTCGTTCTTTTTTCGCTCGGCCGCCATCGGTCGGAACGGCTTCCCTCTTCGCTTCTTCAACCCGACATCCCCCGCTCTTTTTGGCTGCGTACAGCGCTTCGTCAGCCAGATGAAGCCAATGCTCAAGCGGTTCGTCTGGGTCATCGCACTCAACAAAACCAACCGAGAAAGTGCATGACAGGCGCACGCCGCCGGCTTCGATTTCCTCAGCAGCAAATTGGCGCTGCAGCCGTTTGAGCACGCGATGCGCTTCATTCCTTGCCGTTTTCGCCAACCAGACGACAAACTCCTCTCCCCCAAAGCGAACAACCGTATCCATCCCACGCGTATGTGCAAGCAAAAAAGCAGCCAACTTCTTTAACACCGCATCCCCCGCCAAATGGCCAAACCGGTCGTTAACTTGCTTAAAACGGTCCAAATCAAGCAGCGCCAAACAGCTCGGCGTCCGAGACCGCTCTAAATCGCTCCGCAAACGAGCGTACACTCGTGGCAAGTACTTTCGGTTGTAAACGCCGGTCAATTCGTCAATCAGCACTAACTGATCAATTTTCTGCTTTTTTTCCACAAGCCGGCGGATGCGAATGAAAAACTCGCCGACCGCGACCGGCTTTGCCATGACATCGTCGGCGCCGAGCTCATACCATTTCAGCTCTTCACCTTTTCGTCTGTTCCCACCCACAATGGCCACTGGAATATATGAATGGCGGCCTGCATCGTTCAAAAAAGCGTCAAAAACGGAAGCATCTGCGCCGTCCTCCTCAAGTATCACCACAATGCAATCTATGCCCAATTGTACTAAAGAGGCCGCAGGTTGTTCAATAAATGGAAGTGTGATGAAACGCCACGGCGTCGTTTGCAACGAACCGCGCAAATACGCAGAAAACAACGGATCGTTTCCGCAGAGGAGAATGGCCGCTTCCGGCCCTTGGCGGCCGGGAGGGGAAACGAACGAAGCATCCGATTCTCCCGCTTCATAGCAGCAGCGAAGGAGCGGAAACATCTCCGCCAACGCCTCCTCCGCTGTCCATTTCCGTTCCTTTTGCTGATTCATCCGGCGAGAAAGGCGGTCTGCTTCAACAGCGAGATCGCTGCGGTTCATCACCGCCGCCGTCCGGCCGACAGCGTCTAAAAACCGGATCAGCTCCGCCCCCGCAAACGGCTCTTCCGTCTTCCATCGTTCATACTGTTCCTTCAATCGGCTTAATAACGAAGCAGTGTAAGAATCCAATCTCCCCCTCCTTTCCGCCCATCGGCCTGCCGTTCCGCCGTTTGTATTTTTACGTGCATCCTCCTTTTTTCCTATTACTAATATAGTCGGCAGGGGCGAAAAACATTATCAAAAAAATGAAAGCAAAACAGCCTTTTTTCGTCCATGCATTCAAAAAGACCGTTGCTTCATGGCAACGGTCTCGATTCAATACAAAAAATCGAGAAGACGGCGGTCCGCCAAATTCGTATCGACCGGGCACACTTCGGCATCGCGCCCATACTGCCACACCCACACATTTGCGCTGCAGGGCGGGGCCGCCGGCTGGTAGCGCGGCGCTTTTTGCTCTTTCGTCGTTCCCGGCCTTGGGGCTGAACTCCAAATAACAGCCTGCACCGCCACTTGATTGTTCCGTGCGGCCGCTTCACAATAGGCAGCGGCAAAGTCTCCTTTCGTCGGGTCCGCGTACAGCCCCGGGCGGTACCCGGTCGGATAGAGCGTTTCCACCCAAGCCGCGATCCAAGCCGCATCAACCGCAAAAAAGTCCTCGATATTGGCAAACAGCAGTTTATTTTTTGGAATGCCAAGCCGCCGCGCATGGAATACGGCGTTGCGCGCCGCCACCTGTCCGTTTGCATAGCCGACCGCCTCTCGGAAGGCGTTGTAGATCGGCAGCACTTTCACCCCATAGTTGCGAATGAGGGCGATCTCCTCCCGCGTCAATCCTTCCGATACGTTCGGCACCTCGACCAAATAGCGGCCCCAAAACTTCGGGTAGCCGAGCTCGGTTCGCACGCACTGAAACAGCTGATCCGTGACCACCTGCGCGGAATCAACTCCCCAAATGCCTCTTACCATCCTTCCCCCTCCTTTGCGGTCACGCTGCCATAGTTATGTATATGAGGGGGAGCGCTTGTTTTATACGGCTACCGGCGGCGCTTCCGTTCCTCTTCCGTCCAATCGCCTTTCAACAATTGAAACCAGCCGTTGCGCTTAAACCAAACAAACATCGTCATGCCGATCACGGCCATAACAGCCAATACCGCAAAGTAGCCGTATTTCCAGCGCAACTCAGGCATATAGTTGAAATTCATCCCATAAATGCCGGCGATAAAGGTAAGCGGCATGAAAATCGTCGTAATGGCCGTAAACGTCATCATAATGTTGTTCATTCGATTCGAGTTCAGCGACAAATAGCTGTCGCGGATATCTGCTGTAATCTCGCGGTTGGTCTCGATCATTTCCGACAGCTTCAATAAATGGTCGTAAATGTCGTGAAAATACAACTGTCGTTCTTTCATGCGCTGCAGGCGATCGGAGTGGATGATGCGGTACAACAAATCGCGCATCGGCACGATCGTCCGGCGCAGCTTCGACAAATCGCTGCGGATATCAAACACCTTTTCGATAATGTCGTGAATCGGCTCGTTATTCGTATTCTCCTCCAGGTCATTCAACACATCCTCAATATGATAAAGCGGCGGAAAATAATCGTCGACGAGCTTGTCAATGAGCCGATACATAACATGAAACGGCCCTTGCTGCACATCTTGCTCGCGCTTCAGCCGCTCCCATACGTCATCCACCGCATGGATCGGTGACTTATGAAAAGACACGATGAAATTTTGCCCGACAAATAAGTCGACTTCCTCAGCTTCAAGTGTTGCCCCGGCGATCGCGTGAAGGACAATAAATAAGTAACGGTCATAAAAATCGAGCTTCGGCCGCTGCACATACTCCAAACAGTCTTCAATGGCAAGCGGATGGAAATGAAAAAAAGAAGCAAGCAAGTCCGACTCCTCATCCGTCGGCTCGTGAAAATCGACCCAATACCACGAAACGTCCGGGCTGTTGACAAACGTCAAATCAACATCATGCAGAATCTCAAACTCTTTTGTTATCGCACATGTACGGATCATCACCATCCCACCTTGCCATTTTTTCTCTTCTCTTATCATAACCGAAAATGTGTTACATCCCAACCTAAAAAGGGTACAGAAAGATGTAGAGAAAAATTGGCAAAAAAATTTATCAAAATTTTCTTTACATTATCGCCAAAAACGACGATAATATAAAAAAGGGAACCCTTTGTTCCCATATGGGAGGGAATCAACCATGTACGAAAAACAATATCCAAATGAAGGCGCCGTCTTGTTCAATCAGCCCGAAGAAAAAAACAGCTACGGGCCGATGGCCGAACAAGTGCTGAAAGAAGCGATCTTCCAGTTTCAAAGAAAAAAACTGATGGAACAAATTGATGAAGCGCTCGCGGCCGGCAACAAGCCGTTGTTTTTCAAGCTTTCCGCCCAATATAACGATTTGTTGAAACAATACGGCGCGTAAAAGGAGCGAATAATGTTGGATTGTGAATCATCTATGACCGGATGAGCCCCGTTTCCGTGTGCAGAATGACGCAAACGGAAAGGGGCTCATTTTTATTTTTTCGTTCTTCGGCATAAATGGTACAATAGAGGAAAAACGGAAAGGTGGACAACAAGTGAGACACCTCATTCAGCCACGCGTTCAAGCGATTCAATTATCAGGCATCCGCCAATTTTTCAACCTTGTCGCTGGACGGCCGGGGCTTGTTTCCTTGACGATCGGCCAGCCGGATTTTCCAACTCCCGAACATGTGAAAGCAGCCGCTCAAGAAGCCATCGCGGCGGATTTTACAACGTACACGGCAAACGCTGGCCTAATTGAGCTGCGCGAGGCGGCTTGCCAATTCGTCGCTGACAAGTACGGCCTTCGCTACACGCCAGACGAAGTCATCGCCACCGTCGGCGCCAGCCAGGCGCTTGATATTGCGTTTCGCACCATTTTAGAGGAAGGAACAGAGGTGCTCCTTCCCGCGCCGGTCTACCCCGGCTATGAACCGCTCATCCGCCTGTGCGGGGCGAGGCCGGTGTATATTGACACAAAACAAAACGGCTTTCGTCTGTCGGCCGAGCTGATCGCGCCTTATATAACAGACAGGACGCGCTGCCTCGTGTTGCCGTATCCGTCCAATCCGACAGGAACGACGCTGCCGGGCGAAACGCTCGAAGAGATCGCGGCGCTCATGAAAGGGCGGCCAATTTGGATCGTATCCGACGAAATTTACAGCGAACTCGTCTATCGCGGCCGCCATCGTTCGATCGCCGAATGGCTGCCCGAGCAGACGATCGTCATCAATGGCTTAAGCAAATCGCACTCGATGACCGGCTGGCGCATCGGATTTGTCTTCGCCCCGTCGTTTGTGATTGAACAGATGGTGAAGGTGCACCAATACAGCGTCTCATGCACCTCGTCGATCAGTCAAAAGGCGGCCATTGAGGCGCTGACCGCCGGCAAACATGACGCCGAGGCAATGCGCGCCGCCTATGCGGAACGGCTCGAGTACGCTTACAACCGCCTAACCGCGATGGGGCTGCCGGTCGAAAAACCGGACGGGGCATTTTACTTGTTTCCATCGATCGCCGCCTTTGGCATGCCATCGTTTGACTTTGCCCTCGATGTCGTTGAAAAAGCCGGTGTCGCCCTCGTCCCCGGCAGCGCCTTCTCCGAATACGGCGAAGGCCATGTCCGCCTGTCGTATGCTTATTCGCTCGATGTCCTGAAAGAAGGGCTTGACCGTCTTGAGCGGTATATCGACAAAAAGGCGGCAAGTGCACGCTGATGGCGCCCCTTAAGACCGGAGCAAGACAGGCTTTCGCTTTTTTGCGCCGGGTTAACTCAAAAGCCGTCTGTCCTTCCGTAAAATACAAGATTGAAAAAGGGGCTGACCGAAAACAAGAGTGTGTTTTCGGGTCAGCCCCTTGTTGCTCACGGCACCAACAGCAGTTTGCCGCTCGTTTTTCGCCCTTGCAGCAGGCGGTGCACCTCGGCCGCGCGCTCGAGCGGATAGACGCCCCCGATGGTCAACTCAAGGCTTCCATCCCGCACCCAAGCGAGCAGATCGCGCAAGCTTCGTTCATATAGCGCCCGTTTTCGCATGACTTGCGGCAAGAAAAAGCCAACGACCGACCAGTTTTTCGCCATCAAACGGACCGGATTGAGGCGCGTCATCTCCCCGCTCGCCGCCCCGTATACAACCAAGCGGCCGAACGGGGCAAGGCAGTCGAGCGTTTGATGAAAGACATCGCCGCCCGCCATTTCCAAAGCGACATCGACGCCGCGTCCACCGGTCGCCTCCATCACGTCCGCCGCCCAGCCGTCCTTTGTATAATCGATCGTGACGTCGGCGCCGAGCCGCGCGGCCAACGCTCGCTTTTCCTCCGTGCTGGCGGTGGCGATCACCGTTTTCGCCCCGAACCGTTTCGCCAGCTGCACAGCGAGCGTGCCGACGCCGCCAGCGGCAGCGTGCACAAGCACGGTTTCCCCTTCCTCCAGCCGACCCATTGTCGTCAAAATATGATAGGCGCTTAACCCTTGCACGGGCAGAGCCGCCGCCCGGCGGACGTCCAACCCGTCCGGCAGCGGCACGACCGCGCGTTCGTCAACCGCCACAAACTCGGCATAACCGCCTGATTCAATCAACGCGACAACCCGCTGGCCCGGGCGGATGGCTTCCACATCCGGACCGACTTCGCGGACGATGCCGGCCACCTCGGTGCCGGGCACGAACGGAAGCGGCGTCGGCACAACGTAGCGCCCTTCCCGCCTCGCTGTATCGGCGTAGTTCACACCGATCGCCTCAGCTTCAATCACCACTTGCCGTCCCGATGGCAACGGGCGCTCAGCCTCTTTTACTTGCAGCACTTCCGGACCGCCGTACTCAGCAAATTGCACGATTTTCACCGCTCATTCCCCTCTTTCGTCATCTTCATTTGCACGATATCGCGCACTTCCGCCGCCAACGGCCCGGGCTCGAGTTTCGGAATGACGGAAAGCGCTCCGTGCCGGTTGATGTAGTCGATCTCCTTTTCGAGGCCATAAGCCGCCATCCAACGTCCGACCCGCGAGGCGGACAACACTTCTTTTGCCTTCTCCTCGCTTGCGTATTGCCGGTAAAACAGCCAAGCAGCCATCGCGCTGTCGGACAGCTCCGCCGCGGCGATCCCCTGCTCGACTAGACAATGGACAAAATATCCGGCGCCATAAAAGTCCTCCAGGCAAAAACGCCCGGATGAACCGGCGCAAATGGCGATAACGGTCTCTTCTTTGTGCGAACGGCCAATATGTTCGCTGACCGCCGGGCTGTTCAGCAAGCTCGCCGCATAGACCGCGCGGGCCGGCATTGCCTTGCGGAGCGCCACGGTGCCGTTTGTCGTCGACAAAACGACCGTTTTCTCCGGGCATACCGTCTGCAAAAACAGCGGCGCGGGCGGATGAAAGCCGGCGATCGTCCTTCCTTCGCTTTCCCCGACAAGCTCATAGCTCCCGCCAGGCAACCGGCGTCCGACTTGCTCCGCTTCGGCGGCGTTGTACACCGGAATGACGGAGCGGGCGCCCGCCGCCAACGCCGCAGTGATCGATGATGTGGCGAGCAAAATATCGAACACAACGGCGACCTTGGCATCGGCGAGCGCAGTTTCATCAATGTCTTCTTTGCGCAGCACGACATGCACTTTTGTCATCACGCCGCCTCACCGTCCTGTCGCCAGCTGCCATGCATGCTCAATGAGCGCTTCGACAAACTGGCCAAAATGGCGAAACCGCTCATCGTTCGTCTGGCCGCGGCGATAGCGGTAATAAATTTGCTGGCAAATGACCGCTAATTTAAAGTAAGCAAACGTTAAATAAACGTGTATATCGGACACATCACGTCCACTTTTTTTGGCATATGCCTCAATAAACTGTTCGCGCGTGTAAAAACCAGGCCGAACGGTGACCGGCGCACGGCCAAACCCGTGTTTGACAAGCGGCGGATCATCCTCCTCAATCCAATAGCTCATCGCCACCGCCAAATCGGCCAGCGGATCGCCAACGGTCGACATTTCCCAATCGAACAAGCCGACCATTTTCGTCACATCGTCTTTGGCAAACAAAGCGTTGTTCAGCTTAAAGTCGTAATGGATGACCGTCGCCTCTCGCTGCGGCGGAATATGGGACGCCAGCCATTTCATAAGCGCTTCGGCCTCCGGGATATCATCCGTTTTCGCCCGTTCGTAACGTTGGATCCAGCCGTGCACTTGCCGCTCCATAAATCCTTCCGGCTTCACCATCTGCACGAGCCGTGTTTTCGTATAGTCAATTTGATGAATTTGTACAAGCGTTTCGACCATCGTCTCGGAAATGCCGCGGCAGACGTCTTCCGTCGGATGAATGTCATCTGGAAAATCACTGTCAATCACAACACCATGGCGCCGTTCCATGACGAAAAACGGGCTGCCAATCACAGACTCATCTTCACAAAAATAAAACGGCTTCGGCGCTAGCGGGAAGAGCGGATGAATTTCCGCAAGCCACGTGCTCTCCCGCTTCATGTCGTGCGCTTTCGGCGGCACCGGGCCGAACGGCGGGCGGCGCAGCACCGCCTCCCACTCCCCACAGCGAAGCAAATAGGTCAAATTCGACCGGCCGGCAGAAAACTGCTGAATCTCAAGCTCCCCGTCCGGCATGTCCGGCAGCACCGTGCGCAAAAATTGCCCCAGCTTTTCAGCCGGCAATTCCTCCCCTTTGCGCACCGGAATGATGGCAGTCATCTCCCTCTCCCCCCTTGTAAACGCATTTATATAGATGCAATTTGAAGCTTTACCATTTGCAACTTTTACCGAGTATTTGATCGACTGTCGGGCGACCGAACAACGCCGCTTCCAGACCCATTATATGGGTCTGGAAGCAGGCGGTTGTTCGGTCCTTCGTCACGCCAAGGCGTGACGGAGAAGCCTGTGGCTTTCCTCCGACAGTCGAAAAAGGGGCAAACCGCTTTTCCTCAGGGATATGTTAAACTTCTTCGTTGCATCTATATAGCTTGGTCTACGAGACGCGCGGCCCGCTCATTCCATCAAGCAAAATGGTCACCATTTGCTTCGCCACCTCGGCATCGGTCAGCTCTCCGTCCGGACGAAACCATTGGTAGCTCCAATTGGCCGCCCCAAGAACGGTAAGCGTGGCGATCGATGGCGACAAATCGCAGCGCAGTTCACCGCTTTTCATTCCTTCCTCAATCAACGACTGCAGCCGATAGCGGAACAAATCGCGCTTTTCTTTTACTTTTTGTAAATGCTCCTCACTCAAATGCTTCATTTCACGAAAAAAAATACGCGCTTCCCGTCCCTGCCGTTCAACATTATGGATAAGCATGAAGACGATGTCATACAGTCGTTCCCGCACCGAGCGCTGTGTATCGCTTATAATCCGTTCCTCTTCGTCCAGCAGCCATTCAATATAGCGAAGGTGAATATCCATCAACAGTTCTTCTTTGCTTTTGAAGTAGTAGTAAAACGTCCCTTTCGTCACCCCGAGAGCATCGACAATATCTTGAATCGACGTTTCGCTGAACCCATTTTGTTCAAACAGCTCAATGCTGGCAGCCATAATTTTCTCCTTCACGTTTTTACACCTCTTGCCTAAAATGTAGTCGCTGCCAGCTATTGTACCATAAAACGCCCAAGCCCGCTTCCGACTTGGCCGAAAGGCGCGCCGTTATTGCGAGCGAGATGCTTCTTCGCGCAAGGCGCGGCGCAAAATTTTCCCGACGTTCGTCTTTGGCAGTTCGGCGCGGAACTCAACGATGCGCGGCACTTTGTACGCCGCTAAGTTTTTCCGGCAGTGGGCGAGAATGTCTTCTTCACTCGCCTGTTGTCCGTCTTTTAACACAATGATCGCCTTCACCGTTTCACCTCGGTATGGATCCGGAACACCGATCGCCGCCGCCTCTCTCACCGCTGGATGTTCGTACAACACCTCTTCAATTTCACGCGGATAAATGTTATAACCGCCGGCGATGATCAAATCTTTTTTCCGGTCGACAATCGTCACATACCCTTCCTCGTCAATCGAAGCCAAATCGCCAGTGTACAGCCAGCCATCGCGCAGCACCGCCGCCGTTTCCTCGGGCATGTTCCAATAGCCTTTCATCACTTGCGATCCACGGATGATGAGCTCGCCGACTTCTCCTGGTGGCAATTCCTGCGTGCCGGTCGCCACATCGACGACTTTGTACTCGGTCAGCGGCATGCCGATGCCGACTGTCCCCGGCTTGCGCGCCGCAAACGGCGGGTTGCAATGCGTCACCGGCGACGCTTCGGACAAGCCGTACCCTTCAAGGACGACCGCCCCAGTTTTCGATTCAAAATCGCGCATCAATTCAAGCGGCATCGGCGCGCTGCCGCTGTTGCACGTTTTGATGCTGCTGATGCCGTACTGTTCGACGCCCGGCGTATTGGTAATCGCGACGTACATCGTCGGCACTCCCGGAAACACGGTCGGCTGTTTGTCGCGGATCGTCTCGAGCACTTCTTTCAGCTCAAAGCGTGGCAGCAAAATGTTTTCCGCCCCCTGGTAAATGGCCAAGTTCATTCCCGACGTCATCGCGAACACATGGAACAACGGGATGACGGTTAAATACCGCTCTTTGCCGAGCTCAAACGTTCCTTTGAAAAACTCGGCGCATTGCAGGACGTTGGCGAAAATGTTGCGGTGGGTGAGCATCGCCCCTTTGGAGCGCCCCGTCGTCCCACCCGTATATTGCAATACAGCGACGTCGTGCATCGGCTCGATCGGCACCGGGCGCACCTCTCCGCTTCCTGCGGCAAGAAATTTGTCAAACGTGACATCTCCTTCCGCGAGCGCAACGGACGGCGGCGCGCCAAGGCTGACGGTGACCGCCTGCTCGACGGCTGTTTCCCCTCTGACGGCGGCGAGGCGCGGATAAAGCGGTTCATAAATGACAATCATCTTGGCGCCGGAATCTTTGAGCAAATAGGCAAGTTCGCGCTCAACAAGCATCGGGTTCACTTGGGTGACGATCGCGCCCGCCTGCAAAATGCCGTAATAGGCGATGACATATTGCGGGCAGTTCGGCAGCATAATCGCGACGCGGTCCCCTTTTTGTACGCCGCGCGCCTGCAGGCTTGAGGCAAAGCGGTTGACCGCGGCCGCGAGCTCGGCATAGGTGATCGTCTTATCGTAAAATGTCAACGCCGGCTGGGAGCCGAATTCCCCCGCCCGTTCCTGGAGCACATCGCATACCGTTTTGTCTGGAATATCGATGTAAAACGACACATGCTCCGGATAAAAAGGCAAAGCCCGTTTTTCGCTCATTTCGTCTCCCCCCTTTTCTCGTTAAATGCCGGTCGCATGGCTGCCGCCGTCAACGACTAACAGCGCACCGGTGACAAACGCAGACGCCGGCGAGGCGAGAAACAGAACGGCGCCTTTTAAGTCATCCTCGCCGCCAAAGCGGCCAAGCGGCGTATGCTCGAGCACTTTTTGCCCCACTTGCTCGAGGACAACTCTTGACATTTTCGTCGGGAAAAAGCCCGGCGCCACCGCATTGACGCGAATGCCGTGCTTCCCCCATTTTGCTGCTAGGTCCCTCGTAAACGTAATGACCGCCCCTTTGCTCGTGTTGTAGCCGATCGTATTTAAAATGTCCGGGTGCGTGCCGCCAAGGCCGGCGACGGAAGCGATGTTGATGATGGCGCCGCCCGTTTGCTTCTCAATCATCACCTTGCCGGCCGCCTGGCTCATGAGAAACGTGCCGGTTACATTGACGTTCATCACCTTTTGCCATGCTTCAAGCGGCATCTCTTCGACCGGCGCTCCCCACGTCGCTCCGCTGTTGTTCACCAAAATATCGATGCCGCCAAACTCCTTCACCGTCGTTTCGACGACATGTTGGACATCATCCGGGTTCGTCACATCACACTTTAGCGCCAATGAACGGACGCCCAGCTGTTCCAACTTTTCTTTCACTTGCTCGCACGCCTCCACTTTGCGCGAGCAGACGACAACGTTCGCCCCCGCTTCGGCGAGGCCGACGGCGATTTGCTCGCCGAGCCCGCGCCCGCCGCCGGTGACGATGGCGGTTTTTCCTTCGATTTTAAACAAGTCCAACACATGCATAAACGCCACTTCCTCTCCCTTTATTGTTCATATGGACGCAACTCAAGCTTGGCTACTTGCTCTTTATGCACCTCATCCGGTCCGTCGGCCAACCGAAGCGTGCGCGAGTTCGCCCACATGGCAGCAAGCGGAAAATCGTTGCTCACCCCGGCGGCGCCGAACGCCTGAATGGCGCGGTCGATCACTTTTAAGGCGACATTCGGAGCGACAACTTTAATCATGGCAATTTCTTTGCGCGCCGCTTTGTTGCCGACCGTATCCATCATGTACGCTGCCTTCATTGTCAACAGGCGCGCCTGCTCGATCTCAATGCGCGACTGAGCGATCCAATCGCGAATGACGCCATGGTCCGCAAGCCGCTTGCCGAACGCGACCCGCGACTGCACGCGCCGGCACATAAGCTCAAGCGCCCGCTCCGCCGCTCCAATCAAGCGCATGCAATGATGGATTCGCCCCGGTCCAAGCCGCCCTTGGGCGATGGCAAATCCTTTCCCTTCTCCCCAAATGATGTTCTCTTTCGGCACTCGCACGTTGTCATACGTAATCTCCGCATGCCCGTGCGGCGCATGGTCAAAACCGAACACCGGCAGCATCCGTTCGATTTTCACCCCCGGCGTATCAAGCGGAACGATGATCATCGACTGCTGCTCATGCTTCGGGGCATCCGGATTCGTTTTCCCCATCACAATGGCGACTTTGCAGCGCGGGTCGCCGGCGCCGGACGACCACCATTTCCGCCCGTTGATGACGTATTCGTCCCCGTCGCGGACGATGGAAGCGCGAATGTTCGTCGCATCGCTTGACGCGACGTCCGGTTCGGTCATCGAAAAGCAGGAGCGGATTTCTCCGTTCAAGAGCGGGATGAGCCATTTCCGCTTTTGTTCTTCTGTTCCATAGCGGACGAGTACTTCCATGTTGCCGGTATCCGGCGCATTGCAGTTGAACACTTCCGGAGCGATGAGCGAACGGCCCATAATTTCGCAAAGCGGCGCGTATTCGACGTTCGTTAAGCCGGCTCCGTATTCGCTGTCCGGCAAAAACAAGTTCCATAGCCCTTCTTTTTTCGCTTTTTCCTTCAGCTCTTCGATGATGGGCGGCACCCCTGACCATCTTGACTCTTGGGCGTTCAGCTGCTCCTCATACACCCTTTCGTTCGGATAAATGTACTCTTCCATGAAAGCGCTTAATTTTCTGATCAACTCTTGGACTTTCGGCGAATAGGAAAAGTCCATGTCATCCCCTCCCTGTATACTAACCGGTTAGTATGTGCCCTTTATTTCTACTATACCTCGACCAAAAGAAATATTCAATATTTTTTGATAAATATATCTCACATTCAAAAAAAGAGAGGACGAATCCGCCCCCCATGTCACTGTCTGATATAGCGTTTGTACAATGCTTGCGTGCCGCTGTTTTCCTCACCGGCTTGCGCCAGCTCCTCATACATTTGTTTGGCGAGCGCCAGCCCTGGCAGCGGCAAGTTCATCCGCTCGGCTTCCTCAAGCGCAATTTTCATATCTTTAATGAAATGCTTGATGTAAAACCCCGGAGCAAAATCGCCTGACAACATGCGCGGCGCCAAGTTGCTCAGCGACCAGCTGCCCGCCGCCCCTTTGGCGATGCTTTCCAACACTTTGAATGGATCAAGACCAGCCCGCTTCGCATACGCCATGGCCTCGCAAACGCCGATCATATTGGTGGCGATGGCAATTTGGTTGCACATTTTCGTATGCTGGCCGGCTCCAGCTCCTCCTTGCCGCACGATGTTCGTGCCAAGCCGCTCGAGAATCGGCTTGCACGCCAAAAAGACGTCCTCATCACCGCCGACCATAATCGTCAACGTTCCTTCGCGCGCACCGATGTCACCGCCGGACACCGGGGCGTCCAACGCGTGAATCCCTTTTTGCTTCGCTGCTTCATAAATGGACTTTGCAAGCGTCGGCGTTGACGTCGTCATATCGATGACATACGTTCCCGGCCGCGCATTCTCCAAAATGCCGCCTTCGCCGAAATACACTTGCTCGACATCGTGAGGATAGCCGACCATCGTGATGACGACATCCGCCTCCCGCGCCAAATCAGCGACCGTTTCCTTCCAAACCGCCCCTTCCTGAAGCAAGTCTTCCGCCTTTTCTTTTGTGCGTGTATAGACGAGAAGCGGATAGCCCGCCTTCAGCAAATGGCGCGCCATGCTTTTTCCCATGACGCCAAGGCCGATAAACCCGATCGTTTTCAACGCTGTCCTCTCCCTTCTTGTCCGTTTGGCCGCAAGCGCCCAGCGATCTGCCCACCACCTGCGCTTCGCTTAGCAGCGGAGGCTTCTTTCGAAAATCGTTAAATCGCTTTGACCATGCCGCCGTCGACGATCAACGCTTGTCCGGTGACGTACGAGTTCGCTTCGGACAATAGAAAGACGACGACGTTCGCAAATTCTTCCGGCGTCCCGTAGCGGCCGAGCGGAATGGCGCTTTTCATGCGCGCTTCCATTTCCTCTTTTGTAATGCCAAGCTTTTCGGCGTTCACCTTATCTAAAAAGGCGACGCGTTCTGTCGCAATCCGCCCGGGAGCGACGGTGTTGATCAAAATGTTGTCCCGCGCGAATTCCGTCGCCAACGTTTTCGTCAGCCCGACAATCCCGGTGCGAAACGTGTTCGACAAAATCAAGCCCGGAATCGGTTCTTTGATCGATGACGAAGCGATGTTGACAATTTTGCCGCCGTTTTTCTTTAAATATGGCAGCGCTTCACGAATCAGCCGAATGTAGCTCAATAAATTGAGCTCAAACGCATATTGCCAGTCTTCGTCGCTCACCGTTTCAAACGTTCCCGCCGGAGGGCCGCCGGCGTTGTTGACGAGCAAATCGATCGTCCCAAACGTTTCGACCGTTTTGGCGACCAGCTGGCGGATGTCTTCCGCCTTCGTCACATCTGCACGCGTGTAGGCGACGCGTCCCTTATGCAGCCCATTCAACTCCTCGGCTGCTTCCTGCAGCTTTTCTTCGTTCCGGCTCGTGATCATCACGTTCGCTCCTTCGAGCACAAGCGCCCGGGCGACCGCTTTGCCGAGCCCTTGGCTTGAGGCGGCGACCAGCGCCGTTTTTCCGGCTAATCCGTACTCCATTGCCATCCCCCCCCCCCGAAAAATAGTCATATCAAGTAAACATTATTCGCGTTTGTTCGCCGTTTTCCTTCTTTTTTCGTTCACGAAAAAAGCGATCCGCTGGGCGAATCACTTTTTTCCTTCCATGAGAGAGCGAAACCGCTTCATTCCTTCCTCGACAGCAAGGGAGTCGACGTGAAACGGGTCAGGGTTGGCCGCCCGCATCGGATCGGCGTCAATCCGTACACCGATTGCCTTGGCGCCGTCGGCAGTTGCATCGTTGATGATGCTTTCGCGGGCGCCGTCACGGTGAAAGGAATGTGGATGGTCGTTTCGTCCGCGTTCCGGCATCAATGGTTCCCTCCTTTTTGCTTGTAGTGTACCACCGCATCGCGCAATCATGCCTTTTCGGTTCCGAATCGCGCTTTCCTTCAAAAACAGGTGACTGCACTTTTCTTTTTGTTCTTTTCCAAAAAAGGGGCTGACCCAAAAGGCTGTCTGTCTTCAGTATAGACACAAAATATAGTGCGGAAGAAGCGGTCGGTGTATATATAGAAACAAAAGAGGGTGTCCCGATCCTTTTGGGACACCCCCGTTCCTGCCTTGGTTAGCTTTCCAACAATAAGTCTTCCGGATTTTCGATCAAGTCTTTCACCGTTTTCAAGAACCCGACGGCCTCTTTGCCATCGATAATGCGATGGTCGTACGACAAAGCAACGTACATCATCGGCCGGTTTTCGATCCGCTCTTCGTCGATGGCGACCGGGCGCAGTTTGATCGAATGCATCCCTAAAATGCCGACTTGCGGGCCGTTGAGAAGCGGAGTCGACAGAAGCGAGCCGAAGACGCCGCCGTTTGTGATCGTAAACGTGCCGCCTTGCAAATCGGCAAGCGACAACTTATTGCTGCGTGCTTTCGCTGCCAATTCGGCAATGTCGCGCTCAATTTCGGCGAAGTTTTTCCGGTCGCAGTCGCGCACAACCGGAACGACAAGCCCTTCATCCGTCGATACGGCAACGCCGATATCGTAATATTTTTTCAGCAAAATCTCATCGCCTTGGATCTCCGCGTTGACGTACGGATATTTTTTCAGCGCCGCGACAGCCGCTTTGACGAAAAACGACATAAAGCCAAGGCGGACGTCATGCTCTTCGAAAAATTTATCTTTTTTCCGCTTGCGCAAATCGATGACCGCCGACATGTCAATTTCGTTAAATGTCGTCAACATCGCGGTCGTTTGCGTCACTTCCAGCAGCCGTTTGGCGATCGTTTGCCGACGGCGCGACATTTTTTCGCGGATGACCGGCTTGCCGGCCTCAGCGGTTGGAACGGCGGCCGGCGTCGACGTCGGCGCGGCTTGCGGCGCCGGCTGGGCGGCAAACGAGGCGACGTCTTGTTTGCGCACGCGTCCAAGCGGATCAACGGTCGGCACTTGCGTCAAGTCGATCCCTTTTTCACGCGCCATTTTCCGAGCAGCCGGCGAAGCAATCGGTCGTTGGCCTGGCGCTTGGGCAACCGCAACCGGCTGCGGCGCTGGCTGCTCAGCACGGTCGACCGGCACAGCCGGTTTTGGTTCCTCGGCCAGCTGCGGCGCCTTCTCTGGTGCAGGCGGTGCCGACGCCGCTCCTTCTCCGATAATGGCGATCGCTTGACCGACCGCAACCGTATCGCCTTCATTGGCAAGCAGCTGTTGCAAAACACCCGACTCTTCCGCCATAATTTCCACGTTCACTTTATCCGTTTCAAGCTCGCAAATCGATTCTCCTTTTTCCACGTAGTCGCCCGGTTTTTTCAGCCATTGGGCGATCGTTCCCTCCGTGATGGATTCTGCTAACTCTGGGACTTTGATCTCAGCCACGTTGATGCCCTCCTCAAATGTTTCTGTAGTCATCATTCATGCTTCGTCAATGCACAGCGGATGATGCGCTCCTGCTCTTTTCGGTGGACGACCGGATCGCCTTCCGCCGGGCTGGCCCGCCGGCGACGCCCAATGTAGCTGACATCGACACCCTCTGGAGCCAACGCCCGCAGGTGCGGCTCCATATACGTCCACGCGCCCATGTTTTTCGGTTCTTCCTGCACCCAGACGAGCTCTTTGACGTTCGGATAGCGGGCGATGATGTCTCTCACTGCTTCTTCCGGGAATGGGTACAGCTCTTCAATGCGCACGACGTGCAGCCAATCGAGCCCTTCGGTTTTGCCAATCTGTTCGGCTAAATCGATCATCAATTTGCCGGTGCCAAACACGATGCGTTCCACTTTGCCAGCGTCAGCGCCCAATCCCGGCTGTTCCAGCACCGGCGAGAACGCACCGTCAACGAACGCTTCCGCATCCGATGCCGCCAGCGGATGGCGGAGCAAACTTTTCGGCGTCATAATGATGAGCGGGCGAACTTCTTCCCTTGTCAACAGCGCCGCCTGCCGCCGCAAAATATGGAAATATTGCGCGGCCGTCGATAAGTTGGCGACCGTCCAGTTGTTTTCCGCCGCCAGCTGCAAAAAGCGCTCGACGCGGCCGCTTGAATGTTCCGGGCCCTGCCCTTCGTAGCCGTGCGGCAAGAGCATGACAAGCCCAGATTTTTGCCCCCATTTCGCCCGGCCGGATGAAATGAATTGATCAAACATCACTTGCGCCATGTTGGCGAAGTCGCCAAATTGCGCTTCCCACAGCACGAGCGTCTCCGGCGCGTACACGTTGTAGCCGTATTCATAGCCGAGCACGGCTGCTTCCGTCAGCGGGCTGTTGTACACGACAAATGACGCTTTGGCGCCGCTGATATGGTGAAGCGGCACATACTCTTTGCCGGTTTTGACGTCATGCAGCACTAAATGGCGCTGTGCGAACGTGCCGCGCTGCGAATCTTGACCAGTCAGACGGATCGGCACCCCGTCTTGCAAAATCGTGGCGAACGCCAAAATTTCCGCGTGCGCCCAATCGACTTTGCCGTTTTGCGCAAACACGCCGCTTCGCCGTTTTAAAATGCGCTCAAGCTTGTTAAAGACGTTGAATCCGTCCGGAAACTGCAACAATTCTTCGTTCACACGATGGAGCACGTCTTTCGCCACGCTTGTTTTCACTTCCGGCAGCCGATCGACGACCGGTTTGGGCGGATCCATGATGAAATCAAGCTCGTCTTCGTTTTTCGGCACCCGCTCGTAGGCGATTTTCAGCCGTTCCGCCACCTCTTGCTCCATTTCGTCGACTTCCCGCTCGGTGATGATCCCTTTTTCCATCAATTTTTGCGCATACAGCTTGCGCACAGTCGGATGTTGGTTGATGATCGCGTACATCGTCGGATTCGTCGCCATCGGTTCATCCATTTCATTATGACCGAAACGGCGGTAACCGATTAGGTCAATGACAAAGTCTTTTTTAAACCGCTGGCGGTAGGCAAACGCCAAGCATGCGGCCGCCAAACAAGCCTCCGGATCGTCGGCATTGACGTGCACAATCGGCACCTCAAACCCTTTCGCCATATCGGAAGCATACGTCGTCGAGCGTGAATCGTAGCTTTCCGTCGTAAAGCCAATCATGTTGTTGGCGATGATATGGATCGTCCCGCCGGTCGTATAACCGCGCAGCTGGCTTAAGTTGAACGTCTCGGCGACAATGCCTTGCCCCGGGAAAGCGGCATCGCCGTGAATCAAGATGGCAAACGACGCATCAGTATTTTGCACCGGCACGCCTGGTTTTGTCCGATCTTCTTGCGCGGCGCGCGTGTAGCCAAGCACAACCGGGTTGACCACTTCAAGGTGGCTCGGGTTGTTGGCGAGCGTGATCCGCATCGTATGCGCGCTCTTATTGCGCAGACGGCGCGCCGCCCCCAAATGGTATTTCACGTCGCCCGTCCAGCCGTAGGTGATGGCCACCGCTCCTTCAGATGGAATAAAGTTTTTGCTCTCTGCATGCTGAAACTCGGCGAAAATCATTTCGTACGGCTTGCCGAGCACGTGAGCCAGCACATTCAGCCGGCCGCGGTGCGCCATGCCGATGTTGACGGCATCGATTTCATGTTCGATCGCCTGCCTGACAAGCTCATCCAAAAGCGGCACCATGGCGTCAAGCCCTTCAATCGAAAACCGCTTTTGCCCGACGTACGTCCGATGGATGAATTTTTCAAACCCTTCGACTTCCGTCAAGCGGCGCAACAAGGCGACCCGCTCTTTGTTCGCCAGGCTCGGATAGTACGCTCCGGACTCAATTTGCTGGATGAGCCAGTTCCTTTCTTCTAGATTATGTACTTGCGAGAATTCAAACGCGATTTTATCGGTATAAACTTTACGCAAGTGCAAGATGGCATCCCAGCCGTTTTGAACATGGGCCGGAGCATGCGGGCAAAGGAACGCAACTGGAATGCGCTTTAAATCCTCTTCCGTCAAATCGTACTCGTCAAGCTCGAGACGGCGCAGCTTTTTCTCTTCTTTGACGAGCGGATTCGTGTCGGCGGCCAGATGGCCATAATGGCGAATGCTGTCCGCCAGCTTGACAGCGGCGACAAGCTTGCTGAAGGCGTTCGGCGTTTCCGGCAGCCGAAATGTTTGGTGTGTTTGTGCCACACCGCCGTCTGCCGGTGAAACCGGCTCTTCGACAACCGGCGCCCCCCACTGTTCGAATAATCGTTTCAGTTCCGGGTCGACACTGTCCGGGTCATCGAGATACTGTTCATACATGTCGATGACATAACCGAGGTTCGGCCCGTAAAACTGGCTCCACGGTTGAGCGTAGTTCGTCTGTTTTGCCATCGTGAAAAAACCTCCACCTTGTTTTCGCATCGTTCGGGCTGGGCAACAGCTATGCATGAAAGTCCTCATTTAGCTGCCAGTATCCCCAAACGTACAGCAAAATAACAGTATAAACGTTTTCACTGTTTATTTTAGCACTATCGCCCACTAAAATCGACGAAGAAGCTAAAAAAATTTCACTTATTATCATTGTATGAATACAAAAAAGATCGTGACTGCACGGCGGCGGGACATTCATGATTTTAAGTAAACGCCGACCGACATTCATCTCCCGCTTATTTTGGACTGCACCCTGTACAAAGCGAAAGTGAAAGTCTCCTATTCGAAAATGATTGAACGCCTCTTGCCTGCGCAAACGTTTAGCGGTGGGAGATTCTTTGGAACAACCGCTCCACGACAGGCTTGCCAGCCAAGCCATCCTCGTGTGTCCCACGGTTCCGTTGTCTTACGAAGACAGCAAGCGAAATCCTTCTTTTTTTGGGCGGCGTTAGGGAACATCCTTGATGCTTCATCCCCCACTTACGCACGCGGAAATGGGAGCCTTCTCGGCTGGAGATGATAAAAAAGGCGCCCCGTTGCCACTAGGACGCCTTCCATTTTTTATGAAATCTTAAACTTCTCAACCAGTTGTTTCAACTGCCGGCTCATTTCGCTTAACGCCTCCGCCGATTCGGTCACCGTCGAAAGCGCCTGCAACTGATCATCAGCCGAAGCAGCCACTTCTTCCGCCGCTGCCGCTGCTTGTTGGGCGATGGCGGCGATGTTTTGCATCGCCCCGACGACATCGTCTTTGCTCGCGTTCATCTGCTTTGCTTCCTCCATAATCCCAGCGAGCGCTGTTGCCACTTGCTCCATCATGCCAGTGATTTTGACAAATGAATCGCCGGTCGTGTGCACCGCTTCCCGCTGTTCGTCGTACGCCTGCTTGGAGCGGCGGACCGCCTCGATCACCAGCCCGGCTTGCTGCTGGATGGCGTCGATCGTCGCGCGGATCATCTCCGTCGCTTTCGCGGATTGTTCGGCCAGCTTGCGCACCTCATCGGCGACAACGGCAAACCCTTTCCCATGCTCGCCAGCCCGCGCCGCCTCGATGCTGGCGTTTAACGCCAGCAAATTCGTCTGTCCGGAAATGGCCGTGATCGTTTGAATGACACCGTCAATTTCATCCATCTTTTTCACAAGGTCGCTAATGACATTTTCTACAGACTCGAGTTCATTTTTCGCTTCCTCCGATTTTTTCTGCAAAATGTTTAAATGCTCCAAGCCGTCGTAGCTCGCGGTTTTCGTTTCATCGGACAGCGACTCCATGCCAGCCGTCGCATTCGTGACCGCTTCGATTTGCTGCGACAGCGCCGTCGTCCGCTCATTGATCGTATCAAGGCTTCCTGCTTGATCGGTCGTTCCTTTGGCGATTTCGCCGATCGCTTTCGCCACTTGTTCGCTTGTGGCCATCGTTTCTTCGGAGACAGCGCTCAAATGGTCGGCCGAAACGGCCAATTCATTGACCGAGCGGTTCACCTCGCTGATCAGCATCCGCATATGGTCGATCATGTCATTGAAGTGGCGGGCGAGGCGGCCAATCTCATCTTTGGCAGTGATGCGCGCGTGCACCGTCAAGTCGCCGCCCGCCGCCTTTTCGACTTGCTCTTGCAGCGCAGCAATCGGCCTTGTGATCGAACGCGCCAAGAAATAGACGGCAACAAGCGCTACAACGAGCGCAATGACGGTAATGACAAGCATGTTCTTCCCAATGGAACGGCTCATGGAGGCTAAGTCTGCTTCTTTATAGACGACGCCGACCTTCCAGCCGAGCTCTGGAATGGTAGTGAAATACATGACCCGTTGTTCCCCGTTTTGTTCATATTCCCGCATCCCTTTTTTATGCTCGAGCATATAGCGGACCGTCGCATTTTTCGCCATATTTTTTCCTTTGTATTGCGGATGGACGACCGCCGTCCCCTTCGCGTCAAACAGCACCGGATAGCCGTGATAGCCGACGTCGCTCGCATTGACGATTCTTGTCACCGCATCGAGCGTCATGTCGATCCCAATGACCGCAACAATGCGGCCGTTTTCGCTCACCGCCTTGGCCAATGTTACAACGTTCTTACCGGTAATGGCATCGACGTACGGTTCGGTCCACACGACTTCATCCGGACGTTTCATTGCTTCTTTATACCACGGGCGGCTCGTCGGATCGTATCCGTCTGGGAGCTCTGTCATCGGCGTGATGTACATTTTCTTCTGTTCGGTGCCAATATAGATGAATTGCACATTCTCATGCAGGCGCAAAAACGTACGAAACTGCTTTTCCATCTGCGGCCACGCTTTTTCATCGCTCACCATCTGCAAGGCGGACGGCGATTCACTAAACTGCACTAAGCTGTTTTCCTCGCTCTGAAAGCTGTCGCGAATATCGCCGAGCAGTCCGTCAAGCGCCGTCTGCGCTCGATGTTTCACATCAGCGTCAACAAGCCGTTGCGTTTGCCAAACAACGATGAGCTGCGTCGCCGCCAACGAGATGATCAATAATAAGGCCGTCAAGACGATCAATTTGCTGCGCAATGTCCGGAACACTCTCTATTTCTCCCCTCTGTTTCCTCTTTTTGTCGCACTAATTTTCATTATACAAAGGACGATCGGCCCCCGTCTATAGGAGGACCTTCTTAATTCATACATAACGAATCGACGCACATGAGACAATAAACGAGAGGAAGGTGAATGACAATTGGGCGCCATCGAACACGAAGGATATCGATTTGAGATCGAATACAGCGTCTTGCTGCAAAAAGGGGCGCTGCACGTTTATCTTAATTAGGCGAGAAGACTCCCACTTCAACGAAGCGAAGCGGAGTAAGTGGGAGATGAATCGCCTTAACTATATTTTGCTGAAAATAGGATAGATTCAGTAAAATATAGTATAATATATATAAGTTGAAACTTTGTTTTACATCCAGTAGAACGCCCGCTGCATTCTATCAAAATGACTTGTTATGAAGGAAAACAGAATCGAACAATCGGAAAATCTTTATTGCAACTTATATAGTTAGATGGGAGGTGAAAAAATGTATTTTTGTATCAAACAACAGCTAAAT
>ERZ1673811.20-NODE-20-length-55210-cov-22.072595_pt1 | contig 55210 bp, 53 predicted proteins | sample MGYA00580151_ERZ1673811 | MGnify/ENA primary metagenome ERZ1673811 (study PRJEB41219, sample SAMN04549620) | soil metagenome | isolation source: soil | place: USA: Wyoming, Fireholl Drive Yellowstone National Park | collected 2009-07-28 ...
CGGGTGCAAGCACCCTTGCAGGCGAAGAACATTTGCCCATCGCGGCGACCCGCGAACCTCCGCTTTTCGTCGCGCTTCGTTTCGTTCAGTTTTCAAGGAACGATAATGGAGCCTATCGGGATCGAACCGATGACCTCCTGCGTGCAAAGCAGGCGCTCTCCCAGCTGAGCTAAGGCCCCATGCGGCCGCTATCGGGAAGACAGGATTTGAACCTGCGACCCCATGGTCCCAAACCATGTGCTCTGCCAAGCTGAGCTACTTCCCGCTAACGCGCTCGAGAGGATTCGAACCCCTAACCTTCTGATCCGTAGTCAGATGCTCTATCCAATTGAGCTACGAGCGCAAGTGCCGAGGGCCGGACTCGAACCGGCACGGTAGTTACCTACCCCAGGATTTTAAGTCCTGTGCGTCTGCCAATTCCGCCACCCCGGCTAATAGGCAAATAAATGGAGCGGAAGACGGGACTCGAACCCGCGACCCCCACCTTGGCAAGGTGGTGTTCTACCACTGAACTACTTCCGCCCAAATCATTATGCGGGTGAAGGGACTCGAACCCCCACGCCCGTAAAGGGCACTAGACCCTGAATCTAGCGCGTCTGCCAATTCCGCCACACCCGCAAATATATAGTTGGTGGTGAGCCATGGAGGACTCGAACCTCCGACCCTCTGATTAAAAGTCAGATGCTCTACCTACTGAGCTAATGGCTCATGGTTGGGTATACACTCACAGTGAACGATGTCCCTTCCTCTACTAGCATATTCGAAGATGCACGATGCGTCGGGACAACTCGCAGCAAACTCGATGATGCATCGCTCGTTGCTCTACCTACTGAGCTAATGGCTCATGAGTTGGATAACACCCTAGGATATTGATGTCCCTTCCTCTGCTAGCGTATTCGAAGATGCAAGATGCGTCGGGACAACTCGCAGCGAACTCGAAGATGCAACGCTCGTTACTGAGCTAATGGCTCATGGTTGGGTATACACTCACAGTGAACGATGTCCCTTCCTCTACTAGCATATTCGAAGATGTCGGATGCGTCGGGACAACTCGAAGCGAACTCGAAGATGCAGCGCTCGTTACTGAGCTAATGGCTCATAGTTGATCATAACACTCTACGTACTGATGAGCTCTACCTGCCTCTTCCTCTACTAGCTGTTTCAAGGAAGCTCAGTGCGTCGAGGCAACTCGCAGCGAACTCAAAGATGCAGCGCTCGTTACTGAGCTAATGGCTCATGGTTAGGATAACACTCTACAGCTTCGTTTCACTCTACCTGCCTCTTCCTCTCCCAGCTGTTTCACAGATGCCTAGTGCGTCGAGGCAACTCGAAGCAAACTCGAAGATGCAGCGCTCGTTACTGAGCTAATGGCTCATAATAGAAGAGTAGATCAAAGTGGTGGAGGATGACGGGATCGAACCGCCGACCCCTTGCTTGTAAGGCAAGTGCTCTCCCAGCTGAGCTAATCCTCCACGGTGTTGCCTAGCGACGACCTACTCTCGCAGGGGCGCTGGCCCCAACTACCATCGGCGCTGGAGGGCTTAACTTCCGTGTTCGGGATGGGAACGGGTGTTTCCCCTCCGCTATCATCACTAGGCAATTATCTAACAGACAAGTTATATTATAATTAAATTTGTTTGTTTGTCAACACTCTTTGAATATCATTGTTGACGTTTCCGTATGCTATCATAATATAGCATGTTAAATGAGGTTTGTCAACTTATTTCGTTTTTTGTTTTATTACTAAAAGCAACGTCGTTTATTTTATATATTCTATAGCTAAAAGTCAATATGTGATATACTTCCACCACCTACGCTAACACTTAGAGGTGGGAGCTTCTCGGGTAATCCCGTCTAACGACAGGAAGTTGACCGAGCGATCCCCGTGTGCCCCACGGTTCGACATCCAGTTAGGCCATACCTAACTGTTCCAGGCCTTCCTTTTTGAGATTGAACCGAAATTCGTCTCCCATTTTCACTCCGTTTAGAAGTGGGAGATGAATTTCGGACAGAGGTTAAATAAAAATCAGTGTCGATGTGCGCCATAGGAAAGTGCTAGCGGTGTATGGTGCAAATATGATTTACCGAGACGGTAGTAATGGTCGACGATCTTCCGGTTTAAGTCTTTCCATTTGTCTGGGACAGGTGGCAATCGGTCGGCCTGTTCCTGTTGCCATACTGTCTCTCCTGGAGCGACGAACCGATTATCGGGGATTTTCACGCCGTTGGTTACGGTCGCCCCATGCATGATGACGCAATTTCTGCCGATTATGGCGTCATAAATATTGGCGTGTTGCCCAATGAATGTATTCCGCCCGACGAACAGGGGACCATGCACGGCTGCGTGGTGCAAGACGCTGTTTTCCCCTTCGAGATAAACACCCCATTTTCGGCCTTTCACGTTCACATGTTCGCGGCCGGGATGTACATGCATAAGCACATAATCTTGGATATTCGTATAAGGACCGACATAATACGGATACCCCGAGTCTGCTCGCAACAAATTTTTAAAACCGATAAACACATCATCAGCGATCGTTATATCACCGATAATCATCGAATCGACGCCGATGACCGCTTTGGGACTGATTTTCGGGGCGCTGATCTGTGCGGCCTCGGCCACAGGAGGATTGTGATAGAGGATCGGATAGGAAAGCAACAGAACCGCTCCTTTCACCTTTATGTTTTTTACTTCCGAGTCCTCCGTTAATATATGCAGGTCAACTGTCCAATGATATTGATCTTCTTTCTAGAGGCTGATAAACAACCGACTTTTTTTCTCGAATCGATATCCCTTAACAAATTATCCCCTGCCGCTGTTCGCAGCAGGGGACGATCGTGGTTATTTATGACGCATTTGCGGGAAGAGCAATACATCGCGAATGGACGGTGAATTGGTCAAAAGCATGACTAACCGGTCGACCCCGATCCCGAGTCCGCCCGTCGGCGGCATGCCGTATTCGAGCGCTTCGAGGAAATCTTCGTCCATTTCGTGCGCTTCATCGTTTCCTTGTTCGCGCTCCTTCAGCTGCTCCTCAAACCGTTGACGCTGATCGATCGGGTCGTTTAGTTCCGTAAAGGCGTTCGCATGTTCGCGCCCGACGATGAACAGCTCAAACCGATCGGTAAAGCGCGGGTCGTCTGGGTTTTTCTTGGCTAATGGCGAGATTTCGACCGGGTGGCCGTAAATGAACGTCGGCTGGATCAGTTTATCCTCTACTTTTTGTTCAAAAAATTCATTGACGATATGGCCGAACGTCATGTGCGGCGCGACTTCGACACCGTGTTCTTTGGCCAGCTCCCGCGCCTCTTCGTCGCTCATCTGCCGCCAGAAATCGACGCCGACATATTCCTTGATCGCATCGACCATATGGAGGCGCCGCCATTCAGGCGTCAAGTCGACAAGATGTTCGCCGTACTGGATTTTTGTTGTGCCAAGCACTTCCGTGGCAATATGAGCGATCAAGTTCTCCGTTAATTTCATGATATCGCGGAAGTCGGCATACGCCTCGTACAATTCGAGCATCGTAAACTCCGGGTTATGGCGGGTGGAAATGCCTTCATTCCGGAAAACGCGCCCGATTTCATACACTTTTTCCAAGCCGCCGACGATGAGCCGTTTCAAATGCAGCTCGATGGCGATCCGCATATACAGCGTCATATCGAGCGCATTATGATGCGTAATGAACGGGCGCGCCGCCGCACCGCCTGCTACGGCGTGCATCATCGGTGTTTCGACTTCCAAGTAGCCATGGCTGTCAAGATAGCGGCGCATCGATTGAATAATGAGACTGCGGGTGATGAACGTCTTTTTGCTCTCCGGATTCATAATTAAATCGAGGTAGCGTTGGCGGTAGCGCTGCTCGATATCTTTTAAGCCGTGGTATTTTTCCGGCAGCGGACGCAGCGCTTTTGTTAAAAATTCATACGACGATACTTTGATCGAAAGTTCGCCGACCTTTGTTTTAAACATCGTGCCGCGCACGCCGACGATGTCGCCGAGGTCGGAGATTTTAAACAGCTCGTATTGCTGTTCGCCAACATCGTCTTGGCGGACGTAAATTTGAATTTGTCCCGTCACGTCCTGGATGTGAGCAAAGCCCGCTTTTCCCTTGCCTCTCTTTGTCATGATGCGGCCGGCGACGGCGACTTCGATTTGTTGCTCTTCGAGTTCCTCTTTTGACAAATCTCCGTACAGTTCAAACAGCTCTTCCGCTTTATGCGTGCGCTCGAACCGTTTGCCAAACGGATCGACACCCAATTCCTCAATTTTTTTCAGCTTTTCCCTGCGGACGCGCAGTTGGTCGTTCAATTCTTCATGGCTCATACCTCATTCACTCCATTTAGCGATTTTTTACGAAAAATACTGCCAGCACCCGCTGGCAGTCTTCCGCTGCATGAACGTCATCTCCGTTGTGTGAACTACCCGCCACCTACGCTTCGCTTAGAGGTGGAGGCTTCAAGCGACTTGTGCGTGTTCGCCGAACGGTAAGCCACACACAAGAACCCTTTACGCTTCCCTTCGTTCCGAAGGTGTCCGTTCTAGCCATATTCTATCCTATTCGTTGGCTAACGCCAACCGACATTCATCTCCCACTTACTCACTGGGTTACACCCTTCGCGTTCCTTGAGGTGGGAGACTTCTTTCCGAAATCCGTTAAACGGCTTCGGCGTTCGCCGCCCGGCTTTCCGCTTCTTCGGCGACTTGAAGCAAGAGCGCGGCCAATTCGTCCCGCGTCTCGCACTCGTTGATGGCGTTGCGGATTTTCGCCGCCCCGCGGATGCCTTTTAAATACCAAGCCGCGTGCTTGCGCATTTCTTTCACCGCAATATACTCGCCTTTAAGGGCGATCAGACGGTCCAAGTGCAGCAGGCAGACATCGATTTTTTCCCTTGGGGTCGGTTCGGGAATGAGCTCCCCTGTTTCTAAATAGCGGACCGTGCGATAAATCATCCACGGGTTGCCGAGCGCCGCCCGCCCGATCATCACGCCGTCAACCCCAGTTTCTTCGAGCATCCGCTTGGCATCCTGCGGCGTTTTGACATCACCGTTTCCGATGACTGGAATGTTGACGGCCTCTTTGACTTGCTTAATGATGTCCCAATTCGCCTTCCCTTCATACATTTGCACCCTTGTCCGTCCATGGACGGCGACGGCTTTGCCGCCGGCGCGTTCGACCGCTTGGGCGTTTTCAACAGCGTAAATATGTTGGTCATCCCAACCGATTCGCATCTTGACCGTGACGGGTTTTTCGACGGCGTCGACAATGGCGGCGACGACATCGTAAATTTTGTTCGGGTCGAGGAGCCATTTCGCTCCGGCATCGCAATTCGTAATTTTCGGCACTGGGCAGCCCATGTTGATGTCGATAATATCGGCATTTGTATTTTTGTCGACAAATTTCGCCGCTTTGACAAGTGTTTCCTTTTCACCGCCGAAAATTTGCAAGCTGAGCGGCTTTTCGCGTTCGTCGATATAGAGCATATTTAACGTCTTTTCATTGTTGTATACGATTCCTTTATCGCTCACCATCTCTGCGCATACAAGACCGGCGCCGAACTCCTTTACGGTCAGGCGGAAAGCCGAATTGCACACGCCTGCCATCGGCGCAAGGACGACACGGTTTTGAATTTCCACATCACCAATGCGAAACATAAAAACGCCTCCTTTCTACCTGTTTGATTCGAACTTTGGCGGTGCCAGCTCCTCAACCGATACGTTCAGCCGCTCGGCGATCTGTCCGACAAGCGTGTCGGACGGCATCCGGTTCCCCCGTTCAATTTCGCCGAGAATCGAAACGGAAATGCCGAGTTCCTTGGCCAACTTTTCTTGTGTATATCCTTTCAGCTTTCGAAAAGCGCGAATACGTCTTCCCCATCTTTCTGCTTCCATACACGAACTCCTTTTTTGTCGGGTAGTCGGTCAATAATGTCTGCTAACGGTTCCGAAACGTTCGGTATTGTCAAATGGGAATTGATCTCGAGCAACGGGATTAAAACAAACGCCCGCTCCGCCATGCGCGGATGCGGAATGACAAGTCGCTCTGTCTCAATATTTTCATGATTGTACAACAAAATGTCAAGGTCTAACGTGCGCGGCCCCCAGCGAGTTTCCCTTTTCCTGCCAAATTCCTGTTCGATTTGTTGCGTCACGTCAAACAAAGCAAATGGCGACAAAGCGGTCGCCACCTCAATCACCATGTTTAAAAACTTGTCTTGGTTGACGTAACCGACCGGGTCGGTTTCATAGATGGACGAACCCGATGTGACAAAAATTCCCTTATGGCGATGAAGCGCCGCGACGGCTGAACGCAAATAGTACGCACGATCTCCAAGGTTGGAACCTAAAGCAATATACGCAATGTTTTCCATCTTACCGCCCCCTGTAGATTTCAACGGCGACATGCTGATAATGGCCGCGAATGGGCGGATTCGGCTTGATTACTTTCACCGTGCACCGCTGAACGGCGGGGAAAGCGGCAAGCAGCTCATCCGCGATCGCCTCGGCAACCGCTTCGATCAAGGCGAGCGTCCTCTCTTCCACGATCGTCCGACAGCGCTCGTATACTTCCGCATAGTTCACCGTATGCTCGAGACGGTCGCTCCGGCCGGCTGGGCGCAAGTCGAGCTCAAGGGCCACATCGACCAAAAACCGCTGGCCGAGGACGTTTTCTTCTCGGAGCACTCCGTGATAACCGTAAAATTCCATACCTTGAATATAAATTTTATCGATGGCCGCTCTCTCCTTTCCCGAGCATCGCATCCATCATTTTCGCCATGCGGGCGATCGGCAATACGTCATGGACGCGGACGATATGCGCCCCCTTCACGATGCCAAGGCAAACCGTCGCCCCCGTTCCTTCGACCCGCTCCTCAACCGGCACATCGAGCACATGGCCGATAAACCGTTTGCGCGATGTGCCAAGCAAAAGTGGGTATCCCAAAGCAGCAAACTCATCGAGATGCCGCATCACTTCCAGGTTATGTTCAACCGTTTTGGCAAATCCGATCCCCGGATCTACAATAATGTTTTCCTCTTTTACTCCCGCCTGTTTGACAATACGGATGCTCTCCTTCAAGTCGGCGATCATGTCGGAAATGAGATCGCGGTATGCCATATCGTGACGGTTGTGCATTAAAATGATCGGCACTCCGTACGAAGCGGCGACGTGGGCCATATCCGGATCGGCTTTGGCGCCCCAAACGTCGTTGATGATATGCGCTCCCGCTTCAATGGCCTGCCTTGCGACCTCGGCTTTATACGTGTCGACGGAAATCGGCACGTCCACCGCATCGGCGATCGCTTTGACTGCCGGAATGACGCGCCGTAGCTCTTCATCAAGCGGCACTGGATCCGCCCCCGGACGAGTTGATTCACCGCCGATGTCAATGATGTCGGCTCCTTCCGCCACGAGCCGTTTCGCATGCTCGACCGCTTTTTCCACTTCATAAAACCGGCCGCCGTCGGAAAACGAGTCAGGCGTCACATTGACAATGCCCATGATCAACGTTTTTTGGCGCAAATCCAGCTCATGCCCGCGGCATTTTAATACAAAGGAACGCGTCATCGTTGCCATCATTCGTTCATCCTTTCTTTCAGTTCGTTCCTCGTCCATAATGTATCGGTAAAGCGGCGGTAATGATGTTGCAGCGAACAGGTCACCGGGCCATGTTTTCCGCTATAAGAGCGGCGGCCGATGCGGTGAAGCGGCACAATTTCCTGCAGTGAATTCGTAATAAAGACCTCATCAGCCTCCTGCAAATGGGACAGGGGATACGCTCCCTCTTTAATCGGGATATGAAGCCGTTCGAGCAAGGCGATGACGAACTGCCTCGTAACGCCGTTTAATATGCCGACAGACGGCGCCGGGGTGTAGACAACGCCGTCCTTGACCCAAAAAATATTCGAAACGATTCCCTCGGCTACTTGCCCGTCCCGATTTAAAAAAATGCCTTCCACATCCACACGGCGGCCAAGCTCCCACTTTCCAATTATATTGTTTAAATAATGATGCGATTTTAACCGTTCATCGCCTTCAGGGCTGTTCCGCCTCGTTGTTAAAACGACCCCTTCTTTCCCTTCTGGAGGGGCGGATGGCGGCAGCGGCTTCATATAGACGATCACCGTTGGATGGCTATACTGCTCCATCGACAAGCCAAGACCGCCAACCCCAGCCGAGACGTTGAAACGTACATAGGCGTCCTGAAGACCATTGGCCCTGAGCAACCGCTCGATGATCCCGAGCACCTCCGCACGGCTTACCTGCTTTTGGATGCGCAACTCGGAAAGCCCGCGATTTAGCCGCGCTAAATGATCGTCAAGCAAAAACGGATGTCCCTCATACGTGCGGAACGTCTCAAACAAGCCGATCCCGTATAAAAAACCGTGGTCAAACGCCGAAACCCTCGCCTCCTCATACGGGACAATCTCCCCATTGACATACACATACATATGCCCATCACGCCTTTTTGTACGTATCAATAAAATTTTTCAGCAGCTGCATCCCATGGCTGGTCATAATCGACTCCGGGTGGAACTGTACTCCTTCGATTGGCAATGTTTTATGGCGAATGGCCATTACTTCGTCTTCGTCCGTCCAAGCCGACACGATGAAACAGTCTGGAAGCGTCTCTTTCTCAACGATAAGGGAATGGTAGCGCGTCGCTGTAAACGGGCTTGGCACGCCGCGGAAAATCGTTTCCCCGTCATGGTAAACGGACGACGTTTTCCCGTGCATCAGCCTTGGGGCACGGATGACGCGGCCGCCAAACGCCTGGGCGATCGCCTGATGGCCGAGGCAGACGCCAAAAATCGGGATGCGGCCGGCGAAGCGATCGATAACGGCCAAGCTGATTCCCGCCTCATTCGGTGTACATGGGCCGGGGGAAATCATGATAAAATCGGGATGAAGCCGCTCAATCTCGTCCACCGTAATTTCGTCGTTCCGCTTTACGAGCAGCTCTTCGCCTAAAACCCCTAAATATTGCACCAAATTGTACGTAAACGAATCATAGTTATCGATCATGACGATCATCCTTCTCACCTCATGCTCTGAAATAAAGTCTCTGCTTCGCTCAGCTCTTTCGCCTTCCAGAGGGCAGCGGCTTTTTTCAAACATTCTTTGTACTCGTGCTCCGGGTTGGAATCGATGACAATGCCTGCGCCTGCTTGCACATGGGCCAGCCCGTTTTTCACAACCATCGTGCGGATGGCGATGTTTAGCTCCATATTCCCTTGAAAATCGATCCAGCCGATCGAACCGGTGTACAAACCGCGGCGAACCGGCTCCAATTCTTCGATGATTTCCATCGTCCGCACTTTCGGAGCGCCGGTGATCGTTCCGCCGGGAAACATCGCACGAATAACAGAAAACGCATCATGTTCCGGAGCCATGATGCCGGATACGTGGGAAACAATATGCATCACATGCGAATACTTTTCCACCGTCATCCACTCATCGACACGCACCGTCCCATAGACACAGACACGCCCAAGGTCATTCCGCTCAAGATCAACGAGCATGGCGTGCTCGGCCCGCTCTTTTTCGCTGGCTAGCAGTTTGCGGGCGATTTGCCCGTCTTCCGCTTCCGTGCGTCCGCGCGAGCGGGTTCCGGCTATCGGGCGTGTTTCCAGCCGTTCTCCCTGCTTGCGGACGAGCAGCTCCGGCGAACCGCTGACAATTTGACATTCAGGGGTATGCACATACGCCATGTACGGCGACGGGTTAATGGTCCGCAGTTGTTTGTACACAGCGAACGGATGGGTCAACAGCGGACGGGACTGGCGCACCGACAAATTGACTTGGAACACATCGCCCGCTGCAATATAATGTTGAACGCGGCGGACCGCTTCCATAAACTGCTCCTTTGTCATGGAAACCGATGGACAAGCCGATGAGACAACGGACGGCCAAACCGGCGGGCTGCTTCGCTCTTCAAGCCACAGCCGTTCATACATCTCCAACCGCCGCTCCGCTTCTCCTTCTTCCCCTTCATCTGCATAAGCGAGCAAATGAAGGCGATCGGTTTGATGATCGTAAATCGCCACATCGTCAAATACAAAAAACTGCATAGACGGCAGCTGCAAATCATCTACAGCCAGCGATGGAAGCCGTTCGATATAACGAGCGGCGTCATAGCTGATATAGCCGACCAACCCGCCTTGGCACGGGAGCGGCTCCCCCTCCCCCGGCGCCACACGTTGTGAAAACCATTGCTGCAGCAACTCGAGCGGCGACCCGTTCAGCACCGTTTCTTTTCCACGATAGATAATGGACAGCTGATGCCCGGCGGCACGAATGATCCCGCTCGGATTGAGGCCGATGATGCTGTATCTTCCCCCTTGTCCGCTCTCCAGCAACACGTGGTGCCGCCGGCCGTATGCCAGTTGCTCATACTGATAAAACCAATCCCGCCCGCTGTAATGAATGGTCCGCTTCAGCCGCCTTCGTCTTTGTTTCATCACAGCCAACCCCTTTACGACGCTCATCATTATCCTTATTGTACAATGAGTCGGCGCTCATATCACCCATAAACATAAAAAAGTTCGACAGGGTCACCCCTGCCGAAAGTAAAGCTGCTTAGTCTTCGAATTGGTAAAGCGGCGTGCTCAAATAGCGCTCCCCATTGCTCGGGATGATGGCAAGCACTTTTTTCCCTTTGCCGAGCTCTTTCGCCACCTTCAACGCCGCATGAATGGCAGCGCCGGACGAAATGCCGCCAAGGATGCCTTCTTCGCGGGCGGCACGGCGGGCAGCCGCAAACGCTTCGTCGGTTGTGACGGTAATGACTTCATCGTAAATGCTTGTATCCAAAATATCCGGGATAAATCCGGCTCCGATTCCTTGAATTTTATGCGGGCCCGGTTTGCCGCCCGACAAGACCGGCGAATCAGCCGGCTCAACCGCATAAATTTTAATGTTTGGATACGCTTCACGCAACACTTTGCCGGCGCCTGTGATCGTTCCGCCCGTCCCGATGCCGGCCACAAACGCGTCAAGCTGGTCGCCCATTTGTTCGACGATTTCTTTGCCCGTTGTCAAACGATGAATTTCCGGGTTGGCTTCGTTTTTGAATTGCTGCGGCATAAAATAGCCATGCTCGCGAGCGAGCTCTTCCGCTTTTTCGATCGCACCACGCATTCCTTGAGCGCCCGGCGTGAGCACCAGCTCAGCTCCATACGCCCGCAACAGGTTGCGGCGCTCTAAGCTCATCGTATCCGGCATGACCAACACTGCTTTGTATCCTTTCGCCGCCGCGACCATTGCCAGCCCGATTCCGGTGTTGCCGCTTGTCGGTTCGACGATCGTATCGCCTGGCTTCAGTTTTCCTTCTTTTTCCGCCGCCTCAATCATCGCCAATGCAATCCGGTCTTTGACGCTGCTGCCCGGGTTCATGAACTCCAATTTTACATAAACATCAGCGCTGTCCTCATCGACGATACGATTTAGTTTCACGGCTGGTGTATCGCCGATCAGTTCCGTTACAGAATTGACTGTGCGTGCCATGGTTCCACCCCTAATCCCGATTAATTTTATCGAATTTATCTCCAATGTATCAGCTATTAGTGAAATTGTCAATCATTTTCGCGTTTTCACCGTTTTTCGGCAAGTTGCTTCAGCTGTTCGAGCTCTTCTTTCGCAAAATGGTATGTTTCATTGCAAAAATGGCACGACGCTTCCGCCCGCCCTTCCTTGTCGATGATATCTTGAATCTCCCCTGGCCCCAGGCTGATGAGCGCATCCGCGATCCGCTCGCGCGAACAGCGGCAGACAAATGACACCGGCATCGTCTCCAACACCCGGACGCCGCCGCCTAATTGTTCCAATATTTGCTCCGGTGTTAGGCCGTTTTCAATCATGCGCGACACAGGCGGAATTTGTTTCAACCGCTCCTCAATGCGGCTGATCGTTTGTTCTTCCGTTCCAGGCATCAATTGAATGATAAACCCTCCCGCGGCCCGGATCGTGTAATCGGGGTTGACGAGCACGCCGACGCCGACGGACGACGGGATTTGCTCGGAAGAAGCGAAATAATAGGTGAAATCGTCGCCGAGTTCCCCCGAGATGATCGGCACTTGACCGGTGAAAAAGTCGCGCAGCCCGAGGTCTTTGACGACCGTCAGCATCCCGTTTTTGCCGACCGCCCGCGCGACATCGAGTTTCCCGTGTTCATTCAGCTCGAAATGCACGTGCGGATTGGTCACATAGCCGCGCACTTCCCCTTTGGCATTGCTGTCGATTAAAATCGTGCCGATCGGCCCGCCGCCATCAATTTTGATGGTCAACGTTTCATCCCCTTTTAACATTGCTCCCATCATAACGCCGGCCGTCAGCGCCCGTCCGAGCGCCGCCGAGGCGGTCGGCCACGTTTGATGGCGGCGCTGCGCTTCCGCCACCGTCTCCGTCGTCCTTGCCGCATACGCCCTCACCTGTCCGTCATAGGCGAGCGCTTTGACTAAGTAATCTCCCATCTTCACCAAGCCCTTCATCCTTTTTTCTCGGTGTTTTTCTCGTACAACAATTTTAAGCCTGTCAGCGTCAAAAACGGATCCACGACATCGATCACGTCCGATTCGCCGGCAATGAGAGGCGCAAGGCCGCCAGTGGCGATGACTTTCGGCGGAACTTTGCTTTTCGCCTTCATGCGCGACACGATGCCTTCCACTTGTCCAACATAGCCGTATAAAATGCCGGCCTGCATGGCGCTGACTGTATTTTTGCCGATGATATCGTCCGGACGGGCGATTTCAATGCGCGGCAATTTCGCCGCTCGCGCGAACAGAGCCTCTGTCGAGATCATAATTCCCGGGGCAATAGCCCCTCCCATATATTGTTTATGTTCATTAATATAACAATACGTCGTCGCCGTGCCAAAATCGACGATAATCAGCGGACTGCCGTACAAATGGATGCCCGCGACCGCATTGACGATCCGGTCGGCGCCCACTTCGCGCGGATTATCGTATTTAATGTCCAGCCCGGTTTTAATGCCCGGTCCGACAACGAGCGGCTTTACGTGGAAATATTTTAAGCACATGCGTTCAAGGGTAAACATAATCGGCGGCACAACCGAAGAAATGATGATGCCGCGGATGTCGGAAAACTGCAAGCCGACATGGTTCAAGAGCGCCTTGATGGTCATGCCATACTCGTCTTCCGTTTTCGCCCGGCTCGTCTCGATGCGCCAATGGTGTTTTAATTCATCGCCGTCATAAACCCCCAACACGGTATTGGTGTTGCCGACGTCCAACACAAAAATCATGGCCTCATTCCCCACTTTTCTTCAATAAGTTCCTTTCTCTATCATATCATACTTGATTTTCCCGCGGAAAAAAACAGCGCCAACCTACGGGGCCGCGGCTAAAAAAAAGATGCCTCTGAATAGAGACATCGATTACTCCTCTTTCTTTTGAATATTGATTTTCACGTCGATGTCGCCCTTGCCTGCTTCATCGCGGCCTTTGCGGTCGGGCGGCAGCGTGCCGTGCTCAAATAAATGTTTAATTTGTTCCGCATCAAGCGTCTCGACTTCCAACAGCGTGTTGGCGATCAAATCCAATTTGTCCCGATGTTGGGTCAAAACTTGTTTCGCTTTTTCATAGCACTCTTTAATGATGCGCTGGATTTCCAAGTCAATTTCGTAAGCAATTTTATCGCTGTAATTTTGCTCATTATGCAAGTCGCGTCCTAAAAACACTTGCCCGCTCGGTTGGCCGAATTGCAGCGGACCAAGCTTTTCGCTCATGCCGAACTCCATCACCATCCGGCGCGCGATGTTTGTCGCCCGCTGAAAATCGTTGTGGGCCCCCGTGCTCACTTCGTTGAACACGATTTCCTCGGCGACGCGCCCGCCGAGCAGGCCGGTGATTTTATCCATTAATTCGGCTTTCGTCATAAAGTACCGGTCTTCTTTCGGCAGCATGACCGCATAGCCTCCGGCTTGGCCGCGCGGAACGATCGTCACTTTATGCACCATTTCCGCGTCGGCAAGCACCATGCCGATGACCGTATGCCCAGCTTCGTGAAACGCGACGATCCGCCGCTCTTTTTCCGAAATGACGCGGCTTTTTTTCGCCGGTCCGGCAATGACGCGGTCGGTCGCCTCGTCGATGTCGCTCATGTCGATTTTCTTTTTGTTGCGGCGCGCTGCAACGAGCGCCGCCTCGTTCAACAAGTTTTCCAAATCGGCGCCGGAAAATCCCGGCGTGCGCATGGCGATCGCCTTCAAATCAACCGACTCATCGAGCGGCTTGTTGCGGGCATGCACGCGCAACACCGCTTCGCGCCCTTTCACATCCGGCCGGTCGACGGTAATCTGCCGGTCGAAGCGGCCCGGGCGCAACAGCGCCGGGTCTAAAATGTCCGGCCGGTTTGTTGCCGCAATAATGATGATGCCTTCATTGCCGTTAAAACCGTCCATTTCCACAAGCAGCTGGTTGAGCGTCTGCTCACGCTCGTCATGGCCGCCGCCAAGGCCGGCGCCGCGCTGGCGGCCGACGGCGTCGATCTCGTCGATGAAAATGATGCACGGTGCGTTCTTTTTCGCTGTTTCAAACAAGTCGCGCACGCGCGAAGCGCCAACCCCAACGAACATTTCTACGAAATCCGACCCGCTGATCGAGAAAAACGGCACGCCCGCTTCCCCGGCAACCGCGCGCGCCAACAACGTTTTCCCGGTCCCCGGCGGCCCGACAAGCAACACCCCTTTTGGAATGCGGGCGCCGAGTTCGGCGAATTTGCGCGGATCTTTCAAAAACTCAACAATTTCCACGAGCTCTTCTTTTTCCTCGTCCGCTCCAGCCACATCGCGAAAACGAACCTTCCGCTTGTCATCCGTATACAGCCGCGCCCGGCTTTTGCCGAAATTCATCACCCGGCTGCCGCCGCCTTGCGCCTGATTCAACAGCAAGAAAAACAAAATAAACATAATCACAAACGGAATGATGGAAGTGAAAAACGTCACCCATCCGCTCGTTTCATCCGCAGGCACAACTTCCACCCGCGTCCGTGCCGCCGCTGCATCAATGCGGTCCAGCACTTTGTCGCTGTTCATGACATAAGTGGAAAAATACTGACCTTCATTGTATGTTTTCAATCGGCCTTTGATTTCATATACGCCGCGCTCCGGCTTAATGGAAAACGACTCAACGTCCCCGTTTTCCAGATGAGTGATAAACGCATCGTACGTCATCGGCTCAGTCCGCTGGTTCGTGCCGTTAAAAAAGCTGACGACGCCGATCACGACGAGGAAAATCAGCAAATAAAAGATGGTGTTGCGGAAAATCCGGTTCATTTCTTGCCTCCTCCCATATGAAACACACTATACTCAATACTAGCATAGAAATTTGCTTAAATACAAACAATTCGGCCGGTGCACGACAATCGCTTCACTTTTGGTACACTTCTGGCTTTAAGACGCCGATAAACGGGAGGTTGCGGTATTTTTCAGCATAATCGAGGCCATAGCCGACAACGAATTCGTCGGGGACGGTAAATCCAGTGTAATCAGCCTGAATATCCGCCTTCCGGCCCGACGGCTTGTCAAGGAGGGTGACGATTTTAATCGAATTCGCTTTCCGGTAGCGGAACAAATCCACCAAATAACTGAGCGTCAACCCGCTGTCGATAATGTCTTCAATGATCAAAATGTCGCGGCCCTCAACCGATGTATTTAAGTCTTTGACAATTTTCACTTCACCGGATGAAACAGTCGCATTGCCGTAGCTTGACACATCCATAAAATCCATTTCCAAGTATGTATCGATATGTTTGAGCAAATCGGCCATAAACGGCATCGCCCCTTTGAGGACGCCGACGGCGAGCGGAAAACGCCCCTCATACTCTTTCGTCAACAAGCCGCCGAGTTCTTTGACTTTCGCCTGAATTTCCTCCTCAGTGATCAACACTTTTTGAATATCGTCTTTCATTCCCATCTTTTTTCCTCCTAGCTGTTCATCGCCTCATAATGGAGCAGAATATAACGGGCTTGCCCGCGGTCTTCGGCTTCAAAAGCCGATTTTTTCAGCCCGGGCACCCAGAGAATGCGGCCGTCGGCATCTTCGACGATCGGCCAGCCATCCCTTTCCGTCCGCGGAACTTTGGCTTCAATGAAAATCTCTTTAATTTTTTTCGTGCCTCCCGTCCCTTTCAGCACCATCCGGTCGCCCTCGCGGCGCGTCCGCACGCGAAGCGGAAGGGACACCGCATCGGGGTCAACCACAAACGAATCGTTTCCCAGCCGTCCCTTCGGATAGTGTTCCCTAAATTCACTCACGATTGCACCACCGGTTGGGAGGGGCAATAGCGCTGGAACCGGCAAGTCAAGCTGATAGCTTGGAGCGCCGCTTTGGACGCCAAACGTAAACAAACAGCGGTCATACGAGCGGATCGCTTTGAGCCCTTTTGGCAAATCAATTTGTCCGGAAGGGCGGGCGCGTTCGCAAAGCATCAGTATATGACCGATATGTACAAAAGTCAACGCCGCCGGAACGGCGTCGTAAAGGCGAAGCAGCAAAAGCTGCAACACCCGACGCTGCAACGGCCGAGGCAATGCGAGAAACGGGCGGAGATGCAACACAACTTCATTATATTGTTTTTCCATTACTTTATTCAGCGCGTCGATTGCCAATTCCTCCAAGAACTGCTCATCTTCCGCCATCATTTCACTATATTGTTGAAATCGCTCATGCAAGCGCGGATTTTCCTGTTTCAGCAACGGAATAATATAGCGGCGGAACCGGTTGCGCGTGTAGTCGTCTTTTTCGTTGCTTGGGTCGCGGCGCGGGGCGAGCCCTGCCTTTTCGCAATACTCCTCGATGTCCGCCCGGCTGACGGCTAAAAACGGGCGGATGAGATACCCGCCGTGAAACGGCCGCTTGGCGGGGATGCCGGCATATCCTTTTCCTGTGCTGCCGCGCACAAGCCGCATTAAAATCGTCTCGACTTGGTCATCGCCGTGATGGCCGACAGCGACATACTGGGCTTGATGTTTTTTCACCAGTTCGGCAAAAAAGCGGTATCGACAGTTGCGCGCCGCCTCTTGGGCGCCAAGGCCCGTGCGGCGCTGGAAAGCGGGAACGTCGATTTGCGCCGTCTCACATAAAATACGGTGTTCGGCGCAAAAATGTTTCACAAACTCCATCTCCTCTTCCGATTCCCGCCCGCGAAACATATGGTCGACATGGGCCGCTACAAGGCGAAGCTTCCACTCATCGCGAAGCGAAAGAAACACGTGCAGCAGAGCAAGCGAGTCGGGGCCCCCGGAAACGCCGACAATGACTGTCGCCCCTTTTGAAAGCAGTCCGTGCCTGTCAATAAAGGCGCGCACTTTATCCATCATCGCCGAAACCCTCTTTACCCTCTTTTAGCTTCATCGTAACACGACCGCCCCATTTTCTCAAAACTTCCGTTTCTTTATTTTACTAGGTTACATCGACAGATGCCAGTATATATAAAAACCGTACGCGCCAAGCAGCAAGACAGCGATCAGCACCGTTTCGGCAATCCTGCCCGTTTTGCGGCGCTTGGCGGCCCGCCGCCCCGACCGGCGGTTCGGTGCGGCCGCTGCTGTCTTGACCTCATAGTTTGCCGCCGCGCGGCGGGAAGAGGCGGCCAATAAGTCGCGGCGCATGTCCGCGGCCTTCGCATACCGGCCGTCAAGCGCATTTTGCAAAACTTCTTTATATTGGGCTAAAAAACGATCCGTTTCAATGATGGACAAAAGTTGCGCCCGCCCGTTCCCTTTTTTCTCGAGCGGCCCCGGATAACAGGCGGCAATCATCACCATCGCCGCCGCAAACAAATCGTACGACGGCTCTGCTTTGCGCGACCCGAGCCCCCAATAGCCGCGGTCATACAGCTCGGTAAACTCTTTGATCGCCCGCCCCTGCATCGTCGTCCCCCCGACATCCAACAGTCGGACGGACGGCGGCGGCCCGGTGACGATCAAATTGTCCGGCTTCAAATCACCGAATACCCATCCTTCTTCATGAAGCCGTCCGAGCACAGACAAAAGCTGCATAAGCAGCACCGGCGCCCATTCTTTTCCACGCCGGCGGACGAAAGCGGAGAACTGCTCCCCTTCAATGTACTCCATGGCATAAAACGGAACCACCCTCCGGGCAAACGGGCTTTGCCAATCATCGGCTTCCAGCAAAGAAGGCCCGAGGGCGGCTCCCTGGACCTTGGCAAAACGGCGCAATATATTCATTTCCGAGGCTAGCGACGCATAGTCGTCGCTCAGTTTCAGCGCAACGCGGCGGCGGCCGCTCTCCGCCAGATAGACGACGCCGTTCGCCCCGCTGCCGAGCCGACGCAGCAACCGGTACGAATGGCCGTGCCATTTGCCAGTGATGACCGTGCCGGGCGGAAGATTACCAAGACGATCCTTCGATGTATGGCTCATCGCCATCATGGATCCAACTCCTTAGCGACCGATTGCGGCCGAAATAGGCCATCGCTTCACGCAACGCCGGTCCGGTCGGCGTCAGCCCGCCTGATGAAAGCTTTGGAAAGATGGTGGACAGCTCTTCAATTTTCGGCGTCCAATCCATCATTTTCTCAGCGTAATTCCGTTTGCCCGGGAAAATAAACACAGAAAAGCGATTTTCGCCCATGCGCGCGTTTAAACTGAGCGACAAGTCAAGGAGCGCCTCTTTGACCATCGGCAGTTTCGTCTTCATGCTTCCGCTCGTATCGATTAAGATGAGCACATCAAGTGCGGCCGTTTCCCCAAGTTCATCGACGACTTCCATCACTTGGCCGCGCTTGTCCGGCGGCAAGTCCTCAAGCGAAACGTCAGAACCAAAGATTTGTTTCAACTCGCGATTGACGAGCCCTTGCAGCGTCTGCGTCATCGCCTGGCGCGTCACCATTTGCACCGTCTGCGACAGCTGTTTCGCGTACACGATTTGGCTCATGCCGCCGCCGGCGGCAGCGATCGCTTCAATTTCCCGCCGTCCGTTTTCGTCAATCGTGTCTTGATCCAACACGCCGATTACGTTCACTGTAATGCCTTGTTCGCGAGCCAATGCCGCCATCGCAGCCGGGTCCTCGCCATGGTTTGAGCAGCCGTCCGTAATCAACAAAATTTGCCGCAACGTTCCCTTCCGCATGTTCGTTCCCCTCCTTGGCGAATAAGTATTACCATCATCGCCGCCAGGGAACATTTTTATACGCGCATTACTGCGCCTTTTTCATATACATATACGCGGGAATTGTCGCCCATTTTGGCGTGTTGTGCCGCACTTTCGCGACAACGACCGTCATATCGTCTTCAATTTCCCCGCCGCATTGGCGGATCACTTCTTCCATGATCAAATCAGCGACTTCCTGCGGGTCGTTCGTTTTTAACTCTTGAATTTTTCGCTTCATCCATACATCATGGTTCTCTACGTTCATCGGCCCTTCAAACACCCCATCGCTCATCATGATGAGCAAGTCGCCCGATTTTAACTGTTCGCTGACGACATCAAATTCGACCTCTTTAAGGATCCCCATCGGCAAGTTGCTCGCCTCTACCTTGATCACTTTGTTGCCCCGCTTGATGAAACTCGGCGTCGACCCGATTTTCAAAAACTTTGTCGCGGCGTTTTGCAAGTCGATGATGGCCAAATCGAGCGTCGCATACATGTCCTCTGTCGTCCGCAGCGCCAGGATCGAATTGATCGATTTAATGGCAATCGATTCGTCCATCCCTGTCTGCAAAATTTTTTGCAGCAGGCGCAGCGTCTCGCGGCTTTCATAGTGCGCCCGTTCGCCGTTGCCCATGCCGTCGCTGATGGCAACCGCATATTTGCCGGTGCCGAGCTCAATCGTCGCATAGCTGTCGCCGGAAATGAGCTCGCCCCCTTTAGCCGCAAACGCGACTCCCGTTTCCACGACAAACGCTTTGGTTGAACCAAAGGCAACACGGCAGTAGCCGTTCGGGTAAGCGGCGCACTCTTCACGCTTGACAACAATTGTTTCCCCTAAAATGTCCGACAGCATCGGCGCGATCAGTTTTTCGCACTCGCCGCGCCCCTCGCAATACGGAATGCTCATTTCAATATCGATATTTCCCTTTTCCAAACTGTAAATATCGACGTGGCCGATTTCAATGCCAAACTCTTGCAAAGCGTGGTAAATTTGCTCTTCCTGCAAATAATGGTTTTCCTGTTCCTTTTGCATTTCTTTGGCGAAATCGTCCATCACCTGGGAAACGCCCAGCAACTGCTCGGCGACGAGTTTTCGGCTTTCATAAATTTGCTGTTTGAGTTTGCGATTCGCCTGATAAATGACCATCTCCTTTTCCATCGCGTCAACGACTTTGCCTGCTTTTACGCAATGGCGCTCCCATTCGCGCAGCAGCTGATGGTTGTGCGCCAATGTTTTTTCTTCGGCTTCATGCATCATTCGCTTCATATACGCATAGGTTGTACTAAAGTTTGTCACCCAGCACTGGGCCTTTTTGAAACACGTTTGGCACGTTTGCTCCGTAATATCGCCAAGAAAGTAGTCTTCTTCGCGCTCCTGATGTTCACTGTCATCTGACAATGGTTCGGGTGAAAAACTTTCCGCCAATGCTTGGAAGACGTTCGAAAACTGTGAAACGCGCTGGGCGGTCACGTCGCGAATTTTGCGGACGTATTGTTGCTGCTCATTGATATATTCGGCCGTACCCGGAATGTATTTGGCGATTTTCTCTGTCAAGGAGCGGGCCGTGAACAAAAACAGCACAATGGCGATGCCTGATTCAAGCAACGTCGGCACAAGCTCCGCCTTTCCATTCCCGTATAAACCCATTAACAACGTCGCGACGATAAGCCCGAACGCGACCCCAAGCTTTCGCCCTTCTTTAAGTAGCCCACCGAGCAGCCCGGCGAAGGCAAGCAAGCTCATTTCCGACAAGTTGCCGACGTTCGCTAAGCTCAAAATGAGGCCGGTGACCACTCCGACGGTCGAACCGGTCGCCGCCCCGGCGACAAATGCGAACAGCAGCACGAGATAACGCGACATCACATGCTCAAGCGACAAGCCATACGCCGACCAACCGATCATCCCTGTCAACATCGAGGCAAGCAAAATAATCAATGAAATGATTTCCTCAGCCCGCAAGGCATGTTTGTGTTTCCGGACCGTCAGCAAAGGGATGCTTTGCATAAAAATCAGTGTAAGCACAAGCGAAAGCCCGGCTTCGACAACCGCCATGGCCGTCCCGTAAACCGTCCGCTCCCCGACCCAGTAGTAGGAGATCAGCCATTTCGCTGCCAATGAGACCGCAAAGACGACGAACGGGACGATTTTTAACGATTCGCTGATCACCCTGCGCACCCATCCGTAAATAAAGAGAAAGCCGAAAATGGAAACGCCGACAAACAGCAAAACATCGAACGACAGTGTCAACGCGCCGGCCATTAGGGCAATCAAAGCAAAGGCCGCCTTGTCACGGCGCAACATATAGACGGAAACGAAAAACGGCAGCGCAAACGGGGTCAGCTTCGCCAAAATGAGTGCTCGTCCAAGCAAAAAGCCGACGAGAAGAAGCAAAAATCCTTGATGGACGAACAAGTGGCCAAGGCGCAGCTTCACATGGCGTATCCAACGCGATACGGTCGCTTGCGTGTCATGAATCGGCACTTCCGAAATACGGCGCACCGTCCCTCTTTCTACTCTTTCCATTCCCGATCCTCTCCTTTGCTTTTCTATTACCCCCTATTATATATTTGAAATTGCCAAAAATTTGTCAAAATAACGGAGAAAAATAAAAAATCGTTCGACGTTTTTCCCGACAATGTGCAGGCAACGTTTTTGTTCCGACAGAAGCAGACAAAAACGAAAAACGAGCATGTCGCTTCATGGCGCATGCTCGTTCGTCAATGATGATGACCCGTACGGGATTCGAACCCGTGTTACCGCCGTGAAAGGGCGGTGTCTTAACCACTTGACCAACGGGCCATATTGAATTTTGGTGGCGGTGGAGGGGATCGAACCCCCGACCTCACGGGTATGAACCGTACGCTCTAGCCAGCTGAGCTACACCGCCGTGTGGCAACAGTTAATATAATACTGGAGCCCATACCGATTGTCAATATGTATCGTTCAGGAAAATACACCCTTTCTTTCGCCAAACCCAACAAAGAAGCATCCATGACCATGGATGCTTTGTTGTCCCCTTATTCGTCATCTTTCCGGCATTCATTCAGCAGCAAGTTACCCGCGTCTCGCTCCACGACCTCCCCGCTTCGATTCGGTATGGCGGCGCAGCGACGCCAATCGGTCTTCACTCTCTTTCAGGAAACGGCTGATTTTTTGCTCTAAGCTGTCAGCCGCAGAGCGGTCGTGCGCCCGGCGCGGCCGCTGCGAAGAAGGCGTATCCTTTGCTTTGCGAATGGACAAGCCGATCTTTCCGTCTTGGCCGACGTTAATGACTTTGACATACACCGTGTCGCCGACTTTCAAATGGTCGTTGATATCTTTGACGTAGTTATCGGCTACCTCGCTGATATGAACGAGTCCTGTCACACCTTCCGGCAGCTCCACAAACGCCCCGAATTTCGTAATGCCTGTGACTTTGCCTTGTAACTTGCTGCCTACTTCAATCGACATAAAAAAAGTGCTCCTCCTTAAAACGCTTTAAAGATGGTGTTGCTTTCATTATAGCGAATAAAAAAAATAAGTGTCAATATGACGAATGCCCGTATTGAACGGGCATTGGAGGGATTTGTTACTTTTCGGGCAACACAAAAATAATTTCCCCATCCTTTGACAAATAATATTTTTTTCGCGCCAGCTCAGCGATGTAGTCATCATCATGCAGCCTTTTCATTTCCTCTTTCAGCTGCTTTTCCTGGCGTTCCAGTTCCGCAAGCTGTTTGGTCAACCTTTCTTTTTCCGCCCTTTTCGCATCAACCGTCTTTGCCTGCAGGTGCAAAGCATAGACAAGGACGGAGGCGACCACGGCCAACAGCAACGACCAAAAGGCAAAACGGATGGCCAAAATTCGCCGTCTTCGCGACGCCCTCCGCTGTTTCTCCTCCTGCTCGGCCGCATACGTCGATGCCAGCTTCGTCACGTTTGTTCTCCTGGGCATGTTCATTGCCTTTGCACCTCTTTTACTTTCGCCATTTCGCCAGCCACATGCCTATTTTCTCTTGTGTATTCTTGATTTGTCCAGCAAATCCCTTCAAACGGCGAAAAAATTTTTCCACCCAGGCCCGGCGGGACGGCGGAATCCGCCGCCAAACGGCGATGCCCGTCCAACGAAACGGGGCAAACAGAAGAACAACGGCTTTCCAAACCGCAAGCAACAAAAATCGTCCCGTCCATATCACAAGCCGCCAGGCAAACAAAAGAAGCGCAAGCGCCATTTGCCCGAGAAGAACGAGCGGGCGGATCACGATGTAACGGAACAGCTGGGCGATGATGTTCCCGGTTCTGACCGCCAGCTGAATGAGCCATTCCAGCACCCGAACGTACAACGAACGGAGCAGGCTTTGATAGGCGGCATAGCCGCACAACAGCGCCAAAAACAGATAAAAGCGAAGCTCGCCATTGTTGACGAGCAGCAACACATAAAATACGAGAAGCGCCTGCACCGCCCAAAACAGTACATCGTTCACGAAAACGAGCCAGTGCGCCCGTTCACGCCGGTTGAGAAACCGATTGTACGTGTCCAGCGCCATGCCGAGCCAGCCCCCCATGCCAATCATCGCGAGCATGGTGAGGAACTGTGTGGTGATGGTCATTTGAACAACTTGCTAAAGAATCCTTTAGCCTTCTCCTGATGATCGTCTAAGTAAACGAGGTCAAAAATGCGCCCTTTAATCGAAACGACGCCTTTGTCGACATCTAAGTTTTTCATTTGCAAATTCTGCCCGCGGATCGCCAAAAAACCCATGACCGTCTCAAGCAAAAACTCCTCATTGTCAAAGCTTTCCACTTGTTTGACCCCGGTAATGTCAAGGAGGCGCCGGCCGCGCATGATCACGTCGTGTTCTTGGACCGGGCCTTTGTTCGTGTTTCCGCCAAATTCCTCATGTCGGTTCATGTTCATCCCCCGCATTTCCGATTTAGAATGAAAGCCGGCTAGGCCGCCCGCTGTTTCTCATCTGCTGTCTGTACCATATGTATGTCAGCGGGGGATCGTTTAGAACAAGCCTTAAGGACAAAGTGAACCCCCACCGCCTGCGCTTCGCTTAGAGGCGGGGGCTTCCAGCGCCTTGTGCGTGCTCCGCTGAACGGCAGCCCTGCACAGGAATCCTTGACGCTTCCCTTCGTTCCGAAGGCGCCCGTTCGAACAAGAACCGAATGATATTCAATTGGCGATTGCCGGCCGAAATTCACTTCCCCCTATTCACTAGGCTTCGCCCTTCGCGCTCCCTGAGACAGGAGACGTCTTTCGGAAATCCGTTAAACGCCGCCTTGATCCGGATCAGGGGCCGTCCGTTCCTCGCGAACGAGTTCGTACATTTCGGCTGCCTCTTCTTTTTTCACCGTTTCTTTTACGCTAGTCACTTTTACCGTTACCCGTTTTTGCCCGAACTGAATCGTCAGTTCATCGCCGATTTTTACATCTGAACTTGCCTTCGCGACGTGGCCGTTGATCCACACCCGGCCTTGGTCGGCGACTTCTTTTGCCAATGTGCGGCGTTTAATGAGGCGGGATACTTTTAAAAATTTATCAAGGCGCATGCCCTTTCCCCCTTACTGTTCGTTTTCTTTTGCTTCTTCCCAAAAGCGGTCGAGCTCAGCGAGCGAGAACGATGTGATCGGTCGGCCGCTTTTTCGCACTTGCTCCTCAATGTAGGCGAAGCGGCGGGCGAATTTGTCGTTCGCCATCTGCAATGCTTCTTCGGGCTGAATATCATAATAGCGGGCAAGGTTGATAAGCGCAAACAATACGTCGCCGAACTCGCTGACGAGCGCCGCGCGGCGGCCGCCCGACGCTTCAGCCCGGAACTCCGCCATTTCTTCCTCTACCTTTTCCCAAATGGGAGCGGCATCGTCCCAGTCAAAGCCGACGTTTGCTGCTTTTTTCTGCAGCTCATACGCCCGCATCGTCCCCGGCAGGCTTTTTGGAACATCCGCTAAAATCGACGCTGGCCGGCCGGTCCCTTTTTCCTTCTCCTTAATTTTTTCCCAGTTCGCTGTAACTTGCTCAGCTGTTTCAGCCGTCGCATCGCCAAATACGTGCGGATGGCGGCGAATCATCTTCGCGGTCAATGTCCGGATGACGTCATCAATCGAAAACATCCCACGGTCAGCGCCGATCTGGGCATGGAGCATCACTTGCAGCAGCACGTCACCGAGCTCTTCGACCATATGGTCATCGTCATCATCGTCAATGGCTTCAAGCAACTCATACGCCTCTTCAAGCAAGTACCGCTTCAGCGACGCATGCGTCTGCTTCCGGTCCCACGGGCAGCCGTGCGGCCCTCTCAACGTCGCGATGACGCGGCGCAACGTTTCAAACCGATGGTATAGCAGTGGCTCATCCTTGACCGGCGGCACATAGACGCTCGTTAAATTGTCAAGCGCCGCCTGACGGTCCAATTCATAGAGCGGCACTTGCTTCACTTGTTCGCTCTTCGTCCCGGCCGCGGTCACAATATAGACCGGATAGTCGTCCGGAAGCTGTTCCATCAGCGACAGTTTCACATTCGAAGCGACGAACGGGTCGTACACTTGGCAAAAGACAGCATGCAGCGATGGCGACCATTCGTCCCCTTGGAAAGCGGTCGCATCCAACAGCTGAAACCCCTCGATTGGATCAATGCGCACCGCTGTAAACAACGCATCTAAAAAGCTTTGTCCGCCCTCGATGACCACCCGGCAATCGCCGCGTTGCTCCGCTTCCAACAACAGCTGCACCGTCCGTTCGGCGACAAGCGGATGGCCAGGGACAGCGTAAAACACATCCCCGTGTTTTGCCTGCTCGATGAGAGTGCCGGCAATTTCTTCATATACATCAGCAAATTGCTCATGTTTTTCGTAAACATCATCAAACGATGTAAACGCGATGCCCTCTTCTTGAAGCCCTTCGGCCGCCGGATGCTCCTTCGTCCGCAAAAAAAGCGGATGCGCCTTTTTTAGCTTTCGATACACGCCGACCGTCAGCTGCTCCACATCCCCGGCGCCAAGGCCGAAAATATAAATCGTATTCACCGTTGATCACCTGCTTCCTAATCGTAAATGAAATTTGTGAACGAACGGGAGAGCGGACAACTCTTGTTCGGAAAATACACTCCCCCTCACGATGCATGCGATATAGACAGCCGCGCCGAGAACGACGCCGCCAAGCGCCTCGGCGGACGCCCATAGGCGTCCCCCGCCTGAAGCGTCCATTAACCATGTATACAACTTCAGCACCGCCATCATGGCGACAGCCGCCTTCACAATTGGATATATGCATACTCGGGCGCGCGCTGACCGGCATTCACGCGGCAAACGCACGTATAAGAAGCCTGCCATAAGCGCATAAGCCCCTGTTGTCGCCAAGGCGGCGCCAAGGGCGCCGAACGACGGCACAAGCCAGCGCATAAGGACGATTTTCCCTGCCAAAGCCGCCGCCACGCCGGCCGCCGCTGTCCACTCTTTCCCCATTCCTTGCAATAAAGCGGAGGCAGTCAACGCCATCGTCGCAAAAAAGACAGAAGCGGACAAGACGGCAAGGACCAACGAACCGCGGTCGTTTTCAAACAGCATGGTGTTGATCGGGCGAATGAGGCAAATGAGCCCCGATGAAGCGCCGACGCCGATGACCGCGGCGAACCGGATCGGCAGCATGCTGTGCAGAAAGGACAGCTCCCGCCCGCGCCGCATGCCGGAAACGAACGGAACAAGCGCCAATGAAAGCGATGTGCCGACAGCCGTGCCAAGCTGAATCAGCGGCTGGCCGCGGTCGTACACCCCTTTCAACTCTTTCACCTCATTCAACTCCAGCCCGGTTTCTTGGAGAAGCGGGACGAACAAAAACGAGTCGACGAGCGGAACAAGCGTCAACACCATGTTGGTGAAACAAATGACCGTTCCAACTGTAAGCAAATGCCATCCCGCCTGTCGCACCGAGCCGGGCGGCGTACGCCCGGCCGGTTTTTGCCGTCCGCGCCGGACCAGATAAAAGAGCAAGATGAGAAGCGCGGCCGCCATGCCCGCCAACGTCCCGCCGACCGCAGCCATGCCGCACGCATAGGCGTCAGCGCCGCGCTTGATCGCCCAATAAGACAACCCTAAAATCGCCGTCACACGCACCGTCTGCTCGCCGACTTGGGACACTGCCGTCGGCGCCATGTCATGGCGCCCTTGAAAAACGCCGCGCAACACCGCAATGAGCGGAAAGAATAAGCATGAAAATGAAAGCACCCGCACCAACCCTTCAAGCTGCCTGTCGCCCATCCATGACGAAATGGCGCCGGCTCCTATATATAACACGGCAAACAACACCGCTCCCGCCCCGCCCAACAGCAGCAGCGCGATGCGGCCGACAGCGGCCGCGCCCGCCTCGTCCCGCGCCGCCAGCCGCTCAGCGATGAGCTTCGAAATGGCAACCGGGTAACCGGTCAGCGACAGCGCGACAACGATTCCATAAATGGGGTAAACTTGTTGGTAAATATAAAAACCGACATCCCCGACCATATTTTGATACGGGATGCGGTAGAGCGCGCTTAACAGCTTCGTAAGCAAAGTGGCAGCAGTCAAGGCAGCTGCACCTTTCCATACGTTTCCCATGCCCCTTCTCCTCCCGCTTGTATGGCGCCAGATGGCGAACAGTCCATCAAGAGCACTGGCCGCGCAAACCGTCAACATTACCGCAACAAACGGCTACGCTCGATATTATAGCGCAATGCAGGCGATGAGACAAAAGCGGGAGCCGCCCATCGGCCATGGCCTCAGTCCAGCGGAACGGGAACGGACCAACCAACATAGCAACCCCATTGCAGACAAAGCAGAAAGGAAAAGATCCCGACCTTCTCCCATCAACGATAAATGTGCGGCCCGATCAAAAAGGGTGTCCCGATCTTTTGGGACACCCTCTTTTTGCGTTCCATTTATTGTTCCATTTGCCGGGCCAAAAAGCTGGCCGCTGTTTCCACTGCTTTATGTTCAACTTCGCCGAGCGTTTTCTCGCGCGATAAAATGATGACGGCTCCAATCGGATCGCCGTTGGCCACAATCGGGCCGATCGTATACGACTTCAACGTTTCCGTCATCCCGTCGACCAGCTCGACCTCGCCCTCCTCCGTATGGAGAACGGAGTTGCGATCTTCCATGGCTCTCTCCACTAACGGGCTGACACTTTTGTTCATGTATTCTTTTTTCGAAACACCGGCGACGGCAATAAATACGTCGCGGTCGCAAATGAGCACCGGCTGTCCGAGGCTGTCAAACAGCGCCTCGGCGTACTCCTTGGCAAAGTCGCCGAGCTCACTGATCGGCGAATATTTTTTCAAAATGACCTCTCCATCGCGATCGACAAATATTTCGAGCGGATCTCCTTCGCGAATGCGTAATGTTCTGCGAATTTCCTTCGGAATCACAACCCTGCCTAAGTCGTCAATCCGACGAACAATACCGGTTGCTTTCATGCCTTGTATACCCTCACTTTCATCTAGGATTTGAAGGATACTCCGATGAACCCTGTTGTAATGGGGAATTCACCATTGTTGTCATTAGTATCCTTCACAATCCACGTTCTATGCACGATGAAAGTGATTTTGGCCATTTTAGATAAAATTGCCCATCCTTCACTATCGCCACATCAGCAAAACCGTAAACGTATAAAATGAACATAACGCCTCATTTTTTCTTTATAGCTAGGCGATGATCGACTTTTCGTTTTTCACTCCGGACAATTCCCTCAACGTCTCATATAAAATCGCCAGCCACTCGTGCGCTTTCATTTGCTTAATGTAAAGCACAATTTTCAGCTTCACCCCCTCCATGCCAAACCCAAACAGGCGCCCGTACTGGCGGCCGACGCCGGACAAGCGCTGAATCTCCACCGTTTTCGACGCTTCTTCAGTGAATAGAATGTCAACTTGCTGCTTATGTTGCTTAATCGATTCAACACCGAGCTGTTTCGCCAGCGCTTTGATCTCGGCAATCTGCAGCAAATAGGCGACGGCATCCGGATAATCGCCGAAGCGGTCCACCATCTCTTCGCGCAGCGCTTCAACATCTTCGAGCGTCTCGACCGCTTTAAACCGCTTGTACATCTCGATTTTTTGCAGCCCATCGGAAATGTAGGCATCCGGAATGTAGGCGTCGACTTCCACGTCGATCGTCACTTCCGGCCGCTCGTCTTCCCGTTTCAAGCCGCGCCGTTTTTCGATCGCCTCTTTCAACATTTGCGAATATAAGTCAAATCCGACCGAGTCGATAAAGCCGTGCTGTTCAGCGCCGAGAATATTGCCGGCGCCACGGATCGACAAGTCACGCATGGCGATTTTAAAGCCGGAGCCAAGCTCGGTGAACTCTTTAATGGCTTGCAGCCGTTTTTCCGCCGTTTCATTCAGCACTTTGTCTTTCCGGTAGGTGAAATACGCGTAGGCAACGCGGTTCGAACGGCCGACGCGCCCGCGCAGCTGGTACAGCTGCGACAGCCCCATCCGGTCGGCATCGTACACGATGAGTGTATTGACATTTGGAATATCGACGCCTGTCTCAATAATCGTCGTCGTCACGAGCACGTCATATTGTCCTTCCAAAAACGCTAAAATCGTTGATTCAAGTTCGGTTTCTGACATCCGCCCGTGCGCGAACGTGACGCGTGCTTCCGGGACAAGCTGGGCGATTTCTTCCGCTTTCAAGTCGATGTCTTCAATATGGTTGTAGAGGAAAAACACTTGCCCATCGCGGGCGAGCTCACGTTCAATCGCCTCTTTGACAAGCTCCGGCGTATATTCCATGACATACGTCTGCACCGGGAACCGGTTTTCCGGCGGCGTCTCGATGATCGATAAATCGCGCACGCCGATCATCGACATATGAAGCGTCCGCGGAATCGGCGTCGCCGTTAAGGTGAGCACGTCGATATTCGCTTTCAGCTGCTTGATTTTTTCTTTATGCGCCACGCCAAACCGCTGCTCCTCGTCGATGATGAGCAACCCTAAATCCTTAAACTTGACATCCTTCGACAGCAGCCGGTGCGTGCCAATGACCATATCGATTGTGCCGTCTTTCAACCCTTTGATCGTCTCCGCCTGCTGTTTTTTCGTGCGGAACCGGTTGAGCAGCCCGACGTTAATCGGAAATCCTTGAAACCGCTCACGCACCGTTTCGTAATGCTGCTGAGCCAAAATCGTCGTCGGCACAAGAAAAGCGACTTGCTTGCCGTCCATAATGGCTTTAAACGCCGCGCGCAGCGCCACTTCCGTTTTCCCGTAGCCGACATCGCCGCAAAGGAGGCGGTCCATCGGCTTTTCGCTTTCCATATCGCGCTTAATTTCTTCAATCGACCGGAGCTGGTCTTCCGTCTCTTGATACGGAAACGCGGCCTCAAATTCGCGCTGCATTTCCGTGTCCGGCGAAAACGCGTACCCCTTGCTCGCCTCGCGCTCGGCATACAACTTGATCAAATCTTCCGCGATATCTTGAACAGACGATTCCACTTTCTTTTTGACTTTTTTCCATTCCGAGCCGCCAAGCTTATAAATTTTCGGCTCTTTTCCTTCCGAACCGACGTACTTTTGCACTTGATCCATTTGGTCGACCGGGACGTACAGCGTGTCGCCGCCTTGATATTGGATATGGATGTAGTCTCTATGCACTCCATTGATTTCTAACGTCTCGATGCCTAAATATTTTCCGATGCCGTGGTTGACATGGACGACGTAATCGCCGACTTGCAGTTCAGCGTAGCTTTTGATCCGCTCGGCGTTGGACAGCTTTTGCCGGCGCACCGGGCGTTTCGCTCGCTTCTTAAACAGTTCCTCTTCCGTAATGACAGCCAGCTTTTGCAGCGGCAGCTCAAATCCTGTATTTAAATCGCCTTCGAGAAGTTGGCATTTGCCGTAAAGCAGTGCGGCCTCAGGCGGAAGCGGCGCTGCATCGACCCCATAATCTTCCAAAACTGACTGCAGCCTTTTTGCCCGTTCGGCATCCGGCGCCAAAAAGACGACGGCGTAATTCGCTTTCTTCCAACGCTCGACTTCAGACTGGAGAAGCGCCATTTGTCCGTGGAAGTTTTGCATTTGCTTGCACGTAATATTGACGACATTTTGCGGATGGGTATAAGGCGCATGGCGCAAAAACAAGGACAAATAAACCCGCTGGAATCGATGTTTTTGCAACAATTCAGAAAATGAGTGCGAAATGGGCACATCATGAATGATTTTCCCGCTGTCAAGCAGGCTTGTATACCAATCCGCTTCTTCGCGGTCGAGCCGCTCCGCCGTCTCCTGCAACCGGCTCATTTCATCCATCAGCAGCACGCCGTCTTCCGGCATATAATCTAGCAAACTTGAAACGCTCTCATAGAAAAGGGACATATATTTATATTGTTGCTCGATTTCCCGGCCCTCGCGCAACTGTTCCAATTCGGCATGGATCTGTTCGTACATCCGCTGCTTGGCGGCGTCATCCTTCATTTTTTCGAGGCTGGCCGCCAAACCGGCTTCAATTCGTTCAATCCCCCGCTGCCGCGTCCCCTCGTCGAGAATGATTTCGTCGGCTGGGCCAATGGCGATGCTCTCTACTTGCCCGTGCGAGCGCTGATCATCGGGGGTGAACGTGCGAATCGATTCGATTTCCGTATCAAACAGCTCGATCCGGTACGGGAGCTCGGCCGTGAGCGGATAAATATCCACGATGCCGCCGCGGATGCTGAACTCCCCAGGGGTGGAAACAGTTGCCACCCGCTTGTATCCCATTTGGACAAACCGCTGTTTATACTGCTCGAGATCCAGCTCTTGTCCAACCGTGAACGTGAACAAATACTGTTTCCAAAGCGATGGCGGCGGCAGCAAGCGCCGCAGGCCGGCGACCGGACAGACGACGATCCCCTTCCCGCCTTGCACCCAATGGTTCATAATTTCGAGGCGTTGTGCCTTCAGCTCCGGACTGGCGACTGCCATTTCGGCGGCGATCACTTCATCGACGGAATACAGAAACACCTCGTCCGGACCGAGCAGCGAAACGAGGTCATCATACATTTTTTGCGCCTGAAACAAGTTGTAAGCCACTACGAGCAACGGGCGTCCCGTTTCCTTATAAAGCGTGGAAACAAAAACAGACCGGGCCGACCCCGACAGCCCGGCGACAAGCTGTTCTTTCAGGCGGGCGTGGATTCCTTCTATGATGGTGCGAACATCTTGGTTCTCAGCTAAATAGCGATGCAATGAAAGCACCCCTATTCTCCCTCCTCTCAATGCTAGTTTCTTTCTCTTTCCGCGTTCAGCCAAAACATAAAAATGCTTTGGTCGCCCAAAGCTGCGCCTAATGGATAAATTTTTCGTATTGATGCCACTCCGGATTTCGCGCCAACGCTTCTTGACAGTCTTCGCAAATGGTTTTGACGTGAATATCCCCGTTCGGCTCGTACGAAATCATATCAAGCCGTTCCTCTTCCGTTAAATGGTGGAATCCGAGCTTTTCGCTATAGACGGATACCTGGTCAATAGTTCCGACTTTGGCGCCGCAATGGCGGCAATAGTAATGCAATGCCATCGAAGCAAACCTCCTCACTGGGCTGTTCCGTCCACAGGGCGGATGGAGCCGGCGCCCCATGCCTTCCGTACTCACATTGTGCACCAGTTTGGAGGAAAATATTCACTTGTTAAACTCGTTCATCACCTGGGTAAACGGCGCCGCCACCGCCTGTTCGCACGCATCGGCAGCCCGCAAAACCGCTTCAGCGACCGCCGGCTTCTCCTCCTCCGTAAAACGGCTGAGCACATAATCCGCCACCGGCTGCCCGCCGGCCGGCCGGCCGATGCCGATGCGAATGCGCTTAAACTGCTCGGTGCCGAGGTGATGGATAAGCGATTTGACACCGTTGTGACCGCCGGAGCTCCCTTTCAAGCGAAGGCGGATTTTTCCTGGCGGAAGATCGAGGTCATCGTAAATGACAATGACATCTTCAATGGCGATGCCATAGTAATCGATGAGCGGGCGAACACATTCCCCTGATAAATTCATATATGTCAACGGTTTGCATAATGCCACTTTTTCGCCGGAAACGGACGCCGTTCCGAACAGGCCGCGGAACTTGGCGGTTTTCAACGAAACGTCCCAACGTTTGGCCAGCTCATCAATGACGAAAAAACCGATGTTGTGCCGCGTTTGCTCGTATTCCTTGCCCGGATTTCCAAGCCCGACAAACAGCTTCAATCGTTGCACCCCTCTCTATGCATGATACTACAAAAGACGTAACCGAAACGGTTACGTCTGTCACTTTTCTGGCGTCGTCTCTCTTCCTTCCTCGGCATCAGGCTGCCCCGGCTCTTGCTGCTCGCCGCTATGGATTTCCTCTTCCTGCTGCGGCGGCAAGATCGTCGCAATCACTTCGGAAGGTTCATGGTTAATTTCAAATTTTCCATCTGTCTGCACATCGCCAACCGTGACGGTATCGCCGACTTGCAAACCGGAGATGTCCACTTCAATCGCTGGCGGAATGTTCGCCGGCAAGACGCGGATCGACAACTCATGCAAGTTTTGCTGCAACACGCCGCCGTCTTTTACCCCCGGCGCTTCGCCCACCAATCGGACTTCTACGTCAATATCGACTTCTGTCGACATGTCGACCGCTTGAAAATCAGCGTGAAGGAGCTCGCCGCGCAGCGGATCGCGCTGCAGCTCGCGCAAGAGCACCGAATAGTCGTCGCCGCCGACTTTCAACGTTATCAAGCTCGTGCGCCCACCTTCACGAAGCACCTTCTCCAGTTCAGCAGCGCTGACAAAAATCATTTTGTTTTCGACTTTTTTGCCGTACAAAATCGCTGGAATGCCCCCTTGCGAACGAATACGGCGCAATGTCGAATGTTTTTTGTCTGTGCGTTCTTTCGCTTCCAACACAATCGCCATGTTTCCTCACCTTCCTGAATTAGAATCTATTGTCTACTTTATCCTAAAACAAGAAGGGCTAAACATGCTTTATGTCAGTCGAACAGGACGCTGACAGACTTCATTTCATACACGCGCGTAATCGCTTCAGCAATGAGCGGCGCCACCGACAGCTCTACAATTTTATCAATTTTCTTTTCTTCTGGCAAGGCAATCGAATTGGTGACGACAAGCTCTTTAATTTTAGACCCTTGAATGCGCTCGATCGCCGGGCCGGACAGCACCGGATGTGTACAGCACGCGTACACTTCCTTCGCCCCATGTTCAACAAGAGCGTTCGCCGCGAGCGTAATCGTGCCGGCCGTGTCGATAATGTCGTCAATCAAAATGGCCGTTTTCCCGCTCACTTGCCCAATAATGTTCATCACTTCCACCGCGTTCGGGCGCGGCCGGCGTTTGTCGATGATCGCCAATGGCGCTTTCAGACGGTCGGCGAGTTTGCGCGCCCGCGTTACGCCGCCGTGATCCGGGGACACAACGACAATGTCATCCAACTGTTTGCTTTTAAAATAATCAGCCAAAATCGGCACGCCCATTAGATGATCGATCGGGATATCAAAAAACCCTTGGATTTGCGGGGCATGCAAATCAAGCGTAATGACGCGCGACGCCCCGGCCGTCTCAAGCAAGTTCGCCACCAGCTTGGCCGTGATCGGCTCGCGCGCCCGCGCTTTCCGGTCTTGGCGGGCATAGCCGTAATACGGGATGACGATATTGATCGTGCGCGCGGACGCCCGCTTTAACGCATCGATCATAATGAGCAGCTCCATTAAATGCTCATTGACCGGGACGCTCGTCGATTGAATGACAAATACATGGTCGCCGCGGATGCTTTCCTCAATGTTAATTTGGATCTCCCCGTCGCTAAAGCGGGAAACGGAACATTTGCCAAGCTCGATCCCCATGACTTCCGCAATTTCTTTCGCTAGCCTCATGTTCGAGTTAAGGGCGAACAACTTTAGTTGGTGCTGGCATTCAGACATGATAAACCTCCATTAAGATTTTTTCTTGCCTGGCAGGCGATCAACATAATGTTCTTTATTGACTTGCCGGGCGCGGGCGATGGCGAGGGCGCGGCCGGGAACGTCGTCGGTGATCGTCGATCCGGCGGCGACGTAAGCGCCCCGGCCGACCGTAACCGGGGCAATCAAGTTGACGTTGCAGCCGATAAACGCCCCGTCTTCAATTTTGGTCATATACTTATGCACGCCATCATAGTTGACGGTAATCGACCCGCAACCAAGGTTGACATCGGCGCCGACTTGCGCGTCGCCGATATAGCTTAAATGCGAGGCTTTGCTTCCTTTGCCGAACGTCGATTTTTTCACCTCGACAAAATTGCCGATCCGCACCTCGTCATCAATTTTCGACAGCGGGCGGATATGGGCGAACGGGCCGATCGTGACATCGTTGCCGATCTCGCTGTCATGGGCGACCGAATGGCGGATGGACGTGCGGTGGCCGATATGACAGTTTTTAATTTCCGCATGCGGTCCAATCGTGCAATCCTCGCCGATCACTGTTTCGCCTTCGATGACTGTGCCGGGATAAATGACCGTATCGCGGCCAATCGTCGCGTCGGCGGAAATATACGTGCAGCCCGGGTCGATGATCGTAACCCCGTTTTCCATATGCCGGCGGCAAATGCGCTCGCGCATGATCCGCTCCGCCTCGGCAAGGGCGATGCGGTCATTGACCCCGATCGTTTCCTCAAATGACGGCGCCTGATAAGCGGATACTGTGCCGCCGCCCGCTTTGATAATTTCAATCACGTCGGTTAAATAATATTCCCCTTGGGCGTTGTTGTTTGTCACGTTTGTAAGCGCTTGAAACAATGTTTGGTTGTCAAAGCAATACGTTCCAGTGTTAATCTCGCGAATAGCCCGTTCCTCTTCATTCGCATCTTTATGTTCAACAATTTTTTCAACGCCGCCGGCACTGTTGCGGACGATGCGGCCATATCCAGCCGGGTCGTCAGCGATGGCTGTCAATACCGTCGCCTTCGCTTTGGCGGCCAAATGGTGCTCGACGAGCGCCTTCATCGTCTCAGCTGTGATGAGCGGCGTGTCTCCGCAGACGACGATCGTCACCCCTTCGAGGCCTTGCAAATATGGGGCTGCCTGCATCACCGCATGCGCCGTCCCAAGCTGTTCCTCTTGCAATGCGTACTCGCATTGGGCGCCAAGCTGCTCTTTCACCTGCTCCGCCCCAAATCCAACGACCGTGACGGTTTTTTCCACCCCAAGTTTGGATACTTGGTCCATGACGTGCTGAACCATTGGCTTGCCGCAAACGGGATGAAGCACCTTATACTGCTTCGACTTCATCCGCGTTCCTTGTCCGGCCGCCAAAACGACCGCATATCGCTTCATGTGAAAAGCCTCCAATTATCCTTTTAATCATAGTCCCAAGAGAAGATCCCCCCGCTTCAAGCGCGTGAAAGACGAAGCCCCACGACCAGCGGGGGAATGCCGGTGGCATCAGCCAAAACACATAATCAAATCAATGTATATCATGTTCTTTGTAAACTAGATATAGCGGGTTGCATGGAGAACATTCAATGCGAAAACAAGCGAAGCCTTCCATGCGTACCATATTCAAAGGCGCGAAAAAACCCCAAATCGTCGAACCAGGGTTGGGACGACCCGAAGTGACGCTCAGGGAGACGAAAGAATGGCTTTCGTCATGGAACTGAGAAGCTCCCACTTCAAGCAAAGCGAAGTGGGAGTAGTTCGCCCATAATTGAATATATATGAATCAACAGCACTTTTCAAGGAAACAATGCGGCTGGCAAAAAATAAGGAGCTTGGTGAATTTCACCTAAGCCCCCTTTCATATGTTTACGAAGCGCCCGCTTCTTCAAGTTCTTCTTCCAGCTTCCCGAGGCGGTGGTACTCAGCTAAGATCGCCTCTTGAATTTTTCCGCGCGTAGCGGAGTTGATCGGATGCGCGATATCGCGGAACTCCCCGTCCGGTGTACGCTTGCTTGGCATCGCGACAAACAAGCCGTTATTCCCGTCAATGACGCGGATGTCATGGACAACGAACTCATTGTCCAACGTAATGGAGGCGATCGCTTTCATCCGTCCTTCGGTGTTGACGCGGCGTAATCTTACGTCTGTCACTTCCATTATGTTCACCACCTTTTCCCCTATATAAGACTCGATGTAATTAATTCCACGCCTTTCGGCAATTTCCTTCCTTTTTCAAAAAATTTTTTCTAAATTTCAGCAAGGGAAAAGATGGATGCGCCCCTCTTTATCACACGAGGGCAACGACTTCGATTTCAACTAGGGCGTCTTTCGGCAGCCGAGCCACCTCAACGCATGAGCGCGCTGGTTTATGGTTCGGGAAATATTGACTGTACACTTCGTTCATGGCCGCAAAATCATCCATGCTTTTTAAAAAAACGGTTGTTTTCACGACTGTGTCGAGTGAGGCGCCGGCGGCTTCCAGCACCGCTTTCAAATTTTGAAACACTTGATGCGTCTGCGCCTGAATGTCGCCTTTTACCATTTCCCCCTCTGGAGTGAGCGGAATTTGCCCAGAGCTGTAAACCATATTGTTGACGATGATCGCTTGCGAATACGGGCCGATCGCTTGCGGCGCATTGGTCGTTTCCACTTTTTTCATTGAAAGAAATCCCCTTTCTAAAGTTTTATAATCAGGCAGCAGGCTGCCTAAAAAAACGCTTTGTAATTGCCTTCCTTGACGGCGATCCGCTTTTCTTTCACGTCCACCGCCGACAGTTTGACGAGCGAGATGTACTCGTCGACAAGCCGCTCTTTTGCTTCCTCAGACTCAACGAGCACACCGATGCCGGAGACGTTGCCGTTAAACTCTTGCAATAAGCTGACCATACCGTTGATCGTGCCGCCCGCTTTCATGAAGTCATCGACAATCAGCACGTTGGCTCCCTCCGCCAGGCTGCGCTTCGACAAAACCATTGTTTGGATGCGTTTGGACGAGCCGGATACGTAGTTGATGCTCACCATCGGCCCTTCCGTCACTTTATTGTCATGGCGGACAATCACAACCGGCACATACAAAAAATTGGCGATCGCATATGCGAGCGGAATTCCATTGGTGGCAATGGTCATGACGACATCCACCGGACGGTCGGCAAACATCGACGCATAAAGGCGGCCGATTTTGTTCATAATACGGGGGTCGCCAAGAATGTCGGTCATATACAAATATCCGCCGGGAAGAAGCCGGTCCGGGCGCGACAATTGCTCGCACAAATAGGCGATCACTTCCTCCGCCTCCCCGGCAGCCATTTTCGGAATGTATTGCACGCCGCCGGCCGCGCCGGGCAGCGTCCGAACCGTCCCGATTCCTTGCTGCTCAAACGTTTGTTTAATAATCGTCAAGTCTTCGCTGATCGATGATTTGGCCGATTCGTACCGATCGGCAAAAAACGTCAGCGGAATGAGCTGATGTGGCCGTTCGAGAAGATAATGCGTCATATCGACTAAACGGCCGCTTCGCCTAAGCTTCATAGCCGACCTCCTAAAACCGAATATTATAAATTTATTTTAACAAAAATGTACGTGTTTAATCAAGCGAATGCCGCTCCCCCAACAGCCTGACCGCAAACACTTGATCGCAAAAGCCCCGCAGTCCGTTATACACCCGCTGCATTCTCGAATCATGCTCGATCAGCCCAAACACTGTCGGCCCGCTTCCGCTCATCAGCACCGCATCAGCTCCGAACCGTTTCATTTGCTCTTTAATATGCGCAACTTCCGGATATTTTTTTAAGGTCACTTCCTCCAACACGTTGCCGACCAACCGGCAAATGCCCTCATAATCTTGCCGTTCGATCGCTTTCACCATTGCATCGACATCCGGATGGCAGACATGCTCAAGCTGCAAATTTCGGTACACATCGGCCGTCGACACGCCAATTGGGGGCTTGGCCAACACCACCCAGCATGGCGGCGGCGACGGGATGGGGGTGATGATTTCGCCGCGCCCGGTCGCCACAGCTGTTCCGCCGTAAACGCAAAACGCAACATCCGAGCCGATTTGCGCACCAAGCTCAGCCAATTCCCGGACGGTCAATCCGAGCTGCCAAAGCTTGTTGAGCCCGCGCAACGTTGCGGCCGCGTCGCTGCTTCCCCCTGCCAGGCCGGCCGCCACCGGAATATGCTTCGTAATCGAAATGGCCACCCCTTGGCGGATCGAAAACGTCTCCTTCATCAGTTTCGCCGCCTGGTACGCCAAATTGCGGCAATCATCCGGCACAAAGCGGTTTTGCGACACAATGCGGATCACATCCTCCTCAGGCAGCGGAATAAGCTCAATGCGGTCCGCCAAATCGATCGTCGTCATCACCATTTTCACTTCATGGTAGCCATCGGGGCGTTTATAAAGAACATCAAGTGATAAATTAATTTTTGCCGGCGCTTTGATCGACAGCCTCACTCATCTTCACCTACTTCCACGCACATTGATGATAAACGGCTTCTGGCCAGCCGCCTATCCGCCCGTTGTTTCCTATTTTCAGCGTTTTCCCGCGTGACATTCGCGCTTTTTTCATCAACCCATTTTACCATATTACCATGTCCTGGTGCCGTCGCCAAACGATATATGTAAAAAGGGCGCCCCTGCTAGGGCACCCTTGCCGCAGCGCGCCATCGCCGCCGGCGCTATTCCGTTTTTCCGGCCAGCTGCCGTTCCGCCCGTTCAATCGCCAATCTTACCATGTTTCCTGCGTCTTTCGCGCGGATGGCTCCCCACCCTTCACGCTGCACGACATCGTAAAAGCCCAGCTCTTTTGCCAGCTCTTCTTTTAAGCGTTGCGACATAACCCCGCGGCGTCGACCCAATGTCAGCAACCCCTTTCCATGTTCGTTGGCGTTAAGGCGCGAAACGTTGTGCAACCCGCCGGCGCAACAGCCGGCTGACTCGCCTGGTCATGGGGCAGATGAAAGGCGGCTGCGGCAGTTTTAGTATGAAGTGAGGAAGGCGGCTTTATGTCCGCCTATTTATGACAAAACAAAAAGCAGCAAACAAATTTGTCTACTGCCCCCCTGCTTGCTCATCGTCCCAAAACGTCAGCTTTACGGTCTCTGTCAACACGTCGGCGTAGCTGAACGATACACGTTCAAACGAGTTTTCTTTTTGATCCAGTTCAATGACAAATACCGATGGGTAAGTCTCCGCCAAAATGCCGCAACGCTCGATCATTTTTCTGCGTCCGCCGTTGGCCCGCAGCGTTAAACGTCTCCCGATATTAGAGTCCAGCGCTTTTTTAATATCGGATAAAGTTTTTGGCATTCGTCATCCACCTCACTATTTGCAATTATAACAAAGATGGTCTTCAAAGTCAAAAAAATAAAAATTATATCAGCGTGTTTTTATTGCTGTCAATGAATATTTTTCTACAATATCCTTCTTTTTATGTACCTTGTGGAACTTTTTTGTAAAAAATATGGCGAAAGACATAAAAAAACCGCCCGTCAATTGCGGCGGTTTCCCCCCCGTTCGTCGATCAAGCGAAACGGCATCCCGGTGCGGAGCACACCTTTCGTCTCGACTCCACCCAGCCCTTTTTCCCCGGTCAGCGTGTTGCGAAGCACATCCCACACATCGACCGTTTCCGTAAACGGGGTAAAACTGAGACGAGAAACGATATAAACCGGATCTAAGGCGTGAATGTTGACCCGCGCCGGCGAACTGGCAAAATTCGCCCCCGCGCGGATGAGCGATTCAAAATGCGATTGGCAGGCGCCGGCGAAAATGATGAGCTGATCGAGATGCGGCACTTTTTTGCGCGCTTCTTTCACTGTTTGAACAAAATGGCGTGAATGGCGGTACGCTTTCAAATCATGAAGCTTCCCTTTTGACTTTGAATACGAGTCATGACCGGTAATGACTAAAATATCCGGACGAAACTGCTCAATCAAGGAGCCGACTTTTTCCGGCATCTCGCTTTCCTCACAGTAAACGCCGTGCACCGGCACCCCAATCCGTTCATACAAATCCATGCATTTGCGCAAATATAACGGGTCGCCGTCCAAATGAAGGACGCGTCCCGGAATTTGAAAAAAATCTTTCTCCACCCGGTACCCGCCGGTTGCCCGATACTCGACTTTTTGCTTGATCATCTGATAATCTTGGCGAAACAGCCGGTATGACTGTTCAATCAGTTCGATTTCCCGCCTTTTTCGTTCTTGTTGCTCCCGCTCATCGATAATGACCAAGTCGCTGCACGGGGCGTCGGCCACAAGCCGCACGTCCTCGCCATATAAAATGGCTTCCCATTCCCCGTCCTTTTCTTTAAGGTCAATGACGCGGAACAATACGTCGCATTGGTAAGACTTGCGGGCGACAATATCGCCGATTTTGACGTCCATCACCGCTCACTCCATTGCATAATCGTTGTCATCCATACGATATGCAGACGCGGACAATAGGTGATAGACGCCTGTTTTCAGCTGCTGCGGCCTCAACGGCGAAAAAGCGGCGCCAATGCGTTGCTTAACGAGGCAAACTCGGTTATATGAAGCGTTTCCCCGCGGCGGCGCGGATCGATGCCCACCGCAGCAAGCGCCTGTTCGATTTGTTCTTTGTTCTCTTTTCCGCCTGGCAAGCTGCTCACTAAATTATTGAGCAGCGTTTTGCGGCGCTGAGCAAAGCTCGCCCGCACCACTTGGAAAAACACGTCCTCATCCTCAACAGCGACAGGCGGATGGGCCCGTTTCGTCAGCCGGATGACGGCGGAATCGACGTTTGGCTGCGGCATAAACACGGTGCGCGGCACCGCCATCACGACTTCCGCCTCTGTGTAATACTGCACAGCAATCGTCAGCGAGCCGTAATCTTTCGTTCCCGGCCTGGCAGCGAGGCGGTCGGCCACCTCTTTTTGCAGCATGACGACGATGCCGCGGATTGGGAGCCGGTCGGTAAGCAGCTTCATAATGATCGGTGTGGTCACATAATACGGCAAGTTAGCGACCACCATCCGGTCGTTCACATCGGCCAGCTCTTCCGCAATGACCGCATGCAAATCCGCCTTCAACACATCTTGGTGAATAATGCGCACATTGTCGTAGGGGGACAATGTATCCGCCAAAATCGGCAGCAGCCGGCCATCGATTTCAAAGGCGACGACCTTTTTTGCCCGCCGTGCGAGCTGTTCGGTCAACGCCCCGATGCCGGGTCCGATTTCAATCGCCCCCGTATCGCTGGAGACGCCGGCAGCATCAACAATTTTCCGCAAAATGTTCGCGTCAATCAAAAAGTTTTGTCCGAGGCTTTTTTTAAACGAAAAACCATACCGCTCCAAAATTTCTTTCGTCCGCCCCGGTGTTGCAATGTCTTTATGCATCGCCCGCCTCCTCCCGCATCACTTGCGCCAGCGCGGCGTAAAAGGCGTCTCGGGAAATGCGGAACACTTTCAGCCGCTTATGAAACTGTCGGCCGTTGGCATAACCGATTTTCAGCTCCTCCCCGAGCCGCTGCCGGCGCCGGCGCGCCATCTCCCCGCCAACCAGTCCGGCTTCAATCAATTCTGCAAACGTAATTTCTTCTTCCCAATCGGCTGTCTCTTCATACACGTTCGCAAGCGCCTGGCGAATGTCGTCGGGGGAAGCGTGCTCGACCCCAATGCCCTTCCCGCTTCTCGCTTTCGCGGCTTCGCGCGGCAAAAAGGCGTGTTTGCATCCCGGCACTTGCTCGGCAATCGTGCGGCGGATTTTCTCGCCGGGGAAGTCGGGATCGGTGAAGATGATCACCCCGCGCCGCTCTTTCGCCAGCTTGATCCGTTCGATGACTTCCGCCCCCACCGCCGCCCCGTTTGTTTCGATCGTATCGGCATCAACGGCGCGCCGGATCGCCGCTGTATCATCTTTCCCTTCCACGACAATCACTTCTTTAATCTTCATCCCATCATTGCAGAAACAGCGGAATGAGCGATTTTTCCTATTTCTGCAATGCCTCCTTTCCGGTAAAATAAAGGGTAGAGCGAACCGCCGCCGCTCCATGCCCCTATTTTATTTTTTCAACTTTGTTGAAACTTTTTTCTGCATCAGACGTCTAATTAGACAGATGGAGCAATACGCGCATTGTTGCGGCCCAATGCCATTATAGCGAAAAAAAGCAGAGGGGAAAAACCCCTCCGCTTGCATTCTCCAATCGCCTTTCTATGGCAGCACCCGTATTTTGACACGCTTTCTGCCCCAACCAAACGCATCCGACCGTTCCGGGAAAAACACGTCGATTTTATATCCGCGAATGCTTGAGCCGGTGTCAGCGGCAATGGCATATCCGTATCCTTCCACATACACCTTCGACCCGAGGGGGATGATGGACGGGTCGACGGCAATCACTTTGACGGAAGGATTTTGGCGCAAATTGATGCCTGTGCTCGTTATGCCTGAGCAACCCGCACAATAGGCGGTATAGGCGGTGGCGGTGACGTAAAACTCCTTCGCGGCTTGATCGGCGCCGCGCGAGGACGGCCGGCCGGATGATGCAACCGGGTGCACCGTTTTAGTGCCAATGGCGACAATGCGCGGTTTGCTCTCTTTTATCGTTCTTGTCGCCAGCAATTTGCGTGCCACTTCTTTGCCGTTTTCCAATGTCACTTCATACGTTTTTTCGATTTTTCCCTTTTCCCCGGGTGCAATGACGCGCCGCTCTCCTTTTGGCAGCGAATCGTCCCGCTTCGTCACCACGGCAAAGTCAACGGGCTCTTCCACTACATCGGTGACTTTTTTAATCCGAACGATGTAAACCGTCATCCCAGCTTTGACTGTTTCTTGCAAGGAAGGTTCAATTCGGTCCCATTGGCCCAACGAGATCCCTTGCTGTTTCAAAAAGTCAGCGACCGTAGTCGAAGTGGTCCATGCCTGTTGCTGTTTGCCGCCGACATTTAGGCGAACCGGAAACGCCCTTTCAATGCCGATGTTCATGCCTTTTTGAACTTTGGCGGAAAGCGACGGCGTCACTTTGTCATGCGGCCCGACTGCCACGTGTTGCGAACGGAGCAATTCCCCGACCGTATCGGCCGTCGTCCACACTTTTTTCTTTTTTCCATTGATCGTCAATGTCACTTCTTTGCTTGCTTCCCAAATGATGTGAAGATCGTCGGTGATCGGTGTATTTAGAGACGGATAGACGTAATCTTCCTTGCGAGGCTGAATGCCTTGTTCCTCAAGCAGTTCCTCCACATCCTTCGCATAAGTGCGGATTTCCTGCTTTTTTCCGTTGATCGTGAGCGTTACATCATCTTTGGCCATCTCGTAGCCGGCCACCCCTGTGGTTGCCGAGATGGCGAGAAATCCGCTCGCCGTAACGGTCGCATTTTTCCTCCATAAGTCCAGCCACTTTCTCCTGTTTGGCAACATCGGAAACGCCTCCTTTTCCTCTGAAATCCCCTCTCCCTCTAACATGTACGCGCGAGCATACTCTATTATGCAGAAAATTCCGTGAAAAAGGAAGGAAGACTTGTCGACACGCGGTTGGTTCATATCGGCTGAATTTGTAGAATTTTATCGTCTTCGCCGCACCTTCGACAAGCCTCCCCGCTATTCGACGCCTAATTTTAGCGGTCGATGGCGAACAATTTTTTGGCATTTTCCGCCGTTGTTTCCGCTACTTCGGCAAAAGAAACGTTTTTAATTTCCGCGATGGCCTCGGCAACGTATTTGACATAGCTCGGCTCATTTCGTTTTCCACGGAAAGGGTGAGGCGTTAAGTACGGGCAATCCGTCTCGATTAACAAATGGCGGAGCGGAATTTCTTTCGCCACTTCTTTCGGCTTTTTCGCATTTTTAAACGTGACCGGGCCGCCAAGGGAAATGAAAAAGTTCATGTCAATGCATTGTTTGGCCACCTCAACGCTGCCGCTGAAACAATGCATAATCCCACCGACTTCAGCAGCGTTTTCCTCTTGCAAAATTTTTAAAATATCGGCTGTTGCCTCACGGTTATGGATGATGATCGGCAGCTTCACTTTTTTCGCCAGCGCGATTTGCCGGCGGAAAACGTCTTGCTGCACGTCTTTCGGCGATTTGTCCCAATGGTAATCGAGTCCCATCTCGCCGAGGGCCACCACTTTCGGATGGGCGGCGAGCTGTTCAATCATCTCCAAGTCGTCATCGGTCATATCAATCGCATCGACCGGATGCCAGCCGACCGCTGCATAAATAAACGGATATCGCTCAGCGAGCTCGATCGCCCGGTCAATCGTCGGCCGGTCAAACCCGACAACCACGATGTGCGAAACTCCTTCAGCGCGGGCGCGCTCGATCACTTGCTCCAAGTCTTCCTCATATTGGACGGCGTTCAAATGAGCATGAGTGTCAAAAAGCATACGAAGTCCCTCTTTTCCACCTTGATGTTAAGTGTAGCATAGAAATTGGTTACGTATGTCACAACTCAGTAACATTTCCATTACAAAATAGCAACAAGGAGGTGTCAACGACGACACCCCCTCATCCGTTGCATTATTTGATTTTTGTGCCGTTTGGCACGTGCTGGTCGACGGTTGCCAACGAAAAGCCGTCGCCGCTGCCGCCGGCCAAAATCATTCCTTCCGACCATTCGCCGCGCAGCTTGGCCGGTTTTAAGTTGGCGACGCAAATGACCTTTTTGCCGACAAGTTCCTCCGGCTTGTAAAACTCGGCGATGCCGGAAATCACTTGCCGCTTCTCGCCGCCGAGATCAAGCTGGAGCTTCAGCAGCTTGTCGGCGTTTTTCATTCGCTCGGCGTGCACGACTTCGGCGACGCGCAAGTCGACTTTCGCAAAGTCGTCGATGGAGATTTCCTCCGCCCGAGCCGCTTGTTTTTCCTCTTTGGCCGCTTCCGCCGGTTTGCCGCCTTGCATATGCGCCTTAATGTACTCGACTTCAACGCCGATATCCAAGCGTGGGAAGAGCGGCTCCCCTTTCTGCACGTTCGTCCCTTCCGGAATAAGGCCGAAATCGTACAGGCTGTCCCACTCTTTCAATGAACGGTCGCTGATGCCGAGCTGGGTGAAGATGCGCTCCGGCGTGCGCGTCAAAAACGGCTGCAGCAACACCGCCGTATGGCGGAGCGATTCGGCTAGATGGGCCATGACAGAGGCAAGTTCCTCCCGTTTGCTTTCCTCTTTCGCCAACACCCATGGCTGCGTTTCGTCGATATATTTGTTCGTTCGGCCAATCAGCTGCCAAACGGCGGAGAGGGCAACGGAAAACTCCATCCGCTCCATTGCCTCTTCATATTGACGGACAACCTCGCGCGCCGTTTCGGAAAGATCTCGGTCAAACAGCGTTTTCGGGCCGCGGTACGGCGGAATCGCGCCGCCAAAATATTTCTCAATCATCGCGACGGTCCGGTGCAACAAATTGCCTAAATCGTTGGCCAAATCGTAATTGATGCGCTCGATAAACCCTTCCGGCGTAAACACCCCGTCAGAGCCAAACGGCACTTCCCGCAGCAAATAGTAGCGGAGTGCATCAAGCCCGTAACGATCAATGATCATCACCGGATCCACGACATTGCCTTTCGATTTCGACATTTTCCCATCTTTCATCAGCAGCCAGCCATGTCCGAACACTTTTTTCGGCAGCGGCAGGCCGAGCGCCATCAGCATGATCGGCCAGTAAATCGTATGGAAGCGGACGATCTCCTTGCCGACGAGATGGACATCCGCCGGCCAATATTTGCGAAACTTTTCATCGTTGTCCGTACCGTAGCCGAGCGCTGTGATGTAGTTGGCCAGCGCATCGATCCAGACGTAAATGACGTGCTTCGGGTCACCCGGCACTTTAATGCCCCAGTCAAACGTCGTCCGCGATACAGCCAAGTCCTCGAGCCCCGGCTTGATGAAGTTGTTGATCATCTCGTTTTTCCGCGATTCCGGCTGGATGAAATCTGGATTTTCTTCGTAATATTGCAGCAGGCGGTCGACGTATTTGCTCATCCGGAAAAAGTACGACTCTTCTTTCACTTTTTCAACAGGCCGGCCGCAGTCTGGGCAGTTGCCGTCAACAAGCTGCCGTTCGGTGTAAAACGATTCGCACGGCGTGCAGTACCAGCCTTCATACTCGCCTAAATAAATATCGCCTTGTTCGACAAGACGGGCGAAAATCTTTTCGACAATTTTTTTATGCCGCTCCTGTGTCGTCCGGATAAAATCGTCGTATGAAATGTCCAGTTTTCTCCACAACTCTTGGATGCCGGCGACAATGTCGTCGACATATTGCTGCGGCGTGACCCCTTTTTCTTGCGCCTTGCGCTGAATTTTTTGCCCATGTTCGTCCGTTCCGGTCAAATACATGACATCATAGCCGCGCAGCCGCTTATAGCGAGCCATCGCATCCCCCGCCACGGTCGTATAAGCATGGCCAATGTGCAATTTGTCGCTTGGGTAATAAATCGGCGTCGTCAAATAAAACGTCTTTTTCTCCATCGGTTAGGCCCTCCCTCGTACTGTTGCGCACAAAAGCCCCCGTCCTGAGGACGAGAGCGGCGTTACTTCTATTTTACATAATTTTTTCATTGTACAAAAACATCTATTTCTCCTTGACGAAAAAAATATACGCAAATGGGCAAAAATACCTCCTTATTTTGGGCAATCGCCGCGAATTTATTATAGAGGGATAGAGTTTTGGCAAATAAAATGGTTCATGTTCCTTTATACCCAACCACAAACTTTTTTCCACAATAACAATATACATTTTTTTTTAAATTTTACATATTAAAGGATTGACGCATAATGGAAACACTGATATGATTAGGGTGTAGGAAATTTGTCGAATATTGACGAATAAACGACAAAAATCATTGCGGAGAGGAGAGCAGACGATGAAATCGACGGGGATCGTACGTAAAGTCGATGAGTTGGGCCGTGTCGTCATCCCGATTGAGTTGCGCCGTACACTGGACATTAACGAAAAGGATGCATTGGAAATTTACGTCGATGACGATCGCATCATTTTGAAAAAATATAAGCCGAATATGACATGCGTCGTCACGGGGGAAGTATCGGACGACAACTTTAAATTAGCGGGCGGCAAAATCATTTTAAGCCGCGAAGGCGCGGAAATTTTGCTGCAGGAAATCCGCCAGCATTTGCAAGAAGCGGCGGACAACGAGTAAAAAAAGAGTTTCTCTGGTTTCAGAGAAACTCTTTTTTTTCTTGCTGCTGATGGTACTGTTGATAGACGTCGCGTTTGGACATATGCCGATCAGCCGCTGCCTGCTTTGCGGCTTCTTTTACGGAAAGGCCCTGCTCTTGAACATAATAGTCGACATGTTCGACAATCGACAGCGGCTGCCACCATGCCCCCTCCTCTTGCATGGCTTCATGTCCGCCGCCGCGCGCCCCTTCGACAATGAGGCAAAATTCGCCGCGGATGTCCGCCGTCTCGGCCCAAGCAACCGCCTCGCTCAAATCGCCGCGGATGAATTCCTCAAACCGTTTCGTCAGCTCACGGCAAAGAGCAATGCGCCGTTCACCGAACACGTCGTACATGACAGCAAGCGTTTCTTTCAAGCGATGGGGCGCCTCATAAAAAATCAACGTTTCCCGCGCTGTTTTCAACGACAGCAGTTGCTCTCGTTTTTCTTTTTTCGACCGGTCCAAAAAACCGACGAACAAAAAACGCTCCGTTGACAGCCCGGAGGCGACGAGCGCCGTCACTGCCGCGTTGGCTCCGGGAAGCGGCACGACGCGGCACCGTTCATCCAGTGCAGCAGCAACAAGCTCATAGCCAGGGTCGGAAATGCCGGGCATGCCGGCGTCGCTCACCAGCGCCACCGTTTTCCCTTCTTTCAGCCATTCGACAAGCTGCCGGCCGCTCGCATATTTATTGTGTTCATGGTAGCTGACGAGCGGCGTATGAATGTCGAAATGCGACAACAGCTTTTTCGTCTGCCTTGTGTCTTCCGCAGCGATCACGTCCGCCTCCCGCAGGATCCGCACAGCCCGAAACGTCATATCGTCCAAATTGCCGATCGGCGTCGGCACGATGTACAGCGTTCCTTGTTTATCCCGGTCAGCAAAGCTTTTTTGGTGCCAAAGCATCCGTCTCCCGCCCCTTTACGATGAAATGATGCCGTATAGAATGCGCTTCGTTTCTTCGGTATATTCATCATCCTCGCCATACACGATGAGCGGGGGCAACACTTTTAAGTCCGGGTTCGCATCTTTCATCCCCTCGATTAAAATCATGTTCGCTTCTTTGCCCGCTTTTGGATATACAAACCGAAGCCGTTTCGGCTCAAGCCGGTATCGGCGCATAAACGTCACAAGGTCGGACAGCCGTCCAGGCCGATGGACGAACGCCGCCTTTCCGCCTTGTTTCAGCAGCTGGCTGCTGACACGAACGACATCCTCCAGCGTGCAGTAAATTTCATGGCGGGCGATGGCAAAATGTTCATTTTTGCTTAGCTCCTCTCGGCCGACAGTCGGAAAATACGGAGGGTTGCATGTGACAACATCATACTGGCTGTAGCCGATGCGCTGCGGCGCCTCTTTAATGTCACCGTGTATGATTTCAATTTGTCCTTCAAGTCCGTTGTATGCGACGCTCCGCCTCGCCATGTCGCAAAGCCGCTCCTGAATTTCGATGCCGATAATCTTCCCCTTTGTCCGCCGGCTTAACAGCAGCGGGATGACCCCATTGCCTGTGCATAAATCGACAATCTTCCCCTTTTGAATCGGCATGTAGGCAAAATGGGCAAGCAGCACGGCATCAAGGGAAAAGGAAAACACAGACGGACTTTGGATAATGCGAAGCTCCTCATTGAGCAAATAATCGAGTCGTTCATCTGCGTACAATTCCACCATTTTGCGCACAATCCTCCATAGAAAAAAATAACCTTTCCGAAATGGAAAGGGGAGCACTGCCTTTATTTTTTGTTCAAAAACGACAAGCAAAACAAACAATCGCCTTCCGTGCGAACGCTTCCGTAGTGGACGTGGCAAATATGGAATCCTTCTTGGTAAAGGCGTGCCAAATTGTCATACCCTTCGCCAATGTCAAGCAGCTTTTTGCCCTGTTTCGTTTCTTTTTTCTTCTCCTCATCCCATGCTTCCGACATCTGCTCGAGCCGCCGGCGCAAATGGGCGTTTTCAATCTGCAGCTGATGGTTCTCCTCGAGAAGTTCTGATACGCGTTGCTTCAGCTGCACAAGCTCACGGTAAAAATGGCTCAGCTGCTCCTCCATATTGGCCACCAATTGAAACACTTCTTTTTTGTCTACCTTTTCCACATGGCCCCACCCCAAATTAATCTGCGACACGAATGGACAGCGTCCCGTTCTTCATCAGCTCATCGAGCGTATATTCAACGACCCGCCCGTGCTCCGGCAATTCGATCTGCAACACCCGCTCCAAAATGTTTAACCCGACGACTTTGCCAAAGCCATACGGCGTTTCGACATATTCCCCTAAATCAGGAAGTTGTTCTTTCGCTGTTTCGTACTCCTCGCTCTCATATTTTAAGCAGCACATGAGACGTCCGCACAACCCGGAAATTTTCGTCGGGTTGAGCGATAAGTTTTGATCCTTCGCCATCTTGATCGACACCGGCTCAAAATCGCCAAGAAAGGTCGAACAGCAAAGCATGCGGCCGCACGGTCCAATGCCGCCAAGCATTTTCGCCTCATCGCGCACCCCGATTTGCCGCAGCTCGATGCGCGTCCGGAAAATCGAGGCCAAGTCTTTGACAAGCTCACGGAAATCGACGCGGCCATCGGCGGTGAAATAAAAGATGACTTTGTTGCGGTCAAACGTATATTCAACATCAACAAGCTTCATTTCCAGCCCGTGCTCTTCCACTTTGCGCAAACAAATGTCGTACGCCTCGCGCGCCGCTTTTTTATTTTCTTCAACGACCCATTTGTCTTTTTCGTTCGCGACGCGGATCACTTTTTTCAGCGGCAGCACCACATCGTTTTCATCGACTTGTTTATTGGCGACGACGACTTTTCCGTATTCAATGCCGCGCGCCGTTTCGACGATGACAAATTCGCCGACGGGAATGATGAAATCACCTGGATCAAAATAATAAATTTTCCCCGCTTTTTTAAAGCGGACACCGACGACAGTATACAACGCTCTCCCTCCTTTACCGCTTTAATTGAAGAACGAGCTGCTCCATCAACAGCGCCTGGCTCATGTTCGTTGTATTTAAACGCGCTTTCGCTTGCAAAATCGCTTCCATGCTGTCCAAAATCCGCCGCTGCGGGCAAGAAAGCGCCCACTGCTGCAGGCGGTCAAGATGGTCGCGATAGAGGGCGCCCTCGCTCCGTCCCACCTGAATATGCAATAAATCGCGGTATATATATAAAAGCAAATCGAGGCCAAGGTCAAGCTGGTGTTTTTCCGAAAAGTGCGGAACCACACGATCGTGGATGAAAAACAGCAACTGCAGCTCCGGTTTGCCGAGCATCTCATACAATTGTAGCACTAACGTTCGCGCATCAGCAAACCAACGGTCTTGACTGATCGCCAACGCCTCATCGTAGCTGTTCGTCACGTGGGCCGCCAGCAACGCCAACGAAGGCGGCACGCGCTCCTCCATGAGCCGGGCCGCGAGTTCCGCCGGCGGCAGCGGTCGGAAAGAAAGAACTTGACAGCGGGAAATAATCGTTCCTAACATTCGGTGATATTGCTCGGTCAACAGCACGGCCACCGTTCCCGGATGCGGCTCCTCCAGAAACTTCAGCAGGCTGTTGGCTGCGCTGGCTGTCATTTGATCGGCGTGCTCGACGATATACATCTTCTTATCCGACTCAACGGCTGTTTTTGTAAACTCTTGTTGCAGCCATTCGATTTGCTCTTTCTTGATCGACCCTCCATCCGGGCTGATCATCCGAACGTCCGGATGGTTGCCGGAATCGATGCGCCGGCAGTTGCGGCATTCCAAACACGGGGCGATTCCTGACGGGGACAAGCAAAACAAGCTTTTTGCCAACAACAAGCTAGCGGCTTTTTTTCCCGTCCCCCTCTGCCCTTCAAACAAGTACGCATGGGAAATCCGCCCTTTTTCAAGGCCGCTTTGCAGCATTTTCGCCGCCACCGGCTGATGCTTGGCCAGCTGCTCCCATCGCATCGCCATCACTCTCTCTCATTTCTTACCTTCTATTCTATCATGTTTATGGCAAATCATCACGGCCGGATTCATGGAAATCGCGCTTTGATCTTCCTTCCAGGCAGGCGAGCACTGCCGCGGCCGTCTCGTCAAACACGACATCGAGCGGCCGGCTCGCATCGATCACCACGATTCGGTCGGCAAACCGCTTGGCGAGCTTCCAGTACCCCTCCCTGACTTTCGTATGGAAAGACAACGCCTCGAGGTCGAGCCGGTTGACCTCCCGCCCCGTATGTTTCCGAATCCGTTCGAGCCCGATTTTTGGGTCAAGATCGAAATAAATGGTGAGCGATGGCATATATCCATCAATGGCAAACTCGTTAATTTTCCATACCTCCTCAATGCCAAGCCCACGGGCAAACCCTTGGTAAGCCAACGAACTGTCCACAAACCGGTCGCAAAGAACAATGCGCCCCGCCTCAAGCGCCGGCACGATCTTCTCGAGCAAGTGTTGGCGCCGGGCCGCCGCGTACAGCAATGCTTCCGTCCGTCCATCCATTTCCGTATAATCGCGATTCAAAATAATGGCGCGAATCGCCTCGGCGATGCGCACCCCGCCCGGCTCCCTCGTCGCCATCACGTCAAATCCACGCTTGCGCAACAACGATTCGAGCTTGCCGACCATCGTCGTTTTTCCAGCCCCCTCCGGCCCTTCAAACGAAAAAAAATACCCGTTCATCGTTCACGGCATCCTTTCTCTCATTCGAGTTCATAGACGACCAGCTGCCCGTGCCTAAGCCGGCTCCCTCCTTGTATATGCGCCCGATGGCCGAGAAGACGGCGAATCTGCTCAATATGGCGCCCGTCAATCCGCTCCCCAACCCAAACGAGCGGCACCCCGGGTGGATACGGAATAACCGTTTCCGCCGCTATGCACCCTTCCGCCTCCTCGATCGCGACGGCTTTTGTCCGCACATGGCGCAACTCATCGTATGGAACCACCGTCGACATCGGAGGATGTACGCAAGGGATGAAGTCAAACGGCGGCGTTTCCTCAACCGGCAGATCGCGCCACGCCCATTTGATTTTCTCCGCCGCCTCCATCAACCGTCCAGTGGCAGCAAGCGGGCAAATGAGCAAAACATTGGAAGGATCAGCCAGTTCGGCAAACACTCCTTCTTCCTCAAGACGCCGCTGCAGTTCATAGCCCGTCAGCGAGCTGCGCGTCTGCACCGTCACCTTCAGCGGATCGGTTTGAACACCGGGCTGACGGGAGGAAACGACCGCCACCCCGCTAATACGATCAAGCGCTGTCTTAAATCCGTCAATTTCAGCGACAATCGCCGCGACATCGTCCGCCGTCAGCTGAGCGACGTAGCGCCGCGCCAAATCGAGCGAGGCCATAATCGGGTAAGACGGGCTGCTTGACTGAAACAACTGCAAAAAATATTTCAACCGTTCAAGATCAACCCGCTCGCTGTTTACATGCAAAAACGCTCCCATCGTCATCGCCGGCAGCGTTTTATGCGCCGACTGGATAACGACATCGGCGCCGCAGGCAAGCGCTGACTGAGGAAACGGCGGGCCAGCCGCAAAATGGGCGCCATGCGCTTCATCAACTAGAACGGGAACGCCGCGTTCATGGGCAAAGCGGACGATGTCCGTTACATCAATGGACATCCCGTAATAGTTTGGATTGGTCAACACAACAGCCGCCGCATCGCGATGAAGCTCAAGCGCTTCCTTGACAGCTTCGGCACGAACATGCGAGGCGACGCGTACATCGCTGTCAAATTCGGGGGAAAGGAGAACCGGAGCCGCCCCCGCGATTTGCAGCGCATGCATCACTGACTTATGGCAGTTGCGCTGTACGATGACTTTCTGTTTATTTTTATCGCATACAGCGGCAATCATCGCCAAATTGCCCGCTGTTGACCCGTTGACAAGGAAAAATGTCTTAGCAGCCCCATACAGTTCAGCCGCCAATGACTGCGCCTCAGCGATAACCGATTCCGGATGATGCAAATCGTCAAGCCCCCCGATCTCCGTCGCATCAAGAGCCAGCAACGGCGCAAAAAATTCCGTTGCCTGCGGCGGAAACAACGCCCCGTACTTATGCCCCGGCACATGGAAAGACACGGGGCGGCGGGCCCAATGCCGTGCCAATGCATCATATAAAGGAGTTTTCGCTTGATCCATCATGATCCTCTTTCCTAATCATCATTTACGAAGTGCAACGGCCGCATGCACCAAAAGTACACAGACACCCGATATGTATGAAGGCTGATGATTGGTTGAACCATCGGCCCCAAACGTGCTTTTTCCAAGATGAGAAACCTTTTCAAAACAGCTCTTCCCTTGCAGCCCAAAACACGGGTCGGCCGAAATCATTGTGTTTCGCCAGCCTGATGGGAAATGCTAAAAATAATATTAACATGAACCAGCCGGAAAGAAAATGAACAGACAGCGGCCGCCATTTTTCCCGAAGAAAAATAAAAACAGGCCCTGTACAGGCCTTCATGAGTAAATTTTCGACGCAACCATTTTCCGAAGCTTCTGCACATAAAATGCGTAATTTGGGTCATCCGTATTCGTTTGTACAATCGCTTGGTTGCAGTCAATACAAAGAAAATGGCCAAAAAGGAAAATGCCCTTCTCTTTTTCTTGCTCACAAACGAGACAAACTTTTTCACGTCGATTTTTCCCAATCACCGGCGCCCCCACGCTCTCCACCTCCCATTCTCTATGTTTCCCACACTGATAACATTCTATACTAGTAGACGATAAAGGGTAAAAAAAGCACCCCATTGCGCGTCATGCACAATGAGGTGCTTTGTTTTCCGCCTAGCAGCGACCTACTCTTGCAGGGGCGCTGGCCCCAACTACCATCGGCGCTGGAGGGCTTAACTTCCGTGTTCGGGATGGGAACGGGTGTTTCCCCTCCGCTATCACCACTAGGCAATGGATGATCGATTTGCTTTAGACAATAATTATTATATCCACCCTGCTTTATTTGTCAACAGGAAGTTCATTCCTTCAAAACTAGATAACCGTTTCAGGAAGAAGCCGCGGCGCTTCCACTTTTCTTGTTAGGTTAAGCCCTCGATCGATTAGTATCCGTCAGCTCCACG
>ERZ1673811.22-NODE-22-length-51193-cov-19.498475_pt1 | contig 51193 bp, 49 predicted proteins | sample MGYA00580151_ERZ1673811 | MGnify/ENA primary metagenome ERZ1673811 (study PRJEB41219, sample SAMN04549620) | soil metagenome | isolation source: soil | place: USA: Wyoming, Fireholl Drive Yellowstone National Park | collected 2009-07-28 ...
TAGAACTAACACCAAAATCAAAAGTTGATTTCCAACCATCACGGATTCAGGAATAATATAAAAGCCCAAAAAACTTCCAATAATAATAGCGCATGTCATCACTCAACGACCCATACCAGTCCCGCACGCTTTGCGCCGCCGTTTCCGCCCCCTTTTTGTCGCCAAGAAGCAGCAAATACCGGATTCGCATCAGCTGAAAATAAATCATGGCTTCGGCATCCCCAGACTGCTCGCATCGTTCTTTGACCGTTTCATACATTTCCCGCGCGGCAGGCACATCACGGTTGGTCATCGCCTTATACCACGACATCACCCATTCGAACCATGAAGGCATTGTTTCGTTTCCACCCGGCCGGATGTCCAGCCGCCGAAACAGCCATTCGAGCACCTCTTGGCTCGGGATGACTTGGTTATTCTCAATTTTCGATAAATAAGAAACCGAAATAATGCCTTCAGCCGTTTCTTCTTGGGTCAGGCCTTTCATCAAGCGGGCGAATTTCAAGCGGTCGCCGAGTTTCAACAGAGAGCTCCTCCTTCGAACAAGTATCTGATTTTACCGAAAATTATATCCTTTCCTTTTTTTTCTTTCATCACACTTTGGTACTAAAACAAAATGGAAAAAGCGCCCCAAAAAGCTGGGACGCTTTTTCGCTCATGCAAGACCAGCGGCAAACAACCATTGGACCGTGCGGGAAGAACAATATTCACCGTTGAGAAACGCGGAACCGCCCGACTCCCCACTATACGCCGACCGAAGACGCGCAAGCCGCCGACGCATGAAAAGGCCGGCGCCAGCAAGCCATTCCTCTTGACCGAGCGGGGCTGTTCCATCCGCTGACACGTTCGGTCGTTTTGGTCTCGACAAAAATGGGATTACTTTGGATGACGGCCCACCGCCATGCCCTGTTCTTTGAGCCGAAAGCGCTTATTGCTTCGGCGCCGTTTCCCCTTCCCACTCAAGCATGCCGCCTGTCATGTTGCAAACACGGTAGCCGCGCTCTTGCAAGTAGCGGCAGACGTTTTCGCTCCGCCGTCCGGAGCGGCAGACGAAAATATATTCTTCATTGCGGTCGAATTCCTCAAGCCGATCGGGGATGTCGCCCATTTTGATATGCTTGGCGCCCGGAATCATGCCGAGGGCGACTTCTTCGTCTTCGCGCACATCGACAATGTTCAGCTTTTCACCGCGTTCGAGTTTTTCTTTCACTTCAGCCGGCGTGATTTCCTTGATCTCTTCCATGGCAGATCGACCCCTTTCGTTGGTGGATCAGGAGCGGGCCGAAGCCCGCCCTCATCATTAGTTGGCGACGATATTGACGAGCTTGCCGGGGACGGCGATCACTTTGCGCACCGTTTTGCCCTCAAGCTGCTCTTTGATTTTTTCATCGGCGAGCGCCCGCTCCTCGAGCGCTTCTTTTGGCAAGTCAACGGGCACGTGCAAACGCGACCGCACTTTGCCGTTGATTTGCACGACGATTTCCACGACGTCCTCGACAAGCTTCGTTTCATCATACGCCGGCCACGGTTCGTAGGCGATCGTGTCCGTGTGGCCAAGCTTTTGCCACAGCTCCTCGCCGATGTGCGGGCAGACCGGCGACAAGAGCTTGACGAAGCCTTCCATGTATTCTTTTTTCATTTGCTCGGCTTTATACGCTTCGTTGATGAACACCATCAGCTGCGAAATGGCAGTGTTAAAGCGCAATGCTTCATAGTCTTCCGTCACTTTTTTCACCGTTTGGTGATAGACGCGCTCGAGCGTATCGTTCGCCGGTTCGTCGACAATGTTCGGGTTCAGTTCGCCATTCTCGGTGACAAAGAGTCTCCAGACGCGGTCGAGGAAGCGCCGCGCCCCGTCAAGCCCTTTCGTCGACCAGGCGATCGACGCTTCAAGCGGCCCCATGAACATTTCATACAGCCGCAGCGTGTCGGCGCCATGGCTTTCGACGATATCGTCCGGGTTGACGACGTTACCTTTGGATTTGCTCATTTTTTCATTGTTTTCGCCTAAAATCATCCCTTGGTTGAACAGCTTTTGGAACGGTTCTTTCGTCGGCACGATGCCAAGGTCATAAAGAAACTTATGCCAGAAGCGGGCATAAAGCAAATGCAAGACCGCGTGCTCCGCCCCGCCGATGTAGACGTCGACCGGCAGCCATTTTTTCAATTTCTCCGGATCGGCGAGCTGCTTGTCGTTGTGGGGGTCGATGTAGCGCAAGTAATACCAGCAGCTTCCGGCCCATTGCGGCATCGTGTTCGTTTCGCGCCGCCCTTTTTTGCCGGTTTTCGGGTCGACGACGTTGACCCATTCTTCGATGTTGGCGAGCGGCGATTCGCCCGTTCCCGACGGTTTAATTTCATCCGTTTTCGGCAACACAAGCGGCAATTCCTCTTCCGGCACCGGCGTCATCGTGCCGTCTTCCCAATGGATGATCGGAATCGGCTCGCCCCAGTAGCGCTGGCGGCTGAACAGCCAGTCGCGCAGCCGGTACGACACTTTTTTCCGCCCTTTGCCATGCTCCTCAAGCCAGGCGATCATTTTGTCGATCGCTTCCTGCTTGTTCAAGCCGTTTAAAAACTCGGAGTTGATATGCTCACCATCTCCGGTGTACGCTTCCTTTTCGATATTCCCGCCGGCAACGACTTCTTTGATCGGCAAGTGGAATGTTTTCGCGAATTCATAGTCGCGCTCATCGTGCGCCGGCACGGCCATGATCGCTCCGGTGCCGTAGCTCATCAAGACGTAGTCGGCGATCCAAATCGGAAGCCGATCGCCGGTGACCGGGTGAATGGCGTACGCGCCGGTGAACACACCCGTTTTTTCTTTCGCCAAATCGGTGCGCTCAAGGTCGCTTTTGCTTTGAATTTCCTTTAAGTAGGCGTCAACGGCTGGCTTTTGCTCCGGCGTTGTGATTTTTTCCACGAGCGGATGCTCCGGCGCCAAGACGGTGTACGTCGCGCCAAACAGCGTATCGGGCCGCGTCGTGAAGACGGTGAACGTTTCGTCATGGCCGTCGACGGCGAACTCGATTTCCGCTCCCTCCGAACGGCCAATCCAGTTGCGCTGCATTTCCTTAATGCTTTCCGGCCAGTCGAGCTCTTCTAAGTCTTCGAGCAGCCGGTCGGCGTAGGCGGTGATTTTCAACACCCATTGCCGCATCGGCTTGCGAATGACCGGATGTCCGCCGCGCTCGCTCCGACCGTTGATCACCTCCTCGTTCGCCAGCACGGTGCCGAGCGCCGGGCACCAGTTGACCGGCACTTCATCCATGTAGGCGAGCCCTTTTTCATACAGCTTCAAGAAAATCCATTGCGTCCATTTGTAATAATTCGGGTCGGTCGTGTTGATTTCACGGTCCCAGTCGTATGAGAACCCGAGCGATTTGATCTGCCGGCGGAAGTTGTCGATGTTTTTTTGCGTAAACTCCGCCGGGTCGTTGCCGGTGTCAAGCGCATATTGCTCGGCCGGCAGCCCAAATGCGTCCCAGCCCATCGGGTGAAGGACGTTGTACCCTTGCATCCGCTTCATGCGCGCCAAAATGTCGGTTGCCGTATATCCTTCCGGATGGCCGACGTGCAAGCCGGCGCCGGACGGATACGGGAACATGTCGAGCACATAAAACTTCGGCTTGTCGTCATCATCGGGCGTGCGGAACGTTTTGTTTTTCTCCCAATAGTCCTGCCATTTTTGTTCAATTTCGCGGTGGTTGAAGCTCATCTCAGCACTCCTCCTATCCAGTTTTACTTGCATCATAGACGAAAATATGTACAAAAAAACCCCTCATCCCGAACAAAAGGGACGAGAGGAACGCTTCCCGCGGTACCACCCTTTTTTGGCGCGCCTATGGCGCACCCGCTTTGTTCCTTAACGCAGATTCACGGCCGGCGTTATCGGCCGCAGCCGTTCACGCCGGCAACTCCGAGGCGAGTTCGCGGATTGACTTCGGTTGACTCGCACCGACCGTCAACTCTCTGCCGTCCATCAAGCCCGCTACTATTCCTCTTCACCGTTGTTCGCTTTATGATGACAAATTTATTATTATTGTAAAAAATTTGTCGATCGATTGCAAGCGGAAAACTAGACGGTCACAGCCGTTTTTTCCCCCGCCTTTTCCGCCCGCTTCGGCAGCCCCCGGTCATACACGAGCGCCGCGCCGGCGGCCAGCAGAGCGAAGGCGACAAGCAATCCGATGAGCGGTTTCATTCCGAACGCATCGGCGACCCACCCGCCGAGGACCGGCCCGATCATCCGTCCAGCCGTGGCCGTGCCGTTGACGATCCCTTGGTAAAACCCGGCTCTCCCCAACGGCGCCAGCTCGTTCACCGCCGCCGGAATCGCCGGCCAGACGATCATTTCGGCGATCGTGAGCACAACCATCGACGTCGCAAATTGCAAAAGTGAATCCGCGCCAAACAATATCGCAAACGAGACGGTGAAAACGGCGAACCCGATGGCGATCTGCCGCTTCATCCCCGGCATAAAGCGGCGGACCAACGGCGCCAACAGCGGCTGGCCGAGCACGATCAAGGCGCCGTTGATCGTCCAAAGCAAGCTGTAGTGATGAACCGGAATGGAAAGCTCGCGCGTATAGGCGGCGATCGTCGTCGACCATTGGACGTAGCTCATCCAGCATAATCCATAGCCGGCGCAAAGAAGGACAAGGGCGCGGATGTGCGCCCGGGGCGCCCCGTCCCCCGTTCGGCGCTTCCGCTCTTTTCTCCGCAGCGGCGGCAGCGGCATGCGCCGCAGCCCAATGACGACCGTCGCCAAAAAAGCGGCATACAGCCAAACGTTCGCCCAAAACACGAGCGCAAACGAATGCGAGGCGACAACGCCGCCAAGCGCCGAGCCGGCGGCGACGCCGATGTTTTGCGCCACATACAAGGCGTTGAATGCCCGCCGTCCCCCTTCCGGCCAAACCGCCCCGACATACGCCGACGCCGCCGGAAAGACGACGCCGTTGCCGATGCCGACAAGCGCCAGCCAGACGGCATAATGCGGCCAACCATGCCAGACGCCCAAACCGGCAAGCGCCGCCATCGTCAGGCACGCTCCGGACACGAGCGTGCGAAACCCGCCGATCCGGTCAAACAACATGCCGCCGAGCAAGCTGCCGATGACGCTGCCGCCGGAGTTGAGCATCAGCACCGCTCCCGCTACGGCGAGCGGCTGGCCGAGCTGTTCATGCAAATAAATGGTATTTAGCGGCCATAAAAACGACGCTCCTGTGACATTGAGCGCCATGCCGACAAGCAGCCACCAAAGAGCGCGGGGCATCGGTCATCATCCTTTTCGTCTGCTATTTCGACTCCCAAACTAATTGTATGTGGGAAAGCGAAAAAAAGCAATCAAAAAAAAGAGGGCGGCATGGCGCCCTCACGGACAGCGGCGCGTCACCCGTTCCGCTGCTTGGAGCGGGCCGGCTGGCCACCTGTTTGTTCATACTGTTTTTTCGCCAGTTTCACCGGATCAAAGTCTTGGCCGAGTTCCAAATCGTTGTTGTTGTGACCGTTGCGCGTTTTTTGCTCCGGGTTCGTTTGTTTCAGACGTCGCTTCATTCCTTGTTCCTCCTTGTGTTCGCCATCAAGCAGACAGCCGCCCTGCGGTTGCTTTCCGTTTCACCGGTCAGGCAACATCCGCTTGTTATGCACCAGGACCTTCGATAGCGGCCATCGTGCAAAGCTCTTGTTTCATCGGTCAAGCAAGATCATCTCGTTTTGCAGCTGCTCAAGCTGAAGCCGCATCCGATGCAGCTGTTCGCGCTGCTGGGCGTTGCAACTTCGCGCCAAGTGAGCCAAATCGTTGACTGTCTGCTCAAGCATTTGCTGGGCGTTTGTGTATTCCGTGATGTTGTAGTGCTCTTGCTTTTGCGCTTCCGTATATTGTTCTTTCGCAAAGCGGATGACGTCTTCGCACCGCTGCAAAAATTCTTCCACCGATTGTCTTGTCGCCATGCGCTCACCTCTTTTCATGATGTTCCCTCATCTTTACTATGCGCCGACGCTTTCATCTGTATCACGTCAATGATTGGCAACAGTCGCTTTTTGCCGCCATCCGTGGTACAATGCAAGGATGATGCCATTTCAGCACAAGGAGAGAACGGCCGTGACAAACGCAATCCCATTTCCATATGCCGCCGACGGAAAACGGTATCACACATGGAACTGCCATTTGCGGCAAACGTTCGGCCAAAACGTGTTCAAAGTCGCCCTTGACGGCAGGTTTGACTGCCCGAACCGCGACGGGACGGTGACGTATGGCGACTGCACGTTTTGCAGCGCCGCCAGATCGGGCGATTTTGGCCCGATGTGGAGCGTCAACAAATGGGAAGGGCTAAACGCCATTGACGCTGAACTCAAGCGGCGGGACAGCTTTCAAGGAAAGCGGCGCGAACAGGGGGTGGCAAACGCATGGCCATCATGAATATTTTGCCGTTTGCCCGTTTTTTGCTAGGCGGCGCGCTCGAAGAAGGCGACATCGCCGTCGATGCGACGGTTGGCAACGGCCATGACACCGTCTTTTTAGCCGAGCTCGTCGGGGAGCGCGGGCATGTGTTTGGTTTTGATATTCAAGCCGAAGCGATCGCGGCGGCCAGAGCCCGCCTCGCCGAACACGGGCTGGACGGGCGGGTGACGCTGTTTCAGACAAGCCATAGCCTGCTGCTCGAAACGCTCCCCGACTCCGTTCACGGACGCATCGCCGGCGCCGTGTTCAACCTCGGCTATTTGCCGGGCGGCAATAAGCAAATCGCCACCAAGACGGAATCGACGATTCAAGCGGTCGAGCAGCTTCTTTCCATCCTAAAGCCGGGCGGCATCATCGTTCTTGTCGTCTACCACGGCCATCCGGAGGGAAAGCGCGAACGCGACGCGCTCCTTGATTACGTCCGCTTTCTTGATCAACGGCGCGTCCATGCCTTGAAATACGAATTCATCAATCGGCAAAACAACCCGCCGTTTTTGATCGCACTCGAGAATCGGGCGGATGGGGGCGCCTGATTCCGTCCGATCCGCCGACGAACCACTGCTCTCGCCAGTACAAGCAAACGGCTGCCCTTACGAAAAGGACAGCCGTTTTTGTTGCTCCTGCCAAAAGCGGTACGCTTTTCCGTTCCAATAAAAAAACATCGACGCCGCCCCGCCGGCGCGGACGAGCCGGCGCGCCAGCCGGTGCAGACCGCGTTGCTTTTTCACCTTGGCATCCGACAAATACAACCCAAGAAGCCCTCGGTGAATAAGGCGGTGAAACTGGCCGTGCGGAAGGGCGCTGACATGGCGGTCGGCCTCTTCGATGAAATGGCAAAGCCGCTCAAGCATCACCGTTTCATTCGGATAGTAAAAGCAAAAATTCAAATCGCCGCCGGCTCGATCTTCCTCTTGATCGATCAAATAGTCGAGCAAAATGTGCAGCCCTTGAATGTATGGAAAATAACCGTCGCGCACTTGTCTCGCCATCTCCAGCGGCAGCGATTCGCCAAACGCATAGGCGACGAGACAGAAAATGCCGAGCGTCGAACCGGAGCAGGCGGAAAACTCATACCATTCCATCGGCGGCAAGGCGTCTTTGTATTGCGCGAACCATTTCTCCAACCGCGGCACCCGCTCGCTCGCTTCGACATGTTTATGTACTTGCAAGTCGCAATAATATCCGGCCAACTCATGTAAAAACGGGGCGATCGTCTCGTAATGGCGCACCGTCTCGAGCACCTCTTGGCACGTGCGGACGAGCGCCGGCAAATAGCCGCCGTCTTCCTGCTCGCGGCGATGGCGGTAATAGTTCGACGGCTCGGCGCCGATTGTCAACGCGTCCGGCATTGAATCGTGCAAGGCGCGAAAGTCGAGCGGATCAAGCGAGGTGCTGCGGTCGCACAAATTATCCAAATAATCGCTGATCGTCTGGTAAGCCACGATAAAGCGGATGCAATCCTCCATGTTTTCTCCGGCCAAAAGCGCCAAAATGGAGCCGCCTTCGCAATGGAACGTTTTCGACGCGATGCTCGCCAAGGCCTGGCGCCGAAGCTCCGGGTCGGGAATGCGCTCGGCCTGGCGCCGCCAATAGGCAAGCTCGCGGTGGACGAGAGGGAATACATCGCGATAAACCATTTTCATTAACGCAATCGGGTGTGTCGGGATTTTCAATTCGCTCACCTCGGGCGCAAAACACCGTGATCTTGTCGCCTAACCTGTCATCGGCAAAGGGGCGGATACGCCGTCTTTGCCAGCTTCATCCTCTAGTATTTCCATTTTCAAGACCGAAGCAAACCGAAAGGGCGCGTTCGCTTTCGTTGGCGATTTGGGCGCCTCGTTGTACAATACATGGTGAACGATCGATTTTGCCATAGAAAGGAACGAACGCCCATGATCTATCCGTACAAAGGAAAAACGCCGCAAATCGCCGCCTCCGCCTTTATCGCCGACTATGTGACGATCACCGGCGATGTCGTGATCGGCGAAGAGACGAGCATTTGGTTCAATACCGTCATCCGCGGCGACGTGGCGCCGACGGTGATCGGCAACCGGGTCAATATCCAAGATAACTCAATTTTGCATCAAAGTCCAAACAATCCGCTTATCATTGAAGACGGGGTAACCGTCGGCCATCAAGTCATTTTGCACAGCGCCATCGTCCGAAAAAACGCGCTCATCGGCATGGGCTCGATCATTTTGGACCGCGCGGAAATCGGGGAAGGCGCATTTATCGGCGCCGGCAGTTTAGTGCCGCCGGGCAAAAAAATTCCGCCCAACACGCTCGCCCTCGGCCGCCCGGCCAAAGTCGTCCGCGAACTGACGGAAGACGACCTCCGCGAAATGGAGCGCATCCGCCGCGAATATGTGGAAAAAGGGCAATATTACAAAGCGCTGCAGCAAGCCGCGCGTCCTCACGAAAAAGAGCTGCCGTAATCCGGCAGCTCTTGTTCTGTTGCGTTTGCCGACGCCTGAAACGACTCACGCATCCGCGCCGTCCGGCCTTACTTGTTCGCCAGCGCCAGCGCTTGTTCTCTCAGCGTCGTCGCTTTATCAGTGCGCTCCCACGGCAAGTCGATGTCCGTACGCCCGAAATGCCCGTAAGCGGCCGTCTGTTTGTAAATCGGGCGGCGCAGGTCAAGCATTTTGATGATGCCCGCCGGGCGGAGATCGAAGTTGCTGCGCACGACCTCAATCAAAATGTCTTCCGACACTTTGCCGGTGCCGAACGTATCAATGGAAATCGATACCGGACGGGCGACGCCGATCGCGTAGGCGAGCTGCACTTCGCATTTGTCGGCCAGTCCTGCCGCAACGATGTTTTTCGCCACATAGCGGGCCGCATACGCCGCCGAGCGGTCGACTTTCGTCGGGTCTTTGCCCGAGAACGCGCCGCCGCCATGGCGGGCGTAGCCGCCGTACGTGTCGACAATGATTTTCCGCCCCGTCAGCCCAGCATCCCCTTGCGGACCGCCGATGACAAACCGTCCTGTCGGGTTGATGAAATAGTTCGTGTTCTCATCAAGCAGCTCGGCCGGCACGACCGGTTTGATGACATGCTCCTTAATGTCGCGCTCGATTTGCTCTTGCGTAATTTCCGGATGGTGCTGCGCGGACACGACGATCGTATCGACGCGCACCGGTTTGCCGTTTTCATCGTATTCGATCGTCACTTGCGTTTTCCCGTCCGGCCGCAAGTACGGCAAGACGTCCGTTTTACGCACTTCCGCCAATCGACGCGCCAAGCGGTGCGCAAGCGAAATCGGCAGCGGCATCAATTCTTCCGTCTCATTGCAGGCGAACCCAAACATCAATCCTTGGTCGCCGGCGCCGATCGCTTCAATTTCCTCGTCAGTCATCTGACCTTCGCGCGCCTCAAGCGCCCGGTCCACTCCCATCGCAATGTCCGGCGACTGTTCGTCAATCGACGTCAACACCGCGCACGTATCAGCGTCAAACCCGTATTTGGCGCGCGTGTAGCCGATCTCCCGGACCGTATCGCGGACGATGCGCGGAATGTCCACGTACGTTGATGTTGTGATTTCCCCACTCACGAGCACCAGCCCGGTCGTCACGCTCGTTTCGCAAGCGACACGGGCGTTCGGGTCTTTTTCCAAAATGGCATCCAAAATGGCATCAGAAATTTGGTCGCAAATTTTATCCGGATGTCCTTCTGTCACAGACTCTGACGTAAACAAGCGGCGTTTGGCTGACATTCGGTTTGTTTCCTCCTCTTGGCATAATGTGGCGACACGGAACTCATTTCCCTTTTTCCCTTCGCAATATAAAAAACCTTTCCTGTAACGGCTGAGGAAAGGTCATGGCAATCGTATTGCTTCCTTTCACTCTTATCGTTCAAGGACTGCGCCTTGCCACAGGTTAGCACCATTTCACACATGTCCAGTTGTGACGGTTGCTGGGCTTCATCGGGCCTGTCCCTCCACCGGCTCGGGATAAGAGTATCCGTTCAATGAATTATCTTATCGCAATTGAAGGAACAAAGTCAACCGCAGAAGTGAATTTTTTATCATCCCGCTTCCGCGCACGAACCCAAGCAAAGGAGGAATGAGCGCCTTTCCCTTGCCTCCATAAAACAAAGGGAAGCTAAACGCAGCCCCTTTCTTTTGTATAGGAGGGGAGCGCGTCTATATAAACGTGCCGCTTCCGGCTGCATGCTTGAACAAGACGAGGCGGATTTGGCAAACGTATTGCCGATTTGGGTCATCACTGCCTGCTTCCTTAATAGCAAGACAGTAAGACAACCCGGGAACGGCCGCCTCCCGCTTGAAGCACAGGCGGGAGAGCGTGCAAAATCTGAAAAATAGGCAAAATAAGTTCAAAAAAACCCACACAATTAGTATGGACTATTAATAAAAATGTGTTATACTATTTTCAAGAGTGATTACAAAAAGAAGGCAGGTTGTGAACATGGGGATCGCAAACATGACAAATAAGCTGGATGTATTGCTGCAAAAACCGTACGTACATCACCAATTGTCCGTCGCCGAGCTCGTCGAGAAAGTATTGCAGCGGAACGAAGGACGGCTGACCCATACCGGGGCGGTTGCCGTGACAACCGGCAAGTACACGGGGCGGTCGCCGAAAGACAAATACATCGTCGAAGAACCGTCCACGAAGCAAACGATCGACTGGGGAACGGTCAACCAGCCGATGTCTCCGGAAACGTTTGAGAAACTGTACGACAAAGTGCTCGATTATTTAATGAAACAAGATGAACTGTTCGTCTTTAAAGGCTTTGCCGGCGCCGATCCGAAATACCGGCTGCCGATTCAAGTCGTCAACGAATTCGCCTGGCACAACTTGTTCGTCCATCAGCTGTTCATCCGCCCGAGCGCCGAGGAGCTCGCCGCGCACGAGCCGCAATTCACCGTCATTTGCGCGCCGAACTTTAAAGCCGACCCGAAGGTGGACGGGACGCGCTCGGAAGCGTTCATCATCATCTCGTTTGAACGGCGCACCGTGTTGATCGGCGGCACCGAGTATGCCGGCGAAATGAAAAAATCGATTTTCTCGGTCATGAACTATGTGCTGCCGGAACAAGGCATCCTGCCGATGCACTGCTCGGCCAACGTCGGGCAGGAAGGCGACGTCGCCCTCTTTTTCGGCTTGTCGGGAACGGGAAAAACGACGCTCTCGACCGACCCGAACCGCCGCTTGATCGGCGATGACGAACACGGTTGGTCAAGCCGCGGCATTTTCAACATCGAAGGCGGCTGCTATGCGAAATGCATCAACCTATCGCGCGAGAAAGAGCCGCAAATTTTTGACGCCATCGGCTTCGGCGCGGTGCTCGAAAACGTCGTTCTCGATGACGCGACGCGGGTGCCGAATTACGACGACGGCACGCTGACGGAAAACACACGCGCCGCCTACCCGCTTCAGGCGATCCAAAACATCATCGACCCGAGCGTCGCCGGCCATCCGTCCACGATCGTGTTTTTGACAGCCGATGCGTTCGGCGTCCTGCCGCCGATCAGCAAGCTGACGCGCGAACAAGCGATGTACCATTTCTTAAGCGGCTACACAAGCAAGCTCGCCGGCACCGAACGCGGCGTCACCGAACCGGAAGCAACGTTCTCAACGTGCTTTGGCGCACCGTTTTTGCCGCGCCCGGCCGTCGAGTACGCGGAAATGCTCGGGCAAAAAATCGCTGAACACAACGTCCGCGTCTTTTTGGTCAACACCGGTTGGACAGGGGGGGCGTACGGCGTCGGCAACCGCATGAAGCTCGCCTACACCCGAGCGATGGTGCAAGCCGCCGTCGAAGGGGAGCTCGACAATGTCGAAACAGTCAAAGATCCGATTTTCGGCCTCGCCATCCCGGCGCACGTCCCGGGCGTGCCCGATGACGTCCTGCAGCCGCAAAACACATGGGCCGACAAACAAGCATACGAACAAAAAGCAAAAGAGCTAGCGCAAAAATTCCGCGCCAACTTCCAAAAATTCGCCCACATCGATCCGTCCATCGAAAAACTCGGCGGACCGCTCGTGTAACAAGAACCCAGCCGGACAGGGAGCCGTTCCCTGTCCGGCTGTTTTTTATTTCTTTCCTTTGCTTTGGACTCCGACACTGAATCCTTAAGCATTTCTGTACGTCGATCCGTTTCATTCGCCTCAAACAACCTCAAAACAACCGGACTCGATCAAACGCAATGGGCTTCTGTGTTTTCATTTGTCGCAATGGCCATTAGTTCTGTAAGGAATACGTAATGTCATCAAAAGATGGATGATTAATGAACTTGCGCATGATTTCTAAAGTTTTTACTCCCTGTTCCCCCAAGAATTGTGTTCTTGCCTCTATTTCTTCAACTGTTTTCCGCAAATCATTCATATACTTATCACAATTTTTAGTATCATTAAACAAGTGATCAAGATGCATAATTCCTATAGAAACTCCAGCAGCATGATATGCTCTGTCTAAAGGCCTTTTGATTTTCAAGATACTCTAAACAGAATAAGGGGGAGGCTTCCATTGCTTCAGTATATCCATTCGCCTTTAGGAAATTGTTGAAAATCCATCCGCTTTCTTTCGCCTCCTCGCTTAGGGGCGCGACAAAAAGCTCGTTTTATCAAAAACTGAAGAGCTGGCTTTTGGTTCGTGTTTACGATTCCATTACCAATCGTTTCGATGATCAAAGAGAGGATTGAGGTCATGAAAAAGAAACCATTTCATTTCCTTTGGATCGGACAATCTTTCGCGAATTTCGGAGATGTGTTCTACATTGTTTCCGTTGTCTCTTGCCTATATCATTTGACATCGAAAGCCATGGCTGCCGCCTTAGTCCCTTTTTTCGTTACATTGTCGTTATTTATTAGTGGAATCGTCGCACCGATATTTTTCGAAAAATATAAACTAAAAACGTTATTGTCCTACGGACAACTGTGTAAAACATTTCTGCTGCTTTTTCTCTCGCTGTTTTTGCAATGGGGTGCGGAACATCACATTGCGATCGTTTACGTTTTTGTATCATTGATCGCTTTTTTAGACGGGATCAATAATCCGATTAAAAACTCCCTCGTTCCTTTTATCGTTTCCAAGGAGGAAATCTTGAAAGCCAACAGTTTTTTAAACACGTTAGACCAATTCATCAAACTTAGCGCATGGCCGATCGGGAGTTTGATTGTCAGTGCGGGATCGCCGTTCCTTTTAATCCATATCACCTTATTGTTCTATATCGTTTCAAGCATTCTCATGTTTCTGTTGCCTATACAAGAACATACAAAGAAGAATACGGTCCAAGACAAAGGCCTAAAGAACTTTCTCCTTTCGATCCGTCTAGGATGGGAATACACGTGGAGAAATGTGCACGCAAAATCGATTAGCTTCATGTCATTTTTTGAAGGAATCGGAAATGGCGTCTGGATTTCGGCCATCCTTTATATGTATGTGAAAGAACAATTACATGTAGGAGAGGAATGGTGGGGATATATTAACTCTGTTTTCTTTGGCGGCATGGTGATAGGGGGATTGTTAAGCGTTAAGTTTAGTCAATCGGTTGAAAAAAACCAGCAATTTTTTGTATTGTTTGGCCCGTTTTGTATCGCTATTGTCACACTGTTATTTGGCACAACGACGCACGGTGCGCTGGCGCTTCTGTATTCCGCCCTGTACGGGATCATCGAACAATGGAAGCTGATCTGTCTTCAGACGATTCTTCAAAAAAATGCCCGGATGGACGCTCTGCCTCATGTTTTTGCCGTGCAGGGAGTCATTAGTTCCGTAACATTCGGAATTTCCACATTGTTAATGAGCTTTATCGCCGATGTTTACGGGATTCGTTTTTCATTTTATTTGTCTGTTTGCTGCTTTTTGATCAGCGGCTGGATCAGTTATCGTCAGCGGAAAATCTGGAGTTATAAGGAGAACCAAAAAGGAGAAATCACGGGAACTATTTTGTGAGCTCCCTCTGTAAATGATCACTTTATTTCAGAACAAAGCAAAGGAATCAGTCTTGCTTCATCATATGGCAGAGTGCAAACCGAAGGATTGTTTGCGCCCCTGCCTTTTCAACATTAGAATCAAAACGCCAATCGGGACGATGAACGTCGCCGATAAATTCTGTCAATAGACTTTACCCTCGATGGCCGTAAGGTTCGAACGCATAAAATGATTGTCGTCGATCCCCCGGGATTTTTGCACGATTGGAGGTCGACGACAATGCGAAGGCGGGTTTACTTCTTCAGCTGTTCAATCTTTTCCGCCGGCAGCCCGGTCAGCTCGTGGATCGTGTCGACATCGTACCCTTTCGCCAACATTTTCTTCGCGATGTCGATTTTCCCTTCCTCGATCCCTTTTTGACGTCCCTGTTCAATCCCTTGCTTCATCCCTTGCTTCATCCCTTGCTTTATTCCTTGTTTCAACCCTTGTTCGATTCCTTGTTTGACTCCTTGTTGAATGCCTTTCTCGATTCCCCGCTGTTCGTATGAGATGATGAGCTCCATCACTTGTTTCGCTTCCTTCGTCTCCATTTGGCTCACCTCGTTTCGCAGTTGGATTTCCTCCGCTTCGGACAACCGCAAATACGTTTCAAAAAACCCAAACAACAGCCGCTGCTTCGCCTCATCGAGCTCGAGGCGGACTAGCATGCGCAAAAACTCCTTTTTCACTTCCACCTTCTCGCTTTCATTATACCCCATTTTGCTTAACAAGGCGGCGGCAACCGGATTGTCACGGCGGATGTACTCGCGCCACGGCAGTTTGCGCAGTTCCACCGTCAGAAAGCGGAAGTCAAGAACCGTCAAAAATGGAAATTGAATCATCAATGAGGAAGGTTCGTCGTGGCGTTCGTCGTAGCTGAAGATGGCAATCGGGAGGATGCGGCGGCGGTGTTTTTGAAACAAGCGGCTGAAGTAGAGGAACATTCGCTCGGGGAACGTCCGCTGCTTATAGCTTTGATGTTCGACGTGAACGATGACGAGCCCGTCTTCCCCTTTTACCTTTGTTTCGACCAACAAGTCGACGCGGTGCTTCTCCCCGGCTGTCACGTCGGTGAACAGCTCTTCGGAGAGGAAAGAGAGATGGTGAACGTCGATGTGCTCGTACACGTCAGGAAAGAAAAGAAGCAAAAAGTCTTCGAAAAACGTCGACAGCAGCTCCTTGAACAACCGGTCGTGATCGATTCGCTGTTTGGCCACGTTTTCCCTCCTTGCGATATCAAATTCATTGCATCCTATTCGCTTTCTTCCGGCCCAACTCCTGCTTTTCCCCGAACTTTTTCATCCGTTTCGCTGTTACGGCCGGAATCGGGGCAAGCGGCCTAGTTTTCCCTCGCTTCCAAAACAGGGAGCGCAAACCGTTCTTCCGTTTGCGCTCCCATTCCCCGCTTAGTCGGCCGCCCCATTCGGTGCGGCTCCGCGGTCTCCCGCATTCAATTCGTCGAATACAGGCTGACGAGCTCGTACGTCACCGTCGTCCGGTTGTCTTCCCACTCGAGCTTTTTCACGACCGCGATGCCGCTCGCTTCGCTTTGTACGGTCCGGCGCACTTCAAGCGGCACGTCGAGCGGATACAAGCGGTATCCGTCTTTTTCCAGCACAAACACATTTCCTTGAACGCGCTGTTCCTTCCCTTTGGTCACAATGACCGTCTGCACTTCCATCGGCATGCCCATATGATTTCAACCTCCTTGGCTGCCCATCGATTCGTTGGCGGCCGCGCCGCCTTTCTACTCGTATCGTATCACACCGTCGGCTGTTGTTTCATCCATTGTGTAAGCCTTTGCACCGTCTTGCGGTTGGCTGGCGGCGGAAAATAGTGGGTGAACGTGGGGAAGTACCATGCGGTCACCGGTTTGCCGAGCTGCTTCAACCGCCGTTCCAGCCGCCAAGCGTGCTCAATCGATACGTTCTCATCACGTCCGCCGTGGATGATGAGCACCGGGGCCTTGAGCCGCTCCAAATGGTAGAGCGGCGTGCGGTGCCGATAGCGCTCTGGGCATTTGTTCGGCGTCCCGCCGATGACGCGCTTCATCATCCGCCGCAAGTCTGGCCTCTCTTGATACGTAAGCGCCATATCGGTCACCCCTCCCCAAACTGCGACTGAACAGACCTTTTCCGCCATAAGGGCGGCATGAAGCGCCATCGCCCCGCCGCGCGAGAAGCCGAACAGATGGACGCGCCCCGGGTGGACGAGCGGGTGGCGGCGAAGAAGCTCAAACCCGGCAAATGCGTCATAGCGATCGTCGCCGGCGAAATCTTCGTTCCCTTCCCCGCCTCCGTTGCCGCGGTAAAGCGGGGCGAAGACGGCAAATCCGCGCGACGCGAACTCGATGAGACGCGGCACTCGCACCTGCCCGACGTTTTTGATCCCGCCACGCAAATATAAAAACCCGTCGTACACGCCGTTTCCTTTCGGCGCCGCGAAAAACCCTTTCACCTTCAGCCCTTGGGACATATAGGTGACAACGAACACCTCGATGCCCGGGTGCGGCGACGGAAACCGGTATTGGTCGATGATGTCCCCGTCCATACGCCCGCCTCCTTCCTACGCGAAACTAGATGATGCGAACCACCCGTCATCATCCCCCAACGCCTTCTTTCATTAGGGCAAGTGGAGATGTCCAACTGCCTCGCCGCTCTTGCATGCCGCCCCTTGGAAGAGCATCAACTTGAAAAAGCCCTCGAGCGCGAGGAACGGCCCGACCGCCACCTGTTCTCGGCCGACCACCTATTTTTTCTAGGCCTTCACACATTTTTCCCTCCTGCATACGATAAGGTGAAACCAATGTTCACCGCACGTGAACGAAAAGGGGGTAAGCCGCATGAAAAAATGGATCGCATGGTTGTGTTCGCTTCTTCTCCTTTTGCCGCTCGCTGCCTGCAACAACGGCGCCGACGAAGGAAAAAAACCACTTAAAACCGTGCGCCTCGCCGAAGTGACGCGTTCGATTTTTTACGCGCCGCAGTACGTCGCCTTGGCGAAAGGGTTCTTCAAGGAAGAGGGGCTCGATGTCGAGCTGACGACGACATGGGGCGGCGACAAAACGATGACGACGCTTCTTTCCGGGGGCGCGGACATCGCGTTGGTCGGTTCGGAAACATCCATTTATGTGTATGCACAAGGGACGGACGATCCGGTCATCAATTTCGCGCAGCTCACGCAAACCGACGGGACGTTTCTTGTTTCCCGCGAGAAAATCGACCACTTTACATGGGAGATGCTGAAAGGAAGCACGTTCCTCAGCCAACGGAAAGGCGGCATGCCGCAGATGGTCGGCGAGTTTGTGCTGAAAAAACACGGCATTGACCCACATCGGGATTTGAAGCTGATCCAAAACGTCGATTTCGCCAACATCGCCAACGCCTTTGCGAGCGGGACGGGCGATTTCGTCCAGCTGTTTGAGCCGACGGCGAGCCTTTTCGAACAAGAAGGAAAAGGCTATATCGTCGCTTCGTTCGGCATGGAGTCCGGACGCGTCCCGTACACATCGTACATGGCGAAACAAAGCTATATGAAAGAGCATAAAGACGTGATTGAAACATTCACAAGAGCCATCTATAAGGCGCAGCAATGGGTCGACTCGCACAGCGCAGCTGAAATTGCCAAAGCCATTCAACCGTACTTTAAGGACACGGACTCGGCCATCATCGAAAAAGTGGTTGAGCGCTACAAAAGCCAAGGGACCTACGCGACCGATCCGATTTTGGATGAAGAAGAATGGAATCACTTGCAAGACATTATGGCCGAAGCTGGCGAGCTGCCGAAGCGCATCGACCTGAACACGCTTGTTGATTCGTCGTTTGCCAAAAACGCGATGAACACGCAATGAAAGCGGGTGAACGGAATGTTTCTTTCGATCGACCGCCTTTCGCACACGTATTTGACGAAAACGAACGCCGTCACCGCGCTTGTTGATGTGTCGCTGTCCGTCGAGAAAGGAGAATTTGTCTCCTTTCTCGGCCCAAGCGGCTGCGGCAAAACGACGCTTTTGTCCATCATCGCTGGGCTGATTGAACCGACGGAAGGAGCGGTCCACATCGAAGGCCAACCGATTTGGCCGAGCGGAATGGCCGCGCCGACGGCGCGGCGCGCGGTCGGCTACATGCTTCAGCAAGACTACCTATTCCCATGGAAAACAATCGAAGAAAACATCCTTCTCGGCTTAAAAATGACTAGAACGCTAACTGCTCAAACCAAAGAACGGGCGCTCGCTCTGCTGGCGGAGATCGGCCTAGCCGGCGTCGAGTCGTATTACCCGAGCCAGCTGTCCGGCGGCATGCGCCAGCGTGCGGCGCTCGTGCGCACGTTGGCGACCGACCCGAAGCTGCTTTTGCTTGATGAACCGTTTTCCGCCCTCGATCAACAAACAAAGCTGAAACTGGAAGAACTCGTTTGGAAGACGTTAAAACAATACGAAAAAACAGCGGTGCTCGTCACCCATGACATCGAAGAAGCCATCGCCATGAGCGATCGCATTTTCTTGTTTTCGCCGCGCCCTGGGCGCCTTGTGCGGACGTTTGTCATCCCGGATGAACTGCGCGGCCGCCCGCCGCTTGCCGCCCGCCAGCATCCGGCGTTTTCGCCATTGTTCCAATCCATTTGGAAGGAGATGGAGGCTCTTGAATCAAGCTCCTGACCGCATCCAGTCGCTGCACCGTGAATACCTCGCCGCATTGCGCAAAGAGCGGCGAGTGATCCGCCTTTGGCAGACGGCGCTACTTGTCGCCTTTTTCGCCGTCTGGGAAGCAGCGAGCCGCTTCCATTGGGTCGATCCGCTCCTATTCAGTTCGCCCTCCGCCATCGCCAAGCTGTTTGGCGAAAAACTCGGTGATCATTCGCTGTTTGTCCACACGTGGGCGACATTGTTTGAAACGTTGCTCGGCTTTCTGATCGGCACCGCCGGCGGGGCGCTCATCGGCGCGGTCCTCTGGTGGTTTCCGCGCCTGGCGAAAACGCTCGATCCATATTTGGTCGTCTTCAACGCCATGCCGAAAGTCGCCCTCGGGCCGATTTTGATCGTCGCACTTGGGCCGGGATTTACGTCGATTATCGCCATGGGCGTCGTCATTTCGGTCATCATCACAACGATTGTCGTCTATTCGGCGTTCCAAGAAGTTGATCCGAACTATTTGAAAGTGCTGCGGACGTTCGGCGCCACCCGCTACCAATGCTTTCAAGAGGCGGTGCTGCCGGCGTCGTTCCCGGCGATCATTTCGACGTTGAAAGTAAACGTCGGCCTCGCTTGGGTCGGCGTCATCACCGGCGAGTTTCTCATCTCCAAGCAAGGGCTTGGGTATTTAATCATTTACGGCTTCCAAGTGTTCAACTTCACCCTTGTGTTGATGAGCCTGCTCATTGTCGCCTTGCTGTCGACCGTTATGTATCAGCTTGTCGCCTTGATCGAAAAAAAATGGGGAAACCGCCGCTAGCGGGACGCTCGCCGAATGTTGACGGGCGTCTCGTTTCATTCCTGTCGTCCCAATGAGCCGGCATCCGCCGCTTTTGGGAAGCCCATCTTCGGGAGCCGCCGATCGGCGCCCCTTTTCAATCGATCAGCCCGCGCTGTTTCAACTTGGCAAGCGCCAGTGAAAGCACGTCATCTTTCATGAAATAGCTGAAACGCTGATCGGCGCGGATGTCATCCGGCAGCGCCTCAAGCAGCACCGGGCCGTTCGTTTCCAAATACGACCCCCGCTCGACGAGCGCAGCGATGTCGGCAAAATAAATGTTTTTCACGATATCCGGCTCCACTTTATATTGGCCGATGTATTCGAGCCGGCCGACAATTCCCCCCGTTTCTTCCATCACTTCGCGGGCCGCGGCTTCCGCCGCTGTTTCCCCTTCTTCCACCTTGCCGCCGGGAAACTCAAGGCCGCGGCGCGGATGATCCGTCAACAGCCATCGCCCGCCATAGCGGCAAATGACCCATACATGCCCGGGGGAGGGGGAAAACGGATGATCCGCAAAGGCCAGCCGAACGCGATGTCCGTAATAATCGCGAAATTCATGCATCGGACTCTCTCCTTTCCTCTCCCCATTATACAGAAAAACGCCGCTCGACTCGCGGCGTTTACTCTTCTTTTTCGTCCGGAAGGATGCCCATCGAGCGGATGTGTGCTTTCGCTTCGTCGTTGCCGAGCTCATAAATCATTTTGTAAATGTCGACCATCGTCCGGTCGTACGCATCGTTTTCCCGGTCGTAATGGTATTGAATATACGGCACGTGGGCGCGCCAAAACGCCTGCCAGTCGGTCGAGTAGTTCTGGTCGAAATACTCGCGCAGGCGGGCGATTTCCTCATCAGTCGCCTCGATTTGAAAGTCCCACGGCGATGCGGTTTTCAATTGGGAAATTTCCCCGGTTGCCATCGACACGTAATACGTCTTTTTCCGTTCGTCTGCCACCTTCGTTCACTCCTTCTGCTCTTTTTGCTTAGTGTGGGGCAATCGGGGAAAACTATGCTCATTTTATTTCATCTTTCAACAGCTCGATCGCCTTGCGCAGCACGGACGGGATCGGAACGCCGGCCCGGCCGGCGTTTTCGACGATGGAGATGAATTCATTAGCGATGTAGAAAAACACGATCGCATCGCGAATCAAATGCATGTTCCATCCGATCGCCACATCGACCAAGTGTGCCGCCGCCACCAGCACGAAAACCAACAGTTTCCGGACGATGCCGCGGAAGCCGACTTGGCTTGACAATGCCCCTTCCATCGCGCTGGCGACAATGCCGGTAATATAATCGACAATGACCAGCGCCAATAAAATCACGACAAATGAGTCCACGCTGCCGACAAACAGCGACAAAAACGAACCGAACAGCGACACGGCAACCATCGGGACCGGCTTGTTCACGCTCCCCCCTCCTTGAACATAGGATACGCATAACTATCGTATGCCCGGAGGGAAGAACACGGCGCGGCGCATTCCCTAAAAAATCGCCCTTTTTCGACAAAGAAAGGACGAAGCAAAAGGCCGTCCCCCGGCCTGAGGACAGCCTCCTTATTCTTATCGTCCTAAGAACGATTTCAACATCCAGACGTGTTTTTCCAAGCTGCGATGAATGCCAAGCAGCATATCCCCCGTCGTTTCATCGTTCACTTCATCCGCCAGCTGCATGCCTTCTTTCAATTCGCCGATCATCGTTTCAAAGTCGCCGACAATCGAAGCGACCATTTGCTCCGCCGTTTCCGTCCCGGCTGCTTCTTTGACGGACGCCTGCTTGAGGCAGTCTTTCATCGTCGCCACAGGCTTGCCACCCAAGGCCAACAGCCGCTCGGCCAGTGCGTCAATGTGGGTCGCGGCTTCGTTGTACAGCTCTTCGAATTTTTCATGCAGCGTGAAAAAATGCGGCCCGGTGACATACCAATGATAGTTGTGCAATTTCACGTACAACACAGTCCAGTTGGCGATTTGCTTGTTGACAAGATCGATCAGTCGAGTTGTCATCCTCTCACTCCTCCTCATGGTTCTTGTACCCAGCTGGCTTGTTGATGAAACATGGAAAACGTGTCGATGGATAGCTTGCCCGAGTTCACCGGAAATATGAACGCCAGCTCTGCCAGATATGGTATAATAAAAAGAAAAAAGGCGGGCGTCATGATGTACTGGACCTTGATCGTTTGCCTCATCATCGCCGCTGTCGTTCTTGCGCTGGCGGTCGTCACGACTTCCAAAGCGTATGCCTACAAGCATACGGTCGATCCGCTCCCGAATGAACGCGGCGGCGAACAACAAGCCGGCCCGAAGCAGCCGCAGTAGCGGCGCGGGGCCGGCTTGTTCATCAACCAAACACCTTTTTCAACTCTTCTTTCTCTTGCGAAAGCCAAAAGCGCATCAGCTGTTTGGCCGCCTCTAGATCATGCAGCTTCGCTTGGCCGCATTGCCGCTCGGTCGCGGCTGGCACTTCCGTCGCGGCGAGCGCGTCCTTCATGGCTTCTTCCAACAAATCAATGATCTCGTCCACGGTTGGCGAGCCGCTCACGACAAGATAAAACCCGGTTTGGCAGCCCATCGGCGAGATGTCGATAATATCGAAATGATCATATTTGGCCGCATGTCGGCGCAGCGTATACGCAAGCAGGTGCTCGAGCGTATGAATCGCGGCCGGATCCATCGCCTCTTTGTTCGGTTGGCAAAAACGGATGTCAAACTTATTGACGACGCCGTCGCTGCCGACTTTGTGAACGCCGCAATGCCGAACGTACGGCGCTTTGACCGCGCAATGATCCAATTCAAAGCTTTCCACCGGTGAAGGCATGTCAATCACTCCTCGTCAGTTGTTTTCGTTTTTATCATAACCAAAACGGCGCCTGTCCCGCACCTTTTTTGCCTGCCGCCCGTCCCGTTTGCGGCGGCTGACGCAAAAAGCGGCGCCAAGCCGGCCGTTCCCAAGCCCCAAGCGGGAACCGTTTTCCGCGAAAATGCATGCGCCTTGATGAACCATTTTCATGCCTAGGTGGAGGGCAAAACGCTGCCCATGCAACGTTTCCGCGAAAACGCCCGTTTCGTGCCCGGACGGAGGAAAAACTGCTGCCCATAGGACTTTTCTGGCTAACTTGATCCAGTTGGAGGCCGAACTGTGTTTCACCTGCTTTGCTTCCGCGCGGCACGAAGCATCCCTTTTTCTTGAACGGCGGAATGATTTGTCCTATGCTAAAGATAGTCAAGCTAGAAAGGAATGGTTTCGGTTGGCCAAACTGCTCATTATGCTCATCCGCTTTTACCAGCGGTTTCTCTCCCCGCTCAAACCGCCGACATGCCGCTTTTCCCCCACCTGTTCAAGCTACGGAATCGAAGCGATTCGGCGCTTTGGCGCCTTGAAAGGCGGCTGGCTGACGGCGAAGCGCATTTTGAAATGCCACCCGTTCCATCCGGGCGGTTTCGACCCTGTTCCCGAGCCGGCCCGGCGTCCGAAACGAAAAACATAACGAAAAACTCTTGCCGCGGGCTTTCTTTTTTTGTATGATGGATCGCGTTAAATCGTAATGATTACTATTTTCATGCATAAAGGAGCCGTGGCCGCGAAGCGCACCCTAGGTCTGTAAGATATCCACAAAACTGAAAAAGGATGTAAGGGATTTTGTCGAAAAATATTTTTTGGACACCCCTGAGGGGCCGAAAAGCCTTGATACATCAACATTTCTAGAGGGAGGCAAAACAGATGAACAAACTTTCGGTCAAGGGTCAGGGAAACCGGCCGTGCTTCATCATTTTCAAATCGTAATGATTACGATATAATAAAAACGCCTATCCCCATTCCAGAAAGGAGTCGACCATGAGAGCTGCACCCATCCTTCTATCCTTGCTTTTAACGGCAAGCGCCTTGCTATATGGTTGCCAATCGAAACCGGAGAACGAGACCGGGACGTCAAACGATCGCCTGACGATTTACACGACCGTCTATCCGTTGGAAGACTTCACGAAAAAGATCGGCGGCGATCTTGTTGAGGTGAAAAGCATTTATCCGCCGGGCGCGGAAGCCCATACGTTTGAACCGACGACGAAAACGATCGAGCAAATCGCCGGGGCGGACGCGTTCATTTACATCGGTCACGGGATGGAGCCGTTCGCTGAAAAGCTAAAAGAAACGTTAAAAAATGAACCCGTTCGCTTTCTCGCTGCTGCCGACGGCATCGACCTCATTGAATCAACCTATGAAGAACATGAGGGGGGACATGGGGGCTACCATGAGCATGACGCCGAAGAAGGCGGCGGAGAGGAACACCATCATGGCGACAAAGACCCACACGTCTGGCTTGACCCGATCCGTTCGATCGCAATTGCTGAACATGTTCATGACTTATTGGTTGAATTGAAACCGGACAAAAAACAAACGTTTATCAACAATTTTAACGCCCTCAAGGCGAAACTTGAAACGCTCGACCAACAGTTCCGCGAAACTATCCAGTCAGCACCAAACAAAGAGATTCTTGTCGCCCATGCCGCCTACGGCTATTGGGAAGAACGCTATGGCCTCCGGCAGCTGAGCGTTTCCGGGCTATCGCCGACGAACGAGCCGTCGCAAAAAGAACTCGTTGCGCTCGTCGATCTCGCCAAACACCACCATATCCGCTACGTTCTTTTCGAGCGGAACATCCCGGTGAAAACCGCAGAAGTCATTCAACGCGAGATCGGTGCCAAAGCTTTATATTTGCACAATCTCGAATCGCTGACCGATGAAGACCGAAAGCAGCAACGCGATTACTTCGACTTGATGAAAGAAAATATCAAAACAATCGAACAGGCGCTTCGTTAATCCCCTGCCCCCGCCCTGGCCATTTGGGCGGGGTTTTTTAACATCTTTTCGAAAGAAGTCCCCCACTTCTAAGTCAAATGAAAGTGGGAGATGAATGTCGGTTGGCGTTAGCCAACGAATAGGATAAAATCTGTTAGAACGGACACCTTCGGAACGAAGGGAAGCGTAAAGGGTTCTTGTGTGTGGCTTACCGTTCGGCGAACACGCACAAGTCGCTTGAAGCCCCACCTCCAAGCGAAGCGTAGGTGGCGGGTAGTTCACAAATAGGACAATACTCGCCCCCATGGCAGCGTAAGCAATTCCCTTTCCCGTTAAACAGGCGCTCCCCTTCCTTCGCTTCCCCCGTCAATCAAGATAACGATTTTCATTCTCAATTTATGATTATACATTGTCCCTCCGCATCCGTTCAAGCAGAAATCCATTCGATGCGGCGGCCGCCCGTCCATAAAAAGCAGCATTCCAATTCGCACGGGCAAAATCCGACCGCCTTCCGGCATAAAAGCGGCACTTGTTCCTTGCAGCGCCGGATTTCGTCCTCTTCGTCCCGCCAGAGCAGCACGCGGACCCGGTCGCGGTAGACGATATACAGCCGCGCCGCTTCCCGTTCTTCCCCGCCAGCCAACAACAGCGGGGTCTCCTCCCGTTCCTCCGGCCCAAAAACTCGAGCAAATGGTCCGTCACTTTCGCCAGCACAAGGCCGTAATGAAGCGGCGATGGGAACGCGGCCCGAAGCAGAAGCGGACGATGCCGCTCAATGGCGTGCAGCAGCGAAAACGGCGAGCGGAGCGAAGGGGCGGTTTGGCAATACGCTTCGACCACGCGGCGAAGAAAGGCGCCGACCGCACAAGGACGCTCAGGCAAAGCGTGGTGACATGCGGCGCTCACATGGCCTCCCCCCCGTTTTACGCATGTTTTTCAAGCTGCTCGAGCACAGCGTGAATCGAGCTCCACGACCGCTTGACAAAATAAATGGGCTTGTCTTTGCTTTTCGCCTTCTCTTTTACTTTTTTTGACAAGTTGTGGTTGATGTAATCGGTCATCACCAAGACAGCGTCCACATGTTCCGGAATGCCGCGCTTCACCATGTTCACTTTCCGGCCGCTCACATGAATGATTTCGCGGAACCCGGAATCCGCTAGTTTATCCGTAATATGACCTAAATGGTCAGCTCCAACGACAAGCAGTGATGCCATAGCGCCATCCTCCTCTTTCGGTTCTTCTTGCTTTTATTTTAATTGATAATGATTTTCTATGTCAATGAAAATGATAAATATTTTCACTGAAAAATTACCGGCAGCTTCGCTCATAAATTTCGCCGCAACCGCCAAACTAGTAGTGCCGGCGATTTCATCACGACAAGGGGGATCCATCCATGGCCAAAGACGTTTTGTGTGAAGTGCGCAACTGCCATTATTGGGCGGAAGGGAACCGTTGCAGCGCTGATGCGATTTACGTCGTCAGCCATGCCGGAAACATGGCGTCTGATTCGTCGGAAACGGACTGCAAAACGTTTACTCCTTCCAATGAAGCGTAACGATTCAGCAAATAAAGCGCTGCCCGGCGTTGCGGGCGGCGCTTGCATCGTTAGAGGGGGATGACGGTGGACAAGCGCGCCAGTCTCATTCAAGCGTTCCAAAAGGAAATGAAGCGGACTCGCCCGATGGCGTCCCCACGTTGCATCGACTCGTTCGCCAATTTGTGGGAGTACGAATTCGGTTCGTTCGAGACGCTGCCGCCGGATTTGAAACGGCTTGTCGCTTATCGAGCGGCTGAGATCGGATGGACGGATGATGACGTGTAAGGCGGGCAAACAGACGAAGCGAGCGCCCTGCTTAAAGACGGGACGCTCGCTTTTCTGCTTCCGGAATCAACGTTTTCAATTCGCGGCGCAATAGTTTTTGCGCCGCATTGCGCGGCAGCGCGGCGACGAAATAAATGCGCGCTGGCACTTTGTATTTGGCAAGCCGCTCGCGGCAAAACTGCTTCAGCCCATGCTCATCAGCCGCGGCGCCTTTTTTCAGCACTACAAAGGCACACGGCACTTGCCCCCATGTGTCATCGTCGATGCCGGTCACGCCGGCTTCTTCGACATCGGGGTGCGACAGCAGCACCGCTTCGATTTCGGCCGGATAGACGTTTTCCCCGCCGGAAATAATGAGATCGGAGCGGCGGTCGAGCACGTACAAAAACCCGTCTTCGTCGACATAGCCGATATCCCCGGTGTAAAACCAGCCGCCGCGGATCGCCCGTTCCGTCGCCTCGGGGCGGTGCAAGTATCCTTTCGTCACGTTCGGTCCTTTGACGACAATTTCCCCAGCTTCATACGGCGCAGCTTGTTTTCCGTCTTGCATAATGCATAGCTCGGCCGGAAAGAGCGGCTTGCCGGCGGAGCCGAGTTTCGTCAGGCTGTATTCGGGCGCCAGCGTCACAATTTGCGATGACGTCTCCGTCATCCCGTACGTCTGGTACACCGGAATGCCTTTTTCCTTGCACGTCTCAAGCAGTGGGCGCGGCGCCGGCCCGCCGCCAAGCAGCATGCAGCGGAACGTATCAGGATAGCGCGCTTCCCCAAGCTCCGCCACCATCCGTTGCAGCATGGCGGCTACCACCGACATGATCGTCACCGTTCCGTTCATAATCAAGGCGTTCGCTTCCTTTGGGTCAAATGACGGCTGAATGTACATCGGCATGCCGTAAATGACACTGCGCATGGCGATCGACAGGCCGCTGATGTGAAACAGCGGCACGGCCGCAAGCCAGCAGTCGCCTTCGTGCAACCCGAGATTGAGCGCCGAGCCGACCGCGCTCCACCAGTGGTTGCCGTACGTTTGCAGCACGCCTTTCGGGGTGCCGGTCGTTCCGGATGTGTACATAATCGTCGCCGTCTCGTCCAACTCGAGCGTTTCCTTGAGCAGAACGTCCACTTCCGAAAGCGCGGCGAGCGCGCTCGTCGTCATCACCCGCCCGTCGCCGCCAAGGCGCCCGGCCAGTTCCTCATCGGCAATGACAAGGCGCGCGCCGCTGTCATCGAGCTGCCAGCCGAGCTCATAAGACGTGAGACGCACGTTTTGCAACAAGGCGCGCGCGCCGAGCAAAAACAAGGCGTGGACGATCTCGATCATTTCAATGCGGTTTTTCATCAAAATGGCGACGATGTCGCCTTCCCGAACGCCCGCTGCAGCGAGGCGGCGCGCCCATGACGCCGACGCTTCGTACAGTTCGGCAAACGTTTTCGCCCGCTCTCGATCACGAACAGCCGTCCGCTCCGGGGTTAAAAACGCCCGCTGCTTCAGCCAGTTTGGCATTGTGGTCATGCGTTCTCCTCCTTTCGGCCGTTTGGCGTGCCGGCCCATCGCACAAGGCGCCGCCGCTCCCGCCAAAAAACACCCGCCGCTGTGGAAACGTCCTGTTCCGGGGGCGAGGTTGTTCCTTCCTTATGTGCCCCGCTGGCAGCGAGATGCGAAAAAGCAGCTTGATGCGGCATCAAGCTGCTTGGTCCGTTCTCACGGGAAACGCGGGAACTGGCCGAAGTCCGGCTTCCGTTTTTCCTTGAACGCCCGCATTCCTTCTTTCGCCTCTTCCGTCGTATAGAATAGAAGCGTCGCATCGCCCGCAAGCTGCTGAATGCCGGCCAGGCCGTCGGAATCGGCGTTGAACGCCGCTTTTAAGAAGCGAATGGCGGTCGGGCTTTTCTCCAAAATTTCTTGCGCCCATTTGACCGTTTCTTCTTCCAGCTGCTCGAGCGGCACGACTTTGTTCACAAGCCCCATCTCGAGCGCTTCTTGGGCGTTGTACTGGCGGCACAAATACCAAATTTCCCGCGCTTTTTTATGGCCGACGATGCGCGCCAAATAGCCGGCCCCATAACCGCCGTCAAAACTGCCGACCTTTGGCCCCGTTTGGCCGAAAATCGCGTTGTCGGCCGCAATCGTCAAGTCGCAGACGACGTGGAGCACATGGCCGCCGCCGATGGCATAGCCAGCGACCATCGCGATGACCGGTTTCGGAATGACGCGAATGAGCCGTTGCAAATCGAGCACATTGAGGCGCGGAATTTCGTCCTCGCCGACATATCCCCCATGGCCGCGCACTTTTTGGTCGCCGCCCGAGCAGAATGCTTTTCCGCCCGCGCCGGTCAAAATGATGACGCCGATATTCGAATCGTCGCGCGCTTTTGTGAACGCGTCGATCATCTCATTCACCGTTTTCGGCCGAAACGCGTTATGTACTTCCGGACGGTTGATCGTAATTTTGGCGATGCCGTTGTACGTTTCGTAAATAATGTCCTCATAGTCGTACTGCTTCACCCATTCAAACGGCATTTACACTTCCCCCTTTGTCATGAATTCACTTACTATTGTAGCAAAAACACCGGGCTGTTCCACGTGAATTGCATGTCCGGCTCCCGGAACGCAGACGAACCTGCTGTTGGGCAGCCGCTCATGCATGCGGGCGGCGATGCGGCAAAACTTTTCATCACGCTCCCCGCAAACAAGAAGCACGGGCATGTCAAGTTCCCTAAGCCGCTCCCACCAAGACGGCTGCACGCCGGTTCCCATCCCGCGCAAGCTGTTGGCAAGCCCTTCAGCCGTATGGCGAAGCCGCTCACGGCGGACCGCCGCCCTTACAGACGCCGGAAGCGCCTGTTGCGTGAAAAAAAGCGGAAGACGCTCCCAATGGTCGACGAACGCACGCACCCCTTCCTGCTCGATCCGCTGCGCAAGCGCCTCATCCGCCTCTCGCCGGGCGCGCCGCTCCGCATCCGTCTGCAGCCCCGGCGAACTGCTCTCCAGCACAAGGCGGCAGACGCGGTGCGGATGCAACATGGCGAAAGTCAACGCCAGCCGCCCGCCCATCGAGTAGCCGACCACGTTCGCTTTCTCGACGCCAAGCTTATCAAGCAACGCCGCCAAGTCGGCGGCGGCGCGTTCGATCCGATACCGCCGGGCGTCCTTTGGCGCTTCCGTCCGCCCGTGCCCAAGCAAGTCCGCCGCAATCAGGCGGAACCTCCGCCAAAACGGGTGGAGCGGCCGCCATGTGTCCGCGTTGCCGGTAAACCCGTGCAACAATAAAAGCGGCTCCCCTTCGCCATATTGTTCCACATGGTAACGAACCCCATTCAGCTCCACATCAAACCATTCCTTTATGTTCGAGAAATTTCGCGATTTCCTGGGAAACACGTTCCCACAAAAAACGATGCATTTGGACATTTTCCGCGCGCGACGTGCGCACTTCGACAACATGAAGCCCGCCTGCTTCAAACGATTCCGCCACTTGACGGCGAAATTCGTCCCACGTACGCGGCGTTGCGTGCCGTCCGCCGTACATCCCAACGGCATCGGAAAACGACAAACCGGTCGGCGTGCCAAACAGCGTTTCAAACGGCCCTTCATGACGCGCCTGCGGCAAAAAGGAGAAAATGCCGCCGCCGTTGTTGTTCAACAGCACAATCGTCGCCTGCAATCCGTGCATTTTCGCTGCCAGCAGCCCGTTCAAATCGTGGTAAAACGACAAATCGCCGATCACGAGCGAAAGCGGCCCCGCGGCGGCGCCGGCCCCCAAGGCGCTCGAGACGACGCCGTCAATGCCGTTGGCGCCGCGGTTGGCAAGCACGCGGAGCGGCTTGTCCGTCGACCAGAAAAACGTATCGGCGTCGCGGATTGGCATGCTGTTGCCGATATACAGCAACGCGTCCGGCGGCAACAATTCGGCAAGCTCGACGAACACCTTCCCTTCAAACCATTCGGTTTCTGGCAAGTGCTGCCGCAACACGGTGCGGGCGATGTCGTTCATTTCCCGCCATGCCGCCGACCAGGGGCTTGAGGCCGCTTTCGGTTCGGCCACACGCAACAGCTGCCGGCACAACGCTGTTTCGTCGCTTTGCACCATGCAGGCGGCCGACAGCGTCGGGTCGCGCCAGCCGCCGTCATCGACGACGATTTGGCGGATCGAGCGATGCCGCTTCAGCCATAACAACAGCGGCTTGGACACCGGCATGGCGCCGAAGCGGAGCACGACATCGGGCACAAGCTTGGACGCGATTGCCTCGTCTTTTAAAATCGCGTCATAGCTGTCAATGACATACGTTTTGTCGTGCGCGCCGGCGCGCAACTGCGACAGCGGATCGGCGAGAATCGGAACATCGAGCGCCCGCGCGAGCGCGGTGACCGCCTCGGCGAAACCGGGCCGGTCGAGCGGCCCACAGATGATCAGCCCGCGTTGAGCCGCGGCGAGCTCTTTATACAGGCCGGCCGCGCTTTCATCAGAAACCGTCGGCTGGCCGTTCACCACACGCGGCACCCCTTTAAGCGCCTGCACGCGCTCCCAGACGCCATCGTCAATTTCCGGAACAAGCGGCTCGCGGAACGGCAAATTGACATGCACCGGACCGGCCGGCGCAGCAGCGGCCGCTCCAACAGCCCTTGCCGCCATCGCCTGCGCATAGCGAAGCATCCCTTCCGCTTCTTCCGGCAGCGCCAAATCGACAAACCATTTTGCATAGCGGCCGTATAAATGAAGCTGATCGATCGCCTGCGGCGCGCCGACATCGCGCAGTTCATGCGGCCGGTCCGCCGTCAGCACGACGAGCGGCACGCGCGAATAGTGGGCCTCGACGAGCGCCGGCAAGTAATTGGCCGCCGCCGTGCCCGAGGTGCACACCAATGCGACCGGCCGCCGCTTCGCTTTCGCCATGCCAAGGGCGAAAAAGGCGGCTGACCGCTCGTCAATGTGCATCGAAAAGCGGAGGGCGGGGTTCCCGGCGATCGCCATCGCCAGCGGCGTTGAGCGCGATCCGGGGCTGATGACCGCCTCCGCCACCCCGGCTTGCACAAGCCCATCGACGAAAGCGGCTACATACAACGACAACGCCTCAGTCATGGTGCATCACTCCTAACGCCGATAACATCGGCGCCATTTTCACGTTCGTCTCCTCGTACTCGCTTTGCGGATCGGAGTCGGCGACGATGCCGCAGCCAGCAAACAAGAACGCTTGACTGCCAGCAAGCAAAGCCGACCGAATGGCGACCGCCCATTCCCCGTCACCATAAGCGTCCACCCAGCCGATCGGAGCGGCGTACCACCCGCGCTCGAGCGGCTCGAGGGCGCGAATCGTTTCCATCGCTCGTTCGCGCGGCGTCCCGCCGAGCGCCGGCGTCGGATGCATCCGTTCCACCAGACGCAACACGGACGGCTCCCGGCAGCCGCGGCCGACAACCGGCGTGCATAAGTGCTGAATATGAGGAAGCTTGAGAAGCTGCGGCCCGTCCGGCATCTCGACCGCCTCGCACACCTCGGCGAACAAGCGGCTGATCATGCGCACCACAAATTGATGTTCTTGGCGGTTTTTCCGGTCGGAAAGCAGCCAGGCGCCGAGCCGTTCGTCTTCTTCGACCGTCGCCCCGCGGCGCGCCGATCCCGCCAGGCAAATCGAACGGCACGTCTCCCCCTCTTTTTGGACGAGCTGCTCCGGCGATGCCCCGATTAAACAGCGGCCGTCTTGTTCAAAGGCAAACAAGTAGGCAAACGGCTGCTGCTCGCGAAGCCGCGCCAATACGGAGCCAGCATCGATCGTTCCGGCAAATGTCAACTGCCGGGCGCGGGCGAGCACGACTTTGTCAAGCACCCCGGCGCGAATCGAAGCGATCGCCTGTCGGACCGCCTCCATCCACCGTCCGCTGTCTGCTTCCCGAGCCGCGACGAGCGCGGGAAGGGGGGCCGGAAGCGGCGGTGCAGCGATTCGCCCAAGCAGCCGGCCGACCTGCTCGATTTCCCGCCCCCCACCGCCGGCAGGCAGCGTGACGGTCAGCTTCGCCTGCCCGTTCCGCATCGAAAGAAGCACAGCCGGCGCGATCAGTTTTCCGGCTGAAAACCCGCGCCATACGTCCGTCGGCGTCCGGTGCGGATCAAAGGAAAACCCGCCGAACAGCAGCGGCGGCGCATCCGTGTCGCCATGCCGCTCGATTTGGCTGGCCCACTGCCGGCGGCGCGCATCGACCTCGCGAAACCGCCCGTCCTTTTCCCCCGTCTCAATTGCATGCACCGAGCCGAGGCCGACCAAGATGGTGCCGCCGCTTCGGTCCGACCAAAAAAACCGTTCGCGGAATCCGCAAGACGGCCCTTGCATAAAAAAAGAAACCGGATCGACGCCTTCCAACGATTCCGTCCAGCTGACAAACGGCCGCGTCGCCCGCACCGCCAATTCGTGCAGTTGTTGTTGGAGTGTATGTTGAAATCCAATCGCCACGATCCTCACGCTTTCTTTCGTAAAATTCCCTCTCCATCCCCTGCTTCCCATTATCCATTATATATAATAGGAAATCATTTATCTATCAGAAAGGGTTGACACGCCTAAAACGTTTTCCTACACTTATTTTGAGCGGAAACCGATCATATTTTCAAGGAATATAAGGGGAATGGATATGCAACCAGTCACACATATCGGCCACCGACCGCCGGCTCGCCGCGACTGGCGCGTCTTTTGGCGGCTGACGCGTCCGCATACGCTGACAGCGGCGTTTGTGCCAGTCTGCGTCGGCACGGTGCTGGCGATGGGCGAAACGTCTGTCAATTGGCTGTTGTTTGTCGCCATGATGGCCGCCTCGTTGTTGATTCAGGCGGCGACGAATATGTTTAACGAATATTACGATTACAAGCGCGGCCTTGACTCGCCGGAATCGGTCGGCATCGGCGGCGCCATCGTCCGTGACGGCCTGAAGCCGAAAACGGTGCTGGCGTTGGCGTTTGCCTGCTTTGGGGCAGCGATGCTCATCGGCGTCTACATTTGCGCGCAAAGCAGTTGGTGGCTCGCGCTTGTCGGAACGGTCTGCATGGCGGCCGGCTACTTTTACACCGGCGGTCCTGTTCCGATCGCCTATACACCGTTTGGCGAACTCGCCGCCGGATTTTTCATGGGCTTTATGATCATTTTAATTTCCTTTTTCATCCAAACAGGCGGCGTGAGCAAAGAAGCGGTGCTCGTGGCGGTCCCGGTCGCCATTTTCATCGGCGCCATTTTGCTGGCCAACAACATTCGCGACTTGGACGGCGACCGCGAAAAAGGACGAAAAACGCTCGCCATTTTAGTCGGCCGCGACTGGGCGATCCGCGTGCTTGCCATGATGTTTGCCGCCGCGTTTCTTTGGACGGTGGCGCTTGTGCTGTTGGGCATCGTGCCGTTTTGGGCGATGCTCGCCTTGCTGAGCGCGCCAAAAGCAGCGGCCGCGGCGCGCGGATTCATCGGTAAAACGAAACCGGCGGAGATGATGCCGGCGATGAAGGCCACAGCGCAAACGAATACACAATTTGGCTTTTTGCTCGCCATCGGCTTGCTTGTCGGCCAATGGCTGTAAACACGGTCGAAACGGCCGTGTTTTTTTTTGATTTTCGCCCATACTACACCATATAGATAGGCTCCCGCGGCGAAACCATTCGCCGCCAACGGAAGGATGAAACGATCCCTGTGTTTGAAAGGCTCCAGACATTTTCAAGTTTGAATCCATGCAAGACAGACGCTGCAAGGAAGGGGTTGCAACCGATGTTGACGAACGAACAACTCGCCGCCTTCCGCTCCACATTGCTTGAGATGAAGCGGGACATTGAAGACCGGCTGAATCAAAACGACCATTTCGGCATGACGCGCAGCCACGCCCACGATGCGGTCGGCGAGCTGGCAAGCTACGACAACCATCCCGCCGATGAGGCGACCGAACTGTATGAGCGGGAAAAAGATTTGGCGTTGGACGACCATACAGAGCGCGAATTCCGCGAGATCGAGCGGGCGCTGAAAGCCATCGATGACGGCACGTACGGGATTTGCCGCACATGCGGCCAGCCGATTCCGTACGAGCGGCTTGAGGCGTTGCCGACAACGCTTTATTGCCGGGAGCACAGCCCGGACCAAATCGTCTCGCAAAAGCGGCCACTCGAAGAAGGGGTACTCATGCCGCCGTTTGGCAAATTCGATTTTGACGACCGCGACGAATCGGTCGCCTATGACGCCGAAGACGCTTGGCAGGAAGTCGCCCGCTACGGTTCATCGGACACGCCGTCCGACCTTGGCAAAAATGTTGATTATTACGGAGAAGTATACGCCGAATCGGAGGAGCACGTCGGCTATGTCGAGGATTTGGAAAATTTCGCTGCTGTCGATTTGCACGGGCGAAATGTCAAAGTGTATCCGACGCGGGAGCACGAATGGCTCGAAAACATATTGGATGACGAAGGCATCATGTCAAACATCGGCGACTTGCCGGCGTATGAAAAAGACCCGTATACGGTGAACGAAAGCTATCGCCGCTACGATGAGCGCCCGACCCAGCAAAGCTTCGGGGAACCCAATCCGTAGACAAAGGGCCTCCGTGCGATGACCTCTTGAAGTGGGGAATGCGGCCAGGCGGCCGGTTCAGTTTGACGCGCTCCAAAGGCCGACTTCCAACGTGGGACGCACGCCTTGCCATGGTCCGCTGACAACAAGCGCCTCATGTTCCAATGGCGGGAAACTCGCCAACGGGCCAGTCTGTTTTCAAACGAGCACGGGTTCTCGCGCCGCCTTCCAAACGATGGGCACATGGTTGCCCGTGCTTGTTTGAAACGGAGGAGGGGCGGATTCCGTAGTACATAACGGAATGTTGCAAAAACCTTTGGATGGAGGAGAAACGATGAATGCCCATGAGATCGATTACCGGCTGTACGGCGATGACATGCAGTTTGTCGAGATCGAACTCGATCCACGCGAAAGCGTCATTGCGGAAGCGGGCGCCATGATGATGATGGAAGACGACATCGCGATGGAAACGGTCTTTGGCGACGGCTCCTCAGCCGGAAAAGGACTGCTCGGCCGCCTCGTCGGCGCCGGGAAACGGCTGCTCACCGGGGAAAGTCTGTTCATGACCGTGTTTACAAATCAAGGCAGCGGCAAGCGCCGCGTCGCCTTTGCCGCTCCGTATCCGGGAAAAATCATTCCGGTCGACTTGAGCGAACTGGGCGAGAAACTCATCTGCCAAAAAGACTCGTTTTTATGCGCCGCCAAAGGGGTTTCCGTCGGCATTGAGTTTCAACGCAAGCTCGGGGCCGGCTTTTTCGGCGGGGAAGGGTTTATTATGCAAAAGCTGGAAGGCGACGGCCTCGCCTTTTTGCACGCGGGCGGGACGATCCAACGCCGCGAACTGCAACCGGGGGAAAAGCTGCGCATTGACACCGGTTGCCTTGTCGCCATGACGAAGGACGTCGACTACGATATTGAATACGTCGGCAACATCAAAACCGCCTTTTTCGGCGGGGAAGGGTTGTTTTTGGCGACCGTCACCGGCCCCGGGGCGGTGTGGGTGCAGTCGCTCCCGTTCAGCCGGCTCGCTGACCGCGTGCTTGCCGCCGCTCCGAGCGCCGGCGGACGGTCGGTCGGCGAAGGCAGCATCCTTGGCAGCATCGGCGATTGGCTAGACGGCGACGATTGAAACAAAATCAGGCGTTCAAACCGAACGCCGGCCGGTTCCGCCAACGCGAAACGGGGCGTTCCAACAGGGCGGCCCCGTTCCGTTTATGCCGTTGCCGCCGCAGTCCGGCAACAGTCATACATCCGACCTCTTTCCGCTGCAAGCCGTCGCTCCTTGGCCGCTGTTTTGCCTCCGCACAGGAAACCGTCCCAAGCCCGGCGTTTGGAAACGGCGGAATCGATCGTTCAGACCGGCTCAGACGGAAATGGTTCATCATGCCAAAGACAAGTTCGTGATGGCGAGCGGCTGGTCGTTTGCGCCTCTGGGATGATTCGAAGCGGCCGCGCTCGTCTTTAGGGGCGCCTGTTTCCCGCCGGGCTTTACATCGACGGCGAAATGCCCCAAATCTCAGCCGCGTATTCCGCGACGGTCCGGTCGCTGGCAAAGTAGCCGGAGTGGGCGATGTTGACGGCGCTCATCCGCCACCAGCGCGCCGGATCGCGGTAAGCGTCTTCCACCTGCTCATGCGCTTCGGCGTAGGCGGCAAAGTCGCGCAGCACAAAATATTCATCATTTTGCGTCAAAAGCGAATCGTAAATCGGTTCAAAGTAATCGCCGGCATCCGGGAAAAAGCCGTTGACAAGCTGGTCGACGACTTGCTTGATCCGCTTGTCGTGATGGTAATACTCGTGCGCCCGGTAGCCGCCGTGCTCATAGTAGTTGAGCACTTCCTCAGCCGTCAGCCCGAACAAAAACATGTTTTCTTTCCCGACCGCTTCCGCGATTTCGACGTTCGCCCCATCAAGTGTGCCAAGCGTGATCGCCCCGTTCATCATAAACTTCATGTTGCCCGTCCCGGACGCTTCTTTGCTGGCGGTTGAGATTTGCTCGCTCACATCGGCGGCCGGGATGATCTCTTCGGCGAGCGACACACGGTAGTTTTCCAAAAAAATGACTTTCAACTGGTCATGGACCCGTTTGTCGTTGTTCACCTTCTCGGCGACCGAATGGATCAGCTTGATAATCCTCTTGGCGTAGTAATAGCCCGGCGACGCCTTCGCCCCGAAGATAAACGTGCGCGGGTGAATCGAGAAGTGTGAATCCTCCTTCAGCCGATTGTACAAATGCATGATGTGCAGCACGTTCAACAGTTGCCGTTTGTAGGCGTGCAGCCGTTTCACTTGCACATCAAAGATCGACGACTCGTCAACACCGATTCCGGTCTTCTCATAAATGCGGGTGGCGAGCTTCGCTTTGCGCCGCCGCTTGACGGCGGCGAGCGCCTCTTGAAACGCCGGATCGGAAGCATGCGGCGCCAGTTCCACAAGCGCTTCCGGCTCATGAATCCAACGCGGGCCGATCGTGTCCGTAATCAACGCCGACAGCTCGGGGTTGGCTTTTAAGAGCCAGCGCCGGTGCGTCACGCCGTTCGTCTTATTGTTGAACTTTTGCGGCGCCCATTCGTAAAACAGGCGCATTTCCCGCTGTTTCAAAATGTCGGTATGCAGTTTCGCCACGCCGTTGACGCTATGGCTTGCCACGACGGCCAAGTGCGCCATTTTCACCATTCCGTGGGCGATGATGGCCATTTGTTCAATCCGCCCCCAATCGCCAGGGTAGCGTTCCCACAGCTCGCGGCAAAACCGTTCGTTGATCTCCTCGACGATCATATAAATGCGCGGCAAAAGCGGCCGGAACAAGTGGATCGGCCATTTCTCGAGCGCTTCCGACAACGTCGTATGGTTCGTATACGCGATCGTATGGGTCGTAATGTGCCACGCCTCTTCCCAGCCCATCCCTTCTTCATCGAGCAAAATGCGCATCAATTCCGGAATCGCGAGCGCCGGATGCGTGTCGTTCACATGAATGGCGACATACTCATGAAGCCGGCGCAAACTCCCGTGCTGGCGGCGATGAGCGCGGGTGATGCTGCCGAGGCTGGCGGCGACGAGAAAATACTGCTGCTTCAGCCGCAAAATTTTTCCTTCGTCATGCGTATCGTCCGGGTACAAAAACTCGGAAATGGCTTCGGTCTCCCGTTTGTATTGCATGACATCTTTATGGAGCGGGAACGTCTTCGCCGGTTCGGCGCTCCAAAGCCGGAGCGTGTTGACCGTGTTCGTCCCGTAGCCGATGACCGGCACGTCGTACGGCACCGCCATCACGTTTTCGCTGTCGACATGGCGGAATACAAGGCGGCCGTTTTGCTCCGACACCTCAACTCGCCCCCAAAACCGGACTTCGACCGCCAGCTCTTCTTTGCGGACTTCCCACACGTTTCCGTGGCGCAGCCATTGCTCCGGCAGTTCGACTTGATAACCGTCGACGATCTTTTGGTCAAACAGCCCATGCTTGTAGCGGATGCCGTGCCCGTGGCCCGGCAAATTGAGCGTCGCGAGCGAATCCAAAAAGCAGGCGGCGAGCCGCCCGAGCCCGCCGTTTCCGAGCCCGGCGTCCGCCTCACATTCCTCGACATCTTCGAGGCGAATGCCGAGCTCGCGCAATCCTTCCTCGACGACCGAGCGGACGCCGAGGTTTAACAAATTGTTGCCGAGCAGGCGACCAAACAAAAACTCAATCGACAAATAATACACTTGCTTCCACCGTTGCGCCCGGTAGCGTTCATTCGTCGTGATCCAATGGCGGCTGATATGTTCGCGCACCATCTGGCCGAGAACGTGATAATGATCGCGCGCCGTCGATTCGGCAAACGGTTTGCCGCACAGCGCCTCGACCCGCGCCACAAACGCCCGTTTGAACGTTTCTTTATCGGCGAACAAGCGCATCTCCCCCTTTTTTGACCAGCCGTTTGTACGCTTTTTCATACTCTTTCGCTGAACGGCGCCAGCTGTAATCGCCGCGCATCGCCCGCTCCATGAGCCGCTCCCAGACAGATGGCTGGTGGTAGAACGACAGCGCCCGGCGGATCGTGTACAACATGTCATGGGCATTAAAGTTCGTAAAGCTGAACCCGTTTCCCTCTCCTGTAAATTCATTGTACGATTGCACCGTATCGTTCAGCCCACCCGTTTCCCGAACGATCGGAATCGTCCCGTACCGAAGCGCGATCATTTGGCTCAACCCGCACGGTTCAAATAATGACGGCATTAAAAACAAGTCCGAGCCCGCATAGATTTGATGGGCGAGCGGTTCGTGAAAGCCGATGTACACCCCGACTTTGTCCGGATAGGCCGCTGCCATTTGCGAGAAAAACTGTTCAAAGCGCCAATCCCCGGTGCCGAGCACGACGAGCTGCATGTCTTCCTGCATGAGGTCATGAAAGACGCACGTCACCAAATCGAGCCCTTTTTGCGCCGTCATTCGCGTCACCATGGCGACGACGGGCGCATCATCCCGCTCTGGCAGACCGAACCGCCGCTGCAAAGCGCGCTTGTTGAGTTTTTTTCTTTCCCGCGTATGTACGCTATAGGTCGCCGCCAAAAACGGATCGGTTTGCGGGTTGTAAAACTCGTCGTCAATGCCGTTTAAGATGCCGAGCAAATCGGCCCGCCGCGCCCGCAGCAAGCCGTCCAACCGCTCGCCGTAATAGGCGGTTTGAATCTCTTCTTTGTACGTCGGACTCACCGTCGTGATCAAATCGGAGGCGACAAGCGCCCCTTTCATAAAGCTGACGCTTCCGTAAAACTCGAGCTGGTCGACGGTGAAATACCGTCCGTCCAAATTCAACAAATCCTCTAAAATCCCGCGCGGAAACAGCCCTTGAAACTGCAAGTTGTGAATCGTAAACATCGTGCGGATATCCGCATAAAACGGATCATGGTGATATTGCTCGCGCAGCAAAAATGGAATCATGCCGGTGTGCCAGTCATGGCAATGAATGATGTCAGGCTGAAACCCGATCTCCGGCAGCGCGTCCAGCACCGCCCGACAAAAATAAGAAAACCGCTCGCCGTCGTCATAATGGCCGTACAGCTGCGGCCGTTTGAAGTAATACTCGTTGTCGATGAAGTAATAGATGACCCCGTCGTGCTCGAGCTCCTCCACGCCGGCATATTGGCGGCGCCACCCGACCGGCACGGTGAACTCCGCCGTTTTGTTCATCTTCTCTTTCCATTCGCGGGCGATCGTCTCATATTTCGGCAGCATGACACGGGCGTCAACGCCGAGCCGGCGCAGCTCTTTCGGCAGCGCGCCGGCAACGTCGGCCAATCCCCCCGATTTGGCGAACGGGGCGCATTCGGAAACGGCAAATAGCACGTTCATAGGCTGGCGACCTCCCCCTGCACCGTTCCTTTGCGGACGACAAACGGTTGATCAGCCGTTCCTTTCAACACCACGCCCGGTTCGACCTTGGCGTCTTTATCGATAATGACGCCATCGAGGACGCAGCCGTCGCCGATTTGGCACTTTTGCATAATAATGCTGTTTTTCACGACCGCTCCTTTGCCGATCTTCACAGAGCGGAACAAGACGCTGTTTTCCACCGTCCCGTCAATGACGCAGCCGTTGGCGATCATCGAGCGCTTTACGATCCCTTCCCGCCCGTACTTCGTCGGCGGCTCGTCTTTCACTTTCGTATAAATCGGCCGCTCCGCGAGAAAGAGCTGTTCCCAGACGTTCCGATCCAACAGTTCCATGCTTGAGCGGAAATATTGTCCCACCGAATCGATGACCGCCGCATACCCCGTGTATTCGTAATCGCAAATCGACAGTGAATGGCGGCCATCGCGGACGACGTCGACGATGCTTCGGTAGCCGCGGTTTTTGTAATCGGCGATTAAATCAAGCAGCAGCGACGTTTCTAGCAAATACATCTCAAGCGACCGACCGCGATGACGGATTTCGGTCACATCGCAGCCATTTTCGATATGGCGCTTCAAGACGGCGGCAAAATCGATGTTGCACACCGTATAGCTGTTCGCGATGACGGCATATTTTTGCCGGCTCCGCAAAAAATAGTCGATGTGCTGCTCGAAGTGGGCAAATGCCCCGACGCGGCGCTCGCCGGAAAACAGCAAATCCGGCGACGGGAAGAAAAACAGTCCGTCCCGCTTTCGGTTTAAGTCCCAGTTTTTCCCTGACCCTAAATGGTCCATGAGCGAACGGTACTGATATTTCGAAAAAATCGCAACACTCTCAATGCCGGAGTTAACCATGCTTGAGAGCACGAAATCAATGAGCCGATACCGGCCGGCAAACGGCACCGCGGCGATCGAGCGCTGTTCGATAAGCGGCGCTAACGCCTCCATATACGTCGTCGCGTCAATGACGCCTAACATCTTGTTGTTCATCACGCTTCATCCTTCCTCGCGGTTTCCTCATTCCATTGCGCAAGCCATTCGGCGGTCACGAGCACCACCTCGCCGTCTTCGTCCGGGGCAATCGAGGCATGCGTCGGGATGACGCAATCCGGCGTGACGATCGCCCGCTCGACATACGCTCCTTCGCTGACTGCCGCGCCTGGCATAATGACCGATTCTTTCACGACCGCCCCTTTGCCGATACGGACGCCTTGAAACAGCACTGAACGCTTGACCGTCCCTTCGACGACGCACCCTTCATTGACGAGCGAGTCCGCCACTTCCGCCTCCTGGGAAATGTATTGCGGCGGCTGATTCGGATTGACGGAATAAATGCGCCATGAGCGGTCGAACAAGTCGAGCTCGTTGTCCTCATCCAACAAGTCCATATTCGCTTCCCACAAGCTTTTCACCGTGCCGACATCTTTCCAGTAGCCTTGGAACGGGTAGGCAAACAGCCGCTTGCGTTCGCGAAGCAAAAGCGGGATGATGTCTTTGCCGAAATCGTGCGACGAATGCGGGTCAGCGTTGTCGATTTTCAAGTATTCTTTCAACAGCGGCCAATTGAAAATGTAAATGCCCATCGACGCCAAATTGCTCTTTGGCTCCGCCGGTTTTTCGGCAAACTCGACAATTTGCATCTCGTCATTCGTATTCATAATGCCAAACCGGCTCGCTTCTTCCCATGGCACTTCAATAACGGAAATCGTCACATCGGCCTGTTTGGCGATATGGTAGTCGAGCATCTGCCGATAGTCCATTTTGTAAATGTGGTCGCCGGACAGCACGAGCACGTAGTCCGGGTCGTACTGTTCAATATAATTCATATTTTGATAAATCGCGTTGGCGGTGCCTTCATACCATTTCACGCCGGACGAGACGGAATAGGGCGGCAGGACGGTGACCCCGCCGTTTCGCCGGTCCAAATCCCACGCGCTTCCGATGCCGATGTACGAGTGAAGAAAGAGCGGCTGGTACTGCGTCAGCACGCCGACCGTATCGATGCCGGAATTCGTGCAGTTGCTCAATGTAAAATCAATGATCCGATACTTCCCGCCGAACGGCACGGCCGGTTTCGCGATGTTTGTCGTCAGCGAGCGAAGCCGGCTTCCTTGCCCGCCGGCCAATAACATGGCGATGCATGTCTTCTTCATTTTGCTTTCTCTCCCCTCGTTTTTGCACTGGGCGCAAGATTGAAATGCCAAATGGCGGAATCGTCATGCGCACATGGTATGGCTTTCCATGAAACGGTTCATTGAACGCCGGAAGCCGCTTCGAATTGACATGCCCTGATCCGCCAAAGTCCACCGCATCGCTGTTCAGCACTTCCCGATACGGGGCCAAAAGCGGCACGCCGACTTTGTAATCGTCGTACGCTTGATTTGTGAAATTGCACACAATTACCAACAGATCACCGTCTTTTTTCCCGCGGCGGACGAACGAGAAAATGCTTTGTTCGGCATTATGAACGTCGATCCATTCAAACCCCTGCGGGTCGTGGTCGAGCTCGTAAAACGGCTTATACCGCTTGTAGCAGGCGATCAATTGCTTGACATACTCATCCATCTTCCGGTGCAGCTCAAAATCAAACAGCATCCAGTCGAGCTCGCCCTCAAACTTCCATTCGTCAAACTGGGCAAATTCATTGCCCATAAACAACAACTTTTTCCCGGGGTGGGCCATCATGTAGCCGTACAACAGCCGCAGCTGGGCGAACTTCTCCTCGTACGACCCCGGCATTTTGTTGAGCAGCGACTTTTTGCCATGCACAACTTCATCATGAGAAAACGGCAAAATGAAATTTTCTGAATACGCATAAAGGAGGGAAAAGGTGACTTGATTGTGTGCATGCTTCCGCTCATGCGGCGGCGTTTCCATATACTTCAGCATGTCGTTCATCCAGCCCATGTTCCACTTGTAGTTAAAGCCAAGCCCGCCGTCATACGTCGGCGCCGTCACCCGCGGCCAATCGGTCGAATCTTCGGCGATCATCAAGACGTTGGGGTCATAGGCAAACACCGCTTCGTTTAACTTGCGCAAAAACTCGACCGCATACGGGTTTTCATAGAGCTGGTCGTTGTTCGGCCAATACAGCATGTTCGCGACCGCATCGACGCGGAATCCGTCGACGTGGTAATACTCGAGCCAAAACAAGGCGTTGGAGATGAGAAAACTGCGCACTTCCGGTTTGCCCAAGTCAAAATTCGCCGTCCCCCAGACGTAATTTTCCCGGTCTTTTTCGTTCGCATATTCGTACGTCGGGGCGCCGTCAAACATATATAACCCGTGGGCGTCCTTGCAAAAATGCCCCGGCACCCAATCGAGAATGACCCCGATTCCTGCCTGATGGCAGCGGTCGACGAAATACATGAAATCATGCGGCGCACCGTAGCGGCTTGTCACCGCATAATAGCCGGTCCCTTGATACCCCCACGAACGGTCGAGCGGATGCTCGACAAGCGGAAGCAGCTCAATGTGCGTAAATCCACGCTCTAGCACGTACGGGATAAGTTCGTCGGCCATCTCACGGTATGTCAAAAAACGACCTTCCTTTTTCTTCCACGAACCGAAATGGAGCTCATAAATGACCATCGGCTGCTCGTAAATCCGCTTTCGCCGCTTCTTCCGCTGCCAAGACTGATCGTTCCACTGGTATCCTTTCAGATCGTAGACAATCGAGGCGGTGTGGGGGCGCAATTCGGAGCAAAACGCGTACGGGTCCGCTTTCAGCAGCACCCGCCCATCCGGCGTGACAATCTCATACTTATACAAATGCCCTTCCAAGTTTTCCGGGACAACGATCGTCCATACTCCTTCATCGTTCACTTTGGTGAGGCGGAACTTCGCCCCGTCCCAGCCGTTAAAGCTGCCGACCAGGCGCACGTCGCGCGCATGCGGCGCCCAGACGCAAAAGCGGGTGGCGGCCCTTCCGCCCTCATCGATCACGTGGGCGCCAAACAGCTCGTAGCTTTTATGCAAGCTGCCTTCATGAAACAAATACACTTCCAAATCCGTCGGATTCGCCGCAATCAAGCTCGATCGCATCCTTTCTGAAGCAAGATGATGGCCATACACAACATTGATTCCTATTCGCCAACAGCAGGATTCATTCCTTGAATTGTTCGTCTATATTTTTAGACAAATTCCAACAACCGCTCTTTCTCGCTGTCGAAATTTCATTTGCACACAGGCGGATTTTTATATTATAATATATATAAGTTGATAATTATTATAAATAACGGAGGTGCATTATGGCTCCAACACTGTACGATTTTCACCATCTCCCGCACGTCAAAACGCAACATGAATCAAAAAAAGCGCTCTGGGTGACGCTTTTGTTGACCATGTTTTTCACCGCCGTTGAAATCATTGGCGGACTGATTTCCAACTCGCTCGCCCTCTTGTCCGATTCGGCCCATATGGCATCCGATGTATTGGCGCTTGGATTGAGCATGGTCGCCCTCTACATGGCAACGCGCCCGCCGAACCGCCGCTTTACGTTCGGTTTTTTGCGATTTGAAATCATCACATCGTTTTTGAACGGGCTGACGTTGGCCGTCATTGCGCTGTGGATTTTATGGGAAGGCATTCAGCGTTTTCTTCATCCTGAACCGATCAACTTTCGTCTTATGCTCGGAATCGCGGCGATCGGCCTCATCGTTAACTTGACGTTGACCATCGTCTTAAGCCGGAGCACGAAAGAAGAAGACAACTTGAACGTTCAGAGCGCCCTTTGGCATTTCATCGGCGACTTAATCAGCTCGATCGGCGTCATCGTGTCCGCGCTGCTCATTTACTTCACCGGCTGGACGATTTTCGATCCGATCATCAGCCTCGTGATCGCCGCCATCATTTTCACAGGCGGGGCGAAAATTATGCGTGAATCGTATCTCATCTTAATGGAAGCCGTACCTGATGGGTTCGATCTCGAACAAATCCGCGCCGACATTCGACAGATCGAAGGGGTCGAAGACGTGCACGACATGCACTTATGGGCCATCTCGACCGACCATTATTCACTGTCGGCCCATGTGTTTGTCAGCGAGCACATCCAGCCGCTTTGTGTCATTTTGGCGGTGAATGAAATGCTGAAGGAAAAATACGGCATCGAACATGCCACGATTCAAGTCGAACACGCCATGCTCCACGACCACGGAACCTATGGGAAGGCGTTTTTGGAGAAAAAGAAGCAGCCGCAATGATAAAGACCGCCCATGCCGAATCGGCAAGGCGGTCTTTTATGATCAGTTCACGGATCGTTTTAACCCGTTTTTGGCTCCGTTTTCTTTTTGCAGGCGGTACGAAGCTGCATATCCCCTTTCTTCCGTTTCGTCCACGCCGTAGACGTAAACATTGCCGAGACGGTCTTTGTATGCAAGCAAGTAATAGTAGTCACTGTATTTGTCTTTTTTCGCATACACGATGTTGGTTTCCACATTGGCCTTCAGCGAATAGGTCTTCTCATCAATGTACGCATCGCCGTACGGGTCATAGACGAATAACGTAGCCGTCACGGCTTCCGTGACGCGAATCGATAAGTTCAAGGCCGTCCGGTTGCCATAGCTGTCATAGGTGAAAGAGTAAAGGGAAGAAACGAGCCATGGAGGATCAGCGCTGTTATCGATTTTCCCTTCCGCCGTTTCGATCACCCCATTCGCAAACCGGGCAGCAATGCGGAACGTATAGACGCTGTCATCGTAAAACACGGTTTCGCCATTGTCGTTCAATCCATCCCATGTCAGCACTTGATCGCCGGCGTTAAGCGGATGTTCCGTCCAGATCGTCCGCACTTTTTCCCCTGCCTCATTGAAAATTTCCGCCGTCACCGTCGCTGGCGTGGACAGCCGGAAATGGACTTCGCTTCCCATTTCTTCATAAAACCAGACGACTTGCGGCGCGGCCACGTTGGTCAAGTCGACGTGCAGGCGGCTCGTGAAGGAAGCCTGCTGCCCGCGGGCGTCCACCACTTTCATGCGCACCTCATATTGCCCGTCAGCGACATACTGGCCGCTTCCGTCTTTCCCATCCCACGCCGCCTTTTTGCTTCCCGGGCCTTGCTGCGATCCAGAGAGAACGGTGCGCACGAGGGACGAACCTTGGTAAATTTCCACCGTGACGCTGCCCGCCTTCGACAGCGTATACGGGATGTCAAATGGCCCTTGCTGGACATAATACAAATCGGCCGGTGCCTGAATGGTTGGCTTGCGCCAATCTTCCACCTTAAATTTCGCCGTATGGACCACAAGCTTGTTGCCGCACAAGTCGGCAATTTCAACAGTATAATAGTAGTTTCCTTCACTGACAAAGGCGTTTTTGTTGTCTTTTCCGTCCCAGCTGACCGTATAAGAACCGCTGTTGTATTTTTTATTGCGCAAAAGCTGTTTGCTGATGGCTCCTTTTTCTGTTTTCACGTAGGCAGAAACGACGAGAGGCTCTTTCAGATTCATCCGGAAGCTTGCTTTCGCCACCCCGTCCATTTTAAACAGTGTTTGGCCAAGCGACACGCCGCCAAAGGCGACTTTTGTATCGATCACGACCGAGAGGCTGCGCGCGGCGGCCTTGCGTTTTTTGTCGTCCACTGCGGACAGTTTCAACCGGTACGTTCCGTCAGGCAGCAGCTTTCCGCTCGCATTTTTCCCGTCCCAAACAAGCGTCTGTTTTCCGCCGGAAAGCCATTTGTTGCTCCAAATCGTTTTCACGAGCTTGTTTTTCGAATCGTACACTTGCGCCGTGACGCTTGCCTTTTTGTTGAGCGCAAACGGAATGGACACCTTCCCTTTTGCCTTCGGCGAGAACGATACAGTGGAAGATGACAGCTGAATAGACGGAACCACGCTGTCTACAACCTTGATTTGCTTCGTTTTCGCCACCGTTTCGCGCCCGTTCGACACTTGAACGACCATCGTATACGCGCCGCTTCCGACAAATGCGCCGTTATCTTGTTTGCCGTCCCACGACAAGGAAATGCGGTTGCTGTTCCAAAGCTTGTTTTTGGCGATCGTCCGGACGGCGTACCCCCTGCTGTTTTTTACGTACGCCGTCACTTTCAGCCCTTTTCTATAGGCGGACAGCGAAAACCCAACCTTGTTATTTCCCTTCATTGTAAACGTTCCTGCCGCCGAAATCGAAGACAGCGGCGAAGGCGTGTTCCGCACCGCCTTATAGGCATCCACTCTTCCATACCCATAAAACACGTCCCATCCCTTACCGCCCAGATCGACGGTTGACTTTCGCAAAATGCTCTCGACTTCCCCGCGCGTCAGCAGCGGATTTTTCGACAACACGAGCGCTGCCGTGCCCGATACGATCGGCGCCGCCATCGATGTCCCAGGCAGGCTGTAATAGGAACTTCCCGGAAACGTGGAATAAATGTTGACTCCGGGGGCGGCGAGGTCGATGTAATCGCCGTAGTTGGAGAAATCGGTGATCCAATCGCTGCTGTCCGTAGCGCTCACGGCGATGACCGGGTCAAACGCAGCCGGATACACCGGGAAGTATGTATCGTCATTTCCCGCCGCCGCGACAAGCACAACTCCTTTGGACACCGCGTATTGCACCGCTTCTGCTTCGTACACTGTCGCGGAGTACGACCCGAGGCTGAGGTTAATCACATTCGCTCCGTGGTCTACCGCATACACGATTCCGTACGCCACGTCGTAACTCGTCGCCCCATCGCCTTCGAACACGTTCACCGGCATAATTTTCACATTCGGCGCCACGCCCACGACCCCTTTTTTATTGATCGACGCGGCAATGATGCCGGCTACATGCGTGCCATGCTCCCCAGCCGGGACCGACTTCGCTCCTGTCAACACATTGTAGGGGGATACAATTTTCCCCACCAAATCGGGATGGTTCATCTGCACCCCGTCGTCGACGACCGCCACGGTAATTTGCCCCGATCCTCTTGTCGTATCCCACGCCTTTGGGGCGTTGATTTTTTTCAAATGCCACTGTTTGCTGTACCCTGGATCGCTTGGTGTATAAGCCCGTTCAATCACGTAGTTCGGTTCCACCGATTCAATTTCCGGAAGCCTGACCAGCTTGGCCGCCAACCCTTTCAAATCCGTGCCTTTCGGCGCTTTGACCAGGGAAAAGTTCCCGATGTCCATGAATGAAAGCTCGGCAGCCCGAAACGGCCGCAGCAACGCTTCACGTCGTTGTTCGCTGATTCCTTCTTTAAACTTCACAACCAACTCGTTTGCCGCTATTTCTTTTGGCTCGGAAAACTTTGCAACGACATCCTTCACCGAAGACGGCGGCTTGATGAAATCCACCGTTTCCGCTGAGGCAGCAGAATGGTAGACCCCGAGCAGCAGCAACGACAGGCCGATGGCCCTCAACCATTTCACGTGTTTGCTCCCCTTTCGTTTCACTTTCCTTTCATTACGACTGCCATATCATCTTTTACCCGACCTGTCCTCCTCTCTCCTTGTTTTTTTATAGGAAACTATAACAATATTATACAATTAGAAACCGCCGAATATCTACCATTATTTAACTCAATCTTTGAAAGAAACCCCTCACCTATCGATAAGTTTCCGACAGACGTCGTCGAGATGATCATGCCGTCCTCCGCAATCGAAACCGCTTCCACAATAGCGTAATCGATCGGTTTCAGCACGCCAGAACGGACGAGTTCCGCCGTATGCGACAAATGCTGGTCGACAAACAGCAGCTCCCTTTCATTAATTTTCCGGCGCATCGTCGCGTCAGCTTGAAACGGCAGCCGTTTCCGAATCATGCCCGCTTCCGCCATCAATTTGTCAATATCTGAACCGAGCGAAGCCCCTGTATAGACGTCCACTTTCAGCGGCTGCTGCTTCGCCTTCTCAATGAGCGCCATCGGCACCGCTTTGGCATCGCCCGCACGAGTAAAACCGCTCAGTCCAAGCGTCATGCCGTCATGAATCCACGAGGCCGCTGTTTCCGCCGTCACAATCCGCCCCCCTCAACGCCCGAGGGCCGATCCGTTCGAGAATGCGTTGTTCCAAAGCAGTCTCCCCCTTTGTTTTTTTCTCTCATTATAGCGGCCAACAAAGGGAAAGTCATTCGAATGGGAGTGAGAGGGCTTTCTTTTGCACTAAAGCAGCATTTTTTCTACATAACACAGAAAAAACCGATTTTTCGCTGTTACGGGGGCGAAAGCAAACCATTTCCGGATTAACCAACGTCAAGTCTTGCCCGATTTGCGCCTAAAACGATGGCGGTTTAGCGACGAAACGCCTTTCTCCCATCCAGACACGATGATGTTTGAAGGTTTCAAGAATCAACAAGGCCACGACGCAGCGGCGCCTCCCGTCTCATTGCAAAAAAATACCCGCCCGTATCGGCGGTGTCGCTAAAAGCCGAGCAATCGTCGAAAATGGCTGGCATACGTTTGGCTGACAGGCACTTTGGAACCGTCTTTCATGATCAGCAAAAACGTGGAGTGCGAATCCGGATGAATTTCAGCGATATAATCGACATGGACAATATACGACCGATGGCAACGGACGAACTGGTGGCTCGGGAGCGAAAACTCCAATTCGGTCAAATGATATTTATGATACCCTTCGGCATGCAACGCTTTGACAAACGTTTTTCGTTTTTTCGCCTCCAAATACACAACGTCTTCAAACGGAATCGGAATCCATCGGTCCATCGTCCGTATGGTCAAATACGATATCGCTAGAGGCGGCTTTTTCGGCCAGACGGCGGTCACGCACCCTTTCGGCACCCCGTCTTCTAAAATCGGAACCGATACGCCGAAATACGGAACGCCAAACACCCGGCTGTCCTTTTGCTCCTCAATCTTCCGGCGGATCACCAACGCTTTGTATGTCACCGAATCCGGCTTAATTTCGTCCCCCGGACGAATTTTCAAATCAATTTGCCGGCTCGGCTGATAGTAAATATACCGCCGGTCATCGGAAATGACAAGCGATGCTTCAACGGGAAACAATTCGTTCACCACTTAGCTGATGGCTGAAACAAGCCGCGAATCCATGCACCTCACCTCTCGCAAACCATGGCCACATCATTATTTTCAATCGCGCCGATGCGTTTGTCAAACAGGAAACGAAGCGATTTTTATGAAAAAGAGGAGGAATCGCACGAGAAGATCGCGAAACTTAGAAACAACCGGCACGATAGACAAACAAAGAGGTGTGTTCGATGGAAATGGATACGGCTTTATCGTTTTTAGGCGTCGCAGTTGTGCTGACACTCGCCCCGGGTCCGGACATTTTATTCGTCATCGCCCAAAGCCTGTCCCAAGGCAAACACGCGGGCATCGCCACCGCGCTCGGGCTGTGCACAGGGCTGCTTGTCCATATCAGCGCGGCGGTGCTCGGCGTCTCGGCTGTCATTTACCAATCCTCCTTGGCGTTTGCCATCGTCAAGTACGCGGGCGCTGTGTATTTGCTGTACCTAGCCTGGCAGGCGTTCCGCGAAAAAGACAGCAGTCTCGCCTTTGGACGGCAGAAGCCAATGGCATACGCCTCGCTGTACAAAAAAGGCATTTTGATGAACGTGCTCAACCCAAAAGTGTCGCTCTTCTTTTTGGCGCTCTTGCCTCAGTTTGTTGATCCGTCAGCGGGCCAGATCCCGCAGCAAATGCTTGTATTAGGCGTCATCTTTCTCGTTCAAGCGCTCGTTGTCTTCACATTGGTAAGCATCGGCGCGGAAAAACTGCGGCATCTGTTGCTGTCGAACGAACGAATCGCCAAGCGAATCAATCGGCTAAAAGGCGCCCTGTTCGCCCTAATTGGCATTCAAATCGTGTAAATTAGCACATTATTTCAGAATCACTTTTTCAAATTATTTCAGATGGATTC
>ERZ1673811.25-NODE-25-length-47629-cov-23.534914_pt1 | contig 47629 bp, 71 predicted proteins | sample MGYA00580151_ERZ1673811 | MGnify/ENA primary metagenome ERZ1673811 (study PRJEB41219, sample SAMN04549620) | soil metagenome | isolation source: soil | place: USA: Wyoming, Fireholl Drive Yellowstone National Park | collected 2009-07-28 ...
TGGCGACACGTGGAGCTGACGGATACTAATCGATCGAGGGCTTAACCTAGAAAAGTGGAGGCGAGCGGTTCGCCCCGGCTTCTTCCCGAAACGGTTATCTAGTTTTGAAGGAATGAAAAAAAGTCCTTGACAGCTCAGCCCGAATCATTATAATAATAAATGTCTAAAGTGATGTCATTCCGCAGTAGCTCAGTGGTAGAGCAATCGGCTGTTAACCGATTGGTCGCAGGTTCGAATCCTGCCTGCGGAGCCATCGTGGAGAGCTGTCCGAGTGGTCGAAGGAGCACGATTGGAAATCGTGTAGGCGTGAATAGCGCCTCAAGGGTTCGAATCCCTTGCTCTCCGCCATGATTCATCAACATGGCCCGTTGGTCAAGTGGTTAAGACACCGCCCTTTCACGGCGGTAACACGGGTTCGAATCCCGTACGGGTCACTTCTTCGTGGAGGATTAGCTCAGCTGGGAGAGCACTTGCCTTACAAGCAAGGGGTCGGCGGTTCGATCCCGTCATCCTCCACCATTTACATCTCGTCGCGGGGTGGAGCAGTCCGGTAGCTCGTCGGGCTCATAACCCGAAGGTCGCAGGTTCAAATCCTGCCCCCGCAACCAAATTGGTCCCGTAGTGTAGTGGTTAACATGCCTGCCTGTCACGCAGGAGATCGCGGGTTCGAGTCCCGTCGGGACCGCCATTGTTTCAAAATTATGAAAAGAGACAGCTCAGCAGTTCAGTTGGAGTTGCCTCAACGCATCTGGCTTCCTCGAATCAGCTTGTAGAGGAAGAGACAAGGTGCAGTACAAGCAAAGCAATGAAAAACTTAATATGGCTCGGTAGCTCAGTCGGTAGAGCAAAGGACTGAAAATCCTTGTGTCGGCGGTTCGATTCCGTCCCGAGCCACCATATAACATAATGTGCATCATATGTATGCCAACTTAGCTCAATTGGTAGAGACGAGCATCCGCTTCATCGAATCGGCTGCGAGTTGTCCCGACGCATCCAGCTTCTTCTAGTTGGCTGGTAGAGGAAGGGACACAACAAATGAACAATGAGCCGCGATTTATATCATAATTATGCCGACTTAGCTCAATTGGTAGAGCAACTGAATCGTAATCAGTAGGTTGCGGGTTCAAGTCCTGCAGTCGGCACCATTCTTTGGAGGGGTAGCGAAGTGGCTAAACGCGGCGGACTGTAAATCCGCTCCCTTTGGGTTCGGCGGTTCGAATCCGTCCCCCTCCACCATGATTGAAGGGGCATAGTTTAATGGTAGAACAGAGGTCTCCAAAACCTCCGGTGTGGGTTCGATTCCTACTGCCCCTGCCATTTTGATTATCATTATGGCGACTATGGCGAAGTGGTTAACGCACCAGATTGTGGCTCTGGCATGCGTGGGTTCGATTCCCACTAGTCGCCCTTCACTTTTACAGCGTTGGGGTATAGCCAAGCGGTAAGGCAACGGACTTTGACTCCGTGATGCGTTGGTTCGAATCCAGCTACCCCAGCCAATGATGCGGAAGTAGTTCAGTGGTAGAACACCACCTTGCCAAGGTGGGGGTCGCGGGTTCGAGTCCCGTCTTCCGCTCTCGATCAAGGCGGCATAGCCAAGTGGTAAGGCAGAGGTCTGCAAAACCTTTACCCCCGGTTCGAATCCGGGTGCCGCCTCCATCTAATGAATATAAAAAGTGTTGACAGACATGAAGTAATGTGATAAAATAATACATGTCGCGCCGATGTGGCGGAATTGGCAGACGCGCACGACTCAAAATCGTGTGGGGTAGCCCCCCGTGTGGGTTCGACTCCCACCATCGGCATCCTTGGAATTCGATAGCCCACGATCAAAAATCGTGAAACCCTTGATACGACCGCGTTTGCGGTCGTTTTTCATTTTCAGGAAATCCCGAAAAAAACGATAGAATCCGAAAAAATTTTGCACGAATTTTGCACGGCTATTTTGCATGATATAGATCATCCATGATTTGATCGAGGAGCATATTTTCCGCTTGTTCCAGCTCGTCCAAAATGTGCGAGTAGGTCTGCAATGTGATCCCTATATCCTTATGGCCAAGACGCTTTGAGATATATTTGATGTTCGCTTTCCGGTATAACAGCATCGAAGCGTGCGTATGTCTCAAGGAATGCATCGTCACCTCTTTTAAACCAAGTTTTCTACACAGCGTTTTTAGTGTTTTGTTAACAGCGTTATTGGACACTAACTCCATCTTCGTGTTCACAAAAACAAGATTTTTCTCGTTCCTCAATCCTGTTTTCATAGCCACCTCATTCTGTGCTTTCCGCAGTTCTTTCAATATTTTGCAGGTGTCTTCATCGATCTTTATGGTTCGCTTCGATGAATAGGTTTTCGTATCGGCGAAATCATTCGTAAATTTATAGTCCCAAGTCTTGTTGATCGTCACCATTCTGTTTTTGAAATCAATGCAGTCCCATGTGAGCCCTAATATTTCCGAAAAACGTGCGCCAGTTGCCAGGGCGAAGAGGATAATATACCGTGAAATATATTTCGGGCGCATATCTTTTTTGATTTCAGCAATTAATTGTTTCGCCTCTTGATAATTTAAATATTTCAGTTCCTCGTCTTTCCCTTTTTTCTTCCCTTTAACCTCAACTTTGTAGGTAGGGTCGCGAATGATAACTCCTTCTTCGATAGCAGCTTTAATGCATTCCTTGATGTAAGTATGACGTTTTTTGACGGTTTCAGTCGTTCTCGTTTCCGCTATTTCATTAATAAACTTTTGGTACATATCCCTTGTGAGTTCTTTCATCTTTACGCCTGCAAAGTATTCCTCGACTAGCTGAACGGAGTATTCTACATTTTTATCATGCTCTGGACTGTGTTTCCCCTTTTTGTACAGCTCGAACCAATTCCGCATGTATTCAGGGAAAAGCTGATCCCCAGCATTGATGTCGTATCCTTTGTGTAGCTGTTTCTCCAATTCAGCGGCCGCAAGCTCCGCCTCCTTTTTGGTGCGAAAACCGCCTTTCGTTTTCGTTTTGTATTTCCCATTCTCCTTATACGAAACGCGATAGCGCCAGCCGCTCTTGGTTTTTTGAATGCTAGCCATGTTCTCTCCTCCCTTTGCAGAAGTGCAGAATGTATGTTTGGTTCAGTGGTCAAAATTTTTTAGATGCACCACCTCCTTGGGGATGCCATACGCCGCGGCGGCCTCATAAATGGTTGCATCAGTGCCGCGGTATGTATAGAGAACATCATCCGACAGAAGCAATTCCACCGCAAACTCATTCGCTTCCCTTTCCACTTTGTCCATACAGAAAAGTGTGTTTTTTCGCAAAAATGAAGCGCTAAGTTCGGGATGCAAAACCGCATGCCCCAGCTCGTGCGCGCAAACGAAGCGTTGCGTTGGCTCGTCCAACTCTGAATTGATATGAATGATCTGAATCCGACGGAACGTATGATGATACCCGTATATCCCGCCCAGCGGCTCAAACAACAGCACAATGCCTTTCTGTGATGCGATCTCAAAGGGGTTGTTCGTGCCGTGCTTTCGGATCATCTTCTCTACAATTTGTTTGATCTTTTCAGCCATAGCGAACCCCCTGGAGATAGTTATTGACGGTATTTCTTTGGCGTGAACTTTTGTTTTGCGATGCGCTTGGCGAGGCGGAGAGAGTTTTCCAAAGATGCGATCAGCAGTTCCCGATCCTCTTCATCGAGTTCGTCGATGTCCACTCCGCCGAATGCGGCGAAACCATTTTTACTACTTAACCCCTCAATAATTTTTTCGAGTTCTCTTTGAATGTTCCGTTCTTCTCTTTCAGTTAATTCAGGAAGCGACGAGGAAGGGTTATCAGTTCTACCAAGAAGATAATCCGTTGATACATTAAAAAAGTCAGCCAACTCAGAGAGAGTCGATGATTTAACCTCTCTTTTTCCTACTTCCCACATTGCAACAGTTGAAGGCGAAACGTTGATTTTCTTTGCAAACTCCTCTTGTGAAAGTCCTCTTTTCTTCCGCAATAATGCAATTCTTTTGCCGACTACCTTGTTATCCAATTTAATCACTCTCCTTATCAATCAATTATACTTACAATTAGTGAGTAAATAAATAATTCTCACAAAAAGTGAAAAATCCTATTGACTACTCACTTAAAGTGTGTAAAAATTTAATTAGTCACAGAAAGTGAGGTGATGAGATTGAACGAGGAGTTGATTAAGGCTAGAAAAGCATTGGGGCTGTCGCAGGCAGAAGCTGCAAAAAAAATCGGCATATCTCCCGGGATGCTCGCGATGTTAGAAACAGGGAAGAGAAGTGGGAGCGACCGGACAAAGATTAAGATTGCCATGTTTTATAAAAAGAGCGTGGAAGAACTTTTTTTTAAACATAATCTCACTTTATGTGAGTGTAAAGGTGAAAACGCAGGATAAACTCACTAAAGGTGGGGGGGGTGAAACAGTTGGATCCAGTTAGTTTGTCGGAATTCAAAAAACAATTCCCGATTTTTAAAGATATTCCGGACAATGAGTTCACTTATCACAATGGCAAATGGCTTATATCGCTTAAAGCGGCAAAACAACTCGCGTACAAACATAAGCACAAAAAGTTGATCAAATACATTAACGGAGTGGAGGGGAAAAACAAATGAACCAATTACAGATTTTTAATCATCCGATGTTCGGCGATGTTCGATTCGTCGAAATTAACAACAATCCACACGCCGTTGGCAATGATGTTGCAAAAGCATTGGGGTACAGCCGGCCGCACGAAGCAATTTCAAGCCACTGCAAGGGGGCGGTAACTTACCGCATCCTTACTAATGGAGGAGAGCAAACGGTGAAAGTTATCCCAGAAGGGGATATATACCGCTTGATCATTAAGGCGGCTGATCAGAGCAAAAATCCGGAAATCAGACAAAAGGCGGAGGAATTTGAAAAGTGGATATTTGAAGTAGTCCTCCCAACCATCCGTCGAACCGGCGGCTACGTCGCGAACGAGGACATGTTCATCAATACGTATCTTCCTTTTGCCGATGAGCAGACCAAGATGATGTTTCGTGGCGTGCTTGAAACCGTGCGTCGGCAAAATGAACGGATCGCGGCGATGAAGCCGAAAGCAGACTATTTTGACGCCTTAGTTGATCGGAATCTACTCACCAACTTTAGAGACACAGCCAAAGAACTTGAGGTGAAAGAACGGTATTTCATTGAATGGCTCCTCGATAACAAATTTGTCTACAGAGATCAAAAAGGAAAATTGAAACCATATGCGCAGTATGTGCCAGAACTATTCAAACTGAAAGAATTCGCTCGAAACGGGAAGGCCGATGTGCAAACGTTGATTACTCCACGCGGGAAAGAAACATTTCGGTTGTTGCTAAAGAAAGAACAAACGGCGTGAAGGAGGGGGAGGCGATGAAAGTCTGGTGGTCGATGCAAGACCTGAAAGAGCGCACCGGATACAGCGAGGATTGGCTGAAGGAGCACATCCTGCTCCATCCTCGCTACAAACCGATGCTTGACATTGAAAATGGAGGTTTTGTGTACTACCCGGAACGGAAAGGCGAACGTTGGTGTTTCATCGCATCGCGTATGGAGGAGTTTTTGGAGAAGCATTTCAAAGACATTTTTCTGAAAAAGGGGGAAGCATCATATGCAAATCAAAAACATCTCGCTCGATGAGTTGCCCAGCGGCGTCAGAAAAGTAGCAGATCGGGCGTTCGTTGAATGGAAAGTCAGAAATGTTTTTCGAGTCACTGAATTGGATTTCGGTGATGGCCGGGTGTACTACGAGATCAGCGCGATCAGTGACAGCTTCATTCTTGAGCTGAGTGTCAGCGAACTGGGAGTTGAACACGTCAACCGCATCGGAGTGGATACGGTTCGCGACGCGATCAAAGCGCATCCAGAACGCTTCGGCCTCGAGTGAAACGGAGGTGAAAAACATGAACATGGAATGCCCACGTTGTGGCGCAGAAGCTCGTTGGGAAGTAGTGGAAATCGTTGAGGGGAAAGGGTACGTTTGGGAAGCAGAATGCGATGAGTGCGGTTGGGAGGATAGCAAATACGAGTTTTGAACCTCGAATGAGTCGATTCAACCTTGAGAGAAAAAAAGGGGAAGGGCAAAGAGGGCGGCTCACCTTCTTTGCCAACTACTCCTTAGTGCCTATCCTCAGGCGCGGGATGTTGTCCTGTTTTTCCAAACTTCCTCATGTTTTTGGCCAATTGTCCTGTCTCCTGCGTCTGAATATGGGCATTAGGGGAAAGGGGGTGATTTGTTGCGACATGATGACAAAACAAAAGCGCGTATCCGCATAGGCGAGCTTCTAAACATATGCCGCAAATGTCCGTATGGAGGTCTTCGCAACAGCAGTCGATATGTACAACAGTGTGAAGAATGCGACGTATACAGAGAAATGCGAGCGCTTGGAGATTGGCTTATCAATACAAGTCATCGACCGAAAGGCAAGAGAATCAAGAAGTGGACAGAGAAAGAACTGCAAATGTTGATTGACAATATTCATTTGCCAGCAAAGAAGTTGTCAGAGATGCTCAATCGCACGCCTCAGTCGGTTAGAAATCAAATTGGATATTTGAAAAGAAAGGGGCTGTTATAGATGAACGTGGAAAATCCAATGGTTCTGAACGTGAAATGGGAGGAACCGAGAGTGATCGGCGAATGCGCTGGGTGCTTTGAAAACATCGTCGAAGGAGAGGAATTCATCGAGTTCCTCGATGGGCAAATGATTCACTACGACAAGTATTGTGCGATGGCGTTTTGCCTGGAGAGCGGGGAGCGGAAAGTGGCCTGGGAATGAAATGCCCCGCTGGGCATAGCGGGGGAAATAGGTTTGGTTTATTGTTGCTTGCCCTATTATACCACACTCGAAAGGGGAACGGAAATGAAACTGTACGAACTTGCCGAAAACTATGCCAAGCTACTTGAAATGGCCGAGGAAATGGATACGGATGCGATTGTGGATACCCTGGAAGCCTTGCAAGAGGCTATCGAGGACAAGGCCGAGAACATCGCCAAGCTCATCCGCAATCTTGAGGCGGACGTCAAAGTTATCCGCGACGAAGAAAAGCGATTGGCAGAGCGCCGACAAGTCATCGAAAACAAAGTGGAACGGTTGAAATCGTACCTGCAAGAACAATTGGAGATCGCCGGCATCGACAAAGTGAAACGCCCGACGATTACGGTGGCGATCCAAAAGAATCCGCCGTCAGTGGACATTATCGACGAAGCGCTCATTCCGGCAGACTTCTTCGTCCCTCAACCGGCCAAGCTCGACAAAAAGGCGATCCTTGAGCGGCTGAAAAACGGCGAAGTAGTGCCTGGCGTGACGTTGAAACAGACAAAAGGGGTGCGAATTAAATGAGCAACGAAAAACAAGCCAATTCTCTATCTATCATCGAAAGTGTGGATATTGGTGCGGTGCAATCCACGCTCACAAAAATTAGTCAGTTTCAAGCGGTTGTCCAGAACATGCTGAAAAAAGACCATGATTACGGCGTGATTCCAGGTACGCCTAAACCGACGCTGTTGAAACCGGGTGCAGAGAAAATTCAGATGCTACTAGGTGTGACAAGTGAGTACGAGGTCATCGAGCACATTAACGATTATGAGAATGGGTTCTTTGCTTTCACCGTCCGGTGCATCATCTACAAAAACGGTGTAAAAATCACAGAAGGGCTAGGTCATTGTAACAACCGTGAACCAAAGTTTTACAAACGGAAAGACGGTTCTATCCAAGACCCTTACGAGAAGGTTAACACGGTTTTAAAAATGGCGAAGAAGCGCGCACAAATTGATGCCACTTTAACGCTTGCCAGCTTGTCGGAAGTGTTTACCCAGGACATCGAGGACATGCAAGATTTCATTCGCTCTGAACAGGTAGAAACGATGACGGCAAAAGAAGCAGCACAGATTAAATTGACGTTCGGGAAGCATAAAGGCAAAACGCTCAAAGAAGTGTATAAAGAGCAGCCGGACTATCTCGATTGGCTACTCACTCAAGACCGAACGGATCCAGTCATCAAAAAAGGTATTGAGCTGATGTTTGAGGCGGTAAGACAACAAGCACAGCAAAAACAAGTACAAGAAGAATCGGAACAAAACGTGCCGATCGAAGTGTGCGATGAAAACATGCCGATTGATATGAGGGATGACAATGAAAATAAATGAATTTGAACAACTCCTGTCCCGTGTTGAACGGAACAAGGCGAGACGAGCAGTAGAAAACGACATGAAGGGCATGTTTATTACGTGGATTGTGATAATCGTCATTCTTTGGTTGCAAGAGGCGATCAGATGAGCAAGAAAAAGCCTGTTGAAAAGGCGCACAAACCAGGTCTCGAATATGAAGTCGCCATCCCGCATTGCTACACATGGCTTGCCCGGACGAAACAAGAATACATCGGCTACGTGATGGGATACGTCCGGGCGTCCCATCCCGGTTTCCGGGTGGTGAGGATTGAGAAAGGGAAAGCAATTTGCATCAAGGAGGAGTGACAAAGTGGCTAAATACAGATACATTTACACGACTTTTTGGCAAGATCCGAAAGTGCTGGAAGAAATGACGCCAGAGGATAAATACTTCTACATTTACCTTTTAACTAATCCCAATACTACGCAGATCGGCATTTATCAGATCACAAAAAAGCAAATCGCGTTTGAAATGGGATATTCTGTGGAATCGGTGAACAGTCTGCTAGACCGATTTGAAAACTGTCATAAGCTCATCAAATACAACAATCAAACAAGAGAATTGGCGTTGTTGAATTGGGGGAAATACAACCTCACTAAAGGTGGAAAGCCGGTAATGGATTGTATCAAAAAAGAGTTAAGCGAGGTAAAAGATCGTTCGTTGATTGCTGCGGTGGCCGAGAGAATCCCGAACGAAAAAATCAAACAATTGTTTTTGCAACATGCCGACGATACGTACCACGATACGTTAGACGATACGTACCACGATACGTTAGACGATACGTACCACGATACGTCGACGATACGTGGACAAAAAGAAAAAGAAAAAGAAAAAGAAAAAGAAAAAGAAAAATATCATTATCCGGACGACGATGCCGACTTTAGAGAAGTGAGTTCGTTTTACCAATCCAATATAGGGGTCATGTCTCCTTATGTTGCCGAGTGCATAGCGGATTGGTGCCAAACCTTATCACCTGATTTAGTGAAAGAGGCAATCAAAAGAGCGGTGGAGCACAACGTGAGGAAGTGGAGCTATATAGAGAGCATCCTAAAAAGTTGGCACGATCAGAACGTTCAAACCGTCGAGGAAGCGAAAGCGGAAGATGAACGCCGGAGAACAAGAAAAGGCAAGGCGCATGTTGTTGAACCATCTCCTTATAAACTACTGACGCCTGACAAATTCTTGTTTTGAGGTGGCTTATGAACACTTGGGACGCACAAGCACAAGTTGAGCAATTGGTCTTGGCCAGCATCCTTAAAGACCCGACTCTTATCGAAGAAACACGCCTGCGGCCGGAGCACTTCGTTGACCCGCGGCACTACTCGTTGTTTGAGATTATGCTCGAAACCCGCGACCGCGGTGAGAAGCCCGACATGGCGACGATCATCATTATGTACCGTGATCGTTCCATCAATTTTGGGGGCGTTTCATACTTGAATGATTTACAGCAAACCATCGCCGACCCGAACGAATTTACCAAGTATCAAAAGTGGCTTTTGGATTTCAACACAATCGACCGGGCAAGAACCATCACCGCCCGATTTATGGACGAGACCAAAACCAAAGCTGACATCCTAGACATGCAGAAAATGATGGACGAATTGACCAAGCTTGAAACGGAGGCAGTCGATGACAAACAAACCTTTGCTGACCTTTTAGCCAGGCGCGTTGATTACCATTACAACTCGCCCGCCACAGGATTAAGTGGCATTGACACAGGATTTAAAGGGCTTAATAAATTCACAGACGGGTGGCAGCCGTCAGACCTTATCATTATCGGCGCCCGCCCGTCGATGGGAAAAACAGCGCTTGTCCTTAACAGTTTATTAAGTGCGGCGAAAAGAAATGACACGTTTTCCACGTTTTTCTCCATCGAGATGTCCAAAGAACAGATTGTTGACCGACTCATCGCGATGGAGGGGCGCATAAACCTTATGAAAATGAGGAACCCGAACAAAACCTTTACTGACGATGAATGGCAACGATACACCGCCGCGGTGGGCACCTTAGAGAAGGTGAACTTGGATATACGGGACGAATACACAGTTCCCGACATCCGGGCGGCTATTCGTCGGAATATGAAAAAACACCCGGATAAACAGCATGTGGTAGCCATCGACTTTCTGACACTCATTCGTCCGGTGAAGGATACAGGCAACACCCACAAGGATTTAACAACGATCATTCAAGATTTGAAGCAAACCGCAAAAGACTTAAACGTCCCGATCATCGTCCTTGCGCAGCTCAACCGAGCGGTGGAGCAAAGGGCAGACAAACGTCCGACGATGGCAGACCTTCGAGAGTCGGGCAGCATTGAGCAAATCGCTGATTTGATTGCCTTCCTGTACCGCGAGGACTATTACAATCGGGACGCTGAGCAAACAGGGATCACAGAAATTATCGTTGCCAAAAATCGCAACGGTGATACAGGCACAATTCTGATGAAATTCGTCAAGGAGACCAACACGTTCTATGACGTGGTGTATCAAACATGACCATTCGCGAGTTATACAACGAAGCGGCCAAGGATGGACATTACAGCTTGTGCTTGCTGATCGAGTTTTTAGCGGCTGAGAAACGAGTGATTACACCGAATGACGATGCAAGTGTACTAGATTACTATTTCCAGCCGCGGTTTCACCGCAAGATGAACGAATATTTAGCAGCCTACGAACAGAAACGAATGGCTATGCAACAAGCGGCGGCGACAAAAGAGGAAGAAGGAGAGGGAAACCTTGAACCTTTCAAATGAGTGGAATCCAGCACCCAAGCCGACCAAGCAAAGGAAGGACAAGCCTAAGCCGCGGATGCGGGATAAGAAACCAAAGAAGCGGAAGGGGAAGGTTCAGACGTATAAAGGCCGCGTTATCCCGAACCGGAAGGCGCGCGGGAGCGTGAGCAAGCGAGAATACACGCGGATGATAGAGGAATTCGGAAACGCCTGCCTTGTGTGCGGCAGTACATACAACATAGAAGCGCATCACGTCCGTTTCCGCTCACAGGGCGGACGCGGGAAGTGGCGAAATCTCGCGCCGCTGTGCAAAATCCATCACCAACTTGCGCACCAGGATCGGGATTTTGCAGATTGGCTGCGACAAGAAAGAGAAGCGCGGTACGGCTCGTGGTACTGGGCGGATGAATACGACCTGTTTCAAGCCGGGCTGATACCCAACACAACAAAGGAGGCGTTTGAAAAATTCATGAGAGAGGAGGAACGCCGTGCGCAAATGGTACGTGATCGTCCGGGTGGAGACATCGCCGGACGGAGAGAAGCTGGTGATTGTTGAGACGGTGGAAAGCAAACCCAAAAAAGCGAGTTTCATAGTATTCGCGGACAAATAGAAGGGAGAAGGGATGTTATGAACCGAGTTGTATTAGTCGGGCGACTCACAAAAGACGCTGAATTACGCTACACGCCAAGCGGAGTGGCTGTTGCGTCCTTCACGCTTGCAGTCAACCGTCCGTTCGTGAACCAACAAGGTGAGCGGGAGGCGGATTTCATCAGCGTAATCGCCTGGCGGAAAATAGCTGAAAACGTAGCGAACCACACGACAAAAGGAAGTCTCATCGCAGTGGACGGGCGATTGCAAACCCGCAGCTATGAGAAAGACGGCCGGCGCGTGTATGTCACGGAAGTGGTGGCGGATAACGTGCAGTTTTTGGCTCGCAGCGGCTCGCAGGAGGGCAGAAAACAGCAAGGGAATGGTAAAGGTGCGGGTCAACAGAAAAACGCTTCTACGGGCGCGAGAGAGGCCTTCTCGAAGCCGCCGGAAATGGAGTGGGGGAATGACGATCCGTTTGGGGGAGAGCCGGTCGAATTCAACGATGATGACCTTCCCTTTTGAGTGCCAACACGAATATCACTACCGATATGATGAGAATTGGTTCGAAATTGGCACGTGTGTGAAATGCGGACATAAGATTTATGTTCCTTTCTGAAGGGGGGGAGAGGGAGATGCAACCGGGCGACTGGGTGCGGTGCATGGCGAAATGCTCGGCTTTTCTTGGGAAGAGGTAGAAGAAGCGTACATGCGGAAAAACGCCGTCAATCATCAGCGTCAGGAAACAGGATATTGAGGTGTGATGAACATATGGCTATTGTACTCGGCAGATGGTTAATGATTGTTATTGGTTGGTTAATCGGAATGGCTTTAGGGCTTGATAGTGACCGGTTATTGTTGACGATGATTTTGGGTTACTTGATTTATTTGGAGGCGATATTAGATGAGCGAAGTGTGAAGGAGAGTGAACGATAAGATGAAACCTGAAAAGTATTCATTCAAGGAATTTTATATTGAACCGATTGTGGATCTGGGTAAGCGGTTTTTTAAGCAGCTTCTCGAACATCTTGGATGGTGGGAATGCGAAAAGTGCGGCAAATTGTACTCCCCGCGAGTAAAGAAATATCGCCACAGGGTATCGCTTATGCGGTTAGATATTGTTTGCTCGATCTGTTATCGAGAATTGGAAGGGGAACATGAGGTGAGGGGATGAAATTTTTCCGCGGCTGCCTATGGGGAGTGGTCTTATCCATTCCCTTATGGGTGGCGATCATATACGGAGTATGGTGGTTGGTGAGATGACAAAAATACAGGAACAAGACCTATTCGACCCTATAAAGAAGTGGCTTGAAGAAAAGGGATATGAAGTGTATGCCGAGGTGGAATTGCCGAGTGGTCGAGCGGATATTGTAGCGGTTCATGGTCCAGCGAAGTGCATAGTTGAAATGAAAACATCACTAACGATGGAGTTAATCGAGCAAGCCATGAGGTGGTTAGACTTTGCTCATTATGTCTATATCGCGATTCCGCAACGCAAAAAGTATATTCCAGTATTCGTGCAAAACCTTTTGAGAGAAAAGCGAATAGGCATTTTAACAGTGGATTTTCACTACAATTACGTCCGACATTACATGCCTGCTCGATTCAATCGACCTGCTAAAAAACTCAAGTGGTTCAAGTGGGAAGATTACCTTTACGAAGAACAAAAAACATGGGTTAAAGGTGGAGTAAACAACGGCGGGCATGTCACGCCATATAAACTGACAATCAAAAAAGTGCAAGAGTATTTGTATTGGCAACGAGATTGGAAGAGTATTCGGGAAATATTGGAACATTGCGAGACACACTACGCACATCCGAAACCGTCATTAACAAAGGCGTTATTGGATTTTGAGAATGATTGGTGCGAAGCGAAAAAAGAAAATGGGGTTTGGTTTTTCAGACACAAATAAGTTAGGTGATCGGACATGACCAAAGAACAAATGCAGGAACAGATACAGCAACTCATACGGAAACAAGAACAAGAGATTGAAAGATTACTGGAAACAAAGCGCAATACGGAGCCGGATGATGTTCTCTATGCGATATGTGAGGTTGTGGTGCTACAGAAGCAAAAGTTTATCGCGGAATTACGGGCGTTGTTGTGAGGTGGGAACTTTTGACATGGAAACAAGCTGAAAAAATGGCGAGAGAAAAGCTAGGCGTTGGCGATGAGTACATTATGTACGGTTATGAGGTTCGTGAATCCAGTGGGACAGTGGTTGTCATGCTGGATAAAAAGAAGGACGGGAAATGGGCATATGAAGATATAAAATGCGAAATTCCTTTACGGTGAAGATTTGTGAGGTGGGAGAATGAACTATAATGTCACGCTCATCTGTTCAGATGGAGCGAGAACAGCAGAAATATCAAAGAAACTGTTATTAGAGTTAGTCGATAAAATCAGTAAAAACGGAAAAGAAACCGTGCATACCATAAAAGGTTCTTACGAGGTAACAGGAATTGTGATTGGTGACGTAAAAGGCAAAGTATTAGTCCTTTAGGCGGTGAAGAAGAATGAGTGATAAATTCATCGAGTATTTAGAATCCCGTAAGGAAAGGGGGTACTGAATATGACAGAAGAACGAGTCGTCAGGCGTCTCGCGAGATGGATTTTACTTTGGGCCGAACTGCTAAAAAGAGCGCGTGATAGATCAGCTACATTGAATGAGTATCTAGACGTTGCGTACGATGCCTTGCAACTTGAAATTTTTGAATATGAGAGGAAGGGCCTTGAACAGGCGATAAAACACAGAAAGACGGCGTTGCGGTATACACATCACGATAAAAAAAGACGAGCAAACGAGCGACTACTCAAAACATATTGCGAGCGATTGGATGCTGTCGATGCGGAAATACAGAAAATCTTAGAAAAGTATGTGTGAGGTGGAACCATGAAGGAACGCCTGATCGAGTACCTCACCCGACGCATCATCACATACAGCCGGATGATCGAGACGGTAAAAAATGAAACAGACCGGGAAAAATGTGTGATTGCGCAAAAGGTACTGAAAAGCGTGCTGGATGACGTGAGGGATGGCAGGTTATGAGCGGACGGAAATCGAAACGGAAAGGCTATGCCGGGGAACGGGAGATTGTGTCCCTGATCCCCGGTGCTAAACGGGTACCGTTATCCGGCAGTATGGGCGGGGAATACGGAAATGACGTCATTCTGCCGAACGGTTGGCGTGTGGAAGTGAAACGGAGAAAAAACGGCATGAAACAGCTATACGATTGGCTAGAGCAGTCCAATCCCGACATGGTGGCGTTTCGGGCTGATCGGAAAGATTGGCTTGTGGTGATGAAATTAGATAAATTCTTGGAACTGATGGGAGGAAAAGAGAATGAGTGAATGGCTAACATTCGGACAGTTATTAGACAATATGCAAGTTGGTGATATTGCGGAAAGTGAAGAAAAAGAAGGAGCAACATTTGGCCGCTATTATGTCCAAAGATACGATAATGGATTTTATGTATGGGATGGTAAGGAAGTAGACGAGAAAAATCATTTCCATTTCATGAAATTGGAGGCATGTTATTTTCATTTCAAATGGCGCATACTCCCGCGCTATGTCGCCTTTGACCAAGCGATGAAGGCGCTCACGGAAGGAAAAACCGTATGGGCATGGAAAGACGGAAGAAAACAGGAAGGTTACTGGATTGATCGGGAGAGCGGACGTTTATGCAGGGTAGAAATAGACGGGTCGATGGCAACTGCGGAAGAGATTGGATTTTTCAAGGATTGGACAATCGAGGGGGACAAATGATGCAACTATACGACCTAGACAACGTCAACCATCCGAATCACTACACAGTGGGCGGTATTGAAACATACGACTACATCGCAGCCAAGCTGACACCGGAGCAACTGGAAGGATACTTGGCGGGTAACATCATGAAATACATTAGCCGTTATCAGCACAAAAACGGCGTGGAGGACTTGAAAAAGGCACGGTGGTATCTTGAAAAACTGATCGCGCTGAAGGGGTGACGTGATGCACGACACAGACACACAAGAGTACCAGCGCTATGTGCGGATGCATGAGACATATCTCAAGCAAGCGCGGGAGTTAGAGGGGCGGATGGAGTCCCTCGCTCCCTATGAGCTTGCCAAACTTGAGTATGTCTATACCAAGCTAGAACGCGCCGCATGGCATATTGCGGGCTGGTACAAAAAGAAAGCGAAATACCACGAAGGCATGGCGGAGATCGTGCAAGGACAAGAATATAAACGACTGCGCGAAGAAGAAGGCAAGACATCCGCAGACGCGCAATATTACAGCCGGATCGAGAAGGGCGAGCAACTGAAAATGGCTGGCGGATATGAAGGGGATTTTGTGACGTGGAAAGGGATTGCCCAGACGTATGAACGGGCAGCAAACGCGATCAAAGACATGTTGAAAGCTATCTCAACGGAGGAATAGAGTCCATGAAACAATATTTAGACTTGTTGCGAGACATCTTAGAAAACGGCGTGGAGAAAGAAGATCGGACAGGAACGGGCACACTGTCGGTGTTCGGCCGCCAGATGCGCTTTAACTTGCAGGACGGATTCCCGCTTGTGACGACGAAAAAGTTGCATATCCGCTCGATCATTTATGAACTGCTTTGGTTTTTAAAAGGCGATACGAATGTTCGCTATTTGCAGGAGAATGGTGTGACGATTTGGGACGAGTGGGCGGACGAAAACGGTGACCTTGGGCGCATTTACGGCGCGCAATGGCGTTCTTGGAGAACATCAGACGGCGGAACAATCGACCAGATCACAAGGACGATTGAGGAAATCAAACGCAATCCCCACTCACGTCGGTTGCTTGTGAGTGCCTGGAACGTCGGGGAATTGAGTGAAATGGCGCTTCCGCCTTGTCATTACGCTTTTCAATTCTATGTAGCGAACGGAAAACTGTCTTGCATGTGGCAGCAACGCTCCGTTGATACGTTTTTAGGCTTGCCGTTTAACATCGCCAGCTATGCGCTGTTGACGCATATGATCGCCCAGCAATGCGATCTCGATGTCGGCGAACTCATTTTCACCGGCGGTGATGTCCATTTGTACAAAAACCATCTCGAACAGGCGAAACTGCAGCTGACGCGCGAGCCGCGCCCGCTGCCGAAGCTCGTGATCAAACGGAAGCCGCCATCTATCTTTGACTATGAATACGACGACTTTGAAATCGTCGGCTACGATCCGCATCCGGCGATTAAAGCGCCGGTGGCGGTTTGAAAAGGGGGGTTAATCGGTGCGGACAAAATTGCACAAAAATGTAGTACGCTACGTCGAACACAACCTGCACTACTACCATGAGTATCTACGCGACATCGAGCGATTGAGAAAAGACATCTTGTACGGACGCGACAACAATGACGAGAACGTCGGCGGCGGGAGAGGCAATCTCCCGTCCAGCCCGACAGAACGGGCGGCGATTGAGCTGGTGACGCATCGAAGGCTGGAGAAGCTGGAACGAGTGACGCACGCGATCAAGACGGTGTATGAAGCATTGCCGGATGAAAAAAGGAAACTCATCAAGCTCAAGTATTGGACAAGGCCGCAACGATACACATGGGACGGGATAGCGGAGCAGCTATGTGTCACGCGCATCACCTGTTTGCGCTGGCGAAACGAGATCGTATATGCAATCGCGGAGTTGTTAGGAGAGACGGACGCCTAAACGGCGTCTTAGCTGATTACATTTGGTACGGATCCGGAGAAAACCCGGCCAATTTTCCGGCAGAAGAAGATGATTTTGATGGCGTCGTGGCATTATGGGAGGAATTAGGGCGACCGGGGGAGTAGTTTTCCCCCTTTCCGCGGTCATGTCACCAAGCGAAGCGGCGGAAAGATGGGGATTGAAACGAAACACAATCATCGCAGCCCTCAATCGAGGGCTGTTTGACGAACAGATCGAAAAAGGTTTGGTTCGTCAGTACCAATATGAAAACGGAAAATCCGATTGGTATTTGACGGAACAGGCACTTCGGGAGGTGTACGGAGAACCGAAAGAGGAGGATAATGCAAGAAAATGATACTATCATGATACTTTTGACGTGTTTTTCCATTGTATAATGATATTGAAGAAATCCATATCTCCTGATGGCTAAAACTGAATATCGTACGAGTGGGGAGCACCCGCCTGTCAGAGCCCATCCCCGCGGCAGGCGGGTCAATTATTGATGAGTCAGAAACGAAATCGAATGCGCTGGCTCCTTGAAAATGTAGATACTTGTTCCGGGTGTAGCGGATACGTCCCTACATCACCTATCTTGTCACAGCCTAAACAACGTCACTTTGCCTTGTCAGATCGGATAGATCGCCGTCCTGCGTTCATGCGTGGGTTGGTCAAGCGAGGCGGGGCGGCGTTTTATTATGCTCCAAAGAGGTGTTCTAACAAAAAATATGTGCTAAATGCAAAACGAAAAGTGGTGCGATATGGTTCCATACGGCGATCAAGTGCGAATATTACGAAGGGAAGTAGCAAAAGCGCACGAATACATTTGCTTGGAGGAATTCTACAAAGCGAAACTTGCGATAATGAATGGGGATTGGTCGGAAGAAAACATCCTAGAGGTTTTGATGAGAGGGAACTATACAGGAGCAGTAGCAAGAATCGCTTATTATCGATTCGTCCATCGGTTAGGCTTTGATGTGCGCGCTTTGTGGGATGCCATCATATTGGAATGGATGTTCTATTTCGTATGGCAACCGGAGTTCGATCAGGCGATCAAAACCCAAGAATTCAAAAAAGCCTTGCGCCGTTTTCAATACCCACAATGGGTAGAATTCGGTTTGGTGGGCGGAGGGTTAGACACACTGAAGAAGATGGGGGAAGAATTCAGCACAAAAAGGGAAGTGTGGTGACAGGCATGTCTCAGTACGAAGAAGAAAAGAAGAACGCGTATGAACAATACGAAAAACATAAGTGCCGAACCTGCATATGGAGCCGTTGGCAAGTGCCATATCTTGTTTCCTGTCCATTTGTGCGGTGTGTGCGAATGTCGGAATTTGACGAAAAAGTAATGTAGGAAAATCCATTCTGTTTTGAAACTAACTAAAAGTGGAGAACGATAAAACGTCAAAAACATGTCAGTTTTGGCACGTTTTTTTGTGATAAAATGATATTGAACAAATGAATACCCTCTACCATGTGTACGTGAGTGGAGCAGACTAACCGAGAAGAGCCCAACAAATCCCTTCCCCGAAAAGAAGCTGTCGCTGATTGAGCGGCGGCTTCTTTATTTTAGTGATGAGTACGAATGTCGGAATTTGACGAAAAAACTATGTAGGAAACTATCTCCTTTTGTTGAAATACAACACAAAGGGGGATTATGAACCGTGGAAAGAAATATGGATTTAGTAAGAGAACTACTATTTATTATCGAAAAAAATAATGATAAAAAAGAACTGCCCATTCCTAAAGATTGGGATAGGGAAGTAGTTGCATATCACTTGAAAATTTTAGAGCAAGCAGGGTTTGTAGAAAATTATACAAAGTGGGCAGGAAATGAACCGTTGTGGATTTTAGCGTCACTGACATGGGATGGACATGAATTTCTTGATTCAATTAGAAACAATACAATTTGGAATAAAACCAAAGAGGGTATTAAAGGAAAGGGACTAGAAATTGCTTCAGTCCCTCTGGAAGTAATAAAAGAATATGCAAAACTACAAATCAAAGCTTTATTGGGATTGAATTGAACGCGCCTTCTATGGCGCCTTTTCTTTTTCCAAAAATAAATGAATTGGAAGGTGGTGAAGGGGGTATGACAAAAAACAAAAAGGGACGTCCAATAAAACTCACTCCCGAATTGCAGGAAGAACTCGTTAAAGTGATCCGAGCGGGCAATTACATTGAAACGGCCTGTGCTTATGTGGGGATCAACAAAACAACATTTTATGATTGGCTAAAACGCGGTGCGCGGGAGAAAGAACGTCTAGCGAAGAACCCGAATGCGCGGCCGAAGAAAAGCGAACAGCCGTTTGTCGAGTTATCCAACGCAGTAGAAAAGGCACTGGCGCAAGCGGAGATACGAGATGTGGCGATCATCGGCAAGGCGGCGGAGGAAAATTGGCAGGCGGCCGCATGGCGTCTTGAGAGAAAGTTTCCCGAACGGTGGGGGCGCAGAGACCGCCTAACGGCAGACTTGAACCATTCGGGGCAGGTGGCGAATCATGGGCAATACGAAATCAGAGTGGAGCACAACATCGCCAGTGAGCTTCTCGAAGACGAAGAAGCAAGGGAGCTTATCAAACGACTTATCCGAAAGCGCAATACTATTAAGCGAGATTCTGAATAATTTAGATACGCTTGAAAAAGAGTTAGCCAAAGAAGATTACTCGGTCTATTTGGAATACACCCATTTTGGGCGCTATCGCCCGTCTCGACATTCGGATTTGATTTGCGATTATCTCATGAGAGTGGAGCGCGGCGAAATCGACCGTCTTATGATATTCATGCCGCCGCGGCATTCCAAGTCCATGACCGTTACAGAGACGTTCCCATCATGGTTTATCGGGCGCAATCCAAACAGGCGAGTGATCGAAGTCTCCTACGGCGATTCATTGGCAAGGCGGTTTGGGAAGGCCAACCGCCAAAAGATCGAACTGTTTGGCGAGGAATTGTTTGGCATCCGTCTTTCAAGAGACGTTAATTCGGTGACGAGTTGGGACGTCGAAGGGCATCGCGGTGGGATGATTTCGGTCGGGATTGGCGGTGGGATCACAGGGCAAGGTGCGGACTTGCTCATCATCGACGACCCGATCAAGAACCGCAAAGAGGCGGATTCGATCACGTATCGAAACATGCTGTGGAATGAGTGGCAAAACACGCTATCCACCCGTTTGCAACCCGGCGGACGGGTGATTTTAATTCTCACAAGATGGCATGAGGATGACCTTGCCGGACGCCTTTTAGAACACGAGCCAGAGCGCTGGACGGTGCTTTCCTTGCCTGCGATTTGCGATTCCGAAAACGATTTGTTGGGGCGGAAAATCGGCGAGCCGCTGTGGCCGGAGTACGGATTTGACGAGAAATGGGCGGAGGAAACGAAGAAATCAGTCGGATCGCGAACATGGAATGCGCTATACCAACAGCGTCCAACGCCGCCAAGCGGCGCGATCATCCATCGCTCGTGGTTCAAATATTACAAGCAAGCTCCCCAAATGGACGAATATATCCAATCATGGGATTTTGCATTCAAGGATACCAATGACGGCTCGTTTGTCGTCGGGCAGGTATGGGGCAGAAAGGGAGCGGACAAATACCTGCTTGACCAAGTCCGCGCGAAGTTGTCCTTCACCGAGTCCATCCGTGCCATTGTTTCGTTGACGTCCAAGTGGCCGCAGGCGCAGGCGAAACTCATTGAGGACCGCGCGAACGGGACAGCGATCATCAATGCGTTGCGGCATCAAATCAGCGGCATGTTGCCGGTTGTGCCGAATGGAACGAAAGTCGAGCGGCTGAATGCCGTATCGCCGCAATTTGAAGCAGGGAACGTCTACATTCCGCATCCGAGCATCGCGCCATGGGTGCATGATTACGTTGAGGAATTGGTCGCGTTCCCGAACGCGCCGACCGACGACCAAGTGGACGCGACCTCACAAGCGCTGCGATACCTCGACCGAGCCGGAACGAAGGGGACGATCAAGGTTGATATTTTCTAACGGAAAGGAGGGAGCAACATGGAGAAGAAAGCGGTGGCCAAAGCGTATGTATTAAGCGACGGCGAAGTCATCGAAGAAAGCACGCTTGAGCGTTACGCGATCAAACAAGGGGAATCGAGAGCCCTTCCAAGCGACCGCTTTAACGGCTCATACGGGGAATTAGGACTTGTCGAACCGTTATACAATCTCGAAGCGCTGGCGCAACTGCTTGAGCTCAACCCGTACCATTATCGGGCGGTCAAAACGAAAGCGAGAGATACGGCGGGGCTAGGGTGGTATCTTGAACCAAAAACGAACAACCCGAGCGAACAACAGCGCGAGATCGCGATGCAGTTTTTAGAGAACCCGAACCCGTACAAGACGCTGACGGACATCAACAACAATGTGATGGTGGACTATGATTCCGTCGGGAACGGCTACTACGAAGTCATTCGAGACGAAGACGGAACGTTGATCGGCCTTGAACATATTCCGGCGCATACGGTTCGCGTTCATCAGGATATGAACCGATATTGTCAAATCCGCGGCACGAAAAAGGTGTGGTTTAAGCGGTTTGGCTTTGAAGATGACGTGGACTACATGACAGGCGAAATCGCGCCTGCCGGTTCCATTCCGGTTGAGCGACGGGCGACAGAGATCATTCACATCCACAATTATACGAGCCGGAGCGACTACTATGGCTTGCCGGACATTTTGCCTGCATTAAGCGCCATTATTTCCGACCGCGAACGGGCGGAGTACAACATCAGCTTCTTTGAAAATCATGCCGTCCCTGCCTACGTCGTGACGGTGACAGGCGCGGAACTCGACGAGCAAACGAAACAATTGATCCGCCGCTACTTTCAACAGGACATCAAGAAAAACCGGCACTCAACGCTCGTCGTGACGGCGCAAAAACCGCAGGGCGATTTCTCGGACACGCCGATTGAAATTAAGTTCCAGGCGCTTTCTGTGGAGACAAAGGAAGCAAGTTTCCGCATGTTGCGGATGGACAACCGCGACGAGATTTTGTCCGCGCATGGTGTTCCGCCTTATCGTGCAGGGATCGTCGTCGAGGGGTCGCTTGGCGGCTCAACGGCGAGAGAATCCACCGAGATATACAAACAATCGGTCGTCGAGCCGCGGCAAGACATGCTTGAGAATGTGATGAACCGATTGCTGTTGATTGGGCTAGGGGTGACGGACTGGCGTTTCCGTTTCAAAGACATTGACACGAAAGACACGCAAGCGAAAATCGAGGAATTGCGCTTCCTGTTTGAAGTGGGCGCGTACAGTCCGAACATGATTTTGCGCGAATTGGGCAGAGACCCGATTGACGATCCGAACCTAGACAGGCATTTCATTTTCGGGCAACCGCTCGACGCTTCACAAGAAGAGACGAACGCGATTCTGAACTCGCTGAAACAGTTGCACGCCAAACTGATTGATATTGCCACGAAAGAAGGCGGCAAGCATGTGTGAGGTGTGCAAGCTGTTGGAGATGGATCGCGAGCTTGTCGCGTTCCTCGTCGAACACGGCGCGCTTCCTGCAATCAAGGAACAGGATGAGCGGATCGCCGAAATCGAAGAAAAGTTGGCGCGCCGGTTGATTAGCTTACAAGTCGGGCTTGAAAGTCTGTTCATTCAGCGGTTGCGCGAGCTTGGCTATATTCCGTTGTCGGTTCTCGAACAGGAAACGTTTATCGCGGACATTTTAGACCCCATTTTCGCGGACATGGAGGAAGAGATCGCCGATGCGGCTGTCGAAAGTGCGGTCGTGGCGCGGCAATTGACGTTTGAAGAAATTCTTGAACAAGGGATGGAATTGGTTTTTACGGAATTCAGTGAACGCGTTCTCGAAGAATTGCGAGAGCGCGTTTATGTATTTTCAAACGATACGTTCAGGCGCATTAAGGGCGATTTCCGAGCCACGTTGGTTCGCGGATACGAGGAAGGCAAAGGGATTGACGACATCGCTGTGGATTTGCGCGCCGATTTTAAAGACTTGCGCGATCATCGACTGCAAACGATCGCGAGAACCGAAGTGCAGGGAGCGCAAAACATTGGCATTTTCCAAACCATGCAAGATTACAACGTCCGCTACAAACAGTGGCTGACGGTCGGAGACAGCCGCGTGAGAGGAAGAAACCCGAAAGACCGCGCCGATCATTATTCGCTTCACGGGCAGGTGGTGCGGATGGATGAACGTTTCTCCAATGGGCTGATGCATCCGCTAGACCGATCCGGTCCCATCGAGGAATGGATCAACTGCCGATGCCGATGCCGTCCATATATCCCGAAAAAGGGCGAGCAAATCGTCCGGACGCCTTACTATCCGTAAAGGGGGTGATTTCGTTCTAGGCGTGGCTCGTTTCATGAAGCGATTCCGAGCAGAAAGGAGTGAGAGAATGAAGCACGAACTCACTGCGCCGGTCACACACAAGAACGAGGAGAAGCGGATCGTGTTCGGCCCTGTTCTTGTGCCAAACGAACCGGACAGCGACGGCGACGTGGTATCCGCTGAAAAGATTGAAGAAGTAGCGCACAAGTTTTTAGAGCAATACGGCAACATCGACTTGCAACATACGCTGAACAATGTCGGCAAGGTGGTGGAGTCGTACATCTTGCCGTTTGATTGGAAGCTTGACGACGAATTGACTATTCCGAAAGGGAGTTGGATGATGGGCGTTCGCGTTCAGGACGGAGATGTTTGGCAAGCGGTCAAAGAAGGAAAGTTGACCGGTTTTTCAATTATGGGCGTCCCGAAAGTGGCGCTGAAATCGAAAGAGGCGCTGAAACGAACGACGTTGGCCGACTTAGAGCGAGAAGCCGGCGATTGGGTAGTCAATGCCGTTTCCCTTGTCGACGAGCCGGCCGTCCCGAAAGCCAAGTTCATCGCGATCAAAAGCAAGGACAACCGAGAAGAAGCGGTGAAAAAGGCGATCCAAGGCTCGTATGAATACATCGCCGATTTATTGCGCCGGAAAGTCTATCAAACGTTCGACAGCGGCTCGTTTGATTCGTATATCTATTCGATTTTTGACGATTCGGTGATTATCCGCGTTGAGGATATGTCAAGCGGCAAAACGCGGTTCTTTCAAATCGGCTACACGATCAACGAGCAGGGAGACGTCGAATTTGTCGGCGACCTGCAAGAGGTTCGCATCGTGGAGAACATCGTCCCTGTTGAATCCCCTTCACCGCAAAGCGTCGCTGTAGCCGCGCAGGCGGCTCTAGGAGGCGCGGAAAGCGAAGGGCAAGGGGTAACTCTTCCAAGCGAAGAAAAAAGCTCACAGCAGGCGAATAAAGGCCTTTTTGATAGATTGAAAGAAAAGCTGGGGCTGAAACCGTCCGAAAAGGCAGGGCGAAAAATTTCTGATGCGAACTACGAGAAGCTAAAAGCCGCAAAGGAGGTCATTGACGAACTGTTGCGGATTGCCGAAGAAGAACGAGCAAACAAATCGAAAGAAGGTGATGACGAAGTGAAAGTTGAAGACGTTCAAAAAATGATTGACGATTCGTTGAAGCCGCTAAATGACAAGCTGGCTGAAATCATGAATACGCTGAAAGGCGCGGCGCCGGAGAACGAGCCGCAAGAACCGCAAAATGAAGAGGACGGCCTCGAAGCCGCTGCCAAAAGCGAAGACGACAGCTACAAAGAGAAATACGAACAAGTCGTCAAACAGCTTGACGAACTCAAGCGGAAAATCCCGTTCTCGAAGCGGCTGACGGGACAAGACGGAGCGGAAAAAGCGAAGCCGCAAGACGAATACGACCGCGATCCGTTTGGGTTCAAGCGCAAATAATTTGTGTCAGACACAAAATTCAAACAAAGGAGTGTTGAACATATGATGACGAACGACATGCTTCTTGGAAAATTGGAAAACGTCTTAAAAGCCATTACGACGACCGACCTTGGCGCGTCTCGTTTAGCGCCTGCGAAACAACAGCTTTTCGTGCGGACGGTCTCCCAAGCGACGCGCATCTTGGACGAAGCGCGCCGAATTGATATGACGAGCCATACGCACGATATTGATCGCATCGCATTCGGTTCGCGCATCTTGCAGGCGGCGACGGAAGGAGAAGCGCCGACCGGAGAAGCGAAGCCGGAATTCAGCACGAATAAATTGGAATCGGTTGAAGTCATTGGTGTTTCGGGCATCACGGATTCGACCCTTGAGGATAACATCGAGCGCGAAGGGTTCGAAGATACGCTGATTCAATTGATCGCTGAACGTGTCGGCGTTGACCTTGAAGAACTGTTTCTAAACGGCGACAAAGCGAGCAGTGATCCGTTCTTGGCGAAAACAGACGGGTGGCTCAAGAAAGCGGCCAACCTTGTTCAAGGCACGACGGATTTTGATCCGACGAATGTCGAAGCGATGTTTGACGCCATGATCCACGCCGTGCCGAAGAAATACCTGCGCGACCGCTCCCAATGGCGTTTCTATGTGCATTGGGACATTGAAGACGCCTATCGTGACATTCTTCGCGCGCGTGGCACTGGGCTTGGCGATACGGCACAAACGACCGCCACGCAATTAGCCTACAAAGGCATTCCGGTCGTCGATTCGGCGAACATGCCTGCCGGAACGGCGCTTCTTGTTAATCCGGCGAACCTTGTCTACGGCATCTATCGTGACATTCGCATTGAGCCGGATCGCCAACCGAAAGCGCGCCGTACAGACTTCGTTACGACGTTGCGCGTCGATTGCCATTTTGAAGACGAAAACGCCGCTGTCGTTGGGCAAGGCTATACGGGCTGATGAGGTGAGGATGGATGAAAACACTGCGAGTGGTGAACAAAGGCCGGAAAACTCGATACCGTCTCGGTGTCGAGTTTCCGCCTAACAAAACGGTTGAACTTACTGTCGGAAACCGCGAATACCTGACCGTGAAAGCGGTGCGGGACTTTGAAGTGGAGATCATCGAGAAAGATGACAAAAGCGGAGCAAAGGATCGTCATGAAAGTGCCAAGACCGCCGGAAACTCGTTGGACGTTCAAAGCATGACCATTGACGAGGTGCTTGAAGCGGTCAAGGAAGGCAAGATTTCCGTTGACGAAGCGTTGTCCCAAGAGAAAGCAGGAAAGAACCGCTCCCGGCTCATCGACAAGCTCGAAGCGTTGAAAGAAGCGTGATAGCCCATGCCGTTATTTGAAAAACCTGTGACTGAAGTGGTCACCCCGCAGGACGTCCGGAATTTGACCGGCGTTTCTGCGGAGTATTTCCGTTTCCCGAATGCGGCCGATCCTGAAGCGGCGCTGGACGATTTGCTGTCGACATGGATTGAGCGGATCGCGTCACATATCCACGCGAGATTGAAACGAACCGTCCTCGAAACAGATGACGACTACTTGGCGATTCAAGACGTTTTAGTACGGACGGTCGCTAAAGTGGTGGCGGTCGCCCAACAGCAACGATCCAGCCCGATCATTCAAATTGACGATTTCGCTGTTTCTATTCTCAACACGTCGGAAGTAACGAAAGATTTGGGAACAGAATTACGGCCGTTTATGAGGCGAAGCGTTGACGTCTTCCTTTCGTCAGATGACTTTGTAGAGGCGTGATAAAGATGTTTGATGCTGAAATCAATATGGACGATTTGCGGCGCTTAATTCCGCGCATGAGAGCGGCGCTCAACCGTGCAACAGAGTTGACCGCGCTCGAAGTATGGGGCAACCTCATGGAGTTTTCGCCGCAAGATCATGGACGCTTGGCCGGATCATGGAAGTTGCAAAAACGGAGCGCGCGGTTCTATACAGTCGGCACGAACGTGGAGTATGCGCTCGTACAAAACTATGGTTCCGGGCCGTATGAAATCTATCCGCGCCGAGCGAAAGCGTTGCGGTTTGAAGTGAACGGGGAAGTGGTCTTTGCCAAAAAGGTCAAACACCCGGGGATCAAGCCGAAACGTTTCATCGAGAGATCAATCGCCGCGGCCGAACGGCGGATTGATGATTTCGTTGAACAGGCGTTGAAGGAAGTGAAACTGATATGATCCAAAACAAGCCGCTCAAGGACATTCACAGGGCGATCCGGGCGAAGATTCGGGAAGTATTAGAGCAAGCGCCGGAGCTAAAAGAAATCAAGCGGATTGTGTACGGGGAAAAGGTGAGAGTCGGGACATTGCTGACGCCTGCGATTTGGATTGTCCCCGAGCCGTATGCCCCGAACTTGCTTGGCGGCCACACAGCCGATCATGATATACGATTTAACTTTGTTGTTCTCGTCAAAGCAAATGACCCCGAACAAGCGCTTGAGAAAGCGCATGACTTAGCGTTGACGGTCTATGACGTTCTGATGAAAGACCGAACGCTAGGCGGCACTGTATCGGATGTTCGTCCGACGCAAGTCGACCCTGCCTATGAGATGGGCAACAATACACAGGTCTGTTGGTCTGCCGTTCAGTTTGATTTTCGAGTGAAACGGAGGGAATAGCATGGCGATTACGCGCTATTTAATGATCGGCGAGGAAAAGGAATTCGGCGTGGAAGCGGCGAAATACGCGGAAACGCTCGACCCTGAAAGTGTTTCTATTGAGCCGGCCGAAGATGACAAGCTGATTTACGAGGGCATTTCCGGCTTGGATCGTGTGGCGCAATTAGGCGTGTATTCGACAGGCGGAGCGATCACGTTGCCACTTGACGACAAGGCAACGGGCTGGTTTTGGAAGTGGGCGTTGGGCGGCTATGAAGTGACAGGGGACGCCACGACCGGCTATACGCACACGTTCTATCCTGCCCGCAGTGCGCTGATGCCTTCATTTTCGGCGAAAGTCGGGAAGGACATTATGGAGCATGTGTTCCTTGGCAACGTGATTGAGTCGCTTGAATTGGAGATCGAGAACGAATGGGCGCTGCTAACGGTCAACACGTTAGGTGCATCGGACAAACGTGCGCCGTTGGCCACCAACATTCAATTCACGGAAGGGAACGTCTTCACCGCGCCAATGGCGGCGCTTGAAAAAGACGGAACGGATATGAGCGCGTCTGTAAACAGCTTGACGCTGACGGTGGAGACAGGCGCGGACATTGAGAGCGCGCAAGGATTCGGATCGCGTTTTCCGAAAAAGGCGTTTATGGGTTCGATGATCGTCACGCTAGAAGTCGCCCTTGGATTTGACAGCGATCAAGAACTGATCGCCTTTTGGGGCGGCGCGGGCGGCCCGAGTACTGACACGTTGCAAGAATTCAGCTACACGTTGCATCTAGGGAACAATTTGGACATCATTTTCCCGCGGCTGATTTATACGGCATCGAGCCAACCTGTTGAGGGTCGGGAAGGCATTGTTCAAACCGTGACGGCGCGGGCGTTGTTTGATCCGGCAACGTCGACGGGGCCGATTCAAGTGTCGCTGACGAACAATAAGGCATCATATACGGTCGCGTGAGGATAGGCGAAACGCTTATCCTCGTTCGCTTTTTTTAGCAAGATGAAAATAGGAGTATGGAGGGAAAATGAATGGCGAAGAAATTGACCGCAGGCGTTTTGAACGGAACGGCCTACCAAGAAACATTAACCGTGACGTGGAACGGAGAAGAATTTGAGGTGGATATTCGGCCGCTGAACAATAAAGAAGCGCTAGAAATCGAAGAACTCTTGCAAGAGGGCGTGGTCGTGAAAGGAACGCCAACGCTAAAAGGCAAAATGACGCAGACGCTCCAATTCGATACGAAGGCTAACCTGCGCGGCCGGAAACGGGCGGCGATCAAAGCCGTTGCCTATGGAACAATCGATCCTATGATTACGGAGCAAGTCGTGGAAAACGAGTTTCCGCCAAAGTTAGTCGAAGACATCGCCGCTCGAATTTATGAACTGACGGGAATTGGCAACAAGCAACAAATCCAAGAAGCGGTGGAGAATGATGAAGACTCCTTTCCTCAATCGTGAGGGAAGGAATTTTTATTTTCTTGTGAAAGAGTGCGGCATTTCGCCGCTTGACATCCCTTATATGACGCCCTTGCAAATTGAGTTGTTGATTGCGCACCATAACAAAATTCAAAAAGAGCGCCAAAAAGAAGCGGAGAAACTGCGAAGAAAACTCCCTTCACGGGCGCGTTTGGTACGAAAGGGGAGATGATGCATGGCGGATCAAGTCGTTCAAATTGCGATTTCCGGCGTGGATGAAGTGTCCGGCATTTTGAACCGCGTCACCCGAAACGCCGAAAAGGCATTCCAATCCGTTGAAAGTGCCATTGAGTCGATGCCTGATTTGGACATTCAAGCCGACATGTCTTCGATTGTCCAGCTTGAAGGGGCGATCCGGGAACTGACGCAAACGATCCGTTCCATGCCCTCCCCGAAAGTGGATACGTCCCAAGCAAGGGGCGAACTCAAGAAATTGCAAGACGAAGCGGAGAATACGCAAAAATCGCTGAAAGACATTAATTTCGAGCCTGTCCTGTCCGGCATGGCGACAGGCGCAGGCATTTCGGCGGTCGTCGGGAAAGCGTTAAAGAGCGTAAACACGGAAACGAAGATTCGCGTATCCTTCGACGTTCCGCCAGAATCCATCCAAACCGTGAAAGAGGCGACGAATACAGTCAAAGCGTACGGCATTGATGCGGAAAGCGCCCTAGAAGGCGTACGGCGTCAATTTGCGCTGAACGCCGATGCGAGCGACGCCGCAAACCGGAAAATTGTCGAAGGCGCCGGAGCGATCGCCGCCGCCTATTCGGGAGTCGATTTTACGGAGTTGATCCAAGAAGTAAACGAAATTGGCAGCGAGCTTGAAATGTCGGATCAGCAAGCGCTTGGGCTTGTCAATTCGCTGTTGCGCATTGGCTTTCCACCCGAACAGCTCGACATCATCGCGGAATACGGACAACAGTTGCAACGCGCCGGCTTTGACGCCCAAGAAATTCAGGCGATTTTCGCCGCAGGGGTCGAGACAGGAACGTGGAACATCGACAACCTGCTTGACGGCCTCAAGGAAGGCCGCATTCGCCTTGCAGAATTCGGACAGGGCGTGAATGAAACGACGGTCGAACTCTTGAAAGGAACAGGCATCTCCGCGAAGCAGTTGCAGGCATGGGGACAGGCCGTCGCCGCAGGTGGTGAGCAAGGGCGAACGGCTATGAAACAGGTTGCCCAAGCGTTGCTGAACGTTGAGGACGAGACGAAGCGAAATGCACTAGGGGTTGCGATCTTCGGTAAACATAAGTTGTGCCGAAGTAAAACCGGGCAAAATCGGTGGAAGCTAAGTGAATCGGCGTGAATAAAGTGTTATGGCATGTTATAATAAATTATGAAGGGCTAGGGGGACGCCCCGAAAAGCAGATTCCCGACTGCCTGCCCTTCATTTAATTATTCGGGATACAACTACGGGAGGTTGTAAAATGAATAAGGTTTGTTCTGATTGTGGGAAGGAAAAACCGTTAGATGATTTCGTAAAAGACAAACGATACCCTGATGGGCATAGAAAAAGGTGTAAACAATGCGAAAACTTGAGACGAAGAAAAACGCCTGTACTACCGCAACCGAGAGATGGGCACAAATATTGTGCTAAATGTCTTAAAGAAAAACCGTTGGATGAATTTAATTTCAGAAACGTAAAAGGGGAAAAGAAACCATTCAGTTATTGTAAAGAATGCGAAAGAGAATACAATCGAAACAAATATCTTCATGTGTGCCAGAAATGCGGAAAAAGTTATCGTTCAGGGAAAAATAAATCTACTTATTGTAAGGAATGTTACTCGGAACTTTTAAGAGATTTAGAGACCAACCCTTCAAAAGTGATATACATGGACTGGAGCGGAGAAAATAACCCTATGTATGGGGTTAGACGTTTCGGAAAATCTAATCCTAATTATAATCCCAACAAAACAGACGAAGAAAGAGAAAGAGAACGTCTTGTTGAAGGTTACAGCACATGGAGAACGCAGGTGTATGAAAGAGATAATTATACATGTCAATGTTGCGGAGACAGTAGAGGCGGAAATTTAATAGCCCATCACTTGGACAGTTGGGATTGGTGCAAAGAAAAACGTCTTGATGTCAGCAACGGGATAACTTTATGCGTGACATGCCATAAAAGATTTCATGATATATATGGTTATGGAAAAAATACTAAACAACAATTTTATACTTTTTTGTCATTAGTCCAAAAGCACTCCGTATGAGTGCTTTTTTTATTACGCCGATTCATATGCCAACACCGAGGTAACGGGGAACACCACCCCGCACCGTAGAGCGTAGGCGGTGAGCGTTAAGGGAGCAATAATCCGCCCAAGAGTGTCCGGCAACCAACATTTGTTGGTTGAAAATGTACGCCGAACCGGGTTGGAATTGACCAGCCGTATCCCAAAAGGGTATGAGGGAAACCTCCGGAAGCAAAGGATAAAAAGCCTTTGCGATAACAAATTGACAATGTGGGAAGACCAAGGCGATAACATCGCGGAAACGCTTCTAAACATGGACAAACACTTGGGTGACGCGAACAAGAACCAAGACCTGTTCAATCAGACCGTGCAACAAATGAATGCCGACCCGATGGTGCAAATGCAAAATGCGTTCAACGATTTAAACACGGCTCTAGCTCCGGCGTATCGAGGGATTGCAGATGTGGTAAGCAAAGTAGCGGAGTGGATTTCTGAAAATCCGAAATTAGCGGCAACGATCACGGCGATTATCACGGTGATTGGCATTATCGTCGGGCTGTTTTTGACGCTCGCGCCGATTGTGTCTACCATCGCTACGGCGATGGGCGTTCTTGGCGTCAGCTTTGGAGCGATTGCGGCGCCGGTGTTGATTGTAATAGGCGTGATCGGAGCGCTCATTGCGATCATCATTTTGCTATGGAAGAACTGGGATTCCGTCAGCAAGTTTCTGACGAATTCATGGAACGCGATCAAAAGCGTGGCGCAAACCGTGTTCAGCGCGCTCGGAGCGTTCTTTGTGAGCGTATGGGAAGGCATCAAGAGCGTATCCATCGCGGTTTGGAACGCCATCAAATCAGCCTTGTCAACGGCATGGAACACCATCAAAACGGTCGCTTCTACCGTTTTCGAAGCAATCAAAACAGCGATTTCGAATATTTGGAACGCGATCAAAAACGTGTCCTCAATCGTATGGAACGCGATCAAGTCGGTGTTGACGGCAATATGGAACGGCATTAAATCTGCCGTCTCGGCGGTCTTTAACGCGATCCAAACAGTGATTTCGACCGTGTGGAACGCAATTCGCACCGTGACGACAACGGTATGGAACGCCATCCGTTCGGCTTTGACTACTGCATGGAACGCGATTAAATCTGCGGTTTCTTCTGTTTTCAATGCAATTCGGAACGTGATTTCAACAGTATGGAACGCCATCCGTTCTGTCACGTCGAGTGTATGGAACGGCATCAAAAGCGCGATCAGTTCTATTATCAACGGCATCCGTTCGGGAATTTCAAGCACGTTCAACAGTATTCGCAGTATCATTTCGAGCGTATGGAACGGAGTGAAAAGCGCAACATCCAGCGCATGGAATAGTGTGGTTAGCTCGGTGAAGGGCGCAGTAAACAAAGTCATTGGCTTTATTAACCGCATGATTAACTCAATCAACAGCGTTCGCATCCCGATCCCGAAGATTCCCGATTGGGTTCCGGTGATTGGCGGACGCGGCGGCGGTTCGATTGGGTTTAACATTCCGAACATTCCACGTCTGGCAACAGGCGGTGTGGTTGACAAGCCAACGCTAGCCATTGTCGGTGACGCGGGAGCAGGAAATCCCGAGATCGTCGCGCCGCAACGAATGTTGCGAAGCATCATCCGTGAAGAACTGCAAAACAGCGGAAAACAAAGCACAGAGAGAATAGAAATTGTCGTCCCTGTCATCATGGACGGCAGAGAAATCATGCGAGTGGTCACGCCGTATATCGACCGTGAACTTGGTCAGCGGCGCATCGGGAAAATGAGAGCAAACGGCATAGGGGGTGGCATCTTATGATTACGTATGACGGGTTTGACCTTTCGCCGTATCTACTCGTTCGAGACATTGGTCGCCCCTTAATGCCGCCGCAAGAAATCACATCCATGTCTATCGCCGGAAGGCATGGCGCGTATTTCTTGGAGAAGCGGCATCAGTCGGTCGTCATTCCTGTCGAGGTGGTCATCTTTGAGCATCTCGACATGTCATATTTTGAACTGAAACGCTTCCTGGCCGGAAAATTGAACAAGAGCGAGCCAAAGCCGCTCATCTTTGAAGACGAGCCGGACAAATACATTAACGCCATCATTCAGGATCAAACAGAAATTGACGATTTGATCCGCGCCGGACAAGGAACGTTGAACTTCTTTTGTCCCGATCCGTTCTACTACGCGATTGAGGACGAAGTATTTGAGTTCAGCGGAACGGGCGTGTATGTCGTCAATCGACAAAAGGGAAACGAGTATTCAGAACCGCTGATCGAAATTCAAGGGACGAACAGCGGCGGCGCGATTGGCGTCCGCACGCCTTTTACGTCCGTCCGGTTTTCGGGAGCGTTGCAACAAGGGGAAACCCTTGTCTTGGACAGCCAGCTTGTCACGTCCTACATTGTCGACGGATATGGGAACAAGCGATCAGCGAATCAGCATTTAGATTCGATGGATTTTCCGTTTTTGGACGTCGAGGAAAACGAGGTTGAGTTTTTCGCAGAAGGAAACGCGACCATTCAGAAAGCGACCATCTACGCTCGAAGTCGATGGATTTGAAAAGAGGTGAGATCATGGCGCAAACCCCATATCGTGATTTGACGAGCCAAGACATTCTATCCGCGCATATTTCGGGCTTGCAACACGACATCAACAAAATGCAGGCGGTTTTGGAAATGAAAACAGCGCAAGCGACGGGGCATGTATTGAAGCCGGTGGCCGATCAAGACGACCCGACGATCCGTTATCGCATTTATGAGGGAACGATTCGCAATTGGCTGGACAAGCCGGCGCCTGTGATTTATCGAAACGGCGTCCGAGTTGATCCGAGCGAATACGAAATCAGCCCGGCGCACGGCGTTGTCGTCTTTCATGAGCGGCAAAATTTAAACAACAAGATCACCGCAGATTTTACGTACATCACGAACGTTTCGGCATGGCGACAAAGCATAGACGGGAGCGTCGGGAGCATTCCATCGTTGAAACAGGCGGTGGATCAACATTCGCTGTTGCTCGCGAACAATCCAGCAGGAGTTGAGCCCTTCTATCCGTTGCCGGGAACGTATATCAGCCATTTTCGGCGCGACTACAATCCGATTAATACAGACGGAACAGCGAACACGAACAGCCACGTACCCGCGTTTCGGATATTGGTTTACGGCAACACGATTGACGCTTTCCCGTTTCCGCTGCCAACCAAAACCCGATTCAACAAAGCCGCGATGAAACTGAATTCGGCCAGCACGAACGTATCGTTGCGGATCGGCATTTACCGAGATAACGGACTGCGGCCGAGCAAATTGCTGTTCCAAAGCCCTGTCATCACCATTCCGGCGGCCGGAGGGTGGGGCATGGTGGACATTGATTTGGAGTTAGAACCGGGGTTCTATTGGATTGCAAGGCACGATGGGGCGACAGCGTATTACGATGGGTTGAGCCAAGTCAGCGCCATTCCGATCGTGGGATTCAACGCCCAAACATTCTTGCAGGATTTATCGCCGCGCCCTAATCCTCATTCGTTCTATGGAGGCTATCGGGCGACGAACATTCCTTTTGGCGATATGCCGTCAACGTTTCCGGCAAGTGGAGCGTTGTTTCAACGAAGCTCCTATTGTTCGCCTTGGCTAGTCGTGGCGTGAGGTGACGCCTATGCTGAAATACAATCAGTTGAGAGTCGGGCGGTATAACCTGCTTGGCAAGATTCGATACAACAGCCAACCGCCACAACGACAACAGCCCTTGTATAGCCGACTGTCTAACGCCTTGCTTGTCGTGTATGACCAAGAGGGGAAGCGACTTGGCGTATTGGAAAACGCCGATGATCCGATTTTGGAACAAGAGATTGGCAGTGTGGATACGCTGACGTTTTCCCTTCCATACAACGATCCAAAACGGGAGTACATTCAAAACGAAAACATCATCGAAGTCGTAAATCAGCGATATTTCGTTCGCGATGTTTCAAAAGTGAGAGCCGGAGGGCGGCTTGAACTTGTTGTGTATTGCGAAGCGACGTGGTACGACCTGCAATATACCGAGCCGATGAAAGTGTGGAGTTGGCAGGACGCGACGCCGGAACAAATCATGGCGGATATTCTGGACGGGACGGGGTGGACAGTCGGGCGCGTAGAAGTGACAGAGCGTCGAAACCTTCAGTTGGAAGAAGGATTAACGAATCGGCTGAAAGCATTGAGAGAGCTTCCCAACGTCTTTACGGGCGAGTTGTGGTTCAACACAAGCAACAATACAGTCGATTTCTTGCGGCCGGAAGGAAGGGATTCCGGAGCGTCTATCGTCTATCGGAAAAACATGAAGGAAATCGAAGTGAACTACAGTACGAAAAATCTTGTCACAAAGCTGTACTTGTACGGGAAGAACAATATGACGATTGAAGACGCTCATCCAGAAGGATTGCCTTATATCGAAAACTATCAATATACGACCAAGAAGAAAGTGATGGTCGTGAAAGATGAGCGTTTCACCAACCCGTTTCATCTTTACGAGCGCGGCGTATATGCTTTGAGTATCCTCTCGCGCCCGACCGCTTCATACGTGATGAAAGTCGCCGACTTGTCAAGAATGTCGGGTTTGAGCCATGAACAATTCGCCCTTGGCGATAACGTGTTTGTGTACGACAAAGAATTGGGCATCAACGAGAAGAAGCGCATTGTTCGTTGGAAGTACAACATCAAAAAGCCGTGGGAATCGGAAGTGGAGCTTGAACGTCCACAACCGACGCTGTCTGATTTGCTGTCGGGTGTTCAGGAAGCGGCATCCGTTTTGGAATCGGAGGATACGGTAGACAGACAAGATTTGCTGAATTTGAGTGTTTTTAATTACCTTATGAATTCCCGTGCCGATGACGGATTCAACTATTGGACGAATAGTGGATGGGAGATTGATCCGGTCAACGGATACAGCGGCAACGCTTCGTTCAAGGCGACGGCCGAAGAAGGGAAAACCAAGACGCTTAAGCAAATCGTCTACCCGTCCCATCGCGATTCGTATTCCATCAGCATGCGAGTGGCGGCGGAAAATTTGCAAGTCGGGAGCGGGCGCGTTGGCGTTTACATTCGCATCAAATACGCGGACGGAACAGAAGATGAGCCAATTTGGCTGTCACTGGCCGGAGGTGAGACGATATGATGTTCCAATTACTCAATCAAGTTATCGAAGTAAAAAACCCCGATAGAGGCGTCTCTGCGATTGAAATTGAGTTTGTTATGGAGAATTGCCGATCGGGGCAAATCAACGTCACCGACATCATGCTACAAAGCGGTTCGATTGCGACTTTGTGGAAAGGGCATCCGTCAGAAACACGTTGGTCGCTAGACGGGTGATAGTATGAATAAAGGGGATTGGACGCGATTCCTTGCCACACTGACAAAGTTTCAGCGCAAAAAAGTGGACTATATCGAGTTCGAGCTAGTCGCCGAAAACCTGCGGCGCGGAGCGATCCGCATCACTGATTTGCAATTGCAAGAAGGCGAGCAGGTGACCGCTGCGATCCCGAACACGGCCGAATGGTTTCAACCGGCATACGGAACATTGGACGAAACATCGACAGCCGTTGGCGGAGACGTCTATTTAGGAGATCAGCCAAGAGTGTTTGAAAATGTGAAAAACCGGTTCTATAACATTGTCGGGCGAGGACATGAAGCGATTATCGTGCCAAACGTGTACGAAACAGACTTCTCACGTCAACTGACGACTACTGTCGTGGACATCACGCTATACGCGAAAAACGACTTCGATTTGTTGCGGATTTCCACCAACTACGGAGACTATGTGGACGAATACGAGCGAGTATATCCCGACGAGCCGGAACATCCCTTAAATAAGCGATACAGCCGCGAATTTTTCTTTGAAGGCGGCGCGGCCGGAAGCGAAATTCGGTTGTGGGGCTCAAGGAACGAGGCGTCGATCAACGGCGTTCCGGCCAATCGGGCGAGCCGTACGCTGAATGTCGGCGATGGAACGCTGAAAATTAAACGGCAACTGTTCATGGGCTTGCCGTATGGCTCGAACCGCATTCGTATTGAATTTTACAAACTTGTCAACGGAAAAATGCGAGATACAGGCATTGGCTTTTGGGGAATTGTTGAGCTCATTCAATGGCAGGAAGGGAAGTCCAAACCATGATAAAACTACTTTCTTGGTCGCTAAATGAGCCGTCAAACGCTGAATTTGAGCAATACGCGCGAGAAGTCTCGACAGGCGTATGGGAAATCATTGACCCGAACGCTTGGAAGAATTGGGGCGGCGATCAGCGAAACTTTTGGTACGCCTTTTTGAAACATCACGACAAAATCCACGCTTTTGGCCTTCATGATTTCGGTGTATTAGCGGACGGTTCGATTTATCATTACAAGGCCGGAGAAGTGTATCCAGTCTTGACCGATGACGAGAGCGGCATTCGCTATTGGATGCGAGATTCGTTGCGGTTTTTAGTGGATCACTACCCGAACATCAAATGGTCGCTCCAAATGGTTTGTTTTACTGAAAGTCGGGTAGAGCCGATGTTGGATAACGTGAACAATGCACAAGACACGTTCATCCGACAAACGCGGAAAATCGCCGAACTGTATATGGAGCGTTTTCCAAACCGGATCAAAGGAATTGAAATAGACTTTGAAAAAAGTTCGTCTCGAAGTCGCTCATATCAAGAAGCGGAAAAGTATCGCGATTTGCTTGTAAGGGTGAAAAACGAGGTTTGTATTCCGTTAGGGCTGGAGTTGCGCGTGAACCTGCATGCGATGACGGGCGACTTTGAACCGTATTGGTACCAATGGACAGACTATCGAACCGTCGCCAGCGGAAGGGATTTGAACGGAAATCAGGCTATCGACGAGTTTCAAATCATGTCTTATGACTTCTCGTCGGGCAATACTGCGCCTGGACCGTCTACGCCGTTGTGGTGGCTTGAACAGGTGTTGGATCACGTGCGAAATGTACTGCCGCCGGAAAAGGTGTATGTCGGCACAGCCGCCTATGGGCGCCGCTGGCAGTTGAATGAGAAGCGGACAGGGACAGTAGTAAGATATTGGCAAATTTTACAATGGCAAAACGGATTGTTCAAGCATAACGCCGGCAGTAGAAACGAGAATGGCGAATTTGTTTGGAATAATCAATCGTTCATTCCATATGCCGGGTTTCATGATGAAGAGTCATCCTACGAAAAGACATACTTGCATGTGTACGACCGGTTTGCGGTGCAGTTCGCAACGTTAAAGACGTTCAACGATCAAACCGTGATTTTCCGTGATGCGTACAACGAACAGGACTACATCACGAGCTATTCGAAGCACCAAAGAGCGAAGTTTACGGGTATCAAGAAAATATTGAACAATGTGACGAGCCAGACGGGGAACACGCGAGCAGGCACGACTTGGACGCCGCGCGATACACTGCCCGGATACACCTTTTACGGCTATTCGGCGCGTTCGGCAGTCTACAACTACAACAGAGACCTGAACACATGCGAACCGGCAGAAGGCAACGAAGGGAAGGACGGGCGCTTGTATTACTCCTTTACGTTGCCGGAGGCAGGAAGCTATCGGTTGATCGCCGCTGTCTATTTCCCTTATCTAAATCCACGAATCCCGATCAGCGTAAACGGGCAAAGTTTTGTCATCGGAGAAAAAGGAAATCAGCCTGAATGGTACCCGTTTTACGTCAATCCCGACAGGCATTTCTACGACTGCGGCGTCTTTTCATTTAGTACCTCAAACACCATTGAGGTTGGCGTATGCGAAGACGATGCGCAAATTTTAGGATTTGTCATTTGCGAGGCGTTTGAGCATGGCATGTCGGGTGGGGAAGTTGAGTATCGTGTAAATTTGCAACCGACGTGGAAACGGGGAGAAGTGACAAACGGGATCGTTTCAAAAGTGCAGGCCGCTTTTCCGGCGAACATGACGATCACAGGCGAACTATTGCGCCGCCCTCCACGTCCGGCAATCATTTGGGAAGACCTGTTCGGGCCACATGTCCGAAGCGGCATTGCGGACTTGGCACAGACGAGATACTACCTGCACGTTGATTCAAATTACATTCCGCCGGGTTCTAACCCCGATCCGAACTTGCAACGATGCGTCGGCGCTCCAGTGAGCAGGGGATACTCATTTGGATCATGGCGCCCCTATGCGGCGACAAGCACCGAGGAAGCGCACGTATTCGCCGATACAAGGACACAGTCTATGCAATTGATCGTCAACCGCCAATACGAGATGAACGCTCATATCGAAGCGGATTTGCGCGCTGACGTGAACGATAGAAACGCTGTGTACGGCATTCGCTTTTGCGCCGATCAAGCCGGACAAATCGGGCGAGGGTACGCCTTTGTTGCCGATCATCGAGCCGGACGATTTTATCTCAAATATGAAAGTGGCGGAAACAGCCAAGTGTTAGCGTCTGCTCCACTCACGTTGACGCTCGGACAACGCTACACATTCAAGGTTCGAGTGTACGGCAATCATATCAAGTGCATGGTCGGGAACACGGAAGTCATCGACTATCCGAGTACACAAACGTTTCCGGCGCCGCCAAACAAGGGAGCGCACGGTGTATATGCGAGTGGTTGTCGCGTGAAGTGCTATCGCCTGCAAATCGCCACCAACGATCGTTATGAGCCCATGGAGAAGGTAGCGGCGATCATCGACGGCGTGGAACATGTTGCACTTGAAGAAACGCGGCCGTACAGCTATGACGAGCTAGGCTATCTTGTATATTCGGGCTTTGACCCCGATGAAGGGTTAGGCATTAAGATTTCCAATGACTACGAAAATCTCCCGATTGTGACCGTGCCTTCTTGGCAAGGAGAGAAAACCATCCGTATTCGTATGGTCGATGCCGGTGTATGGCTGCGCAATTTCTATGTCGGCGATTCGGAAGGCTATTCGATTGCGTGGAACGGCGACCTTGAAAGTTTCATCAAAGCCGCCGAATACACCATGCGATACGGCTGTAAAGGTGTGGCGATGTGGACAATCGGGCAAGAAGACCCGCGGATATTCACTTATATCCCATGAAAGGGGGTGAAGCCATGGGCATTTCACATGACGGAAACGGGGTGACAATTACACTGCGAGAGATTTATGACTCGCTAAATGGAGTGTCGTCGTCATTGGACAGACTGGAACAACGAATCATTCGTTTGGAGGAAAAAACGTCCATGGCCAGTGAAGCTGATGAGAGAAGCCGGAACGCCTTGAAAAAGGCGGAAGAAGCGTTTCAAAAGGCAAGCGAAGCGCTTGTTCTGATCCAAGAAAAAGAGGCCGAGAAAAAAGAATTCAAGAAAATGTGGTTTAGCGCGATCCTAACAGCCATCACTCCTTGGCTGTTAGGTTTTTTATTCGCCCTTATTTATCTTGTCCATAAAGGAGGTGAGTTGTGATGAAGGATTGGAAAAAAATCATCGGGTATTTCATCCCGATCGCCGCCCTTGTCATTGCGAATATCGCGAAAGTCGATGACCCATCACAAATCGAGGGAGCGCTGGAGATCATCGTTTCCGGCGTTTTTGGTTTGTTAGCGGCAATTGGGGTCTACAAGAACAATAACAAAAGTGACGAAAACGACGAAAAATAATGGGAAAGGATGGTTGAAATATGCCTTGCAGTGAACTCATGATGCCGCATGTTGTCTGCACAGACGCCAGCTATTATACCAAAAATGCCACTTCCATTGATGTGACCGCCCATTACCAAGGCGGAGGGATCGCAGACCCGAATGGTGATGGTTTCATTGCGCCGACTTGGGATTATGTGATGGCACTAGAAATCTATGACGGATATTGGAAGGCTGTCGAATTGCAAACGGGATACTATAGGCATCAAACGCCGGTCAAAAAATTTTATTTGGCCGGAAAGAAACAGGGACGATACAGAGTCCGTATGTACTATCAAGCAAGAGAAAATGATGAATATACTGGAGTAGTAACAACGTATTCTTTCATGGTGTATCGCTGATTGTTAAGGGGCAGGGGCGCCCGAATTGGCGCCCCTTCATTTGAAAGGAGTTAAAAAATTGGTTAAAATGGTGACGATACAACAAGGCAAGGGGGAGGATTCGAGTTGGGCAAATTGGCTTTTGGATCGTTAGCCGCTGTTGTTTTAGGGATCGGTTTTTTTGTAATGGGCGATAAGGACGCCGAAAGCGCCAAAACATTATCAAATGCACAGCAACCGAAATGGGAGCAAAAAGAACAACTGACTGTCGGTGTCGATCCGCATAATCACCCTGAATACAAATCGAATTTTGAACTCTACTTTGCCCACCTGAATTCTGCTGTTCTTGTGGGCAAAGCAAATGTTGATAACGGCGGGGAAACCTTAAGTGACGAAGATTATAAGAGAATTTTAAACGACATCAAGAAGAATTTGGACAATATCAAATATAACGGGGAAAAGAAAGACGAGCTAAACAAAGCGAAAAAACTGGTGGATCAAGCGATCCAAAACAACACGATCAAAGGCGATGATGTTTTTCGAGAGATTCACCAAATCATTCATGAGTTGGATAAGCGCTTTAACGCCACTTATTTTGTCGATGAAGTTTCAAGCTGATACCATTTATGATGAAATCCGAAAAAGCATGACGCCTGTAAAAGGGCGTTTTTTGTTTGCGTTTTATTTCAAAACATCGAAGGAGGAATGGATATGGCTGACTTCATTCAAGTCATCGACCCCGGCCACGGCGGCCATGATCCCGGCGCTGTCGCGAACGGGCTTCATGAGAAAGATTTAACGCTGAAAATTGCACTCTATGTGCGCGATTACATTCATGAGCTGTATGAGGGTGTGAAGGTATACCTTACTCGTGAAAAAGACGTATTTGTCAGCTTGAGCGACCGCGCTGCTTTTGCCAACCGCCTAAACGCGGATCACTTTTGCAGTATTCACATCAACGCCGGCGGCGGAAAGGGATTTGAGTCGTACATTTATAACGGCTCATATTCTAGCAAACCAAAAACGCAGGCATTGAGAAATGTTTTACACGATACCATTGTCGCCGAAACGAAATTGGTGAACCGAGGCAAGAAAGAAGCGAACCTTGCTGTTCTTCGCGAGACGAAAATGCCTGCCGTTCTGACCGAGAATGGGTTTATTGACAATAAGGACGATGCCGATTTTCTGAAGTCGGACGACAACCTGCGGAAGATCGCGCTGGCGCATGCGCATGGGTTGGCCAAAGCGCATGGATGGAAACCGAAAGCGAAGCCCACGTCAGCGGCAAATCCTGCGCCGAAAGCGTCTGCCGGCGAGAAGGTATTCTACCGAGTGGTGGCAGGCAGTTTCGCGGATCGGGAAAATGCCGAGAAGAGGGTGAGGGAATTGAAAGCAAAGGGGATCGAATCTTTTATCGACGTCTATAAAAGCTAATTTTCTTTTAAACGGAGAGGGGGTGATTTAAAATAGGAGCAAATACCATTTTGGGGGGATTTGCAAATGAGGCTCTTTTCGTTAATGGTGGGAATGGCGTTGCTTGTTGCATTATCGGGATGCACTGAATCTATGGATAAACAATCAAAAGAACCGAATACGAGCGAACCGAAAACGGAACAGGTGGTTAAGCAAGAGAATGAAACACGAATCCCGAAGCAAGACCAGCAATCGAATACGGATCAATTGAAAAAAGGATTTGACGGAACTCCTTTTGGGACACAGGAAGAATACATCGAGCAAAAAGTGAATTGGAAGCTGGGTGTGAAGGAGAGCATTCAAAAGTTTGTCCGGGATCACCATAAGTTTTACGAGGATACACTCACCTATGGGAGGATCGAGAACGTCAATTGGGAGCAACAAAAGAAGCACGCCGACACTTTGATTAGGGAAGCAAAGGAAATTCTTCCTGAGATCAAAGAACAAGTCAAAACTATGGAAGAAAACAAGTTATTGACCATCTTATCTATCGATGACGATCCAAGAGACTTGGAATTGGATTTTGAAAGTCTCGTTGCTGTTCTTGAAATTGCAACAAGCAAAAAAGACAAAACCGGTTTGGTGTATGCCCATCGAATTTTGCACGATTTGGACGTTGAGCTGAACGGGACAAAAACCCATAAATTCGGGATGAGTTCATACGATCACGGCGGAGAAAACCGCCCGAAGCTATGGGATTATATCGAAAAAAACGATAGAGAGAGCCCAGCAATATCCGAATAAACAAAAGAGATGAGAGGTGGTAAGAAATGAATATTGTTGCGATTAACATGTCGGGGCAATCTATCCCTGTTTATCGTTTAGACCCGTACGGAAGCGGCAAAACGCGCATCGGGACTATTTATCCGCGCGAACTGTATGGGCTGAATTATTTAGCCGGTGGAGACTTTGTTATTTTTGACGTTTTGTTCCGTAATGCAAGTGGATCATTGCAGTGGGGAACGATCATCGAACCGCCCGAAAGCGCAAGAGAAAACGCCTACCTTGCCAAATATAGCTATGGGACGGTAACTTTAAACGGGAAAAGATATTATACGTTTAAGATGACAAGATCAGAAAACCTGTATAGCGTGTCAGGGCGGAAAATAGGCACTGTAGCGGCCGGGCAATATGTGGCGACTATAGCCGATCCAAGTTCCGGTGACTCGAACCCTCATTGGTTGCAAGTATATTATGCTCGCAGTACTAACGGACGTTGGGATTCTCTAGCCGCAGATGGAGCCAGCTATGGGTTCGTGAATGTTGGTCTCGAGGACGGTTCTATGTACAATACAATTTCGTGCGACGGATTGTGGTCAAAGTATTTTTAGCTAAACAAAAGGCGGATCTCTCCGCCTTTTCGCACGAGATAGCAACTCAAAAGAATTTTGCACAAATTTTGCACACCAAGGAAATTGAAAGTCTATAAACTTTGAAAAATCAAGGTTTGGAGGGTGGTGGTTTTACTCCCACCATCGGCACTGAAAATAGGGAAAAGGCTTTAGGGACAAGGGGTTTCACGTAAGTGAAATCCCTTGTTTTTTATTTACCGAATACGATTCGAGAAAAGAAAATCGTGTTCGGTGAGGTGAAATGGAAAGTGGGAAGAATAGAAAATGAGAGAGAATTGCAGAGAAAGAGCAAGAGAGGAAGAAGAGGAGAGTTGAGTCGTGAGGAGTTGTTGTTAATATCTGATGACATCGGAGAGATTGAATACACATTTGATGAATTGTTAGAGATATTTATTGAGGATTGCGAATTGAGGAATTTAAGGGAACATACGATTAAATATTATCGCAGTGAGTTAAACGCATTTGTAAAACTGCTGAAAGAGCAAGAAATCGAATTACGTGTAAGTGAATGGACAGGAGAAATCATTAAGCGAAATGTCATTATGTACATGAAAGAAAAAGGTCTTAAGACAGTCAGTATCAATTCCCGTTTGAGAGCCATGAGGGCGTTTTTTAACTTTTTAGAAGGTAGAAATCTCATAAAAATCAATCCGATGAAAGACATTAAATTGCTGAAGGATAGAAAAAGGATTGTAGAAACTTTTCATATATGGAAAAATATAATATAATCATCTTATTAAATAAATTGTTGAAGAAGGGGAGAAAGGGAGGAGTTTTTTTGAATATAGTTCCATTATTGTTATTATTAAGTTCCTTTTTTTTATTTTTTGTTTTTCAAGGATTTGGTTTTTTTATTGTTATCCCAATTGCTGCAATAGGGTTAATTTGGGGGAAATTTTCTAAAAATCAATCAGAAGATGTTTTTATTAAAATTGGTATTTGGGGAAACACTATATGGCTCATCTTTCTAATATGTTGGTATTCATTCATCTTCTATAGTTGGTTTCAACAACCTTAAAAATATCATTTATTCGAGTGAAGACAAAACAGATGATGTATAAAATTTTGTGTAAAGCATTTTGCTAGAACAAAAGAAAAAGGTAGGGTATTCTCTGATTGGACCAAAAATCTTAGAGAAAGGAGAACCCTACCTATGTCTAAAAGTATACCGAATGTAGACTGGGCAAATCAACTGGAAAATGCCATTCGTCAGTTTGTAAAAGAAAAATTATATACATGCAACATGAAGAGTTAACTTCTCAGTCATCCTGCACACCCTAAGCGCTGCAGCACTTCCTCCGGACGTTCGTGGATGTAGTTGACAAACCGAGTAATGGCTTGAATGATATCGTTGCGATCCTTGTGAAATACATTGGCCATCACCGTATCTTTCAGCCATTTCCATAAGCGTTTGATCGGGTTCAGCTGTGGCGAATAGGGAAAAGTGAAAACACTGCCCTTCTTCCCGCAAAAACTCCTTGACCATTTTGGCATGGTGAATGCGGGCGTGATCCAACACCAAGACCATGAGACGGTCCGGATCGCGCTCTTTGAGCATTCTCAAGAAATCCAAGAACGTTGCGGCATTGGCAGCGGTCGTTTGATGAAGCACCGTTTCGCCATCGTGGATGTTGACCGCGCCAAACCGCGATACGTGGGCATGATGGCCGAACGTCGGCACTTGTTTTTGGCGGCCGACTTCCGACCATGTGGACCGCAAGACATGGTAAGAGCGGATATGGGTTTCATCAAGGTACAACAAGACCGAATCAGGATTCATTAACTGTAGATGAGCAAATTCACTAACATAAATTGACAATCAAACAAAAAAGGAGACATGAACCAGACTCCTTGGTTAGAATAGATGTGCTACCAACTACCCACAAGGAGGTTCATGTCTCATGAATAGATTAGCACATCACCAAGGAATCGACAAGTTTTTCTTCACTTTGGGGTTGACGCTGCAACTTTCCAAACCGGTCTTGAAGCATCTCGTTCACCTTGTCGATGCCTTGACCACCAAGGGATTTTCGGGAACGTTGACCGATGTCCATCACTGGAGTTTTCATCCGAATCATCGAACCACGTTGAGCCACTTTTTCACGAAAAGCCCTTGGAACGAGGAAAGACTGCTTAAGAAGCTTCAAGAGTGGATCCTTTGCCGGGTCGAACGCCTAACCAAACGGAAGAATCAGCCCCTTTTCATTTCGATCGATGATACGATTTGCCAAAAAACAAAGCCTTCGTCACGGGCAACGCACGCCATGCAAGGGTGTGATTGGCACTACTCGCACAAGGATCATCAATCGGTCTGGGGGCATTCGCTCGTTTGGCTGATGGTGCACACCTTCACGCAAGCGTTTCCGTTCGCGTTCCGCTTGTATGACAAGAAGGCGGGAAGAAGCAAAATCGACCTGGCGATGGAGCTGCTTTCCTCGATCAAGGGGAAGCTGACTCAGCCGGTGTATGTGCTTATGGACTCTTGGTATCCGTCCAAAATGCTCATCGAAGCCTGTCTGAAAAAGGGATTCCATGTCATCGCGATGCTCAAGACGAACCGGATTCTCTACCCGAAAGGCATCGCCGTCCAAGCCAAGCAGTTCGCCCGCTATATCGAGCCAAAAGACACCCGCCTCGTCACGGTGGGTCAGGAGCGTTACCGCGTGTATCGCTATGAGGGAGCGATCCATGGCCTCGATGACGCGGTGGTGCTGCTGGCTTGGAAGGCGGATCAGCCGATGACACCGGAACATCTCCATTGCGTCTTGAGCACCGACCGGGAGCTGAGCGATGAAGAGATCTTGCGTTACTATGTCCAGCGTTGGACAATCGAATGCTTTTTCCGGCAGGCGAAGGACCAGCTGAAGCCCGATGGATATCGGGTTCGCCACATTCGGGCGGTGAAACGGTATTGGGCGGTGGTGCTGCTCTCCTGCGTGTACAGCATCGCCGAATCCCAACAAACCCTTTCCGCTGGACTGGAGCTTCTTCGATCGCGGAAAGGCCACAGCGTCGTAGAGTTCATTTATGACGCCGCGAAGCAAGATATTCCCATTGATGTGATCAAAAAACAGCTCCATGTCGCCTAAGGGGTACCCTGTTTGCCTCTTAGAACATAGAAATTATTGTAATTAAAAATGCTCATCTACAGTTAGTTATTACAATCTTCATGTTTTTCCCTCTGCTTGTTGTTAAATCAACACAATGAAAATCAAATCCCCCTCAGATCGGGTTCCAGAACAGTGTATCAAATGTGTTTCTTTTATTGTCTATTTGTAGGGAGATAAAATACTGTTAATATGTTACTTTTTTACTATTAATTCATAAAGCCGTTTTGAACCAATATATACTACATGAATAGATAAATACATGAGGAACAAAAATAAGGAAACATAAAGACGACCTTTATCTGTCATTACAATTTCATTAGACATAAGAGAATAAATCAAAACATAAAAATAGAAAAAGGCAAGCATCAGAAGTGCTTCAGAAAGAAAACCAAGAATTCTTTTCGAGCGGTTCAAGATTATAGAAAAAATCGTATCTACCACCCCGTAACTATTCAGCCACATCATAAAGTGAGCTGAATATTTTCTTCTTTCCTTGTC